>Ga0181600_10001945_pt1 | contig 16076 bp, 8 predicted proteins | sample 041ome_2_FD_132982 | JGI IMG/M metagenome (GOLD analysis project Ga0181600, IMG submission 132982) | Coastal salt marsh microbial communities from the Groves Creek Marsh, Skidaway Island, Georgia - 041406US metaG (megahit assembly) | ecosystem: Environmental > Aquatic > Marine > Intertidal zone... | reverse complement strand
CCGGAGTATCCGTCCCGATGCCGACGTTGCCGGTGACATGTAATGCTTCATTAATATTAACATTGGCCCCAGTAAGACGTAGATCGCTACCGTTATATATGATACGGACATCGTTATCATCCGAAAATGGGGTTTTAAAATCTATTAAACCACCATTAGTTCCTCCAATTTCTAAACCACCATAGCCAGATGTAGATTCCACTCCGATTCTCACCCCACCTGAACCCTTAACATGGAGTTCGTGTTCGGGTGTCGTCATCCCAATGCCGACGTTGCCTGAACTATCTACCAAAACACCCACGGTACCGTCTTGAAAGTTCGTGGGTGCGGCACCCCCTTGTGCGACATCCGAAACCCCTGTATCAAAATTGTAGTAGCCCTGGCAGTTCAGGTATGCGTCCATATTACCAGTTTCATTTGTGGTAGGGTCTTTCAGCCACAACTGGAATTCAAATTGCCCACCATCTCCAACGTATACGTATCCTATGTCAATGGCTTTTAAGACGGAGGAATTTTGTGTACCCTGTACCGAATACACCAACCTACCACCCTCGTGATCCGGGTCATTACCCTGTAAAGTAATTTGGAACTGGTACATCTGGTATCCAGAATTTGAATTGTTTAGGCTTACATCGAGACGAATACCCGTGGTAGTGTTTGTTTTTACATTACCCAAATACACATAGGCGAGTGCGTTCCTATTCCAGTCCCTCCGTTTCCTATACGTCGCCGTACCCAAAACGGTCTCACCCGAAATCTCAACATCTCCTGAAAAGGCTTGAACGTTCGTCTGTGCCATTTATAAGTACCGTACAAAATTTATTTAGTATCCAAACGTGATGACGTGTTGGTCGTAATCGAATTGTACGTTGGAGACACCACCTGAGGAAACATCTGATGTGTATTCCATGAACACGTGACAATTACCAGAGTTTGTCAAAGCACCTGAGGGTGTGATCATGATTCGATTCGGTGCCACCAACACATTTGAACTCCAAGGTGTTGATGAAGCATCTCCGAAAATATTCTTCGTACCAACCTTAATATTTTTAGTGGGTACCGTCCCATTTCGACCACCACCCGCCATCTCGAGAACTAGGGTACTCACTTCATCTGTATCATCCACGAGCTGTGCTGTCATCTTGGAGTAGAACACATTCGAAGTAAAGTACACGTTGATCTCGGGAGCAGTTCCTCCAGCTGTCACGATGTTCGAGAAACTATAGGTCTTCTTCGTGACCCCCGCAGTGTTTGTGATGAGACCCCCTGTGACATAGACATTGGCGGCGTGGACATTCGTGGAGACCCCGAGGCCACCCGCGATGGTCACGGCACCTGTTGTTCTGGAGATTGCATGCGTTGTGTCAGTCACACCAACACTTTCGAAAGTTGCATCAGCGGCGTGTATACTCTTGACAACACCGAGACCACCCACAACTTGGAGGGCGCCTGTGGTCGTAGATGAGGCATCTGTCGCATCCCAAACCTTGGTGACACCCCCGACGTTCAGGTTTTCTTGGGTACTCACACCACCTGTGACCCGAAGGGCGCCTGTGGTTGTAGAGTCAGAAGTTGTCGTGTCTAAAATAATGACACTATTGGAAACGACATCCTCGATGAAGACATTCTTACCATGGATATCTTCACTGACACCTAGGCCACCAGAAATTCTTACAGCACCCGTAGTCTTTGATGTAGCGTTAGTGGTGTCGAGGACGGCGACACTGTTGGACACCACATCCTCGATGAAGACATTCTTACCGTGGATATTTTCGCTGACACCTAGGCCACCAGAAATTCTCACGGCACCCGTAGTCTTCGATGTAGCGTTGGTGGTGTCAAGGACGGCCACACTATTGGACACCACATCCTCAATGAAGACATTCCTACCATGGATGTCCCCAGTCACACCTAAGCCACCACCTGAAAGGATGAGGGCGCCTGTAGACTTTGAAGTGGCATTCGTAGCGTTCGTGATGGTCGTGATACCTGCGGGAGTCACCTTGACCCTCACGTTTGTTCCCACGTCCGATGCATGGTTCGAGATGTTGAATGTGTCGTTGATGGAGTTGTCGATACCCACCGAGAAGGACTCACCTCCGTTGACAGTGAAGGATGTTACTGGGTCTGCTGTAATTCCAGTGGCTTCGAGGGTGACCCGAGCATCGTTACCGTCACCGTTGATGTATATACCACCCGCACCGTTCGCCATCACATGTACAGGTCTGGTGGTTGTCACAGTACCCACACCCACATGAGAGGCTGCGTAGACATTTGTAGAGTGGATGTTTGAAGCCACACCCAAACCACCCAAAACCACGAGAGCGCCTCCACTCGTGGAAGCTGTATCAGTGGTATCTTGTACCCTCATGTCCCCATTGACATCGAGGTTTCGCAGGGGTGTCCCCTCGTTGATACCGACATTGGAGGTACTCACATCCACAAAGAGGTTGGAGGCTCCACCCACAGTGAGGTCTCCACTTAGTAAGGATGTACCAACAACATTCATAGTCTCTTGAACTACCAAGTTGTGACGTACATTAACATTTCCGTGCAAGTCTATGAGCATTCTGTGATCGGCATCGTCGAGATGAAGAATATGGTTATCCGTAAAAGTATTTTGTGTGTAGCTCAATGAAAAGCGGTGTTCATCGGCGTGGTAGATGAGAGCAACGTTGGCATACTCGAGGGGGTCACCTTCTTGGTGTTCAATCATGAAACCACTGTCCAACTGGGAAGCTGAATTGTTCGCAGCGACACCGAATATGCGGTCAGAAATCGTCACGGAATCTGAATTGAGAATGGTGGTGTTACCACTCAGTGTGATATTTCCCAAGAATTCGGCTTCCGATGCTGAAATCACGTATTTACCTGAGGATTTTTCGATATATACAGGAGACTTTTCAAAGAAACCATCACTATCGACCATGGGTAAATGTTTTTTTAGAGGGTCGACAAGGTCTGCGACCGAGATGTTTCCACCCACTATGGCATTTGAGGACGTCACAATACTCGTGGTCGAGTTTGTGAACGACATGATGTTCGATGTCGTGTTTCCAGCTGCGGAAACCTGTTCGAGAGTTTGGAGTTGGGTGAGGAGGTTTGAGGGTTCAATTTTTTTGAGGTCGTTGTTTTGGTCGTTGACGTACACATAATTGATATCCCCTTCATCGAGAACGATACGAGCGTTGGGGATGTCGTTGGAACGACCGATACCAGTGACGAAGATGGTTCCCGAAGTTGGGTGAGACCTTGTACAGACACCAATATTTTGGATGAGGTCTAGGTCGACACCATAGGGTTTCACATTGGAAAGGAGACCAGCATTCACGTTGCTCACATAGAGGGTATCACCTTCGAGGAAACCTGACGTGTCCATTTGATTCACTTTACCGTAGGCGACAGCGACACCTTGGTCACCCTGTGCAACCGAGGTATTATACACGATACCAATAGAAGGCATCGTATCTGCACTTGTCGCACTCGCGAGACCCACCTCGACAAGGTTTGCGTTATGATGTCCCACGATGTACACACAGTTACCAGAGTACAAAGTCGCACCACTATCGTTGTAAAAACGGATGTAGTTGTGAGCTGGATACTCATTTACCCAGTTTACACCGTCATAGACGAGGACATGGTCACTTCTCAGAGACTCATCAACGTCTGTGGTATTGATGCTCACGTTCGCCAGTTGATCCAGTTTCACTTCAACATTTGAGGTGAGGTCAGTAAGGATGGCAGTTGTGGGGTGGTTAAGGGTGAGGGTACCATCAGTGGTTGTATTGGAACTCACATAGGCATTACCAGCCACATGAAAGTTGGATGTTGGGTTAACTGTCCCAATACCAACAGAATCTGTCGCAGCGTCCACATGGAGGGTATCCGTGTCCACCGTGAGGTCAGAACTGACATAGACGTTTCCAACAACATGAAGGTTGGCATGAGGGTTCACCGTTCCAAGTCCCACGGACTTGTCCCCCGCATCCACATGGAGGGTATCCGTGTCCACCGTGAGGTCAGAGCTGACGTAGGCATTTCCGACCACATGAAGGTTGGCATGAGGGTTCACCGTTCCAAGTCCCACGGACTTATCCCCTGCATCCACATGGAGGGTATCCGTGTCCACCGTGAGGTCAGAGCTGACGTACACATTACCAACGACGTGTAGGTTGGCGTTGGGGTTCACCGTTCCAATACCAACGGAATCGGTCGCAGCATCCACATGGAGGGTATCAGTGTCCACAGTGAGGTCAGAAGACACATAAGCATTGCCAACGATGTGTAACTCCGCATCTGGCGTTTTGGTGTTGATACCTACATGGTCATTAGTGGAATCGACGTGAAGGGTGTCCCCGTCCACCGTGAGGTCGGAGCTAACGTACACATTACCCACGACGTGCAGGTTGGCGTTAGGATTCTTTGTTTCAATACCGACGGAATGGTTTGTAGCATCCACATGAAACGTGTCGTTATCCACAGTTAAATCACTCGCTACATACACATTCCCAACAATGTGAAGTTCGGCATCAGGTGTTTTTGTTTTGATACCGATGCGCTCAGTAGAAGCTTCAACGTGAAGTGTGTTCGTGGCAACAGTGAGGTCATCAGACACATACACATTACCAACGACATGCAATTCGGCATCGGGGTTCTTGGTCTCAATACCAACCCTTTGGTTCACAGCGTCCACGTGGAATGTATCATTATCCACCGTCAAGTTTGAGGACACGTACACATTACCAACGACATGAAGTTTGGCGTCGGGGTTCTTAGTCCCGACTCCGACAGAGTCGTTCTCCGCATCCACGTGGAACGTATCATTATCCACAGTCAAGTTTGAGGACACGTACGCATTCCCCACAACGTGGAGTTCCGCATCAGGGCTTGTGGTCTTCACACCAACTTTATCAGTAGCGGCGTTAACATGGAGAGTATTTGTGTCAATTGTTAAGTCACCATCGACGGTCAGGTTCGATGAGACATACGCATTCCCCACAATGTGGAGTTCTACTTGAGGATTTGTGGTTTTTATACCAACCCTGTCGGACACTGAGTCAACGTAGAGAGTATCCGTGTCCACTGTTAGGTCGCCAGTGACATTCGTGTTTCCAGAGACGACCAGGATATTTGAGCCGAACTCATCTACGTACAAATTCGAACCAACATCGAGGGTGTGCATAGGGTCAGTGTTCAACACACCGACATTGGCTTCAGTATAGAGGCGACCATACACGTGAACATTGATATCTTGGGAGGTGAGGGGTGTGATGGTAGCGTTATCGGCGCTACTTTGGGTGTATGCCAAAACAATTTCTTCGGAGCTTTCCAAAAATCCAACGGTGATATTCGAAGTAGGACGAGACATGATAAGTCCCAAGTCCAAAGTCGAATCTCCAGACACATTGTTTCTTCCAAGTTCTATGATGCCATCATCAACTGTGAGATTCTGACTCGAGATGGTGGTGACACCCCCAGATACGACAAGATTTCCGCCGATGGAGACACCACCAGCCACGACGAGGACATTCGCTCCCGTGTCACTCACGTAGAGGTTAGAACCAACACTCAGGGAGTGGAGTGGTTGTGTGTTTGCGATACCCACATTTCCATTGGTCACGAGACTTGTATTGAAATTTGTAAACTGTAAGGTGTTCGAAGATGTGTTACCGCGGTCGGAAGTAGCTTGGAATGACTGACCACCGACAAGAGCGTTAGCACTTTCACCAGATTCTGATAACTCACCCGTCGCACGGTTGTACATCATTAGTACGATGTTCGGGTCAATAATATCATTCCTAAACCTCACAGGTGACATGTAGATACTTCCACTGTTTGGGGTAGTCACCAGTGTGTTACTGGCGTTAAAAATGATCGTATTTTCAGCCTGAACATCGGAGTCGGGTACATTTCTACCAAACCGAATTTTGGTAGACCGCTCAATCGTAGGTATGTTCTTGACCATTTACTATAGCATGGTATTTTAATTCGCGTACAGGAGACCCGCCATACCATTCTCGATACGGAGGATGTTGTAGTTGACTGCATATATAGGGTCATTGATGGACATAGTCTCACTCATGATTTTGACAGAGTCTAAACGACTAAAATTGAGGGTGCCTGTGGGTTGGAGGGAGCTTGTGGAGAGACAAAAGCAGTAAAGGAAGAAATCAGGGGAAGTCACGAAGTTTGTGTGGTAATAGTTTGTCACATCGATGAAGTGAGGTTTACCCCATCTGTAATTACTGACATCGAGGCCGTTGATGTTCAACTTGACTTTATTGGCAGGGGACGTGAGTGCGCCATCCACAGTCGTGTCCGACGATGCGAGATACTTCACGGGGTGGTTGAACGTGAGTTCTTGGGTTAATGCACGCGAAGCGATATTCTTTTGGACTTGGGTGATGAGAAGGTCATGTTTACGCGCCGCGATGTTACCACGCTCCTCATTATCGAGATAGTAATAGTTGGCGTAGCACTCTACGTTGTAGTTTGAAGCGGCTGTCGCCCAATGGATGCGAATTTCAACGTTGTGATAGTTTAGGGCTACGAGGGGGAGTGCGCATTGAGGACCTTCACAAAAGAAGAAACGGAGGGGGTAAAAGTATGAGCGAGCGCTGACACCGGGGTGTGTACCTATAGCACTCTTTGACACGTTTTGTGCAAAGGTGTCGATGGCAATTTTCTCTGTGAAAATGGCATCTTGACTATCGATGAGGGAACCCCCGATGTAGAGTTCTACCTTATCGATGATGGTGTCCCAACGCTGAATATCGAGAGCTTGGGTCATGTCATCTAGAGTAAAATAGACATAGCCGAGAAGGTCGCCAGCGCGCTCGAATTGAACGCTGGACATTGAATTGTTTTTCACCGCTCCATGGATTGTTTGCTTTTCGATGGATTGTGAAAAATTAGCATGCCTTTTGAATGTTGAACTGAAGAACGAAATTTCAGGGTTGCCCATGATATATTCATCCTGGGCGCCTATCGCAATCAATTGAACAATGCCTGCAGACATGGTAATACTACTTTAAATGGAGAAAATTACAAATTGGGTTTTCTACACACGAAACGAATGACGAGAAAGTTTTTGTCACTAGCACTCGCTCTCTCGATGGTGAGGCCGTCCTCGTTGCGAATGGTCACGTTGAGACGGTCGATACGGCGGATGGGGTCGATATATTGGGTCACGACGGGGTAGTTATCCTTGAAAGTCACAGTGGTGCTTTCATCCTTGACCAGACTCGCGAACGAGTTACGAAGAACACTCAAGGGTGCCTGTCCCTCGTAGACATTGGAAGCACGGTCAGTAAAGATGGAGTCCAACTGCTCGATGGAGATGTAGCAGTGTTCAGTGTCCGCGGTCGTGTTGATACGCGCCGCGAGAAGCCTGGCCTGTACAACATTCTTTACGGGCTGACTCAAGTAACACGTGAACGTGTTAGCGCTATCCTGTCCTATCGTATCGATAGTGATTGTATGATACTCATAGTTGAGGTCGGGAATGGTATCCGTTGGCGAAGTGATGAGAGCCATTTCTATTAGCTCAGATTAAAGATCCGCCGATTCCCTCCTCAATCTCATAGCCCGCAAGGTCGGAGACGAGACCTTGGGCGCCACAGAGACCACCTGGGGTGAGGCTCTTGGTGTAGGCGCTACCATCCTTGTAACCAGGGGTACACTCAACCTTGTTCTCGAGGTCGAAGATGGACTTCTCACTGACAGTCTTAATCTTGATTGGCCTGGGTTGGTACTTGCTCGCGGGTCCACGAGTCATGGCCAGGACGCAGATGATCATCAACAGAACGGTGATGGACATGAGGGCATTACGGTCAGCCTTGTTAAACTTGAACATTTACTATAGGTTTATATTTTTTTAAAGTGCGTTAAAGGTATTTTTTTAGTTTCCATATAGAGAGTAGATGGACGAGGAAATCGTACTCGACCGTGGAAGCACGACTGTGATGAAACTCGATGCTGACGAACAGGCTCTGATGGATGAGATTCAGATTTCAGCGCCACGTCCCAAACCTGTGCCACGCCCTACGAAGACGGCGTTCAGACCCCCACCTCCTTCTCAACATCAGGAGGCGATGGATGCGTTCGTGAACCCCAATAAGCAGTCTGAACCTGCTCAACCCCAACAAAATGAGGAGATTGACTATGGTGAAGATGAGGAACCCACCTTCTATGATGACGATGAGCCACCTAGTCAAGAGGAGCAGCCCTCTAAGGGGTACACCTCGGTGGATGAAGAGAAGGCGGACTTGATTAATAAGCTTGGGCGCCTGGAGAAGAAGGGGTTCGCTGTAAACAAGAGACTCAATGCCTACTCGAACGTCGAGGAGCTGAGGTCTGAGGTGAAGCGCATCACCTACAGTATCGACGTTGAGCAGTCTATCCGATTCTCTCGACGCATGCTCGTGGCCTGTGTGACTGGCCTCGAGTTCCTTAACAAGCGGTATAACCCCTTCGAGATTCAGCTTGAGGGTTGGTCTGAGTCCGTGATGGAGAATGTTGATGACTATGATGGTGTCTTTGAGGAGTTGTACGTCAAGTACCGCTCGAAGGTCAGCGTCGCCCCAGAGGTGAAGCTCATCATGATGTTGGGTGGTTCGGCGATGATGTTCCACCTCACCAACAGTATGTTCAAGTCGGTGATGCCCAACATGAACGATGTGATGAAGCAGAACCCCGACCTGGTGAAGAACATGATGGCGGCGGTTCAGAACACGACTCGCTCTCCCACGGGTCCCCCAACTGAGGGTCCCATTGGTGGGACGGGTGCGGGCCAGTATGAGATGCAGGGTCCAGGTGTAGACATCTCCAGTCTGATGGGTGGTATCATGATGCCTCCACCCCCACCCATGAACACGACACCCCCTCAAGCGATGGACGCCTCTGTGCAGGATGAGGATGATGACCTCTCCGACATTGTCTCCATCTCTGGGGAATCCACTGGTGGTGAGGTTAAGGAGGTCAACGTTGGGGGTGCTACCAAAACCAAGAGAACTCGTCGAAAGAAGAAGACGGAAATTAATCTCTGATTAGTATATAAATGATAGCGTACTGTCCGCTGGAGGATTTGGAACCTCCCGTCAGGCCGAAGCAGCCTGTCGTGGAGTCCAAGACCGAAGAGGTGAAGCCTCAAGTCGGTCGCGAAGAAACTGAATTGAATTACGTCATCATGGCTTTCATTGCTGGCGTGATTATACTAGCCGTCTCTGATTCCATCAGGGCGTAAATGTGTATTGAATCTACCGTGGGGTCTCCCCTCATAGTAAATTTAGTATGTGAATGTGCCGAGAGTCTGCTGACCACCCACACCATCAAGGTCTGTATTGATATCGTTAATATTTTTCGTAATCTTATCGAGACCCCCATTGACACCTGTAGTCAACTCAACTGAGATGTCATAGTTGTAGTTTCGCCCTGTATCCTTTGTGTTAGGACGAATGTCTACACCCCGTGTACCCGTCGTAACAGTGGGACTCCAAGGATAGCTATTGGTTGCCCCAAAGAGATTCTTGGTACCTATGGCGATGTCATACATCGATGCTGTTGAACCATTGTGTGTACCACCAGAAAGTTCCAAAATCAAAGTACTCGTGTTTCTGACATCAGAGGTTTCCCTCAATACAGCCACAACCTTTGCATAGAATGTCCCAGGTTTGAACATCAACTGAATATCCTGGCCGTTACCTGATGTTATCGAAAATGTGTTCGAATACCTCTTGCACGCCACCTGGTCAGAGTTTGTGATGATACCACCATTGACGTGGAGTTCCGTGTTGGCGGTGGCACCACCGAGACCAACGGCCACCAGGTTACCGAGGTCAATTTCACCTTGAACCGTCAAGTTATTGCGAACAGTCAAGTTACTTTTCACAAAAGTTTCTGTGGAAGCTGGTTGTATGTAGACATTTCCGAGTGTGTCTCCATACACATTCGAAAGTCCCCCTGTGGTCTTAAACTCCAATACGGCGTTACTCGAGGAATCCTCGATGCGTCCATAACCATCATAGACATGGAATTGGGTCATTGGATTTACCGTACCGATTCCCACATTGCTCGTATGAACAATGTGAAGTCCGTCAGCCTCCGAACCGTTGTTAGTCGCACCAATTGTGATACCAGATGTTGTGTGTGTCGAGTTTCGGAAACCCCTCACATAGCCACCGTAGTTATCGGTTGTGTAGAGGAGCATACCAGTCTTCTTATTTGTACCAGGACTCTCGAGTTTGAGCATATCAATGTCAGTCGTACGAGAATCATAGAGGTGAACATTGGAGTCTGGTGCATCTGTACCTATACCAAGACGACCAGCTTCGTCGAATCGCGCGAATTCCACTTGACTAACAGTATCTCCGTGTGTAAAAGTCAATGGTCGACGAACAACACCATTTAATACACTTCTGATGATGTTTCTTGACGAAGCGCCAGTAGTCGTTAAGAAATCAAAACCAGTTAATTTGAATGTACCCGCACCAGCGAACTCAATGTCACCATTTACGATGAGTTTAGTACCTGGGCGTGCAGCTGCAGCTGCGGCATCTGCGCGAGTTCCACCTATCACAACTGTTCCTAAATCAGTGATACAGAGAGGTACATCACCCGTTGCCTCTCCAAGTGAACCTGGGTCACCAGGTGTACCAATGAGGTCGTCCAATGTTTGTTGGTCATTTGTGTATGTCTGGAAAATGTGTTCACCCGCGATATGTCTAATCCTAGATGGACCAGCACTATTTGGTGCGGTTGCTGTTTTATTACCCTTAAAAATCACTAGTTCATTTTTATCGAAATCGGGATCCCAACTTCTCTCCAAGAAAAAGGTGTTTCCATATTCATCACCCGCAAGACCCCCAAATGTAAGTTTGCTTCCAACGACAACGTTTCCATTCACCTCCAATTTATCACGTGGCGCGTCTGTGCCTATACCCACATTTTGGTTAGCACCATCGATGTAGATGACAGTCGCCGTAGGGTTGGAGACTTTTTCGAAATCCTGTGTAATCCTGAAATCACTCGAATCACCTGTGACACCCACCGACCAACCCGTGAGGGCAGTGTCGTTATCACTTTGAATGTACGATGTGAATGCGTTACCAGAGGCTTCATCTGTCTGCATGGCTATGATGGCATCACCAGCTGATTCGTGGTTATGTACCAATATACCGTTACCCTCACCCGTGTTTCCCGCAGGATTTCCTATCCCTGTGGCATACACTTCAAGGTGGGCAGATGGTTGGGTCGTACCGATACCCACACGTCCATCTGCTCTCAGAGTCAGAACTTCCGTCCCATCCGTGTAACGGTCGTCAGCCAGGAATATATCGAGTTTAGATTTCGATTTTCCAACTGTGTTGTCAAACTTACCCATTTTGAATGTCGCCCTCACACCGTCACGCACAGACGTACCCTCACGTGTCAAGTGCATGACATCCGCCAAATCCACAGTGGTGTTGTTGATGGGAAAGGTGTTTGTCACGACTAGGGGCGTTCCCTGGTGGTTGAATCCATTTCGCCTCACTGGTTGATTATTGATGAAGACCGTTCCACCCGATGTATGTAATCGACCCACTGGGTTTGTCACACCAATACCCACATTACTCGTTTCGAGAATGGTTACCTTGGGGCCACCCATAGTGGACGTCTTACTCGCGTAAATGTTGAGACCCTTCCCAGCCGCCACGATGTTTTCGATTTTGTTTTGTCCCACGGAGGGTTCGGAGTACATGCGCATACCCTTGGAACCCCACGTGTTCCCGTATACAACAGCACTAGTTCCCGTCACATGAACATGACCAGACACCGTGAGAGCCTCCGTGGGATTTGTGTTAGCTATACCAATTTTACCGTTAGATGCGATACGCATGCGTTCGGTGTTTTTGGTTTTGAAACGAATGTTTTGATGTGTGTTCGAAGTACTGGCACCATAGACTTCGATAGAGCTTACGTTAGACGCAGTTGGACCCGATTTAAGAGTCAATACGTTTGACGTACTGTTTCCACCGTATCTATCTGCGTGTACCGTTAAACTGTCCTCAGAAGAGAGAATCTGTGTCACAACATTTGTCGCTTCGACATTACCAACAATCGTAAGTGTGTTCTCAGCTTCAATGTTTGCGAATATTTTGGAACCTATGGAGAGTGTATCAGTTGGAGATGTGTTCGCGATACCCGATGGCGCTGTACCAGTCGTACGCAAAGCATTCATTTGGACATTACTGTTAATGACAACTGGTGTCACAGAACCTGGACTCATTGTGAGTAGACTACCAACACTTATACCCCCACTTCCAACGACAAGGCGTTGTGTGTACACATTACCACTGGAGTGCATGACATTTGAGCCAGTGTCCTCGAAGTAGACATTCGAACCAATATCCATTGTGTGAACGGGTGAGGTGTTCGCAACACCCACACTTCCATCGGTGTACATCTGACCATACACGTGTAAGTTCACTGTGTTTGATGTGTCGAAGGTAATTAGAGTATCAGATGGACCCATGAATGAACGAGTCATCACAAATTCCTGTGCCGACATATCGTACCCAATAACAAGGTTCGCCTCATGGTCATCTTCAACCATGATGAGTGCGTTATCGAAAGTACCATCGACGTTGTTGTTCGCCATCATGATAACTGGTTCCTGTACGACGAGGTTTTGCACTGTTTGATACGTCGTCGTTTCACTGATGTATACGTTTCCGAAGACGTTCATGTCACCATACAATTTGAAAGTACCATTTTCAATCACGACATTTCCGTTCTGAAAGACGGCTACATTCGCACCTACATTTTCTGAAGTTCCCACGACAAGTTTAGTGTCGATATTCACATTTGTTGCCACCACGTTTCCAGAAACTGCCAACACATTTGAAGCAGTTCTATCAACCTTGAATTCGCTACCCACACTCATCGTTGACCTCGACAACACATTATTGGCGATGACATTACCCCTCGCGTTCACCAAGTGAATGTTATCCCTATCAATCGTAAATTCATTGTTGGGACCAATCTGGAATTCGTTGGTCGCTGCGGGTGCGGCGATACCTATTTTATCATTCACGTAGAGACGCTCGGAGCGAATACCCTTCGTGACATCGAGAACTATGTTGGGAGCTGAATTGTCCATGAATAGACTTGTACCCATCGAAAAGTTTTTCGTAGCACTCGTATTCGAAATTGCGACAGTGTCGACTGTCAAAAGGTCGACTTCAATCTCACTGGTAATAATACTTCTCACAGATGACAGAACATCTTGTTCTGTAGGGTCTGCGTCCAGACTGGCTACATAAATCTGGTCGAAACGAACTGTCCTACCCATATACTTTAGTTACCGAATAAAATTCCAGCCAAACCATCTTTGATTCTGAGGATGTTATAGTTTACGGCATAAACAAAAAGTGATTGGTTGGCAGGTCTTTGGTTACCCTTTTCGACACCACGCAAGACGAGCTTGGCATTATCGAGGCGACTGAAATTGCAGGAACCTGATGGGTTGTAGTCTGAGACATTGAGACAGAAGTGGTATCCGAAGAACCTCGTGTACAGGAGTACCTCAGTTTCAGGAATAAATTCACTGTGACCGTATTGAGACTTGTAGTAGTTTTGTATCGTGTGGAAGTAGACAGGGGTCATATTTTCAAGGAGGGGTGTACCATTGATTTGAATGTCAGCATTTAAGAATGTGAAACGGTCGTTCGCGAAATCATCACTCGAAGCACCAAAACCCCAAAAGAGAGACTTCACGGGATGGTTGAAGCTCGAAATGTCAACAACGTTGTACCCACCCCTATCAGTCGTGTTATCACTGACTGTTTCCAATTCATTTTCGAGACGCTGTGACTGTGTGATGACAAAATCCATCTGACGCCGAGTCATTGACTCTCTCTCCTCTTTATCTAGGTAGATGTAATTACCATACAACTTTGCCTGTTTATCTATCTCGTTTATACCTGCCACATTTGTCTCATCGAAATTGATTCGTATCTCAACTTGATGATTCTGAAGTGCCACGAGGGGCAAGAATGCCTTGTGGTCACAGAAGAAGAAGTGAAGAGGTAAAAACGTAAAGTTGGCACTCGACGTCTTATTGTTCAGCTCTTGTGACTTGTTGTAGGTGTCAGCCAGATAATTAGGCCAGATGTCCGAATAATAATCATAGTGCTGTGAGTCAACCTTTTGTCCACCTATAAAGAGGTCTACGGTGGAATTGTAGAACAAGTTTGAAGCGATGTTTCCATTTCTGGTCGACGATTCAAACCACAATCCATTGATGGCATCCCCCAAAACTGGAATCTGGATGGATGTGTCGTTCGTGTTGATTGTCTTAATAAACTTGGGAGCTTGTGAAAAGTTTGTGTGTCGAGCAAACTTCATACGGAAAAAAGAATGTCCCTCGTCGCTCGTGAGATATACATCTTGAACACCCTTGGAGACGAGTTGTATCAATGCACCAGACATTTAATAGTTGTTCAGATTTAAAAACAGGCATTTTCCCTGAGGGAATGCGGGCTTTTCTTCAGCCACCTTTCCATGAATCTTGAAACCACCTTGGCGGTACACTTTCGTACGCTTGTAGTACATGGCCGTGAAGATAGACCACGGGTCGTGAACGTCGTAGATGTGTGGATTATTCTTCTTACCCTTTGTTTCTCTCATAATTCGACCAATACTTTGGGTAATGTCAGACTTTGGTGATGCGAGAATGACAGTGTCCAAGGTTGGGATGTCCAAGCCTTCGTGAGCTTGACTGAACGTCGCGAAGATGATTTTCTTCTTTGAAGACTCTTGAAGTTGAGCCTCTTTCATACCACCCATGTAGAGACCAGATGTCTTGGGGAAACATTGGTGGAGGAGTTCACAGTGATGCCTTCTGTCACTGAGAACGAGAAGTTGTCTCGTTCCAGCTGAAGCTTTCTTCACGAGTTCGACGAGCATTTTGTTTCTTTGTCTGTCCTCAACCAATTCTGTAATCATGTTGGGCATAGAAATCTTTCCATTCCTCATGGAGGGTGGTGGATTCCTGTAGTTTGGAGATTCAAAGATGACTGGAAACACCTCAACCTGCTCCTGATTTTTCCTCTCTACAGCAAAGAAGGTGGGTCCCATGAACCAATGAAGCACTTTAGTGAGACCATCCTTCCTCTCAGGGGTTGCTGAGAGACCGAATATGTGTCGAGGACATAATTTGAAGAGACTCTGACTGAACACCTTTGCACATATGTGATGCGCCTCATCCACGATGAGAGTACCCACAGTGTCAAAATCAGTGAATGAGTACTCTTTTAAGGAGAGAGACTGAAGCATCGCGATGACAAAGTCACAATTGACCTCCTTCTTGTCCTGCTGAACAACGCCGATAGTGGCACCTGGACAGAATTGTTGAATCCTCTCCTTCCACTGGTCTGCCAAAAACTGTTTGTGAACAACAATCATCGTTCGGTATCCCAACGTACAAGCTATAGCCAGGGATACCGTCGTCTTCCCATAGCCGCATGGTAGAGAAAGGATACCATGCCCTGCTTTAATTGCTGCTGCATGAGCTTCGTTTTGGTGTGTGGCGTCTCTGAGCTGTCCAGCGAACTTTGCTCTAATTCGGGTGGGTTCGGGTCGCTTGTCGTACTTGGGTTCTCCAAGCTTAGCACTTCCGTAGAATCTGGGAACACACACTCCATTCTTTGTTGGTCTAAAAACCTTGAAAGGCGGTGGAGGAAATCCATAGTCCCCATTGACTTGGGGTCTTACGGTTAGCTCTTTTTTAATTTCTTGGAGTGGACCCTCACTCACTAGACACCCAGTCCTAGTGAGAGTGGTCATGATTTACTTATTTAAAGGGTACAAACTTTAAATGAGTAAATGCCTATTGTCGACGTTGAAGAAAACATTAAGAAGCTTGAGATGAACATCGAGCAGATGACCCAGGAGGTGTTCCGTCTCCAGGGTATGCTTCAGACTTTCCGTGGTTTCCAGAAGGGTGGTCTCAAGACTATTGACCTCCCCAATGACCCCAATCAACCCGTTGAGGCTCCCGCCGAGGAACTTGAGAGTATCCAAGAGAAGCCCGAGTG
>Ga0181600_10001943_pt1 | contig 16092 bp, 14 predicted proteins | sample 041ome_2_FD_132982 | JGI IMG/M metagenome (GOLD analysis project Ga0181600, IMG submission 132982) | Coastal salt marsh microbial communities from the Groves Creek Marsh, Skidaway Island, Georgia - 041406US metaG (megahit assembly) | ecosystem: Environmental > Aquatic > Marine > Intertidal zone... | reverse complement strand
CGCTCGTTTTCAAGAAAACTATCGATGGCGACACGGGTTTGCCCCTCGACCAGCACCTTGACGGTGCCATCGGGCAATTTCAGCAATTGCAAAACATTGGCCAACACGCCCACGCGGTAGATGCCATCTGTTGCCGGGTCGTCAACCGAGGGGTCGATCTGGCTGGACAGCAGAATCTGCTTGTCGTCCTGCATCACCTCTTCCAGCGCGCGCACCGATTTTTCGCGCCCCACGAAAAGCGGCACGATCATATGCGGAAACACCACGATGTCGCGCAGCGGAAGTACAGGGTAGGAGGAATTAAACTCTTGCATGCTCGGTCCTTTTTTGCGGCAAACGGTCTGGCCCCAGCTATGGCAACCCCACCGCTTCCTTGGTCAAAGAGGGTGCCTGCCGTGCAGGATCGCCCCCTCGTTCAGTCTGGTTACTTGGGGGTTTTGCCCCGCAGTTTCAACCATATCTTTACCCGCACTCTGCCCGCAGGGCGCGCCCGGGGCAACCGCCAATTCACAGCAGGCTGAATGCCCGGTTAATGCGCCCTTCGGCTGCAAAAGCAATGCCATCGGCCTACAGCGGTTCGATATCGCCTTCGGCGCGCAGGGCATGAAAATCGCGCTCCCATTGTGCAAATTGGCCCTGTTCGATGGCGTCGCGCATGCCTTGCATGATGTGCTGGAAATAATGCAGGTTATGCCACGTCAGCAGCATGCCCGAGATCATTTCTTGGGCGCGGAACACATGATGCAGATAGGCCCGGCTGTAATTGCGGCAGGCGGGGCATGTGCAATCTGCGTCCAAGGGGCGCGCGTCATCGGCGTGGCGGGCGTTTTTGATGTTCACCTGCCCCCGCCGTGTCCAGGCCTGCCCCGTACGCCCCGAGCGCGAGGGCAGAACGCAATCCATCATATCAACGCCGCGCTTGACCGCGCCCACGATATCATCGGGTTTACCCACCCCCATCAGATAGCGCGGCTTGTCTTGCGGCAACATTCCGGGGGCGGTGTCGAGGCATCCAAACATGGCCTCTTGCCCCTCGCCCACCGCCAGCCCGCCAATCGCATAGCCCTCGAAGCCGATTTCTTGCAGCGCCTCGGCGCTTTCGCGGCGCAGGTCTTCTTCCAAGCCCCCTTGCTGGATGCCAAAAAGCGCATGCCCCGGCCGTGTGCCAAACGCCTCGCGCGACCGTTTGGCCCACCGCATGGACAGCTGCATGGAACTGGCAATGCGGTCGCGATCGGCGGGCAAGGCGGGGCATTCGTCGAAACACATCACGATATCCGAGCCGAGAAGGCGCTGAATTTCCATGCTGCGTTCGGGGCTTAGCATGTGCTTCGAGCCATCGATATGGCTGCGAAATGTCACGCCTTCTTCGGTCAGCTTGCGCAGGTCAGACAAGCTCATCACCTGAAACCCGCCGCTATCTGTCAAAATCGGCTTTTGCCAATTCATGAACTGGTGCAAGCCCCCCAGCCGCGCCACGCGTTCGGCGCCCGGGCGCAGCATCAAGTGATAGGTGTTGCCCAGCAAAATATCGGCCCCCGTTGCCGCCACGCTTTCGGGCATCATGGCTTTTACCGTGGCAGCCGTGCCCACGGGCATGAAAGCGGGCGTGCGAATATCACCGCGCGGCGTGTGGATCACCCCGCGACGGGCCTGCCCATCTTGGGCCAACAGCTGAAACGAGAAATCTGCACTCATTGGCGGCACCTTTTCTTGGGCCTGCATCGGCAGGCTGTGGCGCGCTCTTAACTGCAAATGGGGGCCCAAGCCAAGCCCCCGGCCCCGATCATCGCTTGCCCCGGCGCCAATCAGCGGCCAAACTGGCAAAAACGAAAGGGCCAAGCATGACCACACAACACCCGCTCGTGGCAGCCGATCTTGACGATGGCGTGCTAACGCTGACCTTGGGGCGCGCCCCCGCGCACCCGCTGTCTTTGGCACTGATCGAGGCGCTGCATGGCGCGCTAGACGCCGCCGCAGAAAACCCCCAAGCGCGGGTGGTGGTCTTATCGGGGCCGGGCCACATTTTCTGTGCAGGCCACGACCTGAAAGAAATTGCCGCCCACCGCCAAGACCCAGATCAGGGCCACGCGTTTTTAACCCAGTTGTTTGATGCCTGCGCGCAGATGATGCAACGGCTGGCCAGCCTGCCCCAACCCACCATCGCCATGGTCGATGGCATCGCCACGGCAGCCGGGCTGCAAATGGCGGCATCGTGCGATTTGGTCTTTGCATCCGATCGGGCCAGCTTTTGCCTGCCGGGGGTGAATAATGGCGGGTTCTGCACCACGCCAATCGTGGGCGTATCGCGCGCCATTTCGCGCCGCCATGTGATGGAACTGGCCCTATCGGGCCAAGCGATGGATGCGCAATGGGCTTTGCAGGCTGGGTTGATCAACCGGATCTTCACCTCGAATGCCTTGGGCAAGGAAACGATAGAATTTGCCAAAACACTGGCCAGCCGCAACCCCGGCCCAATTGCTGCGGGCAAGGCCGCGCTGGATGCGCATTTGGGCCTGCCCTTGGATCAGGCCTATGCCATGGCCACCCCGGTCATGATTGGCCATTTCATGGACGAAGGCCGCCTTGCGGCCGAGCGTGACAGCAAATTTGGCTAGGCCAGCGCCTGTCACACAGGGCGTTTTGAAGAATGATGCGCGCGCTATGGACCTTGGGCGCGCTATTCCCTATATCTTCACTCAGGAAATGCAGAACCCATAGGGATTGAAATGACCGATACCGCAGAACCGCTTGAAGGGGCGCCGCTGATCCAGCCCTCCAGCACCGATCACCCGCTTTATGACAGCGTGGTAGATGCCTGTCGCACGGTCTTTGACCCGGAAATTCCCGTCAATATCTATGACCTTGGCCTGATCTACACCATCGACATCGACGCCGAGAATGCCGTGCGCATCATCATGACGCTTACGGCACCGGGCTGCCCAGTGGCCGGCGATATGCCCGGCTGGGTGGCCGACGCGGTCGAGCCGGTGGATGGGGTGAAACAGGTCGATGTCGAACTGACATGGGAGCCGCAATGGGGCATGGATATGATGTCTGACGAGGCGCGGCTGGAACTGGGCTTTATGTAAAACCCAAGGCGGCGCTGGGGCCTGAAAATTTGGGGCGCAAGCAGGGTTTCGGTTGCCGTGAAACGGCGCTAACCTGCTGGCAAACCAACAGGAGCCACCATGCAAACCAGCCCCGTTTTGGCGCATATCGACGCCGATCTGCCAAATGCCATTTCCCGCCTGCAAGATCTGCTGCGCATCCGGTCCATCTCGACCGATCCGGCCTTTAAGGCCGAATGCCTGCACGCCGCCGAATGGCTGGCGCGTGATCTTGGCAGCTTTGGCATCACCGCCAGCGTGCGCCCCACCCCTGGCCACCCAATGGTGGTGGGCCATGTGGCAGGCCCACAAGGCGCGCCGCATGTGTTGTTTTACGGCCATTACGATGTGCAGCCGGTGGATCCGCTGGATCTGTGGCAGAGCGACCCGTTCGATCCCGCCATCACCGAAGGCCCCCATGGCCCCACCATTCAGGCGCGCGGCGCATCCGACGACAAGGGCCAGCTGATGACCTTTGTCGAGGCCACCCGGGCCTGGCAGGCGGTGCATGGCGCCCTGCCCTGCAGCATTACCTTTTTGTTTGAAGGGGAAGAAGAATCCTCGTCCCCCTCGCTGGTGCCCTTTCTGCAAGACAACGCCGCCGAATTACAGGCCGATCTGGCGCTGATTTGCGACACGGGGCTGTTTCAGTCGAAAACCCCGGCCATTATGACCATGCTGCGCGGCATGATGCCGGAAGAGCTGACCATTCATGGCCCAAGCCGCGATTTGCATTCGGGCATGTATGGCGGCGTCGCGATGAACCCCATTCGCGTGCTGTCGAAAATTTTGGGCAATATGCACGATGATCAGGGGCGCATCACAATTCCACATTTCTACGATGGCGTGCCCGATCTGCCCGCCCAGATTGCCGCCGATTGGCAGGCGTTGAATTTTGACACCGCCACGTTTTTGGGCGATGTCGGCCTGTCGCAGCCCGCAGGCGAGGCGGACCGCACGGCGCTGGAAATGATCTGGTCGCGCCCCACCGCCGAAATCAACGGCATCTGGGGCGGGTATACCGGCGCAGGGTTCAAAACCGTGCTGCCCGCACAGGCCCATGCCAAGGTCAGTTTCCGCTTGGTCGGCCAACAAGACCCCGAGGCCATTCGCGCCAATTTCCGCGCTTGGGTGCAGGCGCAACTGCCCAAAGATTGCCGTGCTGAATTCCACCTAAAAGGCGGGGCCAGCGGCAGCCTTATGGCCACGGACCACCCGATTTTTGCCCATACACGCGATGCATTGGGCGAAGAATGGGGCGAACCTGCCGCTTTTGTGGGCTGCGGCGGCTCGATCCCGATTGCGGGCCATTTCAAAGATATCTTAGGCATGGATGCCTTGCTGACTGGGTTTGCACGCGACGACGACAACATTCATTCCCCCAACGAAAAATACGACATCGAGTGCTTTCACAAAGGCATTCGCAGCTGGGCGCGGCTGTTGGGCAAATTGGCACAAGCACAGGCATAGGTGGGATAGAGATGTTCGAGGGCTTTGAAACCGGCCAAGCCAGCCTGCGTGGCACCTCTATCGCTTATGTGCGCGCCGGTCACGGCGCGCCTGTGCTGTTGTTGCACGGCTTTCCCCAAACCCACGCGATGTGGGCCGATATTGCCCCACAGCTGGTGGCGGCGGGGCGGCAGGTGATCTGCGCCGATCTGCGCGGCTATGGCGACAGCGGCAAACCGCAGGGCATGGCGGCCTATTCGTTTCGCGAGATGGGCGCGGATATGGCCGCGCTGATGCAGCATTTGGGCTTTGCGCGCTTTGATCTGGTGGGCCACGACCGTGGCGGGCGCACCGCACATCGCATGGCGCTGGACCATCCCGAGGCGGTGGCCAGCCTGACGGTGATGGATATTGTGCCCACACAAACCATACTAGATGCGCTGACAACCCCAGTGGCGCGGGCCTATTACCACTGGCTGTTTTTGGCCCAGCCCGCCCCCTTCCCCGAAACCATGATCGGCCATGACCCCGACGCCTATTTTGAAAGCTGCCTATTGGGCTGGGGGGCTGCGCAATTGTCAGATTTTGGGCCAGCCCAGCTGCAGGCCTATCGCCACGCGTGGCGTAACCCGCAGGCGATTGCTGCCATGTGCAATGACTATCGCGCAGCCATCGATGTGGATCTGGCATTAGACCGCGCCGATTTAGACCGCCAGGTGCACTGCCCAGCCTTGGTGCTTTACGGCGCGCAAGGGGCTATGGCACAGGCCTATGACGTGGCTGCCACTTGGGCGCCGCGCTTGGCCGATATGCGCGCGGCGGGCATCACAGGCGGGCATTTCTTTCCCGATCAATCGCCCGGTGAAACCGCAACGGCGCTGTTGGAGTTTTTTGCCAGCAACGACCGGCGCGCAGGCAGTTAGGCGCCGCGCGCCCCAAAGCTGCGCCATGCCTTTAGCACCAGCAAAACAATCGGCGCACCATGCATGGCCAGATCGAACATATCCAAAGGCCGCACCAATTGCCCCTGCACCAACATGCGCAGTTTTTCCACCAGATGGGGTTCAGGGGTGATCGGTGCCGCCCCCAAAAAAACAGCCAAAACCAACGCCACAGACCAGCTGATACGGTCCAAAAAGCGCATGGCATACTGTCTCCGGTAGGGGCATTCTAAAGGGGAAAGTGGCGCGGTTGACGGGGCTCGAACCCGCGACCCCCGGCGTGACAGGCCGGTACTCTAACCAACTGAGCTACAACCGCGTTGAGGGGTGATTACGGCTTTGGCCGGGGGGCGTCAATACGCAAATCGCCTCTTTTGCCCCCCGGCCCTGAATTTCTGCCCGCTATAGGCCCGGCAACCACAACGCCAGCTGCGGAAAGGCCACCAACAGCGCCACCAGCAGCAGCGAACATCCCATAAACGGAAAGGCCGACACATAGATATCGCGCATCGTGGTATCGGGCGGGGCCACCCCCTTCATGACAAACAACAACAGGCCAAACGGGGGCGTGGTAAAGCTGATTTCCAGCGCCAACAGCATGATCAGCGCAAACCACACCAAATCAAAGCCTAGGCTTTGCGCCAATGGAAAGAAGATGGGCACAGTCAGCAGCATCATCGAGATCTGCTCCATGAACATGCCCAGCAGCAACAGCACACCAAACATCACCATCAGCATCATCAGCGGGTCCAGCTCGTAGCTGGTGGCCCAAGTGATCAGCCCGCGCGACGCGCCCGAAAAGGCCAAAAGCTGGCTGAACGTGGCCGAGCCGAAGACGATCAGGTAGGCCATCAAGGTCACCCGCAATGCGCCCACAACCGATTTCTTCACCGCCTCCCACGTCAGGCAGCGGAAAACCACGGCCAGTAACAACACGCCCAAGGCCCCGAACGCGGCTGCCTCGGATGGGGTAACGATGCCCGCAACCATCATGAAAACGATCACCACCATCACCGAAAGCATCGGGATAACATCGCGGAAAAACAGCGATAATTTCTCGCCAAGGCGCATTTCCTCGACGTCATAGGCAGGCGCGGCGCTTGGGTCGATCCGGCATTGCAGCCAGATTGTGCCGATATAAAACATCGACAAAATCAGCCCCGGAATGATGCCCGCAATCAACAAAGCGCCCACATCAATACGCGCCAAGGTGGCCAGCAGCACCGCCAAGGCCGAGGGCGGGATGATAATGGCCAAACCACCCGTGCCCAAAATAGGGCCAATGGACATGTGCTTTTTATAGCCGCGCCGCGTCATCTCGGGCACCATCAAACTGCCCAGCAGCGCCGTGGCCCCCATGGACGACCCTGACAAGGTGGAAAACCCCGTGCCACCCAACACCGTGACATAGCTCAGCCGCCCCGGCAGCCGGCCCAGCAACCGGTCGATCGCGTTGAACATCCGTGCGCCAAGGCCGGTGTGGAAAAAGATCTCGCCCATCAGCAAAAACAGTGGAATGGGCACCAACGCAAAGCTGGTCAGCGACCCAAGCCCGTTGTTCAGCAGCGCCGAAATGCCCCGTTCGCCCCCCATGAAGATCCACGCGCCCACGATATTGGCCGCCAAAAACGCCAGCGCCACGGGCATGCCCACGGCCATCAGCGCCAAGATCGAGCCCAGCAAAATTGCCAGCGCTTCGTACCATTCCATCATTCGTGAATCCCCGCTTCCCCGGAATGCATCAAATCGCGCCCGAAAACGAAGCGCGAGAATTCCACCGCCATCAGGCCAAAGCTGATTGGAAAGCTGATGGTCAGGATCCAGCGGGGAAAATAATACGCGCGCACATCGTAATCGTTGCGCGCGATATTGGTTAGAAACAGGTCCGCGCCTTTCCACGCCAGCACCAGGCTGACACCCACACAGGCGGCCGCCACAAGGCGGCTGATAATGCGGCGCAGATGCGGCGGCAGGGCGGCTGTGACCAATTCGATATGCACATGGCCCTTTTCACGCACCAACCAAGGCGCGCCCAGCATCGTCATGTAAAGTAGCGCATATTCGGACGAGGTGAAAAGCCACGCAAAAGGCTGCACCCCCGCATTGCGCATCAAAACCGACACCACGACCGAGATCATGATCCAGATCAGCATGGCGCCCGCGACGCCCGCCATCGCGTAAAGAAAGCCGGTATATAGGCGGATAAGTGGTTGCATGGCGTCCCCCGGGCCAAAAAGGGCCGCGCCCAATGGCGCGGCCCGTGTGTTTTATTGATCGCGCGCGGGATCGTAGAATTTGCCGATCAGCGCGTCATACTGACCATCGCCCATGGGGTGCTCGGCCATCAGGCCTTTCATGCGGGCCCAGGTTTTTTCGCGCGCAGCGGCCAGATAGTTGGCCTTGGCCGCCCCTTCCAGCGTGACCACTTTCATACCGGCGGCATCCAGTGCCGCAAAATCGGTATCGCGCTTTGCTTTCAGCGCAGCCACGCTTTCAGCCTCGTGTTCGATGGCTGCGTCTTGCAGCACTTTTTTCGCCGCGTCCGACAAGCCGTTCCAGCGGTCCAAGTTCACAATCACGCCCAGATCGGTCGAGAAGAAGCAAGGCTCGATCCGGTAGTTCAGGAACTCGTTCCATTTCAGGTCGATCAGGCCGATCTGTGTCCAGCCGGTGGCATCCACAACCCCACGCTCTAGCGCGGAATACACTTCGGTGGTGGGCAGGTCGATCACCTGTGCGCCAAGGTATTCGTTGAAGAAGGCGTTATACACGGCATTGCCGCGCAGCTTCAGCCCTTCGACTTTCAGGTTGCCATCGGCATCAAATTCCGGGGCATTGCGGGTCCACAGGTTGTAGCATACGCCGCTGTCGAACCAGCCCAGATATTTCACGCCCATTTTGGCCTGATGGATCTGGTCGATCATTTCGATCCCGCCGTTTTGACGCGCTTCCACGGCGGTCAAGTTCGAGGCCACCAGCGCGTCTTTCTCGGGCAAAGCACCGCCGTAGAACGAGCCGGGGGTGTAGACCATATCGACAATACCATCGCGCACGGCGTCGGGCTGCTGGAACATACCAATCGCTTCGGGGCCGCCGCGCACCTCGATTTGCACCACGCCCTCGCCTGCGGCATTCACCTTGTCCACGAATTTCAAAAAGGACTGGGTGTAGATCAGCGTTGCCGGAAAGGCATGCACTGCGGTGATGGTTTCGGTGGCTTGGGCCGCGCCCACCAGCATGGTGCTGGCAATGACGCCGCCAATAAGTGTGTGTTTCATCTTCGCTCTCCTTTGTCGGGGGTATCCCCCACCCTGTTGTGGGGGTTCCCCCCCGAATAAAGCCGCCCGGCACAGCTGCCGCGCGGACCCTTATTTTAGCTTGGCCAAACCCATGGGGTGCTGGCGCGGCGGGCCGTTTTATAGGCCGCAATCTGTGGTGCGCGTGCGGTGGTCAAATCGATATCATCCCACCCGTTCATCAATTTTTCGCGCCAAACCTGGGGCAGCTGAAACGCGTAATCCTGCCCGCAGATACGCAAATTTCCCGCCTGCAAATCAACGCGGGCCTCGGCCGGCTGCGCCACCAGCATGGCCAAGATCTGATCGACATCGGCCTCGGGCAGCGCCAAGGGCAGCAACCCGTTATTGACCGCATTGGCCGAGAAAATATCGCCAAAACTGGGCGCAACCACCACGCGCATGCCGAAATCAACCAGCGCATACACGGCCGCCTCGCGCGACGAGCCCGAGCCGAAATTGCGCCGCGCCACCAAGATGCTGGCCCCCTCATGCCGGTTCAGCACGAAATCGGGCAGCTTTTGCCCCGCCCCATCATAGCGCAAATCATGCAGCAGATACGGCCCATAGCCCTGCACCCGCGGCACCGACATAAAGCGCGCAGGGATCAGCTGATCGGTGTCAACGCTTTCCAAGTCCAAGGCCACCGCCGTGCCGCTGTGATGGGTCCAGCCCGCGCTCATACCCGCCCCTCCAACAAGGGGCGCACATCGCACAGCGTGCCGGTGATGGCGGCGGCGGCCACCATCGCCGGGCTCATCAAATGGGTACGCGCGCCGCGCCCTTGGCGGCCCTTGAAATTGCGGTTGGTCGACGAGGCGCAGCGTTTGCCCGGCGCCACCAGATCGCCGTTCATGCCCACGCACATGGAACAGCCCGCCTCGACCCAGTCCAGACCCGCTTGGGTAAAAATGCGGTCCAGCCCCTCGGCCTCGGCTTGGGCCTTGACCAAGGCCGAACCGGGCGCCACCAGCCCCGGCACCTTGGCGCGCCGGCCCTGCAGCACCTTGGCCGCAAGGCGCAAATCTTCGATCCGCCCATTTGTGCACGAGCCGATAAACACCTGATCCACCGCCACGCCTTGCAGGGCTTGGCCCGCACTTAGGCCCATATAGTCTAACGCTTCGCTGGCACGCGCCGCGCGCGCTGGCGGCAATTGCGCTGGGTTTGGCACATGGCCGGTGATCGGCAGCCCCTCTTCGGGCGAGGTGCCCCATGTCACGGTGGGGGCGATATCGCTTGCGTCAATTTCAACCTCGCGGTCGAATTGGGCGCCGTCATCGCTGGGCAGGCGGGCCCAAAGCGCAACCGCGCGCGCCCAATCAGCGCCCGCAGGCGCAAAGGGGCGCCCCTTGAGATAGGCAAAAGTCGTGTCATCGGGCGCCACCATGCCCAGCCGCGCGCCCCCCTCGATCGAGAGATTGCACAAGGTCATGCGCCCCTCCATCGACAAGGCGCGCACCGCGGGGCCTGCATATTCAATGGCGTGGCCGCGCGCCCCATCGGCCCCCAGCCGCGCGATCCAGTGCAGCGCCAAATCCTTGGCCCCAACCGCCGGCCCCAATTGCCCCACAACCGTGATGCGCATGGTCTTGGGCCGCATTTGCCAAATCGTTTGCGTGGCCAGCACATGGGCCACCTCGGTGGCGCCAATGCCAAAGGCCAAGGCGCCAAACGCGCCATGGGTAGAGGTATGGCTATCGCCGCAATTCACCGTGAACCCCGGCAGGGTCAGCCCCTGCTCTGGGCCGACGACATGCACAATGCCCTGATCAGGATCGCGCAGACCAAACAGGCGCAGGCCATGGCGGTGCGCGTTTTGGCCCAGCGTCTCGATCATACGCCGGATATCGCCTGCGGGAATGGCATCGCGCCCCCGGGTTGGGGCGTAATGATCGACCACCGCATAGGTCAGCTGCGGCTCGGCCACGGGGGCACCGCGCGCGGCCAGCTTGGCAAAGGCGTGGTGGCTGCCCTCGTGCACCAAATGGCGATCGACCCACAATAACGAGGCCCCATCCGCGCGGCGGGTTATTTCATGCGCCTGCCACAGCTTGTCAAACAGCGTGGCCGGTGCTGTGGCTGCGGGCGCCTGCGTCATTGCGCGCCCCCTGCCCCGGTGGCCGGGTCAATCACCGGCGCCCAATGGCGGCGGCCCTCGGCGCCCACCCGATCCAATGTCATCTCAAGGCGAAACAGATCTGGGCGGTAAAGCGCAGACAGATATTCCACGCCCTTTCCGTTGACATCGCGCACCACGCGGCGCAGCGACAAAAGCGCGGTGCCAACCGCCACCTCTAGCGCCTCGGCCACATCAGGCGCCGCCAGCGTGGCACTAACGGTCTGGCGCGCATCTGTGACTTTCACGCCCGAGCGTTCCAGCAGGCGAAAAAGCGGTGTCGTGGCCAAATCGGCCTCGGTGTAATTGGCGGCCACATCCTCGGGCACATAGGTGGTTAGGTGCGAAAACGGCTGGCCATCGATCAGGCGCACACGGGTGGCGGTTTGCACCCGCGCCGAGGGCGCCAACACCATCGCTTGGGCCACAACGGCAGGCGCCGGGCCATAAGAAAAAGACAGCAGCCGCGCGGTGGTGGCCTGCCCCATCTCGACCAGTTGCGGCATCAATGTGGCAATATCGGCAGCAACCTGCCCGGCGGGCTGGGCCATTGGCCGCACCACAGTGCCCGAACCGGCACGGCGCTGGATAAACCCATCGCTTTCCAACACCTCAAGGGCGCGGCGCACGGTAACGCGGCTGACACCGTAAATTTCGGCCAACTTCTGCTCGCCCGGCAGCGCCGATCCGGGGACATAGCTGCCATTTGACATTTCATCGCGCAGCAACAAATACACCCTGCGCGCCTTGCCGCCTTCGGGCAGGCCCGCCTTGGTGCTTTTGTTCGCTGTAGCTGTTGTCACCCGGCACGCCCTCCTGTTGGCGGATTCGTCCAGAGCCTAGCACCGAGGCTGCGAAAATCAAGAAATCCATATCAAAATTCAGCAAATATTTGCACTTTTCAGAAACCAAAATCTGTATTACCAAAAATACATATTGCAGGGAGGACGGCACATGCCAATCATCGAGGCCCATCTTCTGGAAGGCTACAGCGCCAGCGACAAGCAGCGCCTTGCCCGCGGCTTGACAGATGCCGCCTGCATGGTCATCCCCGCCACCCCCGAGGCGGTGACCGTGATGATCCACGAAATGCCCGCGGCCAATTACATGCGCGGCGGGCAGGCCCGCAGCTGCGCCCCGGCCCGCCCCGACCCCTGCGACACCATCCGCGCCTATCTGGCCGCAATGGAGGCACGCGACATCGACACCGCCCGGGCCATGCTGGCGCCGGGCTTTGTGATGAATTTCCCCGACGCGCCGGGCATGACCACGCTGGAACAGCTGATCGCTTGGGCCAAGCCGCGCTATGCATTTGTCAAAAAAACCTATGACCGGTTCGAGGCGCTGCAAAACGGGCCCACCACCGTGGTCTATTCCATGGGCACGCTTTACGGCGAATGGCTGGATGGCACTGCCTTCGCAGACATTCGTTTTATCGACCGCTTCGAAATGGAAGGCGGGCTGCTGACGCGCCAAGACGTATGGAACGATATGGCCGAAACAAAGGCGAACATGGCATGAGCATCGACCCAATCACACTGGCGGTTCTGGCAGGGCGCATGGAACAGATCGCCGATGAAATGGATGCCACGCTGTTTCGCGCCGCCTTTAACCCGATCATCGCCGAGGCGCATGACGCAAGCCATGGCCTATACCATGCCGACAGCGGCGATACGCTGGTGCAGGGTAAATCTGGCCTGCCCATTTTCGTGGGCGTGATGTCGTTTGCCGTGAAGGCGGTGATCGACAAATATGGCCACGACGGTGATTTGGCCGATGGCGATATCTTCATCTTCAACGACGCCCATATCGGCGGCACGCACCTGTCGGATATGCGCCTTGTGCGCCCCTATTTTCACCAAGGTCAGCTGTTTTGCTGGTTGGCCTCGGTGGGGCATTGGCATGACATGGGCGGGGCGGTGCCGGGCAATTACAACCCCGGCGCCACAGATGCCTTTGCCGAAGCCTTCGTTCTGCCCCCCGTGCGGCTGGCGCGTGCGGGCGCCGTGAACCAAGACATCATCGACATTTTGCTGCGCAACACCCGCCTGCCCCAATCCGCGCAGGGCGATTTGAACGGCCAGCTGGGCGCGCTGGATCTGGGCGTGCGCCGCATGGACGAGCTGCTGGCCGAATACGGCCCCGATACCGTGCGCGCGGGGCTAGATGCGCTGGGCGAGCGGGCCGAAACCCTGATGCGCGCCGAATTGCGCGATCTGCCCGATGGCACATGGAGCGCGACAGATTACCTTGATAACGACGGCATCACCGACACGCCGCTGCCCATTTGCGTGACATTGCGTATCAAGGGCTGCGAAATGGAACTGGATTTCACCAGCACAGCGCCGCGCTGCGCGGGCCCGGTGAATATTGCCCTGCCCACGGCTGTGGCCACCGCCTATGTGGCGATCAAGCATATCTTTCCCTCCTTGCCAGCCAATGCCGGTGTGATGCGCCCCATCACGGTGACCATCCCCGAGGGTTCGCTTTTGGCGGCAGAATTTCCCGCCCCCGTGGGCGGCTATACCGAAACCATCTTGCGGATGATCGATGTGATCTTCTCGGCCATGGCGCAGGCGGCACCGGGGCGCGTGGTGGCCAATGCCTATGGCACAATCAACGCGCTTTCGATTGCCGGCAAGCGCGCCAATGGCCAGCCTTGGGTGATGTTTTCCTTCTACGGCGGCGGCCATGGCGGCACGCCCGAAGGCGATGGCCTCAACCATGGCAATGCCCCGATTTCCACCGCCACTATCCCGCCCTTGGAAATTCTCGAAGCGGCCTATCCCGTGATGTTCAAACAATGGGCGCTGCGCCCTGACAGCGCGGGCGCAGGCACCCATCGCGGCGGGCTGGGGGCGGTTTATGAAATCGAAGTGCTGGAAGAAAACGGCGCCGAGGCCTTTTTGTTTGGCGAACGCGGCCGCTTTGCCCCCCAAGGCGTGGCCGGTGGCGCCGAGGCCGCCTGCAATAGCTTTGCATATATGCAAGATGACGGATGGCATCAGCCACCAATGGCATCAAAAATGCGGGGAATTCGGCTTCAACAAGGTCAATCCGTCCGCCTAGAAACCCCGGGCGGTGGTGGCTATGGCGCCCCCGCAGGGCGCAACCCGAAATTGGTGGCCCAAGATGTGGCCATGGGCTTTGTCTCGGCCGAAAACGCCACGCGGCTTTATGGCCCGGCGTGGCAGGAGGAACAGCCATGAGCAATGGCATCATGATTGGCGTCGATGTTGGCGGCACGTTCACCGATGTCTTCGTGCTGGACGAGGCCACAGGCCAGGCCCGGGTGGCCAAGGTGCCAACCACCCGCCCCGACCAATCGGGCGGCTTTTTGGATGGTATCAGCCAGCAGGTCAGCGACCTGTCGGGCGTGGCGGTGGTGGTGCATGGCACGACCGCCGGCACCAATGCCCTGTTGGAACGCAAAGGCGCCAAAATTGGCGTGATCACCACCCAAGGCCTGCGCGATGTGCTGGAAATGCGCCGCCGCGACCGGCCGCGCACATGGGGCCTGCGGGGCGATTTCAAACCGGTGGTGACGCGCGATATGCGCAGCGAAGTGCCAGAACGCACCTTGGCCGACGGGCGCATTTACCAACCCGTCGATCTAGACGCCGTGCGCGCTGCGGCGCATAAACTGCTGGAAAACGGGGCGCAGGCGGTGGCGATCTTGTTTGCCAATGCCTATGCCAACCCCGAAAACGAGCGTCTGGCCGTGCAGGCTGTGCGCGAAATCTGGCCCAATCCGCATGTCTCTGCCAGCCACGAAATCCTGCCAGAAATCCGCGAATACGAGCGGTTTTCCACGACCGCGCTGAACGCCTATCTGCAGCCCGAGGTTTCGGGCTATCTGGACCGTTTGGAAACCGCCCTGAAAGGCGGCGGTTTTGACGGCGAATTCATGATCGTTCAATCCAATGGCGGGGTGATGGCGGTGGATACCGCCTGCCGCCTGCCGGTGCGCACCGCCTTGTCGGGGCCCGCCGCCGGGGTGATTGCTGCGGCCTATATCGCGCAAACCGCGGGCTATCCCGATGTGATCACGGGCGATATGGGCGGCACCTCGTTCGATGTGTCGCTGATTGCTGGTGGCCAATCGATGCTGTCGCCGCAAACCTCGATCGATTTTGGCATGGTGGTGCGCACCCCAATGATCGAGATTACCACCATCGGCGCCGGGGGCGGCTCGATCGCGTGGGTGGATAAGGGCGGTTTGCTGAATATCGGGCCCGAAAGCGCGGGTTCCAACCCCGGGCCTGTGGCCTATGGCCTTGGCAATACCCGCCCCACCGTAACCGATGCCAATGTGGTGCTGGGCCGGATCGACCCGGACAACCCCATTGGCGGCAAGCTGACGCGGCTAGATGTCGAGGCTGCCCGCCGCGCCATCGACACCCATGTCGGCCAGCCCTTGGGGCTGGAAACCATTGCCGCCGCCGAGGCTATTTTGCGCGTGGCCAATGCCCGCATGGCCGGTGCCATCCGTCTGGTCAGCATCGAGCGCGGCTTTGATCCGAAACGGTTTGCTTTCATGCCCTTTGGTGGCGGGGGCGCGCTGCACACGGCGGCCTTGATTAATGATGTAGGTTTGGGGCGTGCCATCGTGCCGCGCTACCCCGGCGTGACCTCGGCCATGGGCTGTGTAATCGCTGATATGCGTCAGGATTTCGTTCAAACCATCAACGCGCTTGCAGATGGTTTAGACGAAAGTGCACTGGCGGCCTTTTTGCAGGACCATGTGTTGAGGGGTCACACCCTGCTAAAGGCCGCCCGCACAAGTTTCGAGCGCACGGATGTCGTGGTGGAACTGGATATGGCCTATCTGGGCCAAACCCATACCGTGGCGGTGCCCTTGGCCGTTGCCATCGAAAATGGCACGGTTGTGCCCCCGACCCGCGCGCAAATAGGCGCGGCCTTTGATCAGGCTTACATGGCCACTTACGGCCGGCTTTTGCCCAATGGCACGCGGCGGGTGATGAACCTGCGCACCTCTGTGATCGGGCGGCGGCCAAAGTTTGAGTTGGCCACCTTGGCCCCACAGGGCGGCACCATTGCCGCAGCCCACAAGGGTCAACGCCAAGTGCATTTCGGCGATCGCTGGCATGACACGGCCATTTACCAGCGGCTGGCCTTGCCTGTCGGGGCTGAAATTCACGGCCCCGCCATTTTGG
>Ga0181600_10001941_pt1 | contig 16094 bp, 20 predicted proteins | sample 041ome_2_FD_132982 | JGI IMG/M metagenome (GOLD analysis project Ga0181600, IMG submission 132982) | Coastal salt marsh microbial communities from the Groves Creek Marsh, Skidaway Island, Georgia - 041406US metaG (megahit assembly) | ecosystem: Environmental > Aquatic > Marine > Intertidal zone... | reverse complement strand
CTAATGCAAACATTATCCTATATTTAAACTCCTACCTACTTCTAATAAATTTGTACCATCACTTCTAAACACAATTAAATCTTTTGCACTAGCTGTTGTAGTTAGTGTAGGGGCAGTTGCTCCTGTGAACTTATAAGCAGAGTTGAAGCTAAGAGTTCTTGAACCTGTACCATCTTGCACAATAAGTAAAGAATAAAATCCACCTGCATTTTGATTAGTGGGTGCATTAAGTGTTCTATTACCACCTAAAGTAACTTTAGCTACTTGTTGTGTTTGTAAGTTCCAATCTATAGTAGCACCATCGGTTAGTGTTTCTTCACCAAAATAAATCTGTACAGGGAAATCAAAAGAAGAACCCGTGCTAATCATACTAGCTGTAAGACTTCCAGAACTAGGTGCAACAGTCTGAACGGCTTTACCAATAAAGACAGCATACATAGAATCACTTCCTGTGATTGCTGAGGATAGTGTTAAGGTTGTACCACTAGCAGTATAGGCGTAACTACTACCGGGTTCTTGTCTTACATTATTGATAAACAGAGCAATTTCATTTTCATTTGCTACGGGGTAATCAAGCGTAAATGTATCAGTGGCACTTGTGGTAAAGTGCTGTACTGCAAATGAGGTATATGCCTCTGCTGGTTGTACTCCAATGTATGCCAATTAATTACTCCTTATGCTGAAATTGTGTCGATGTATGAAACCCAAACATCACATGATGATGCGGTATCAGATACTATTACTAGGTCATCACCTGATTGCATAACAATCTTAGACCCTGCGTCTACCAGTTCCACTGATGAATTTGGTGGGATATTAATACCCTTAACGAGATAATAGTTATCATCGCCACCACCATCATTGTGAGTGATATACGCATCAACCTGAATGGTTGAACCTAAGATATTAGCTAATCGGATACCAATAATAGCGTCATCTGAATCGGATGTAAGAATTGTCGCAGGTGATGTACCTACGTTTAATCCTACTGCTTTTTCAAAATCCTGTGCCATTTATTCCCCCTATATGTTATATATTATAATGTTGTCTGTGAATTTGTCAAGTGTTTTCGTAATTATAATGCTACGGCCATAGCGATTGCAAAGCCTTGTGTAGCTCCTGCACTAGGTAAATTAATCAATTGACTGCCGTCAACTGCAGGTAACTTAGCTGTACCGTCTAATTGTACGATATTATTAGCACCTGTACCAACGTCTAATACTGCTGCTGTACCTAGTCCTAAAGTAGTTCTTTGGGCTGAAGCATCAACGTCATCAATCAATGCTCTACCCGCACTGGTTAAATCAAATAAAGATGCAGTGCCTGAGCCTGTAAAATAGATACCTTTATCGGCTGATGATACTAATCCTGCGATAGCTGATAATTCTGCATCACTAGCTTGCTTACCATCAATCTGCCCTTGAATACCTGAGGTAACACCATTTAGATATCCAAACTCTGTATTGTCTACTGTGCCACCTGCAATCTTTGTAGCATCAATTCCTGCACTAGCATTAATATCGGCATTAACAATAACACCTGAACTAATAGTAGCAACACCTGTATCAGCAATAGTAATATCGCCTGAGACTACATTGTCTATCCATTTAGATGTTCCTGTATCATAGAATAATAAAGCACCATCAGCAGGTGATGTTATATTTGTGTCTGTTAGTTCTGATAATTCGTTAGCTGTTGCGACAGAACTATCTACGTATGCCTTAATAGATTCAGATGAAGCAAGTGTTGTAGCACTGGCTGTAGCAAATGTGTCATCATCTAAGAAAGCTGTACCTGAAACAGAAGTATTTAAAACTGGACTGGTTAAGGTAGGTGTGGTTAAAGTTTTATTGGTTAATGTTTCTGTACCTGCTAGTGTTGTAAAGCTACCGTCAGATAAAGCTGTATTAAATTCAGCAGTTGTACCTGTTAAAGTATTAGTCGTTAAGCTGATAGATTTATTTGTTAGTGTATCAGAAGAACTAGCTGTAATGTAAGAACCTAGGTCAGAGATATCTGCTTCAACAATAGTAATTGTATTGTTTGCTGTATCAATTGTTTTGTTAGTTAAGGTATCTGTTGAACTTGCAGTAATGTATGCACCTAAATCAGAGATGTCAGCTTCTACAATAGTGATAGTATTATTAGCAGTATCAATAGTTTTATTGGTTAATGTTTGTGTGCCTGTCAGTGTAGCTACGGTAGAATCAATAGCAAAAGTTACAGCATTACCACTACCACTTGTATCAATACCTGTACCACCTGTAAATGTTAGGGATTCAGAATCTAAATCAATACTTAATGCACCCCCTGTATCCGCTTGAAAATCTAAGTCTTGAGCAGTTACCTGAGAATCAATATATGTTTTGATAGCCTTAGCAGAAGCTAAAGTATCATCACTAGCTGAAACAGAAGATAAGTCTGTATCAACAGAAGTTACACCAGTAGAAGAGCCAATAACTAAAGTATCAATATTAGCAGTACCATCAATATATAAATCTTTAAACTCTAAAGCACCTGTACCTAAGTCGATATCATTATCGGTGACGGGAACAATAGCACCATCCTGAAATCTAAACTGTTCTACAGCAGAACCACCTACTTCTACAAATACACCAAATCTATTGTTGGTTGTATCTGATACTAATTTATTACGTGCATCTATGTCTGCTATAAGTGGTACATAACCACCCTCTGCTACTGTACCGTCATGGCTATGACCAGTAGTTGCAGCAAATGCCGATTCTAACTGATTGAACTCATTATTAAAGTGTGTCGCTTCAATAACGGAACCGTCAGTAATATTAGCTGATTCCTGCCTTGTATATGTCGCTCCCATTTATCGTCTACCTCCTGGTATAAATTCTAATTCAAATCCTTTAAAGGATATTGGTAAGTTTGTAGAAAAGTCCTCTACACGTAATGCTACTGTAAAGCCACTTCCTTCTACTGATTGTCGTACTAAGTTTGCACCTGATGAACCATATACGGCTGTTCCATAAGTTGATGCACTTAATCCATAAACTGCAATACCTGCACCTGTTGATAATGTGTAGGCATCAGGCTGAGGAACTTGAGGGCTATCAAAATCATAACGAACTTTAAAGTTTGCACTGACATCACCTTCATTCTCATAGTTCCAAATAACTCTTTGCATACTCTTTCTAATTCCGGGGTCTCCCATGGTCATATCGGGAGTTCTATAGAAAGATTGTATTGTTGAAGAGCTACCTGCTCTAGCAAAAGTATTTCCTAATTCTTGCTGATATATGTATCCATCATAACCACCAGACACAACAGTTTCATCATTAGTGATAAAGTCAGAGTCTGATGAAGAAACTTTTAAACCTACTAACTCTGCGTATTCAAAACCAGGATTTCCTGTTTGAATGTTTGTTTTAATTGTACAGATTAATCCTTTTGCAGAATTTTCTGATTGGTCAACAGAAGTAGGGTAGAATAATCTATACTGAGATTTACTTCTAATAACAAGTGAGTTAATATTATGGGTTGTAATATCTTCAATAATATCCTGTACTTGTTTAGAAATAGTTCCCAACTCAACGTCACCAATTCTATCTGTACCTGCGATTGTTCTTAATCCGTCAGGTCCTAGAAAGATAACATCACCACCAAATTCTTGAATACTTCTTCCGTCAATACATCCAATCTTTCTTGTAACAGGTTGTAATGCAAAGTCTGCAGAAGAACTACCTACTAACTTAAATATCTCATCATTACAGAAGATAAATAAATTATCACGGAAAACTTTAAGTCCTGTAACAGGAGAGTCTACTCGTATTTCACCGCCACCATTGGCTGTTGTAAAATCATTAGTACTAAAAGGTGACATAAATTTAATAGATTGTCTATTACTTGTGTCACCTGAAAAGAATATATGATTCTTAAATATTTCTACAAATTTAAAGTTAGCACTACCTGTTGCATTAACATTAGTTATAGCATAGCTAGTGTTGACAATTCTGGGTGTTGATGTGCCAGTACAAATAACAATGTTATCAATACCATTAAAATTGAATTTTCTAAACTCATAGTTTTGTGTAGGTGTTCCTAATCCTGTAATAAGAGAAGTCCAACTACCTGAACCGCTTGATGCATAATGTATACTTCCTCCTCTACCCGCCAATACAACTCCATTGAATATGGCAGACATAACAACTCGCTCACTAGGTAAAGCTACTTGAGGTACAATATTAGTATTAAATAATGTTGTTCCTCTAATTTTTTTATATCCACCTGTAATGTCAGGCTCAAAGTTTTTTAACTCTAAGGCTTCCCCAGGTGACATAGAGAATACATCTTTGTTGAGGACTAAACCTCCTCCTATACTAACAACGGAAGGCTGAGTTTGTGCCATATATTATATACCTACAGTTGCAGTATTGGGATTTAGATTAACCCTTGTATCTCTCATATAATCAGGCTTATTTAACATTTCTATTCTAATTCTTTCTACGCCTCTTTCATATTCTGCATTAGCTATATTAGCCATGGGTACATCATTTCTTAACTTATATAGATAATACTTTGCTCTATTGACAATTGTATCTGAGTATCTATCGGGTAAATCTAGAACATCATCATAGGCTGATAACTCTGTGTGTGTTTTAAAGTATTCATATTCGATAGTATAAGAGTCACTATCAGGAATAGGAGTTAATCCAAACTTTAAATTGTCTTGTGTTCGGTATACGTATAAAGGTTTATCATATTGAGAATCGTCTATTACTTCATCTATATTATATCTATTTTTAATAAAGTCATCATAACTTGCATATTTTAAAGAAATAGGTAATTCATTTTCTGACAATCTTACAAAGTCAATATCCAAATCATTTGAAGATGAATTTTCTAAACCAATATAGATAGCTGAAGAGGAGGGAACAAAATCCTTTGTATAAATAGTTCCATTACCTGTTTCACTAACAGCAATAGTATCTGATAATATTTCTGTACCACCGATACTTGTACCTATTTTTATAGATAAGGAATTTCCAGATGCACTAGAATCAACAATTCTTATTGCTAATTTGTGAGTTCTATTTTTAATAACAGAAATAGATTGTGTTACTTCTGCTAAGTTTAATCTCATTCTACCATTACCTACGGATACGTGAGAAGGAGTACCACTAACAGTAACCCAGTCATCTATAGAAGATGTAAATTCGGTATTAGTAATTCTTTGTTTTGGTTTTAATCTAAAAGTATCAAAATCTGCTTTTCTAAAAGAAGCAGGAAATGTATATTCTTGTTGTCCTGAATAAGTATCCTGTGAAGTCTTAACAAATAACCATGGCCATTCTACTTCAGCATTATATAAATCATTAACAGATTTATTAACAAAACCTTTAACAGCAGTTTGTACACCTCTACTAGCAGAGAATGTACTACTTGTTAATTCGACTTCATTAAGTTCTCGCAGAACGAGATTAGTTAATGTTAAATATGTTACTGTTCCTGCCATAAGTGTCTTATACTCCTAGTTTTTGTTTTATGTATTGGTCATAATCTTCTTTAGATACACACATGTAATCAAATTGAGCTACATTGTTATCTTTGTTAAACTGTCTTTGTACGGATGAATTGAGGTAATCTATTTTAGCATTTAAAAATGCTTCACATGTTTCCAAATCTATAAAATTAAAACTAGTCCAAGTGTACATATCGGGTGTGGCACTAGTCTTTAAAAGAATAATTAGTACTAATACAAATTTCATATTACCTCTTTATATAAATTATATGGGGGGAATTAAATCCCCCCGTATACTAATTAGTCTATTAGAATATGTTCTGCGACTAGTCCAGTATTTCTCAATACCTTTCTACCGAAAACATGTAGACCTCTAACGACATCAGCAAAAGTTGTAGTATCTCTTACGACTTCAATTTTTGCGATATGGTTAGCAGTAGCTGTAGATGACATGTGACCTGATAACACTTTGTAGTAGTTAGCTGTTGCACTTGCTGCAAAGTTATTTGTCATATATAGGTCCATGTTCATTACTTTACCTGAGTATACTTTACCATTTCTTAATGGCTTAGCAGCACCAGTTGTATCATCCATTAATTTAGATGATGTTTGACCTAATTGCTCAAAGAACTCAGGTGAACCTAAGAACCATCTGTTCTCTTCAGGAACATCTTGTAAGTTCAAAAGTTTTGAGTGTTTGGAAATTAAGTTGACTGGGTCAATCTCAGATGTATCATAACCTACGTCTACACCAGAACCGTCTGAACCAATAATGTGGTCAGGGGCTGAGGCACTAGGTCCTGCGAACATAGCTGCGATTACGTTAGCATCGTATGCATTTTTAAGTGCGTATGCACCAGAAGAAGTAGCAACACTTTCAAAGTTAATGTGAGAATGTCTTTCCTCGATGTCATCAACTTTAAATGCAAAGTAATTTGCTTGGTCTACAACGAGCTGTAACTGGTCATCAGCTAAATCTGATGGACTAACAGTTGTACCCCTTGAGTAAGCAGTGACGCTAACAACAGGCTCTTTAATTATATTAACGGTATCGCCATAGTTTTCAATCTCACCAGTGTAGTCGGTATTAGTAATAGCTTCTACGACTGATGCAGTTCTGAAAAACTTTTGGACTTTTTGACTATAGATTACTGGGCTAAAATTACCATTTGGTAAGTTAGTGTAACCACCTGCACTTGGAAATGCCATAGTTTTTCTCCTTGTTGTTTTTGTTGTTTATTTAAAGTTGTTATGAGTTGTGTGTTATTTGATTCTACCTTCTCTATTTGCACTGTCGATTTCTTTTTCAAACCTATCGTACTCACTTGGTTTCATCTTGCGAATTTCTTCCCAAGTCCAAGTTTTCTTATCAGTTGGATTCTCACTAGGCTTAGTTTTAGACACAGCTTTTGCTGCTTCTTTCTTAGCATCGTAAGTCACCTTTTTAGTAGAAAGACCTCTATCATATTTGTACAAGTCAATCGCTCTAGCCGCTGCTGTTGGATTGTCTGTATTATCATAGAGCCAAGATTGAACAGTCTTATCTTGAACAGATGCCCATTCATGAAAATCAGAACTTTCTCTGATATCTTGAAAGTCGGGATGTTTCTTAGCAAGTTCTACTTCAGCTTTTTCTCTAGCAAGTCGAGACTGTTGTTTTTTTAATTCCAACATTTCCTCTTGTAATTCTTGCTTCGTTTTCATTGTAGCCTCTGTAGTCAATTGCATAACAGAATCATACATCTCAGGATAATCCTTACGCCACTCTTCTAACTCTTCTTTTGTTTTAAAAATAGGTTTAGATGAGACAGCCTCTTTCTCTTTCTTTAGTTTGAAAACTTCGTCTTTATGCTTAGACACGGTTTCATCATAATGCCGTTTTAAGTCGTCATAACGCTTCTTAAATACAGCATCTTCTACTCCGACAGGGTGTTCATCTTTAGGGTTTTTCTCGTCAGAACTTTCCTTAGATTCTTCAGTAGCTGTCTTTTCGTCTTCCTTGTCCATTAAATTCCTACTAGGATGTTTATAAGGACTCGGTGTTGCCTCTTCTGTCGCATCGGAAAATTTTTCTTCAACAACTTCAGATTGGTTTTGTTGTTCCATTTAGTACTCCTTCGGGGTGCTGTTGGATTCAGGTCGCCCCTATATGCAGGGCCTCTATAGAGAGGGTGGCTGCGTCATCATACCCTCACCAGTCGTTGGTGCAGGGCTTTCACTTTGTGGTGAAACTGGTTGTGGTTGTGCCACTTGTGGTTCAGGGATTGCTTCTTGCATAACCATGCCGAATCCTTGACCAAAAACTTTTGACATAAAATCTCTAAACTGAGGTACATTTAATTGTGTGATTAATCTCATTTCTTCCTCAGATAAACTTTGTAAATTATTAGAAACTTCTTCCGCTGATATTTCTAACTCCATAGGTTCTTGAGCAGGAGATGTTTGAACATCTGCCCCCATCATACCCTGTCTCATTTCTTCTTCCATTAGATTCCTCCTCTTAAAATTCCGCCACCTGTTGTGCCTGTTTTTTTATTTCCAGAATAGCCTGTTCCTGTTGATTTTGATTTATCACTATTTCCTCCGCCACTAGACTTAATTCTTTGTCCTGGACCTATTGGAGGCATACCTGCTACATTTACTACGTTAGGTTTATTTAACGTGCTATATCCTACAGTTTTTCCTTTATCGTCTTTATGTTCTATAATTGTTTGATTTCCAATTTGTCTTCTTGACTCTGTGGAATTATTGATAGTATTTTGTAAATCTTTTTCTTCTCTTTCACTCTGTGCTTTACTTATAGATATCTTTCCTCTAGTTTCTTGTATCAAATTCTTTAATGATTCTTGTTTTCCTCTATTTTCTTGAATTGCTCTAGGTGTTCTAGTCACAACTTCAGTTTGTAACTTACTTAATTGTTTAAAAAGATTATTTAATTTTTCTTGGTTAGTAACAATAGTGTTTTGTAAAGTTCCAAAGTTACTTGCAAAGTTAAGTGCTGTATCAGATATTTTATTTATTCCACCAAAGTCTTGTGTGGTTAAAACAGGAGTCTCTGTATCTGCTACTTTTGTAGTACCCGCATCTATTTTTTCCGTTGGAACATCTTCAGGAGTACCTTGTTCTGCAGATATAGTTTTATCCTCTCCTTTAGTAAAATAATCTGTAAATTCATTTACTAAACCTTTAACTACTGCAGGAATTATAGGTCCTTTTTCTACAATACCTTCTACTATTTCCCCTATCGCTACACCTGCGTCTTCTGCTAATTCACCTAATGTGGGAGATGTCGCAATAACTCTATAATATTTACCATCATTTCCTAGAGTATAATCTTTATCTATTCTTTCTTGCCCATAAACTTTTCTTAGTCTTTCTATCTCTGCGTCAGATTCTTGTTTTATTTGTACGCCTCTATTTCTATATTTTTCATTTACTTCACCTATTTTAGATGACAATTCTGTTCCATACTTTTGTTCTGCTTCTAACATTCTTGTAGCATTTAATGCGTCAGGTTCATATCTTCCTAATACAGAGGTATACCCTTCTATGACACCTGCATCAGATATCTCAGGTCCAGTATATGTAGGTCTATCTCTACCTCTATCCTGTTGAATAGGTTGGCATACACCATTAACTAATTGATATCCTGGAGGACATGGGTCATAAGTAGGTTGTGTTACTTCAGGTGTAGGTGTGGTATCTACAGGTTGTGTGACAGGTGTTGATGGTTGCATTATACCTGTACCTACTTCAGGAAAATCTTCTTGTCTAAATTGAGGTAGCTCCCCTTGTTCTATTTCTCGTAACATACGAGGATAACCTTGTTCTTCTGTTCCGTATTGAACAGTAGCAGTTGGCCCTTTATATTCAGGTAATGTGTATTGTTGTCCTGTAACAGTCATAATACCATCTGTTGCAGAATCATAAACTTGTTGTTCGGTTGTAGTAGATTGTACTCCTGTTCTGAAGGGGAACATAATCCCCTCCGATTCTTTTTGTAATATTTTAGATAAATCAGCCATTCTTATTCAATTGTTCCCTGAGGTTGAGTATTTGGTGCAGTAAACCCGCCTTGCCCTGGAGTCTGTGGAGTTCCCACTCCGATGTTGCCACCTCCAGACCCTTGTGTGTCTGAGACAGTTGCTCCTGCAGGTACTCCTCCAGTATTTCCCATACCGCCTTGTTGTTGGTTAGGGCTTTGATTTTGTTGATTTCCATTCATATCTCCCATCATCTTCATAAAGATTGCCGCTTTTTCAGGGTCATTGACTAATTGGTCAGGGTCAACATCCATAGACTTTGCAATCTCTTTAATAATACTGTGCCATTTAACAAATGGTGCAAGGAACTGATTAGATGCCACTTGCATAAATGTCATTAATCTTTGTGACCTTACTTCTTTTGTCATTAAGGAACTTGTGCCTTGTGCTTTAACATCTAAGTCACCTTGTATCTCTGGAATGTCTGAATTGAATTGCATATTCCAATGAAACAAAGTTTGACCTAAAGGTCTTAGTAAGTAGTCGTCAATATTTTTTATAACAGTTTTAATATTTAAAGCTGCCGCACCCATCAACATTGACATACCTGAAGCTGTTCTTGTAGTCGATTGGATTCCCGTTTGACCATGTGAGTAAGAAGGAATACCAGTAGACTCATCAGCTAACTGTCTAAACCTGTCAAACATTTGCATATTCTCTGGAGCAGTACTTGGGAATCGTAAACCGTGTATCGCCTGACCTACTTGTCCGCTTTGTCTTCTAAATATTTTTCCAGGATATACTGTCATATCTTGGCCAGGTACTAACATTGTTTCATCAACATCAAAGACTAAGTTACCTGCGAGTGCTAAGTTATCAATTGCCATACGTGCATGACCATTCATGATAGTTTGTGCATCATCCATATTTTCAGGTATGCCAACACCAAAGAATTGATAGGGATTAATTTCATAAGGACATACCATAAAGGGATTTCTAGCAGGGGTAAATGGGTTTAATACTAGTCGTAATATTTGTCCATTAGACACCCAAGCATTAATCTGTACTTCGTCTAACTCACTAGAAATTTCATCAGGCATATCAATACCTGCTTCTTCTACTAATGCTTTATCTATTGTACCCCAATACTCTAAAACTTCAAATCTATTTTTGTTAAACTCTTCTTGATTTTCTCTGTCATAAAGAGCTGTTTCGTAGCTTCTTACTTCATAATTAGGGCCACCTGCTAATACTTCTTTAATAGCTGACTTTCTAAAGAAAGGTCTATTCATCAAGTCTCTTAACTGTGAACGAGTATATATATGGCGTTGAATGATGTAATCAGCATCTTCAACATTAATGGCATCAGGGTCAGGATATAAATCCCAACAACTAACTGCTTCTACTCTTGGTACTAACTTTGATTTTGGTTGATATACTCTTTCACCGTTTTCGTCTAATACCCATTGATGAACTGCTTGTTCGTAGTTAAAAGGTCCTTTAAGAACTCCAGTACCTAATAGGCACATTTCAAATAATACATGTCGCATTACTGAAATAGCATGTGTTTCTTCTAACTGGTCATGGATTAATCTTTCCATGTTTCTTGCGGCTTCTTCTGCAGGTTCTATTTGAGGCATTGTTTTTAAATCAGGTGCTGGACCTGCTTCAAAACCTGCCTTACCATACGTATCGGATAATCCATTAAGGATATCACTAGAAGTAGAACCCGGTGCTATTTCTCTACCATCCCCTTCAAAACCATAGATGTCATCCATCCTCTGGTCTTTCTGCATATTTTCAGGTTTTAGATGTGCGTATTTTTCTATACCTGTTGGGTCTGTTGTAGGAAATATACCAATAGGAAATTTACCCTGTGAGAATAAAACTTCTATTAGTTGTCCATATGCAGCAAGAACTTTGGTTTTTGTTACTTTAACAAATACCTTAGACTTTTCTGAATCTCTAAAAGCCATATCAGAACCATAGACACCTCTATAGTTTCTATAACTTCTTAGCCATCTTTTTTCGTCATAAAGACGAGCCTGTTCTGATTCTTTTAAGCGAGACTCAATAACACTACCTAAGTTATCAAAGGCAGTATCTTTATCCTCTGATAGAGACTTTACTCCATCAGATTCAGAGTTCAAGCCACTTGTTGTTGGTTGTGGCATTGTTTACCTCTTAGTAGTCTTTCTCGTCAGCCATTGAGAATACTTTTTTATCTACACCTGATTTGGATTTACCTTTAGGGAAAGACTCATCGTGTAAGTTATTATCTTTTGGAAGAGAACCTTTCTTTACTACGTTCACCATAGATTGTTTTGGTGATTTGGCGTCTTTGCCATATCCCATATTATCTTCTGGTAAATCACCCATCTTGTAAGTTTTCATGATTGCCATTTTACTTTTCTCCTTTTATTTTTTTCTGTATGTATGGTAATAACCAAGGGTTATCTACCCACACAGTTGTTAGTCCATTCGCAAGAGTATTGCAAATTCTTTCTTCTTCTTTATCATTTAACTCTATTCCCCATTGATATATTATTGCATGTAATATTTCATGAATAAAAGTATTTATGTGAGATATAGAATCTTCATCATCTGATAAAGCTATTACACCTTCATTAGCTATAAACTGCCCATGTACATCATTTACTTTTGATAACAAAGGGTCTAAATTTAATATCTGGTATTTTTTATAACCTATTTTAATTTCTTTTGCCATTAGTATCCAAAAACTTTATCTGCAGGTTTAAAGTCTACGGTTTGATTTACTCCAAAATTACTTGTCCTTGTTGAGGGGTGCATCGGTCTGCTCATACATCCATAACGTAAAGCATCGTAAGCATGGTCTTCGGCATGAGTATCAACATCCTCTGGATTACTTTTATCTATAGGTAACATGGGTAATGTTCTAATTAAGTTTGTACAATTTTCAAAAAAGAATAATGTTGGATATCCTGTTTTTTCATCTGGTCTTAATCTTTTATGTAGTTCTAACTTACCTGCGACACGACTTCTAGGAGTTCTATCTGATGGTCTCCAACGGCATCCTTCTTGAATCATTGTTTCAGCAATACTTGGTCCTATATCACCTCGTCTTGCCCATGTAGAACTATCGAGTACACCGTATCGAATATATTCACCTTGTTCTGCTTCTAAAACTTTTCTAGCAAATATATCTGCTGTAATCTTTTGTGTATATAATTCTCTGTAGACAAATATATTATTATCATAGTCTATAGCAAACCATAAACAACACGCAGGTGAACTATACCCCCAGTCAGCCGCTCTGAATCTCATCCAGTTTCTTGGAATATCAAAAGGTTTAACAACATGAAGTTCTTTGTTAAACTCTGGAAAAGATGAATCTTCAAATGCTTCCCAGTTCCCTTCTAAGAATTGTTTTCTTTGAACTTCAGGTAATGATGCCAACATAGCGTAGTAGTCATCTGTTTGCATCAAGTAAGGATTATCCTGTAACTTTGCAGGTATATATTTTCTTGTAATCTTTTTTATACCTATAGGAGTTTTAATTTCTATTTCAAACTTTGTGTTTGCAGGAGCGGGGTCAACAAACATTTCTTTAACCCACTGAGAACCTACGTTACCAGGATTTCCTGTTGCTCTCATGTAGACAGGTATATTAGGGTCGACACTTCTTAAAGACGACCTAAGAAAATTATAAATATCTTCTGTTGGATACTGAGGTAGTTCATCTATTCCAATCCAAGTGTATGATTGACCTTGGTAGCGTAAAACATCAGTTAAATTCTCTGCGTATCCAAACTCTATTCTAGCCCCTGAAGGAAACTTCCATTCTTTTTCTTGCTCTCTCCATTTAGCACCGGGGTATGCTTTAGGATATAATTGCTGAGAGTGATTAATTAAATCTCTAAGTTCAGGCATTGTACGTCTAATTAACAACGCTCTGTGTTTTTGTTTATCACAATACCGTAGTGGGTCGACTAACATTGCGTAAGATTTGCCACCACCTCTTGCACCACCGTAAAATACTTCACGTTCACTAGATGCTAAGAACTCTGTTTGTGGCCCATCGTTAGGCTCAAAGATAACTTCTTTATCTTTTAGTGCAGCTTGGATATTCGGTGAAGTCTCATCAATTTTATCTTCTTCGATAATTTGCTTCTTGCCATCAAACACTTGGTCAAGTTCTTTAAGTCTATTCTTGGTGGCCCAAAAGTTTTTCTGTGCCTTTTCAAGTTCTTTCTTCTTTTCACGAAGCATGTCTTGGGCAGACTTTCGAGCCTTCTTCTCTTTGACTGTAAGAGGAGCATTAAGGCTAGTTCTTCGTTTTCTACCAAGTTGTTTAGGTTTAGGTTCTTCTACCACCCTTTATGTATTACCCTTTTTAAAACTTCTCTTAATCCCATTCCTGTAATCTTTCTACCTGTATGATGAGACAACCATTCAGCAGTTTCTTTATATGTACAATTGTTTTCTATAAAACCTTTTGCTTTCTCAATCATTTCCATATGCTCGGGAATTTGAATTAAAATATTATTATCTTCTTCAGAAACTTTATAACCTAAAGGTATGACTCTACCTTTTCTTTCTCTTTTGATTATTGTATCATCCATTATCTTTAGGAGGTAGGATAAATATACCATGTGCTACTTTAGCATTGATATCTACTTTTTCTCTCTTAGCTAGACCTACTCTATCTAAGATTTGTTTGGCCGCTTCCATTCTTATAGATGCTCCAGGTGTTGAACCATCTTCTTGTAAAGCGTTAATCATTCCCATACTGGCTCTTGGGGCAAAGGCCGCTAAGAGTTTTTCTGCTCTATCAATAATCTCATCCTTTAAAGATTTTAAAGGTGTGTGATAATCGGCATAGCCTGCAATCTCACCTGCTAACTTTGGGTCGCCTTGTGCTTCACCAAACAATGCATCTAAAAAAGTTTGTTGCTTGTCTGTTAGTGCAACATCATTTTTATCATTTTCAGGAACTAACATTTTTTATTTTTTGTAATTTCTTTTCTCTTTTTTCTTGAACCCACTCAGGTGACTTTCTTATTCCTGCTTGTTCTTCTATCTGTGCTTGTTTCATTCCTGCTCTAGCACTGCTTAACATTTGGTCTCTACCTTTGTGTTCACCTCTAGCGATGAAGGAAAGGTTGGGTGCAGTTATCACCATCTCTACATTTTTATGGCGTAGTGGCTTTGTCCTATCTTCTACCGATAGATACTCATCCCAAACCTTTCCTGTTTTTTTATTCCGATAAGAATAAACTGGCATATACTATTTTACTTTAATTGTTTTTGGTTTCTTTTCTTCTGGTATATTTTTTTCTAATGTAATGTATAGTATACCATTTTTCATTTCAGCAGATTCTACTTCTGTATATTCTGCTAATGTAAAAGATTTATTAAATTTTTTAGAAGAGATACCTTTATAGATATACTCATCTTTTAATTTTATCTCACCACTAATTGTCATTACATCATCTTTTACTTGAATGTCAACATCGTCTTTAGAAAATCCTGCAAGAGCAAATTCTATTGTCCACTTATTGTCATTCTCTTTTTTTATATTGTAATGTGGGTATCCTTTAACATCTGTTCCTGTTATAGAATCTAATCTGTCAAAGAATGAATCAAACCCTATTGTATAGGGCATATATTTATCTAGTGTAAAAGTCATTTATACCTCCTTGCTTTAAGCTAGATATAGCATCTTACTGTGTAAGATTTGATAACCCTTTCGGCATCATCAAACTTTTAAAACTTATTTCTTTTTCTTTTTGGTTACGCCTTTAATCTTACCTTTATTTTCTGTGGCGTAAAAAACCTTTTTACCTTTTTCTTTGCCATACTGTTCTTCCATGGCTTTCTTAATCTTCTTACCTTTTTTAGTTAGTGGCATATTAAAAATCTAATTTTAATCCTAGTTTAATATTTTTTTTATCGGCTTCTAGTTCTGTTGATAAGTTATTTTTAAATGATTTATTTAATTTAACATTTGCACTACCGTCTTTACTCATTGTAAACGAAGACATAAAAGTTTCATTACCATACTTGATTCCAATTTTGTTATTGGATAATGAAGTGTATTTGGCGTAAGGAACTTTGCTCTCTATAAAATTTTCTATCTTTTCTTTTGCTTTATTAACTGCTTCTTCTTGGCCTAAGGCTTTTAGTGTCAAGCCTACAGTACCTGCAACAGCTTGTTGCCCTGCTGTCTTTAATTTTTTTTCTACAGCTTCTTTTTGATTATTAGATTGAGCAATATCCGCTAGTTCATTACTGATAGTTCTAACTGCATTTGTATAATTTTTTGAGGTCATATTAAATATTTACTAGGCCATCCCCTTTTTAATTTTTTGATTTGCGGGAGGGTTTTTCTTACTACCCCCTGGACCTGCCCATAAAACTTTGTCAGCCCAGTAAGCAGCACTTGTTTTACCTTTTGCAATATTTCGGCCATGCCTTGCTTTAAACGAAGCCCTTGCTTCTTTACTATAGTTATGACCCATTGATGCATCACCAAATCGAATGAGTTTTGGTCGACCATCAACGAGAATACCGACTTTACCTTTCTTACCGCCTTCGGTAGTCCTAACGGGTTTGTTAAAACCTTTGAGATTATTTCT
>Ga0181600_10001938_pt1 | contig 16101 bp, 15 predicted proteins | sample 041ome_2_FD_132982 | JGI IMG/M metagenome (GOLD analysis project Ga0181600, IMG submission 132982) | Coastal salt marsh microbial communities from the Groves Creek Marsh, Skidaway Island, Georgia - 041406US metaG (megahit assembly) | ecosystem: Environmental > Aquatic > Marine > Intertidal zone... | reverse complement strand
TACTTTAGACAACCATTGCCGCATCATGCTTAGCCATTAACCGGGGATGCTCCAAGTGTCTGCAGGTTCCAGCGCAACAAATCTTGTGGGATCAATTTGCGCCGCTTCAAGAGCAGAAGCCAAATCCAGCTTTGGAGCAATTCGGTCTTCATCAGTCAGCTGGATAGTGCCCCAATGGTGCCCAATCGCATATTGCGCCTGCAAAATCTGAAACCCAGCTACCGCTTCGGCAGGATTTTGATGTTGGTCCGCCATGAACCAGCGCGGTTCATAAGCTCCAATCGGCAATATTGCCAAGCGGATTTTCTCAAAGTTTTTGGCGAGATGATGATACGGCCTACCTAGATCAAATCCAGTATCGCCGATGAACAATATTCTATCTTTCGAGGCTTCGATTAAAAACCCCGCCCAAAGTGCCATGGACCGATCTCTCACGCCGCGCGCCCCCCAGTGGTGGCAGGGTGTACAATGAATTTCTATGTCTCTAAAACGCACTGATTGGCCCCAATCAAGCACGCTGCATTGCAAGCCTGTTTCGGCGATTATTGTATCATTTCCCAAAGGTGTGATCACCAGCGGGTCATGTGCAACCTTAAGCCGTGATAATGTATCAAGATCCATATGATCATAATGACAATGTGATAACAAAATAAGATCAATCGGTGGCAAATCTTTAAAATGGATCCCAGGTTTTATAACTCGCTTTGGTCCAGCAAATTGCACTGGCGATGCTCGGTCTGACCAAAAAGGGTCAGTTAAAATGTTCAACCCACGGGTTTGCAGCAGCATGGTTGCATGCCCGACCATTGTTACTTTTAAATCGTTAACTTTTTTAGCAGGTTTTACGGTTTGGGCCAGTGGAACGTAATCTGGCCAAGGTTTAGGTTTTTTACTTTTGCGCCATTTCCACAAATCAGCTAGCCCCTTTGGCTCGGCACCCCCAGGATTAAAAAAACGTATTCCATCAAAATGATCACTGACGGGTCCTTGATAATATTTGTTTTGCTCTGTGCGCATTTGCATCACTCCACACGCTCCAATCGCCGAACTTCCAAAAGCCCCAGCCGTATATTTAAATAATCTGCGCCGATTGAATGTCATATTTCCCTCGTATAGCTGCTAACAGCTTTGGCCCCGCCGCCACTAATATTGTTGTGTTAAAACTGGCATAAATACTAATAAGACTGTGACAGGTCCTATCATTCTGAACAAGTAAAACAATTTTTTGCAATTTAATGTTCCTTGTTCTGAATTATCGCACAGTCAATTTGCGACCATATGTCGAAAAAGAGACAGATGATGGAGGCTCTTTTCATTACCTGTGTGTGATGAAGTAATTTTGCCAATTATCAGGACGAATATGAACGCAATCGCTCCCCTTGGTCATGATCCTAAGTTAAAAACGTCCCAGGTTTCTGGGAATTTGTTCGCAATTGGTTCTATGGTGCTTTGGGCTGCGGGTTTTCCTGCTGCAGAGGCATTGCTTGAGAATTGGCATCCAATTGTCCTTATATTTGCGCGATTAGTTCTAACTTTGCTGGTTCTTTACCCAGTTTGGATTTTAACAGAGAATCAAAAAAGATTTTCAAAAAATACATGGCGTATTGGGTTGCGAATTGGCTTTTTTGGTTTTGGGGTTGGCACTGTTCTGTTGCTATTAGGCCAATGGTACACAAACCCTGTAACTATCGCTTTGATATCGACCACGACACCAATTATGGCGACGATAATTGAAGTCGCCAAAGGTCAAAGAAAGGTCACCGCGCCATTTGCACTTGGTTTACTTGCGTCGGTTGTGGGCGGCTGTTTCGTGGTTGGTTTAACAATGAATTTTGATTTAGGATTTGGAATAATCCTTTCTGTTCTTGCTTGTTTTATTTTTGCATGGGCTTCTGACGCTAGCATTTTTCAGTTACCTAATATTTCTACGTTAGCCCGTACGACAATTACATTCGTCGGAGCTTTTTTGTTTTGTAGTCTGACCTTGCTTATTTTCTGGTTTTTCACGGGCACATCATTTCCTGCTGAAATTTCGATTCATGATACTGGGAATTTGCTAATTTATTCAATTTTTGCGATGGCGATTTCGCAAGTCTTCTTTTTATCATCTGTCGCGCGCATCGGGATCGCGTTAACCTCTCTCCACATGAATGTAGCACCATTTTATGTAATGTTCTTGGTTGTCTTTGCTGGCGGGGAGTGGGAGATGAATATTGTTATTGGTGCAACTTTAGTTGCCTTTGGTGTCGGAATTGCACAGAGAAAAACAGTAGATTAATTTTTTGACGGTGAATTTATGAACCAATTTACTTTTAAGCAAACGCTCATGGCACTTTTTGTTCCTCTCCTTTGGGGGCTGGGGTTCGTATTTGCGAAAGGCGCGATAAACCATTTTCCGCCAATTTTGTTGATGGCCTTTCGCTTTTTATTAACGGCTTTGGTTTTGGTGTGGTTCGTCCCAATACCAAAAGGCAAGTTTGTTCAAATTTTTAAAATAGCTATTGTTGCTGCAGCTATTCAATATAGCCTGACCTTTACTGGCGTGAAGGGCTTAGAAGCAGGCCTTGCCTCAATTATTGTGCAGCTTGAAGTCCCATTTCTTGTTCTGCTTGGCGCATTCTTTTTAAAAGAAAAGCCAGGTTTGAAAAAATGGATTGGGATAACGGTTTCGTTTTTTGGCGTTGCGATAATGAGCCAACAGGATGAATTGAGCGGAAGCTTGGTTTCTGTTGCATTGGTTGTCAGTGGTTGCTTTGCATGGGCTTTGGGCCAAATTATGGTCAGAAAACTGAATAATATAACTGGAATACAGGTTACGGCGTGGATCGCCATTTTTGCGACGCCCCAACTATTCTTGATGTCAGCAATTTTTGAGACGGGACAGATTCAAGCAATTAGCACCGCTGAACCTCTTGTGTGGTGGACAGTATTATATCTGGGGTTGATTATGACATGCCTTGGGTACTTCTTCTGGAATACTTTGATACGTCAACATGACGTGGGCAAAGTCGCACCCTTCTTGCTTTTGCTTCCAGTATTTTCGGTTGTTGGTGGTCATTTCTTCTTGGGGGAAACAATCACAATAGAAAAGTTTTATGGCGGAACTACTATTTTGTTAGGTATTGGGATAATCGTTCTAAATCCCAATTTGTTTTTTAATCGTGAAAGATAATTTTGACTGCGGGGTGTTCAAAATAACCCTTTGATTAGGCCATGCCACATTATTGCGTCAAGGAAGTATATACTGAGCAGTTGCACGTTTGTTATGATAATTATGCTTTAGGTCAACTATGCACCTGCTAAGTGGTCTGCTCCAAAATGTCATTACCTCTGAAATTCTTAATCTTGTAAGATCAGCGATCACCTCAGTGGAGGTTATGTTTTTTGCTTATTTGCGTTGCTAGCAATTTTGCAATAAAATGTTGGCCTGCGAACCTAAAGTTTGCGCTTGAGCAAATCCTGCTCCCGCAACCAAACTAAATCAAACAAATACAGCCACTTAACCCAATAGAGTATAACCAATCATCGAACGCCAGAGAAATATTGCCGCGTTCGTTGCTACGTTAGAACTACGCAAACCGTCCAACTGGTTCGAATCCCGACTCCTCTCCTTTTCCTGGACCGGCCAAGATCACATCGACCGGCCCGTTTGCTGTCTCCAGCAAGACAATCAAACGGCCAACTTATCCAACAGTTTTTGCCGGTCGGCATCAACCTCGGGGTCGCCGGACAGGACGATCTGGCCCCGCTCGATAGCCACAAAACGATCGCAGATGGCCAAGGCCTCGTGGATGTTCTGTTCGACCAACACGGTAGCGCAGCCCTTATCGCGCATCTGGCGGACGATGGCAAAGATCTCGGCTACGATCATCGGAGCCAGCCCTTCGGACGGCTCGTCGATCAGGGCCACCTTGGGCTCGGCCACCATGATGCGGGCCATCGCCAACATTTGCTGCTCGCCGCCCGATAGGGTCGTGGCGGGCTGGCGTGCGCGTTCGGCCAGACGCGGGAAGCGTTCCAGAACCGGATCCAGCTTGGAGGCCGGTTTCGGCCCCTTTAGGGCTAAAAGCCCCAGCTCAAGGTTCTCCTGCACCGTCAAACCCGGAAAGATCCGGCGTTCTTCGGGCACAATCGCCACACCGGCGCGGTTGATCTCGTCCGGCTCGCGCCCCTTCAGATCAGCCCCGCCCACGCGGATCGCCCCCGAGGTCGGCTTGACCCAACCGGCGATATTTTTCAGCAACGTCGTTTTCCCCACGCCATTGCGCCCGAAAACGCCCACCACTTCGCCCGGTGCGACATTGAGAGAGATCCCTTGAATGATATGGCCCAGACCATAGTGGCTGTGAAGATTTTCAATCGATAACATGGCTTAACCCTGTCCGAAATAGGCGGCCTGAACGGCCGGATTTGCGCGGATCTCGGCCGGTGTGCCCTCGGCCAGATTTGCGCCTTGGTGCATGACCAGAACATGATCGGACAGTGACATCACAAGCCCGATATCGTGTTCGATGAGCAGGACTGAGGCATCGCCGGTTAGCGACCGAATCAGATCAGCAGTTTCCTCGGTGTCGCTGTGACTCATGCCTTGTGTCGGCTCGTCCAGCATCAGCAGTTTTGGCTCGCAGGCCAGACACATGGCGATTTCCAGGCGCCGCTGCTCGCCGTGGCTGAGGGTGCCGACGATCTCAAAGGCTTTTGCCCCCAGATCGAACCGCGCGATCAGCTCGTCAACCTTTTCGGCGGCGCGGCCTTTGCGGCGGATGCGGCGTAGCCCGTGCGAGAGCGGCTCGAGCCGCTGCGCGGCCAGTCGCAGGTTTTCCCTTACGGTCATCTCGAAAAACAGGTTGGTGATCTGGAACGACCGGGCCAGCCCTTCGGCTTGCAGCTTTTCGGATCCGTGTCCGGTCACATCCAGCCCCGCCAGCATGACCTGTCCACTGCTGGGCCGCAGTGCGCCCGAGATTAGGTTGAAAAGGGTCGTTTTGCCTGCGCCATTGGGACCGATCACCGTGGTGATCCCGTTCGGAATCGCCACAAAGCTGACCTTGTCGACCGCCTTGAGCCCGCCAAAGGCTATGCTCAGGTCCCGCGTTTCAAGGATATTCTCGGTCATTTCAGTCTCCTTCCCGGCGTGCGGTGAGCGGAAGGTGGGCGTGTTTACGGGCGCGTCGGGTCAATCGGCCTTGGACGGCGGGTTTGACTACCCCGATCAGGCCCTTGGGCATGAACAGGATCGCGCCAATAAAGATCAGTCCGATGACGATCAGGTGATGCTCGGTCAGACTGCCGATAATAGATTTCAGCAGCGTCAGCAGCGCCGCGCCGTAAAGCGCGCCCACAAGGGTGCCAACACCGCCTACGATCACCATGATCAATGCATTACCGGAGGTTGCGAAAAACATCAGTTCGGGTGAGACAAAGCCGCGCAGCATCGGGTAAAGCGCGCCGGAAATTCCGGCCACCAGTGCTGCGATTACATAGGCCGCCATGCGGGGTTTCCACGTAGAATAGCCCAGGAACGGCAAGCGCTTTTCGTTGGCCTTTAGGGCGATAATCACCCGGCCAAAGGGCGTGGACAGCAAATAGGCAACCCCGCCGTACATCAGCGCGATGATCACGAACGTTAGGACAAAGAACGCCAGCGGGCTGCCTGCGGAAATCGTCACGAACCCCAGCGGAATATCCAGCACGGGCACACCGATCAAACCGTCGGAAGCGCCCAGACTGCGGGTGTTATAGACCACTTTGGCAACGACCTGCGCCATACCGAAGGTGATCAGCGCAAAGTAAACGCCGCGCACGCGGTTGGCGATCAGACCGCCGATGATGCCGCAGACCAGCGTCACGCCAATCGCCGCCAGCATCGCCCCCCAGAACGAGGGCACCTCGCGCAGCACCAGGGCCGAGGTATAGGCCCCGATCCCGAAATAGAGCGCCTGACCAAGGCTCAGCAGACCGCCGAACCCCAGCAGGATGTCGACCGACAGGGCTAGGCCGCCAAGGATCAAAGCCTCGGTCGCAAGGCGCAGATAGAACGTGTCGCCAGTGATGGCCAACATCACGCCAAGTACAGCCAAAATCGCGGTCAACAGCGCGAAAAAGACATGGTTCGCGCGCATTGATAGATCAAGGTTATCAAGCATGTCCCATCCTCCCGAACAGGCCCTGCGGGCGGAACATCAGGACCACGACCATCACGCCAAAGACGATCGGATCGGCCCAGACGGGCGAGATAATCAGGCTGGAGATTGCCTGGATCTGCGTCAGCAGCACTCCGGCCACCACAGCCCCCCAGATTGAACCCATGCCGCCCACAATTACCACCGTGAAGGCAATCAGGATGAAGTCGCGGCCCATGGTCGGAAAGACCGAATAGATCGGGGCCAGCAGCACACCGGCCAGACCGGCAAGCGCCACACCAAAGGCAAAGGCGCCCGAATAGACCCAGCCAACCCGCACCCCAAGCGAGGCCGCCATATGCCGGTCATACGAGGCCGCGCGCACCATCGCGCCAAGCCGCGTGCGATAGACCACGAAAGCCACCGCCAGAATAACCGCCGCGCCGATGGCGATCAGGAACAGACGGTAGGTTGGGATATAGATCCCGAACAGATCCGTCGCGCCGGGCAGGGGGTTTTCGGGCCGCCGCGTGTTCGGCCCGAACAGGATTTTCAGAACGTCCTCGACGATTAGCCCCAGACCGAAGGTCAGCAGCAAGGTCGAGACATGCCGGTCCGCCCCGTCATAGACGCGCCGGATCAGATAGCGTTCGGTGATGACCCCCAAGGGGATCATCAAGATCGGGACCAATGAAATCAGGACCCAATAATTCATGCCGGTCAGGCTGAGAGCCAGGGCCCCAAAGGCCCCGATGGCGTAAAACTCGCCATGGCTCATGTTGATCACGTCCAGCAGGCCGAAGATGATCGTCAGCCCAAGCGCCACAAGGATCACAGAGACCCCCAGGGCGAGACCGTTCAGCATCTGCGGTGCCAGAACAAAATAGATATAGTCACCCATAAGAGGTCTCCAGTCCGCGCCTTAGAAACGCTCGCAGGTATCGGCGCCGATGGCGTCTTCACCGGCAATCAGATTACCGATGGTGAAGGCACCGTTTTCGATCTGCACGACATACATCGGCTGGATGGCCTGATGGTCCCCGGCGCGGATGGTTTTCGGGCCTTGGGGCGTGTCCCAGGTCAGACCCTCGAGCGCGGCGCGCACGGCGTCGGTTTCGGTCGAGCCTGCGGCCTCGACAGCGGCTTTATAGGCAAAGAGAATGCCATAGCTGTCAGCGCCATAAAGGTCGGGATCGGCGCCGTTCTCGGCGTTGAACTTCTCGACGAAGGCTTTGTTTTCAGGCGAGTCGATCAGCGGCGAATAGCCAACGCCAGTGATGAACCCTTCGGCTGCATCCCCGATTGCACCGATGTTCTGGCCCGTCACGGTGCCCGATGCGCCCAGAACGGTCAGACCGTCAAGAACGCCGAAATCCTTCATCTGGGTGAACAGGCGGACGGTGTCGTTACCGGCGACCGAGGTATAGAGAACCTCGGGACGGGCCGAGCGGACGCGACCGAAGTATTGGCTGTAGTCCTTGGAATCGAGCGGAGCGAAAACCTCGCCAACCGATTCAGCGCCGACCAGTTCGGCGTTCTCTTTGAACGCAGCGACGGTCGAGCGGCCCATCTCGTAGTCCGGTCCCAGATAGAAGATCTTGGCACCCGGTTTTTCCTGCTTGACCCAAGCGGCCAAGGCAGCGGACTGCTGACCGGCACGGGCATTCACGCGGAAAACGTTCGGCGAGCATTTGTCTCCCGTAATCGCATCCGAGAACGACACGGTCGTGGCTAGCAGCTTACCTGCGCGTTCGGCAACCTGACCCACGGCCAGCGTCGCACCCGAGTTCACGGTGCCGGTCAGGAAGTCAACGTTTTCAGAGGTATAGAGCTTCTCCGCTTTCTGAACGGCCACAGCGGGGTTGGCTTCGCTGTCCTCATAGACCAGTTCGATTTGACGGCCCATGATGCCGCCGTTTGCGTTGATTTCCGCCGCGGCCATATCCAGGCCCCAGGTCACCTGTTGGCCGATACCGGCATAGGTGCCCGAGATCGGGGTGACGACGCCGATACGGATGGCGTTACCCTCGGCCATGGCGATGCTGGCAAAGCCAGCGGCCAGAATGGTGGATGCTGCAAGTGTGGTGAGTTTGGACATCGTGATTCCTCCCTTAGATGTCTGATTTTATTCTTAGGTGCCGATAAAGTTCGGCTTCCGTTTTTCGTGGAAGGCTTTGACCCCTTCGGCGAAATCGTCGGACTGGCGAAGACGGCTGTAGCAATGGCCTTCCAGCTCGATGCCGGTGGCCACAGTGGCGTTTTCACTGTCGTTGAGTAGTTTTTTTGCGGTGCGCTGCGCCATGGGCGAAAAGGCCCGCAGCTCGTCCACCAGCTTGTCGGTCGCGGCCATCAGCTGGTCATCCTCGACCAGTTCCACCGCGATGCCCCAGTCATAGGCCTGCTGGCCGGAAATACGGCGCGAGCGCATGACGATGTCCTTGGTGCGCCCCAGACCGACCAGCGCTTGCAGGCGGGCTGAGCCGCCCGAGCCGGGGATCTGGCCCAGCTTCTGTTCGGGCAGCGCATATTGGGTCGAGCGGGCGGCGATGCGGAAATCGCAGGCCAGCGAGATCTCGAACCCGACCCCAAAGGTATAGCCCTTGTTGGCCACGATCACCGGCTTGGCACAGCGCCACGGGGCGGCGACGTTTTCTGCCAGATGGCTGACATTTTCAGGCGAGGCGTCCAGGAAGCCCTTGATATAGCCGCCGGACGAAAAATTCTCGCCCTCGGCGCGCAGCACGATTACGCGGACGCTGTCATCACTGTCTAGCGCTTCGAAAGCCAGCCGCAGTTGATCGCGCTCGGCCATCGAAATCACGTTCATCGGGGCGCGGTCCAGAATGATGTCACCGCGTTCCCTGTCTGCGTCGACCTCGATACGAAAACCGTCGAGGTCTTGCAGCACGGGGAGGTTAAGGGTGGTTGAGGTCATGGAAACTTTTCCTTCTTTGGTCATTTAGTTGGGGGCCGTCTGGCCGGATTCAGGTGAGTAATCGCCCGATATCAAGAGGCGGCGCAGCAATTTGCCGACCGGGGATTTGGGCAGCTCGTCGACAAAAACAAAGCTGCGGGGGCGTTTGAAATTGGCCAGCGTCGAGGCGCGGCAATAGGTATTCAGATCGTCGGCGGTGGTGCCCGCGCGGCGTTTGACAAAGGCGGTGACGACCTTGCCCCACCGCTCGTCCGGCAGTCCCACGACAGCGCATTCGATCACGCCGGGGTGCATCGACAGGCAACTTTCCACCTCGACCGGCGAGACGTTCTCGCCGCCGGTGATGATCATGTCGTCGGCGCGGCCCGTAACATAGAGATTGCCCTCCGCGTCGAAATGCCCGCAATCGCCGGTGAAATACCACCCGTTGCGCAGGGATTTGGCATTGGCCTCTGGCCGGCGCCAATAGCCCTCGAAGGCCTCGTCGCCTGTCAGCAGCGCGATGATCTCGCCTTCTTCGCCGGGGGCGCATTGCGCCTCGGGGCGGCCACCGCCCATTTGCACGACGCGCAGATGCTGGTTCAGGCCCGCTTTGCCCGCCGATCCGGGCCGCGCGACGGCGTCCTGTTCGATGGAACAGGTGTAAATCTCGGACGAGCCGTAATGGTTCACGAACAGATCCGGCTTGAAGGCCGCGTCGATCCGTTTCAGCAGCCCGTCTGTCATCGACGCACCCGCAAAGCCGAGACGGCGGACAGATGATAGGTCAGTCGTTGCAAAATCGGGATGTTCGATCAGGTCGTGGTACAGCGTCGGCACCAGGTAGAGCGAGCCGATGCATTCCGATGCGATCAGGCGCAGCGCCTCGGCCCGGTTAAAGCGGGGCAGGCAAACGAAGGTGCCGTTGACCAGAGTCATCGCCAGCAGCGAGCGTACACCCATCGTATGGTAAAGCGGCATGACCCCAAGCGTCGAATCACTCATCGGCATCATGTTCTGCGCGATATGGGCAACGGCACTGGCCCGTTCGGCACGGTGACGGCGCGGAACGCCCTTGGGCTTGGCGGTGGTGCCGGATGTGTAAAGCATCAGCGACCAGTCTTCGGCGCTGGCCTGCGGGGTGATGTCTGGTGACGAGGCCGCAGTGATTGCCTGAATATCGTCACCCATACCGTCCGCTTCAAAGGCAATCCGAGGCAGGGACATCGCGCGTGGGCAGGCAGCAATGGCGGCGCCGCTGGTGCTGTCCAGCACAACGGCGCTGGCCTCGGCGTTTTCGATGAAGAAATCGATTTCATCGGGCGTTGCGCGCCAGTTCACCGGCACAATCACGGTTCCCGACAGCTGGCATGCCCAATGGATCGTCGCCGCGACATGATGGTTTTGCAGCGCAGTGACCAGCCGGTCGCCGTGATGCAGCCCCATCTCGCGCAGATGCGCCGCAAGGGCCGAGATGCGCCCGTAGAGCGCGGAATAGCTCAGGCGGTGATCTCCATCCACAAGAGCCAAAGCATCGGGCGCACGGGCGACGCTGGCGACAAAACTGCGACCAAGATCAAGCATCTGCAGCCTCCTTCTTCAGTCGGTCTGCCGCTTCAATCGCGGCCATAAGGATCGGGTGATAGCCGGTGCAGCGGCACAGATGCCCTGAGATCACATCGCGCAGGCGGTCTTCGTCCACCTCTGGCTCGGCGCGCAGCAGCGTGTCCAGCGACATCAGAATGCCCGAGGTGCAGAACCCGCATTGCAGGGCGTGATGCTTGCGAAAACACTCCTGCAGGATGGACAAGCGGTCCGGCGCGGTGGCCAGCCCCTCGACGGTGTCCACTCGGGCGCCATCGGCCTGAACAGCCAAGGTCAGACAGGACCGTGCCATGGTGCCGTCGATGCGCACCGTGCAAGCACCGCAAACGCCGTGCTCGCAGCCCACATGGGTGCCAGTGGCGTGCAAGTGCAGGCGGAGGAAATCGCTGAGCAGCATGCGCGGGCTGGCCTGTCCGGTGACAGCGCGGCCATTCAGCGTCAAGGTGACAGGGTGGGTTTGATTAGCGGTCAAACGGCGCATGCGCGGGCCTCCTTCAATGCATCAAGCCCAAGACTGCGCACCAAATCACGACGATAGCGGGCTGTGGCGTGCAGATCGTCACGGGCGTCCAGCGACCATGCGAGGGCGTTCAGCGCCTCGGCCTCATCAGCCGTATCCAGGCCGTCCCAATCCTGTACATGGGGCGTGTCGTTCACCCCGCCGATAGCCAGCCGGACATGCCGACCAGTCACGATGGCCGAGACGGCGACGATGGCGAAATCGCCCTTGCGGCGGCCAACCTCGCGGAAGGCCGTGCCGCTGTGCGCAGGCAGGGTCGGGAAGGTCACCGCCTCGATGATTTCATCGGGACCTTTGTCGGTCAGCATCATGCCGAGAAAAAAATCGCGGGCGGGCAGGGCGCGGCGGGACTTGCCTCGGCGCAGATGCACCTGTCCCTTGAGCACGGCCAGCGTCAGGGGCAGCTCGGCCGACGGATCGGCATGAGCGATCGAGCCGACAACCGTGCCGCGCGCACGGGTCTGCGGGTGGCCGATCCATGGCAGGGTTTTGGCCAGCAGTGGCGTGGCGTTGACCAACTCGGCCCATTCGGCCAGATCTGATTGCCGGACAGCCGCACCGATGCGCAGACCATCTTTTGTTTGGTCGATAGTGTTGGCCCCGGAGGCGTGCATCAGATCCACCAGAATCGACGGGCGGGCCAGCCGCATGTTCAGCATGGCCATCAGCGACTGCCCTCCCGCCAAAATGCGGCCCTCATCTCCGGCCTCGGCAATCGCGAAGGCGGCCTGGTCCAGCGTCTCGGGGCGGAGATAATCAAAAGCTGCAGGTTTCATGCGCGTCCCCCCAACAGGCGGCGGATGCGGGCGATCAGGCCAGTCGGGGCATCGCCACCGCCACCGGCGCGGCGGCCAAGCGCGGCGAAAAACTGTCCGATCACGATGCGCGCGGCCCCATCCAGCAGTCGCCCACCGACCGATGCTACTTTGCCCCCGACAGCGGCCTCATACTCATAGCCAATCACGGTCCCGCCCTTGCCATCAGGCTTCAGGGTCACGCGGCCCGTCCCTTCGCCGGTGCCAAGTGCGCCGCTGGCCTTGCCCGACAGGGTGGCCGATTGCGGCTCATCCAGATCCAACAGGGCGACCTCGACCCGGTAGCGGCCTTTGACTGGGCCAACGCCAAGCGTGACATCGGCCAAAAAGCGCGTGGGCGAGAGTTTTCGAATGCCGTGCGCGCCGGGGATAATCGCGGCCAGTTGGTCGGCGTCCATCAACAGATCCCAGATCTGTTGCGGCGGGGCGGCGACCTGCGCCTGTCCTGCGCCGGTCAGGCCCTTGCCGCCCGAGGGCGCTTTGACAGGTTGGCCTTCGGGCGCGACAGGCTCGGCGGGCAGGAATTCGGTTATCTTGGCGGGCGACAGCGGCAAGATCAGGTCGATATGAGCGCCACCCGGCGCAAGCGCATCCGCGATTGCATTGGCCAGGCAAACCGGCGTCGACATGCAGTTGCCTTCGCCCACGCCTTTGGCCCCGAGTGGGGTCAGCGGAGATGGGGTCTCGATATGCAGGATCTGAAGATCGGGGATCTCGTGCAGGGTAGGCACAGGGTAATCGGCCAAGGTCCCCGCCAGAAACGCGCCATCCGCGTCATAGGCGTATTCCTCAAGCAGGCAGGCGCCAACCGCATGGGCAAAACCGCCGCGGATCTGGCCTTCGACCATACCCTCGTGCAGGATCGTGCCGCAGTCATGCGTGGTGACATAGCGGTCGATGCGGGCCTCGGCAGTGATCGGGTCAATCTCGACCCCGCAGAAATCGAAAATGAACCCGTGACAGAGTGACGAGTTGATATGGTCGTCTTCATCCGGCGCGGCCAGTTCCGGCGCGGTCCAGATGGCGGTTTCGCGGATCAGGCCGGGCGCGGCGCCGTCCGGCAGCGTCGCGGGTGCCCAATGCGCGGCCGATGCTAGCCGAGCGAAGGGCAGGGCGGTGTCCACGCCATCTGCACCAACCTTGCTGCCGTCAAAGGTGATCTGATCGGGCATGCAGCCCAATTGATCCGCAGCCACCTGAGCCAGACGATCCCGCAGACGGCGGGCGGCCAGTTGCACCGCCCCTGCCGAGGCAGCGGCAAAGCGGCTGGCATAGTTGCCGGCGGCGATGGACCATGCATCCTTGGCGGTGTCCATCGTGGCGGTGACGCGGATGTCCTGATGGTTCAGGCCTAGCTCGCGCGCGACAATCATGGCGGCAACGGTGCGATGGCCCTGACCCTGCGGGACCGAGTCCAGTTGCACCAGAACCGTGCCGACAGGGTCGATGGTGATCGTGGCGCAGGACTGCGCGCCGTTCTTGGGGCCGGACCGAGCACGCTCGGCGGGCGTCAAAGCCGTCGACAAATAGCCCATGTTCGACACGGAAGGCTCGACCACGGCGGCAAGGCCGATGCCGTACATCCGCCCCTCAGCCCGCGCGGCGTCGCGTTTGGCGATCAGGTCGGCATAGCGGCCATCGGTCAAGGCCAGTTCCAGCGCTTTTTGATAGTCGCCGGAATCATAGGTGGCCCCGCTGGCGGTCTTGTAGGGGAATTGATCCGCGCCGATCAGGTTGCGGCGGATCACCTGGACCGGGTCCATATCCAGTTCCCGCGCGATCCGCTGCATTAGCCGTTCCAGCGCGTAATAGATCTGCGGTCCGCCAAAGCCGCGGTTCAGGCCAGTGGGCGTCTTGTTCGTCATGACGATGCGGTTGCGCACCGACAGGTTCGCGATGTCATAGGCCCCGCACAGGTTGCCGTGCATCCGGTAGAGCGTCGCCGGCTCCGGCGCGCGCAGATAGGCGCCAACATCTTCGATCTGGTCATAGTCCAGCGCCAACACGCGGGCGTCGTTCGTGACTGCAGCACGCAGGGTGATCACCCGATTGGTGGCCGAGACCGAGGCGGTCAGATGCTCCAGCCGGTCCTCGACCCACTTTACAGGGCGGTCTGCAATACGGGCGCAAACGGACAGCAGGGCGATATAGGGAAAGATCCCTTGTTTGACGCCAAAGCTGCCGCCCGAATCCGGCGGGGTGCGCAGGCGCAAACGGTTGCCGGGCAACTTCAGGGCGCGGGCCAGAACCGGATGGATCGAAAACGGCCCCTGAAAATTCGCGGTGACGTCATAGGCGTCTTCGTGGGGATCGTATTCGGCCAACACGCCATAGGTCTCGATCGGTGTGCAGGAATTGCGGGGATAGCGGACCTTGATCTCGACCGTACGGTCGGAGGCGGCAAAGGCCGCCTCGGGATCGCCATAGCGGAAGTGGCGGTCGGCGCCCAGATTGTGGCCCATGCCGTCATGCAGAACGGGGGCATCTTCGACCAATGCGCCCTCGGGGTCGATCACAGGCGCAAGGCGGTCATAGTCGACCTCGATCAGATCGGCGGCGTCTTCGGCGATATAGCGGTCATCGGCCAGAACCACGGCGACAGGCTCACCGACATATCGGGTTTTGTCCTGCGCGATGGGCCAGCAGTCGATGGGCAGTTTCAGACCCACCATCAGCGGCGCGGCAAGGGCGGCATAGTCCGCGCCAGTGATCACGCGATGCACGCCGGGCAGGGCGGAAGCGGCAGCAATATCAATGGATTGAACGCGGGCATGAGCATGCAGGCTGCGCACCACAGCAGCATGCAAAACGCCCCCCGGCGCCGGCAGATCATCAAAATACCGTCCGCGTCCGGTCAGCAGTGCGGCGTCCTCGACGCGCACGGAGGCCCCGGACGGGGACCGTTGATCCTTGGGCATTTTGCCTCTCCTCCACGATAGGTCTGCACCTTGTCGTTCGAAGCTAGCGAGGCGATTTGTGGAAAACGATTGTCAGGCGTCCAACAATTTACCAAGGAGTCTCAAAGTCGCAGGAAATCTGTTTCCTTACCCAATCGCGAGACCGAGCGGAAATTGCTGGGAGTCGCGCCGACGTGGTCGCGGAAGAAGCGCGTAAAGTGGGCTTGCGTCGAAAATCCCAGCCGGTCGGACAGCGCGCCAAAGCTGAGGTCGGAGCCTGTGGCGACCGTCACGGCCTGTTCGACGCGGATCATGTTCAGGAACACGCGCGGCGTCACACCGGTCGAGGCTTCGAACACCCGAAAGAAGTTCGCGCGGCTCATGCCCGCGATTTCGGCCAGATAGTCCATATTGTCCACGCCGCCCGGATCATTGCGGATCGCCCGAACCGCTTTGCTGACGCGCCAGTCCAGCGAATTGGCCGCCGCCGAGCGCAAACTGTCGCCCACGTTCCGCCAGTCGGTGAAATGTTCGATCACCGCAATCATCAGCGCGCCAAGCTGCGCCTCGTGATCGGCCGAGGCTGTGGGCGCATGCACCATGCTGGCTGCAAGGGCCCTGGTCATCTTGCGAATTTTTTCGCTGATCCTGCCGACCGAGCGCGTGAAAAATCCCGAACTGCCCGAGGCCATCCAATTGGGCCGGAACTCGGCTAGCCACTTGGGTTCGATATAAAGCGCCAGAATGATGGTCCGCGGCTTGTGCAGGTCATGCACATAGGCATGCGGGGTCCAGGCGTTGATCAGAACCGCGCTTTCATCGGTCAGGCGGACAACCTCGTCGCCAACCAGAAAGGACGTATCCTCGCCATCAACTTTCAGAAGAACATGGCAATGCGGATGGGCATGGCGCACCAGTGAGCGGTCCATATCCAACAAAGCGACCCGTCCGAAGGGGCCATTACATATGCGCATCGCATTTGACATCTGTTTAACTAACACGGCTTGCCCCAATTGTCACGCGGGCGCTATCAGAATAACCCACCTTGCCCGACAGGGTGCTGATTATTAGCTTTTTAGCCATGCCGAATTCTTTATCCTTCCGCTATTTCAAAACCAGTCCTGAGATCATCCAACTTGCAGTCATGCTGTATGTGAGGTTTCCACTTTCACTGAGGAATGTGGAAGATCTCCTGCATGAACGTGGTGTGGATGTGAGCTATGAATCC
>Ga0181600_10001913_pt1 | contig 16181 bp, 17 predicted proteins | sample 041ome_2_FD_132982 | JGI IMG/M metagenome (GOLD analysis project Ga0181600, IMG submission 132982) | Coastal salt marsh microbial communities from the Groves Creek Marsh, Skidaway Island, Georgia - 041406US metaG (megahit assembly) | ecosystem: Environmental > Aquatic > Marine > Intertidal zone... | reverse complement strand
GATACTTTTATTGAGGCAAGCCTCAAGCATGGGCTCTGAAGCCTTGACCCCAAACCACTAAGCTACCCTTAAGAAGATCCAACGCGTTTATTACCGAACCCCATTTAACTCTTTTTCTTTGACTGCCCGTCATGACCCAGCCCGACAACCACGACTCGACATCGCCAAGCCCTGCGGCTCAGGACGAAAACCAGCTTATTGCAGAGCGACGCCAAAAACTTGCAGCCATTCGCGCAACGGGGGTGCCCGCCTTCCCCAATGATTCGAGCCCAAGCCATCGGGCGGCCCAGCTGCTCAAGAGCCACGAAGCGCACTCTCGCGAGGACCTCGAGGCAAGCCCTGTTCAGGTGGTCATTGCGGGGCGAGTAATGTTAAAGCGTGTTCAAGGTAAGGCGAGTTTTCTTACCCTTGCAGACAGCACCGGCCGGCTTCAGGTGTACCTGAATGACGAAACGGTTGGCGAAGATAAGCATGCCGAGGTCAAGCGCTACGACCTTGGTGATATCGTCGAAGCAGGTGGAGAGCTTTTCAAAACCATGAAGGGTGAGCTCTCCGTGCGTTGCCGATCCATTCGGCTTCTTACCAAAAGCCTGCGGCCTCTCCCCGACAAGTTCCATGGGCTTAGTGACACCGAGACGCGCTATCGCCAACGCTATGTTGATCTTATTGTTAACGAGGAAACGCAAAAGACCTTCTTGGCGAGGTCGGTCGCTCTAACAAGCCTGCGGCAATTTATGACTGAGCATCAGTTTTTGGAGGTCGAGACCCCCATGCTGCATCCGATTCCCGGGGGGGCGGCTGCCAAGCCTTTTGTTACGCATCACAATGCCTTAAGCCAGGACATGTACCTTCGCATTGCACCCGAGCTTTACCTAAAGCGCCTTATTGTGGGGGGATTCGAACGTGTCTTTGAGGTCAATCGTAATTTTAGAAACGAGGGCCTTAGCCCACGTCATAACCCCGAGTTCACCATGATGGAGTTCTATGCCGCTTACACGAATTACGAGTGGCTCATGGACTTTACCGAGCAGTTGTTGCGTAAGGTTGCTGTTGACGTGACGGGCTCGACAGGTTTGCAGTACCAGGGTAAGGCGCTTGATTTTAGCCAGCCCTTTGCCCGACGCACGATTGTTCAGGCTATTGAGGAGAATGCGCCCGAGGTTAAGGGCGTCGACCTTCAGAGCGAAGAGGCACTGCGCGCAGAACTTCAGAAGCGAGGGGCCGATGTGAAGGGCCCAACACTGTCGCGGGCTGGCCTTGGGGCTTTGCAGTTGGCTCTTTTTGAAGAAGTTGCCGAGTCGCGGCTTTGGAACCCAACCTTTATCGTGGATTATCCCGTCGAGGTCTCCCCGCTTGCACGCGCCTCCGATTCCAATCCCACGATTACAGAGCGGTTTGAGCTATTTATTACGGGTCGTGAAATTGCCAATGGCTTCTCGGAACTTAACGACGCTGAAGACCAAGCGGCACGCTTCCAGGCGCAGGTTGAGGCCAAAGAGGCGGGTGACGAGGAGGCCATGTTTTACGACGCGGATTACATTCGGGCGCTGGAGTACGGCATGCCCCCCGCAGGTGGCTGCGGCATTGGCATCGATAGGCTGATCATGTTGTTTACCGACAGCCCAAGCATTCGAGACGTGATCTTGTTCCCGGCTCTCAAACGCGAAGACCTGTAGCAGGCTAATGGTTCTCGCGAGCGTGGTTAATGGTGTACCGGGGCAACTCAACTTCAAGGTCGGTTGTCGATAGCTCAACCTGGCACGAAAGCCTTGAATGGGGCGATAACCCCCATGCCCGGTCGAGAAGATCGTCCTCATCCTCGGTGGATGGCTCAAGCGAGCTAAAGCCCTGACGAACAATGACATGGCAGGTTGTGCACGCACGGGACAGTTCACAGGCATGCTCAATTTCAATGTGATTCTTAAGCAGCAACCTGCAAAGGTTTTCTCCCGGCTCCGCCTCTAGGCTGGCTCCATTGGGGCAGATTTCAGGGTGAGGAAGGACAGTTATTCGCGGCATACCCAGACTCTAGAAAAATACGGCTAAAGGTTTTCAATAGACTGCCCAGTAAGGGCCTGGGCAACTGCCCGATTCATACGCCGTTCGGCAAAGGGGTCGGCAAGCCCGCCAAGACGCTCCGAGGCAAACACCAAGGCATCACGATCGCCAGCACCGCACACCTTCCTCGCCTGGTCGATTTCACTAATAAGGGCCTGACGCTCTTCGGCACTAAGAAGGTCGCCGTCTTGTTCCAGGGCCGCAGAAATAGCCTCGATAAGCTGCTGAAGATCAATCTGCGCCTCTCGCAACGCTCGCTGTTGCATGTCATCCCGAGAATTGGCGACGGCCTGTTCCAGCATGCTGGCAATTTCATCATCGGTGAGACCGTATGAGGGTCGGACTTCAATCTGAGCGGAGACACCTGAGCGTGTCTCAAGGGCTGAAACCTGCAAAAGCCCATCCGCATCAACCTGAAAAGTGATACGGATACGTGCAGCCCCAGCCACCATGGGTGGAATACCTTTCAGTTCGAATCGAGCAAGTGATCGACAGTCGGCCACTGTCTCGCGCTCGCCTTGAACTACATGGATGGCCATGGAGGTCTGGCCATCTTTAAAGGTGGTGAACTCCTGAGCCCGTGCAACCGGTATGGGAGTATTACGTGGAAGAATTCGCTCGGCCAGCCCCCCCATGGTTTCAATACCAAGGCTTAAGGGAAGCACATCAAGAAGAAGCCAGCCGTCGCTTGCCAGCGCATTGCCTGCAAGAAGGTGCGCCTGAGAGGCGGCCCCAAGCGCGACAACCTGATCGGGGTCGATGGAATCTTTAAGGCAGTCGCCGAACAGACTTTGAACAGCCTGTCGAACGTTGAGAAGCCGGCTTGAACCACCCACCATGACTACACCATGAACATCGGCTGGATTGAGCTGTGCGTCTTGAAGCGTCTGATGACAGGCCTTAAGCGCCCTATCCACTGGGTCTGCCGTTAGATTTGCAAAAAGCTGGCGCGAGACGGCAAGCGTAAGCCTGGTTTTCGCATCAAGCTCAAAGACTTCGGAGACTTCCTGCGCATCGGAATCAAGATGAAGCAAGGCCTCTTTACTTGACCGTGCAAGCTTGAGCAAGGCTCGCCACTGAGTGTGGTCAAGTGCGTCGGCCGAAAGCCCATTGTAAGAAAGCCATGCCTGAGCAAGCAAGCGGTCGAAGTCATCACCACCAAGTTGAGAATCGCCGCCCGTGGCGACAACCTCGAAGACGCCCTGCGTTAACTTAAGTACGGAGACATCGAAGGTGCCGCCGCCTAGATCGAAAACAACATAGGTACCTTCAGCGCCTGTCTCAAGGCCATAAGCCAAGGCAGCAGCGGTTGGCTCGTTAAGCAGCCTAAAAACATGAATACCCGCAAGCCGAGCGGCATCTTTGGTGGCCTGCCTCTGGGCATCGTCGAAATAGGCAGGCACCGTAATCACAGCGCCCACAATCTCATCGGCCAGGGCCTTTTCGGCCGTGCGCCTAAGCGCCTTGAGAATCTCCGCAGAGACTTCCACCGGTGACCGCAGCCCCTGCACGGTTGGAATGAAAGGCATACCCTTTGACTCATCGTCGGCCTGCAGCTCAAACGGCAGGCGAATGGCGCGGACGTCCGCGAGGCTGCGCCCCATGATGCGCTTGACCGAGGACACAACGGAGCCGCCAAGCGGCGCTGAGGAATCGACAGCGCCAACAGAAATCGACCCGTCATCCCCGTAAACCACCACAGACGGAAGAATGGAGCGGCTGTTCTCGTCCTTCAAAACTTCAGGCGCACCCGAACGAACCGCTGCCACCAAAGAATTGGTCGTGCCCAAATCAATGCCAACAGCCAGCCGTCTCTGGTGAGGAAGACTGGTCTCACCGGGCTCGGATATTTGTAAAAGTGCCATCTGATCGTGTCCTAGCGAGGTAGAGACTGTTCGAACCGCTCAAGAAACATGAGCGACTGAATGGTTTGCTTGACCAGTTCCGCCGCACTTTCAGGCACGGGAAATACTTTAAAAAGGCTTGCAAGCTCTTCATGAACTTGACTGACTTGCTGTTCAAGCTGAACATGAAGCGCTCTGGCAGCCTGGACATAGGCGTCACTTCCCTGGGACTTTGCCTCATCAATCTGCTCTCGCCACTCCATCTGTTGCTCAAGAAAGGCAAGAGGAACCTTGGACGAAAGCTCAGGATCGAGCTTAAATCCCGAGAGCTCCATTAAGTAGAGCGCTCGCTGAAGGGGGGACGAGAGAGTCTGATAGGCCTCATTCACCCGCGTGGACATTTCAACCGCAAGGCGCCTTGAGGAACCAAGGCCCTGAGAAGCCAATTTATCGGGATGCACCACTGCCTGAAGTCGCTTCCACGAATCTTCAAGCAGACGAGGCTCGAGTTTAAAGCTGGGCGTTACACCAAAAAGCTCAAAATAATTTTTTTGCAGTAGACCCGGGGAACTCACGCAGCTATACCTGGAAGGACTCGCCGCAGCCGCACTCGCTCTTGACATTTGGGTTGTTGAATTTAAACCCCTCATTCAAACCCTCTCGGGCGAAGTCGAGCTCGGTGCCATCAATAAAAGGCAGGCTCTTCGGGTCCACGAAAACCGTGACACCATGACTGGAAAAGGCAACGTCGTCAGGAACGGGAGTGTCGACAAACTCAAGCTTATAGGCCAGCCCTGAGCAGCCTGTGGTGTGGACTCCAAGGCGAATGCCCGTGCCCTTCCCACGCCGCTCGATGTAGCGGCTGACATGCTGGGCAGCTTTTTCAGTTAGTGAGATTGCCATGCTTTTTCTTATAGTCTTCAATGGCTGCCTTAATGGCATCTTCAGCAAGGATTGAGCAGTGAATTTTAACCGGGGGAAGCGAGAGCTCGTTTGCAATCTCGGTATTCTTAAGCTCCATCGCCTGGTCGAGGGTTTTACCCTTGACCCATTCGGTAACCAGCGACGAGGATGCAATAGCTGAACCACAACCGTAGGTCTTAAAGCGTGCGTCCTCAATGACGCCATCGTCGCTAACACGAATCTGAAGTTTCATGACGTCGCCACATGCGGGAGCACCAACCATCCCCGTACCAACGGTCGGATCGTCTTTATCGAGTGATCCAACATTACGTGGATTCTCGTAGTGGTCAATTACCTTTTCGCTGTATGCCATTGCAACCCCCTTGCATGAATTAATTTAATAAGTACTTGTAGCCATCTATCGAAGCGTCGTTGCCGAGTACTAGTGCGCCGCCCACTGAATGGTGTTCAGATCAACACCCTCTTGCACCAACTCCCACAACGGTGACATCTCACGAAGCTTCGCCACTTTCTCTTTAAGCAGCGACACCGCAAAATCAACATCAGCCTCGGTTGTAAAGCGACCAATGGAAAAACGAATGGACGAATGCGCAAGCTCATCACTTCGGCCCAAGGCGCGAAGCACATAAGAGGGCTCAAGGCTTGCGCTGGTGCAGGCCGACCCCGAGGATACAGCGATGTCTTTAATAGCCATAAGCAGCGACTCGCCCTCGACGTAGTTAAAACTCACGTTGAGGTTGTGCGGTACACGATGCTCAAGGTCACCATTTAGGTACACAGCATCAATGGTTGAAAGCCCTTTCCAGAGACGGTCACGAAGCATACGAATTCGGTCGTTCTCGACCGCCATTTCAGTACGAGCGAATTCAAAGGCAGCGCCCATACCCACAATTTGATGCGTGGGCAAGGTGCCCGAACGCATACCACGCTCGTGCCCACCTCCATGAATAAGCGGCTCAAGACGAATACGTGGCTTACGTCGGACAAACAAGGCCCCCATGCCCTTGGGCCCATAGGTTTTGTGCGCAGAAAATGACATGAGGTCAACCTTGATTTCCGCAAGGTTGATAACGACCTTACCCGTGGCCTGAGCACTGTCGACGTGAAAAATAATTCCGCGCTCGCGACAGAACTCGCCAAGCCGAGGGATGTCTTGAATGACGCCAATCTCGTTGTTGACGAACATCACAGAAACGAGAATGGTGTCTTTCCTGACGGCCTGTTCAAAGACTGAGAAATCGATAAGGCCGTTTTCTTGGACATCCAGGTAGGTCACCTCAAAGCCCTCTCGCTCGAGCTCTCGGCAGGTGTCGAGCGTTGCCTTGTGCTCGGTTTTAACCGTAATGATGTGGCGCCCCCGGTCTTTATAAAAATGGGCCGCACCCTTTAAGGCCAGGTTAATGGACTCAGTGGCACCTGAGGTCCAGACAATCTCCTTCGCGTCTGCATTCACAAGCGCTGCGACCTGACGACGAGCATTTTCAACAGCCTCTTCTGCCCGCCAGCCAAAAGAGTGACTGCGGGACGCAGGGTTACCAAACTCTTCCCTTAAGTAGGGAATCATTTGGTCCACCACCCGCTGGTCAATGGGCGTTGTTGACGAGTAATCGAGATAAATGGGCAACTGCATTCAAGTTCCTTTGAGAATCAGGGGTTGACCAGAGCACTGGTCAGTGGGTCGCGTACCTTCGGCATGGGCGCGGAGTCACGCTCCTCGCGAAAAAGCACATGTCGCGTTACGCTGCCTTCCACGACACCATGGGTCTTTTGCTTCTGCTCATCCACCAAGTCTTGCAAAGAGACAGAATCAAGGAAGTCGACCATGTGGCGATTCAAGCTTGCCCATAACTCATGAGTCATGCAGACCTGGTCTTCATGGCAATTTTGCTTGCCACCGCACTGAGTTGCATCAAGTGGCTCATCCACAGCATAAATAATGTCGGCCACGGTGATGTCTTTGGAGGAACGGGCAAGCCGGTAGCCACCGCCAGGGCCGCGCATGGACTCTACAAGCTCATGTCTTCTGAGCCGACCGAAGAGCTGCTCGAGGTAAGAAAGGGAGATTTTCTGACGCTGACTAATTGCGGAAAGCGTCACAGGGCCTTTCTCGTGACGAAGCCCCAAGTCAATCATTGCAGTAACGGCAAAACGACCTTTGGTTGTCAGACGCATAGCACTATCTCCGTTTTATGAACCCAAAAAAATTTTCAAGCAATTCCCGACTAATTTGCTAGGAGTATAGAGAAGTTGACCGAAAGACTCAACTTTTGGGTGTAAAAAACCCCGGGCGTCCCGGGGCTTTAAAAAGCGGGGCCTATTTGCCCACACCGATTCCGTCGTCGCAGACTAGGCGGCAGCGACCATACTTGCCCGCCGGCGCACGACCTCCATAAGGCCGTTGCAGGCGTCCTCAATGTAGTCAAGGGCCTGCTCAAAGCCTTGGGGGCCACCGTGGTAAGGGTCGTTAATGGTTGCAGCCTCGTACTCGGTGGCAAAACGCATAAGTAGTTGCAGTTTGTGCTGCAGGCCTCGAGGTGCAGTGCGCTGAAGCAAGGCCAGGTTGTCCCAGTCCATGGCCAGGATGTAGTCGTACTCGCTAAAGTCGGCCATTTCGACCTTGCGGGCCGAATGATCGGAAAGGTCGTATCCACGCTTTTGCGAAGCCGACACCGCCCTGGGGTCGGCAGCCTCGCCCACATGGAAGGCATGGGTACCGGCCGAATCGGCCTGAACGAGGTCGGACAGACCTGATGCCTTCACCATGGAATCAAAAACAGCCTTGGCCATGGGCGAGCGGCAGATATTGCCCATGCAGACGAAGAGAACACGGGTCTTTATGCCCAGCGACTTAGAAGGCTTGTTGAGGGAGGGCTCAACCTTTTTTGTTGTCGTCGAACGCGTCATTTTTTTAGGTTTCCTTATGGTTAAAAACTATGCAGCACGCATGCCGGAGGATGGCATTGGCAAGACGTCTGCACTGGGAGGTACTTCAACTTGATCACGGAGCGCACCGGCTCCGAAAGCCCTTTGCTTAAGACGCGCAAGCTCATCGCGAACCTTTGCAGCCTTCTCAAACTCCAGGTTTCGAGCAAACTCGAGCATCTTCTTCTCGAGCTGAACGATTTCTTTGGCCAGTGCCTTCTCAGACAATGGCTCGGTCGTCTGGCTGTTGGCCAAGGCCTCAACCGACGAACTGTCAAGCGACTCGGTGCCCGATCGCACCACACCGTCAATAAGCTCGCGGATTTCTTTATGAACCGAGGCGGGGACAATGCCGTTAAGCGTATTGAAGTCCGCCTGTCTCTGACGCCGTCGATTGGTTTCTTCAATGGCGCGATTCATCGAATTCGTATGGCGATCGGCATACAAAATCGCCTTACCATTTAAGTTTCGAGCCGCTCGCCCAATGGTTTGAATAAGGCTGCGCTCAGAGCGCAAGAAACCCTCTTTGTCCGCATCGAGAATGGCAACAAGAGAGACCTCAGGAAGATCGAGGCCCTCGCGCAAAAGATTGATGCCGACAAGCACATCAAACTGGCCTAGCCGAAGATCACGAAGGATTTCAACGCGCTCTACCGTATCGATGTCAGAGTGCAGGTATCGCACCGCCACCTGATTCTCAGCCAGGTAGTCGGTAAGGTCTTCCGCCATACGCTTAGTGAGAGTGGTCACCAGCACACGCTCGCGTCGCTCGACCCTAAGCCGAATCTCAGACAAAAGATCATCCACCTGGGTGCGTGCTGGGCGCACTTCGAGCTCGGGGTCAATAAGCCCTGTGGGTCGCACGAGCTGCTCGATGACCGCCCCTTCAGACTTCTGCAGTTCATAGTCGGCTGGTGTCGCCGAGACAAAAATAGCCTGCCGCAGCTTGGGCTCAAACTCGTCGAACCGAAGGGGGCGATTGTCCAGGGCCGAAGGCAGCCGAAAGCCATAATTCACTAGCGTTTCTTTCCGCGAGCGATCGCCTCGGTACATGCCGCCAAGCTGCCCCACCATGACATGGCTTTCATCAAGAAAAATAAGGGCGTCAGAAGGAAGGTAGTCGAGCAGCGTTGGGGGCGCCTCACCGGGCGCCGCACCTGAAAAGTGGCGTGAGTAATTCTCAATGCCCTTGCAAAACCCAAGCTCACCCAGCATCTCAAGATCGAAACGTGTGCGCTGCTCGAGCCTTTGAGCCTCGACCAGTTTGCCATCTTTAACAAACTCGCCCACACGCTCGACGAGCTCTTTTTTGATGGTTTCAATGGCCCGAAGCACAACCTCTCGCGGTGTGACGTAATGGGACGAGGGATAGACAACAAAACGCGAGACCTTTTGCCGAACGCGGCCCGTAAGGGGATCAAAGAGCTGCAAAGACTCCACCTGATCGTCAAAAAGCTCCACACGCACGGCAAGCTCTGCATGCTCCGAGGGAAAGATATCGACGGTGTCGCCACGGACCCGGAAACTGCCCCGCACAAACTCCATGTCGTTGCGTCGGTATTGCATGCGTACAAGCTGGGCAATCACCTCACGCAGCGAGAGTTTGTCTCCGGTACGCAGGCCCAAGACCATGGCGTGGTAGTCGGCGGGGTTTCCGATGCCATAGATGCAAGAGACCGTGGCGACAATAACGGTGTCGCGACGCTCGAGCAGCGACTTCGTGGCCGAAAGGCGCATCTGCTCGATGTGCTCGTTAATGGCCGAGTCCTTTTCAATAAATAGGTCGCGCTGGGGCACGTAGGCTTCGGGCTGGTAGTAGTCGTAGTAAGAGACAAAGTACTCAACTGCATTCTTGGGGAAAAACTCACGCATTTCGGAATACAACTGCGCTGCAAGCGATTTATTGGGCGCAAGAATGAGCGCAGGGCGGCCGAGTTCGGCAATAACGTTGGCCATGGTGAAGGTCTTTCCCGAGCCCGTTACCCCCAGCAAGGTCTGGAAGGCAAGACCATCCCTCACCCCTTGAATAAGTGCGTCGATGGCCTGGGGTTGGTCCCCGGAAGGACGAAACCCACTGACCAGCTGAAACGGGCTAAGTGTTTGAACCGACATGCTAAACTTGATGAAATTCGCGAATGAGAGCGATGAGAATTGTTACAAATTCGTGATACAACTCTAGAAAACGAAACCTATTTTCGCTTGGCTTCCACTAAATTTCCACGCTTTTTTTTACGCCCTTTCCTTGACATTTCACTCCTTCTCTGATCATGCTCGCCCTTGCTCCCTCCCCCTTTGCCAGTGTTGAACAAGCCGCCCGTGACCCAATTCTTGGTCTTACCGAGGCTTTCCATAACGATTCCCGGGCTATCAAGGTCAATCTAGGGGTCGGCGTCTACCTTACCGAGGCAGGCAAGGTCCCGCTACTTCAATGCGTGCACCAGGCCGAAGAGGCCTTGGCCGCAGCCGCTCTTGCCAAGAATTACCTCCCAATCGACGGTGCCCCCGTATACAACAAGGCGGTTCGAGAGCTGCTTTTCGGGGCTGAAAGCCCTCTTGTGGCAGAAAACAGGGTGGTTACGGTGGAAACGCTTGGAGGAACGGGGGGCCTGAAGGTCGGGGCCGATTACCTGAGGCGGCTTTTGCCCCAAAGTTCAGTGGCCATCAGCGACCCTAGCTGGGAGAACCACCGAGCCATCTTTGAAATGGCAGGCTTCGAAGTCGTTAACTACAGCTATTACGACCCTGTTCGGCGTGGCGTCGATTTTGACGCCATGTGCGCCAGCCTTTCTAAACTTCCCCAAGGCACAATCGCGGTGTTGCATGGGTGTTGCCACAACCCGACAGGCGCCGATCTTGAGGAATCCCAATGGGATAAGGTCATTGAGCTCTGCGCAGCCAAGGGCCTCTTCCCGTTTCTTGATATGGCCTACCAAGGCTTCTGGAAAGGACTTGCCGACGACACACTTGCTGTTCGCAAGTTTGCCGACTCGGGCCTGGCCTTCATGGTCTCGAATTCCTTTTCGAAGTCTCTGTCTCTGTATGGCGAGCGAGTAGGCGCACTCTCCATCGTTACGTCGAATGCAACCGAGGCGGCCAATGTGCTTAGCCAAGTTAAACGCACCATTCGCACCAACTACTCCAATCCGCCGACCCATGGGGGCGCGATTGTGGCCTCTATTTTGAATAGCCCCGACCTGCGAGCTCTCTGGGAAAAAGAGCTTACCGAAATGCGCGAGCGTATTCGCACGATGAGGCATGAGCTTGTGAAGGGTATTGAGGCACTTAAAGTGGCCCAAGATTTTTCTTTTGTGACGCGTCAGAACGGAATGTTTAGCTACTCAGGGCTCAACGCCGAACAAGTTGAGGCTCTTCAAACCAAGTACGGTATCTATGCCCTGAGCACAGGACGCATCTGCGTTGCGGCTTTGAACAGTAAGAACGTGGGTTATGTCTGCCAGGCAATTGCAGACGTTGTAAACGGGTAGACTCTTACCGGCTAGTTGCTTTTACAGGACGGGTCAAAGCCCGTCTTCAACCGCGCAAGCTTTTTCTTTTGCTCGGTCATAGGCTCGTCGCTTGCAGCGACAGGGTCGGGGCAGTCAGGAAGGTTTTGGCTGCAGCCAATAACCGTCGTGAGCCCTAGCGAAACAAATAAAGATAAGAGCAAGCGCATAATGGAAGTATAAAAACATCCCACAAGTAAAATGATATTAACCCTTCTGGGATTTGCCTTCGCATTTGGACTTCTAGCAAGTCGCCTTGGCCTGCCGCCGATGGTCGGCATTCTTGCTGCGGGTTTCGCCTTCAATCAGCTTGGTCTTGAGAAGCCCGCCGAAATTAACTTTATCGCAGATCTCGGCATCACACTTCTGCTCTTCACAATAGGGCTAAAACTTAATCTGCGTTCACTTGCCGCGCCCCGGATCTGGGCGGGAACCATGGTTCAGATGGTTTTTACGGCAGGTTTTTTTACCTTAGCGCTTCTTCTTGGTCAAAAGCTCTACCCTATCGAAGGCCTTGAGCTTAGTGGTTTCGCTACGGGGCTAATCGCATTTGGCCTTGCCTTCTCTAGCACCGTATTCGTCGTTAAGCTTCTAGAAGACCGCGGTGATATTGGAACACTCTACGGGCAGTTGGCCATTGGCCTGCTCGTTATGCAAGACCTTGTGGCAGTGATCTACCTTGCCTTTAGCGAGGCCCAATACCCAAGCCTATGGGCCTTGTCACTGCTGGCTCTACCTTTTGCACGCCTTCTACTGGATAAGCTTCTCCATTTTGTGGGGCACGGCGAACTTCTTATTTTGACTGGTTTAGCGCTTGCAACGATTGTCGGTTACTCCTACTTTAATGCCATAGGTATCAAAGGTGATCTTGGCGCCCTAGTACTCGGTGCCTTGCTGGCTAACCACCCCAAATCGTCAGAGCTTGCGCAGTCGCTCTACAGCCTCAAGGAAGTCATGCTGGTGGGCTTCTTTTTATCAATTGGGCTCCAGGGGCTTCCTAACGGTGACATCGCGCTTGTGGCCGTTGTACTTTGCCTTTTGCTACCCCTGAAAACCGCAATCTATTTCGGCGTTTTTGCTCTAAGCCGCCTTTCCCTTCGCATGAATATCTTAGCAAGCCTTAGCCTCTCTAACTTCTCGGAATTCGGACTGATTCTATGCGCGCTCGCGGCCCGTCAAGGCATTATTCCAGTCGACTGGCTTATCGTGTTTGCTCTTGCCCTTAGCTTGAGTTTCGTCTTGTCTGCGGTCACAAACACAAAGAGCGAAAGCCTTTATCAGCGCTTTAAATTTTTAGCCCGGCGTTTTGACTATGAGAACAAGGCTCTGCGCGATCAACGCAAAACCTTACTTGAAGCCGATATCTTGGTTGTTGGCATGGGGCGAGTAGGTGCCGGCGCTTACGATGCACTCACAACCACATTTAGCCATCAAATTATTGGGCTTGATCACAATCCTTCTCGTGTTAGCGAGCACCAAGATCTTGGACGTAAGGTACTTCTTGCCGACGCCTCGGACACAGACCTCTGGGCGAACCTACGAAAATCCAATAGACTGCAGATGATTATTCTCGCTATGCCGAACCACCATAACAACATTGCGGCAGCTGAACAGCTAAGAGACCTTCAGTTCCAAAGCCTGCTGGTTGCAGTGGCAAAGTTTCCTGAGGAGGTCGAGGAGCTGGCCGCACTCGGGGTCACGTCCTTTAACATGTACTCCGAGGCTGGGCTTGGACTAGCCCGGCACGCCCTTACCGAACTTCAATTGCGCGAGCCATAAGCCATGACCCTTACCTACCGTCACAACAACGATGCCCCAACACCCAGCGGGTTAACAAGTCGAGCTAAGCGAGGCCTGCTTGAACTCGAGTACGAAGAACACGGAAGCTTTGAGCTGAGTTTCGAATTTCTTCGCGTCTATTCCCCGTCAGCCGAAGTGCTTGGACATGGGCCTGGACAAGAGGTACTTCAGACCGGCAAACGCCAGGTTCAAATTGTGGCCATTGAGCCCGTGGGCCATTACGCCATCAAGCCAGTTTTTTCAGATAACCATGACACAGGTATTTTTTCTTGGTCTTACCTTTGGTGGCTTTGCCAGAATCAAGAAGCACTATGGACCCGCTACCTTCAGAGACTAGAGGAGCAGTCAGGCTCTCGTGATCCGTCCTAGCCGGCTAGAGGCGACAGCTACTGTCCTGAGAAAAACCATGGAGCCAATGGGTTACTAGCCGAGCAAGCCGAATGCCTTAAGCAGCCCCACACCACTGACTACGAGAAGCGCAATACCCAAGAACCGAAAGAAGCTACTTCCCTCGGCCTGGACTAGCTTTTGGTGAACACGCTCACCAATAACATGACCCACAAAGGCGCATGGCAGAAGCCATAGGTGATGAACCAGTTGCAGGTTAACACCCAGAACAACGAATGAGGCTAGCTTTAGCGCGGTAAGAATCTGCCAATTAACAAAAAGGGTGTTGCGAAGCTGCGCCTTCGCTACGTTCTGAGCAAAGGGCGGAATGATAAGCGGTGCCCCCGTTAACGAACTTCCGCTGACATAACCACCTAGGGCAAGAAGACCACGCTCAGTCCACACGCTTTTAATTTTAATGGGCCGATTCACGATGTAACCCACCGCGTAGGCCGAGATAATGACAAAGATAAAGATGGACATGACATCGGCTGGCAGGGTAACAAGGCCAACAATCCCGATGAGCTTCGGAACAATCATGACCTTCATAGCCGACCACAGGTATTTCCAATCGATTCCCAGGGCCGCAGAAAGTGACCTGTCGCCGCCCACCTCCGGCGCGGCGTTTACGGCTTTACGATGCGCCTGCCAGTTACGAAGAAAAACAAGGCTGGAGAAGAAAATAAGATGGGCTGCAATGAGCGGAAGAAAAACAAGCGGGTCATTCACAATAAGAAGCAAAAAAGGCAGCGACAAAACGGCGCCCCCAAATCCGAGCCCCGTGCGCACAAAGCCACTCCAAGCAAATATAAGCCCAATGGCAGCGTACTGAAGCAGGCTGAGGTTTTCCATAGCCCGCCATTATCGAGCAAAATGGCTTAGCTGGCTTTACTTACCACCACCAGGACACTGCAGGGCGACCGCTCCACCAAAGAAACGGAGTTGGAACCACTCCACCATCGAGCAATCCAGTTTTCTTTGTACTCGTGGCCAATAACAATAAGATCGGCCTGCACCTGTTTGGCATACTCGGTGATTTCGGTAACGACATCGCCCGATAGAAGTCGGCCCGTGGCCTTAAAGCCGTGCTCTGCAAGCAAGGCCAAGCCCGAATCCAGAATACGTTGCTGCTCTTTCTCCCGATCGTCAATGGCCGTGTCGGCAAAAACAGCCTCCCCATACACCCCTATGCCTTCGTAGCCATTGGATGCAACAGAGACCAGCTCAAGATCGGAGTCACGCCACTGAGCAAGCTCTTTCGATTCAAGCAAGGCCCTTTGTCCTACCTCCGACCCGTTGTAAGCAAGTAGTATTTTTTTGTACATGCCGACAGGCTACACTTGACTCACAATATTTTGTTCTAGGGAAAGCCCCAAACATTGCCAGGACCTTTTCTTATCGGGCTTATCAAGTCCCTTCTTATCGGCCGCCTGCGCCGAGGACTGCTTCGTTACGCCCTTCCCATTGCATTCACTGCCTTAAAGCGCTTATTTACAAAACGCTGAGCCTTGACCCATATCAAGGTCATTCCTGACCAATTTCCCTAAGCTGGCAACAGCTAACCCCAAGGCAAAAGACAACCAGGGCGTGGAGTATCAAGGTGGTGGTTTCTTCTGCGTACAAAGTCAGTAGTCACCCCAAGGCCCGCAGACGGATAAGCCTCATTGATCGACAAGTCAGGCAGGCTACGGAACCACAGGTGGGCGTGCGAGAATGGGGCCCTCGCAGCCTGACTGCGCCTAAAGGCCCTAGGTTCCGCCATGCCCGACTTGTTTAACACCATTCTTATTTTTGCCATCCCCGTTGTTCTAGCCATTACGCTTCACGAGGCGGCGCATGGTTACGCAGCCAAGGCTCTCGGCGACCCCACAGCCTACCTTCTAGGCCGCGTTAGCCTCAACCCTTTGCGACACATTGACCTTATTGGCACGATCGCAATGCCCATTGGCATACTGTTGCTGACCCAGGGACAGTTTCTTTTCGGATGGGCAAAGCCGGTACCCGTGCAGTTCGGGCGGCTACGCAATCCAAAGCGCGACATGATTCCGGTGGCCTTTGCAGGGCCCGCCATGAATTTCGTTCAGGCATTCGTCTGGGGCCTTCTGATGCTCGCGCTTATTGGGTTCGGTCTTGAGGAGACTGTTGCTTATAAAATCTGCCAGGCAGGCATTCTGGCTAACCTTATTATTTTCTGCTTCAACCTTCTGCCGCTTCCGCCCCTTGATGGCGGGAGAGTTCTTGTTGGCCTTGCGCCCACGAGGCTCGCCATTCAAATAAGCCGGATTGAGCCCTTCGGTATCTGGATTGTGCTTGCACTGCTTTTAACTGGCGTGCTCGGAACCTACTGGATGTTGCCTGCCATGGAGTTCAGCCGAACCATCCTTCAACTACTTCTTATGCCATTTTCATGGCTTTTGCCTGTGCCGTAAAACTGCCTCGCCCTGCCAAGGGCTCTATACTTTCAGTAGGTCAAGCCCAAGGAGCCTACAAGTGAGACTATCAAAACAAGACCTTCACGGCATTGCATTTGGCATGCTAATTGCTTGCCTTTTGCCGCAGGATACCCATGCCCAGCAGATTGCCAGCACCAAATCGGTGAAATGCCATTTGTCTGAGAGGCAAGAGAATCGGGACAAAACGCGAACGGCATGCATTTACAAGTGCCCCAACGGCAAGAAAGAGCGCGAGGTTATTCCAAAGGGCGCCACCTGCCCTGGCTACCTCGACGTGGGCTCCTAAAGCT
>Ga0181600_10001886_pt1 | contig 16275 bp, 14 predicted proteins | sample 041ome_2_FD_132982 | JGI IMG/M metagenome (GOLD analysis project Ga0181600, IMG submission 132982) | Coastal salt marsh microbial communities from the Groves Creek Marsh, Skidaway Island, Georgia - 041406US metaG (megahit assembly) | ecosystem: Environmental > Aquatic > Marine > Intertidal zone... | reverse complement strand
CTCAAAACAGGCAATTTACAAATGCTTTCAATCCATCACTAAAAAACTCGCGCCTAATAGAGCTGAGTATTCAAAAAAAATCCTCATCGGCCCCCCCTTAAGAGATACTGCTTCAGAAATACTAGGTCCAGATCACCAAGAATCCCTGGATGAATTTGTACAATTATTTATTACAATGCATGACGAACAAGTTATCCAAAATACCCAACCCTACCCTGATGTGACTCAAGTCTTAAAACTACTTTATGATACAAATATACCCATGGCGGTAGCAACCAATAAAAGATTAGCGCCTACGCAAAAACTTATGGATTATTTTGACTGGAATGAATATTTTTCATCTATTGAATGTAGTGACAGTGAATCTGAAATGAGAAATAAAGATACCATGATTCAAAATATCATTAATGAAAATCCAATTTTTAATAACAGTTATTTTATTGGAGACACAATTAATGATGGCATTAGTGCAAACCAAAATAATCTTCGATTTATAAAAGCAAACTATGGGTATGGTAAAAATCAAGAGTGGAAAAATATAATAGTCCATAAAGAAATTAATAACATCAAAGAGATACTAGATATTTTATAAAAAATTATTATCCAATAATTAAATTATTAATTAATGACTAATACTATCGATACTTCTATAATCTTTTACCCAAGATTTTAGCTCTTTTTTTACAAGGTATTCCTCTTTTCCTTCTATTTGAGAAATCCATGAAATCATATCCTTCATCCATTTAATTGAATAATTCTTCTCAAAAATTGCCACAGATAATTTAGGATGATCTGTTGATATTATTTTTTCATTTTCTGAAAAAAGTTCCTCATATAATTTTTCACCAGCTCTAAGACCTGTATATTTTATTTTAATTTTGTTTTTGCCAAAACCTGATATAGCAATTAATGCTTTTGCAAGATCTACTATTTTTATTTGTTTTCCCATATCCAGAATAAAAATTTCTCCACCCTTTCCCATCATCGATGCTTGCAAGACAAGTTTAGAAGCTTCCGGTATGGTCATAAAAAATCTTTTAATACGTGGATGTGTAATAGTAATTGGCCCACCGGTCTGAATTTGTTGTTGAAATTTTGGAATTACGCTTCCACTACTCCCTAAAACATTGCCGAATCGAACTGTAATGAACGAAGTGTTACTTATTTTACCCAATATTTGACATATCATTTCAGATAAATGCTTACTCGCCCCCATTACATTTGTTGGACTTACAGCTTTGTCCGTGGAAATAAGTACAAATTTGTTTACTTCTGAATTTATTGATTCATTAGCTAAAATATAAGTTCCTAATACATTATTATTAAACACCTCAGAAACATTTAAGTTTTCCATTAAAGGGACATGCTTATATGCTGCTGCATGAAATACAATTTTTGGTTTAAATTTTGTAAATATTGAGTTTATACGTTTTTCATTTTTTACATCGCCAACTAAATATGTAATGTTTTTAATTCCTGAATTCGAAAATTCTTGCTCAATTTGATAAAGTGAAAATTCTGAAATATCAATACAAATCAGCTGAGAAGGTTTAAATGAAATAATTTGACGACAGATTTCAGATCCAATTGACCCACCAGCTCCAGAAACCAAGACAATATTATCATGAATTAATTTTTTGATTCCTCTAATATCAAGCTTTACTTCTGATCTTCCAAGAACATCTTCCAGCATTAATGGTTTTATATTGGATACTGTAACTTTTCCAGAAATTAAATCTTCTATTGATGGAATTGAAAGAATTTTTAAATTAAGTTTATTTGCCACTGAAATAATTTTTCTTTTATTTTTTATAGAAATAGATGGGATGGCTAAAATAAGGGTATCAGCTTGATATTTAGTTACAGCTGTCTTCAAATCAGATAATCCACCGTATACATAGATATCTAAAATATTTCTTCCATGAAGAGATTTGTTATCATCAATGAATGCTGTGATATTTACTGAATTAGATCTTCTTAGATCCTTTACTAAACCTGCAGCTGCAGCTCCAGCCCCATAAATGATAACTGTATTTTGTGGTATCTGTTTTTTTTCTTTATTTGTTTCTTTGATGAACCTGTATACATACCTACTACTTCCCAAGAAAATAATACTAAAAAAAGGAAACATTAAAAGAACGCTTCGAGGAACAGAAATTCTTAAAAACAAAGCAATTGAAGCGATTATTGAGGCTGTAATAAGTGACAATAAAATAATTTTTTTTAAATCATCAAAACCAAAGTACCTCCATGTTGAATGATGAAGTTTAATAAAAAAGGATGTTATTAAATGAACAATAACTAAAATACTTATTGAGTAAAATAAAGTTCGTATTTCAAATGGTGGGATATCAAAATTGTATCTTAAAAAGAAAGCCAAGATTAAGGCTAATATCACTACAAGCAAATCATGAAGTTGTATAAGTTTTTTTCTGTATTTTTTAAACATAATTTTTTATTTGTGATTTTTATATAAATTATATATATGGATTACCATCTCTTGATGTAACAATTCTCGAGGATCCAGGAGGAGGTATTGGTATTAATGGGAACTTTCTTGAAGCTAATCTAATAATCTGCTTATCAGCATTTAATTTCTTAAGTAAAGTGTTTATCTTTTTTAAAGCCCTTTCTCTAGAAAATATTAAAGTTATTGTATAGAAAATAAGTTGAATATCTAAAAATAATGATTGATGTTTCACGTAAAAAATACCCAAATAACTTTTACCAGGTCGGATTAGTTGGTTGTAAGCAATGTCTGGATCTTTTTGACCATTTAATATATCTCCTTCATCAGCGAAAACAATTGATGCAATATCAGTTATTCCAGGTTTTGTATGAAGAAGTATCCTTTCCTCTTGAGTGTACAAATCAGTTTCTCTTTTTACGTTTGGACGAGGTCCAACGAGACTCATATCACCAACAAAAACATTCCATAATTGTGTTATTTCATCAAGCTTATACTTTCTGATAAAACGTCCTAATGATGTAATTCTATTATCACTTGCACTTGTAGAGTCTACTCCTGATTTATCTGCGTTGATTATCATTGACCTCAACTTAACCATCTTAAAAATTGATCCATCTTTTCCGACTCTATCCGCAATATAAAAAGGGGAAAAGCCATCTTGACGCCAGATTAAGAATATGACAGGTAATAAAATAGGAATTGCAGCTAAAAGACCAAAAAACGAAAATAAAAAATCAAAAATCCTTTTAATTTTAATTATCCTCTATAAAAAGAACGTATTTTTTCACAAATATAATCTATGTCATCATCTGAAATGAAAATATTCATAGGAATCATGATGCATTTTTCAAAAAACTTTTCTACTTTTGGTAATTTAACAGTAAAACCAAGCCTTTCCCACTGATGCACACCTTTTCCACCCCATTGAATTAACGTTCCAATATTATTATCATTTAAAAACTGTTTTAACTCATCTCGACGATCAGCTTGCAATTCATAATTTTGATAGATGTCATAATGATTAGGGTCAGAATCAGGTGCTGGTGGAAGTTTTATTTCATTAAGGTCTGATAGCTGTTCTTGATACATGCTTGCAATTTGACGACGTCGATCTATAACGTCTTGATAAGATTCGAGGTTATGATTCAAAATAGCAGCTTGAAGATTATCCAGCCTACTATTTCTTCCCCAGCTTTTAACTTCGCCATTAATATCTCGACCATGATCATGAAGTTGATAAATTTTATCAAAAAGATTCGAGTCATTTGTTATAACTCCACCGCCATCTCCAAGAGAGCCAAGCACCTTTGCAGGGAAAAAGCTAATTGCTGACGCATTTCCAAAAGTTCCAGCATGCTTACCCTTAAACCGAGATCCAAGAGCTTGAGCAGCGTCTTCAACTACAAAAAAATTATGCTTATTAGCGATATCCATAATTCTATCCATATCGCACGTTCGTCCATTTAATTGTGTTGGCATAATCCCAACGGTTCTTGGATTTATAGCGTCTTCAATTGCATCAGGATCTATAAGGCCATCATCTCCAAGCTCTACAGGAACAGGAGTGCCACCAGCTGTTTTGATAGCTGATGCAGTAGCTAGCATTGTGTGTGAGCAGCAAATAACCTCATCTCCCCTTCTCAATCCAATAGCCATCCAAGACAATTCTAATCCATCAGTAGCATTACCAACTCCAATTGCATATTTTGAACCAGTATACGAAGCCAGGTTAGTTTCAAAGATTTGTAAATCTTTTTGCATAATAAATGCTCCACGACTACCAATATCATCAAAAATTTTCATTAAATTTTCTCTGTTATTTAAATAAACCAAGGGGTAGTTAAAAAAAGGAACCTTTCGTTGTGTTGTCATAATTTCCTCTATAGAAAAATAAAAAAACGCTTATAGATAAAATGCTATTGTAAAATAGAACGTGCAATATTAATAACTTTATCAAGATTAGGATAATAAATATTTTCTAGCTTTCTTGACGTCGGTGCCGGAGAATCAGGTAATGTTATTCTTTGAGGTGATGATTTAAAGTGATGTGAATCTAGATGCTCTACTATGGTTGCAATTACCTCCCCAGCCATTCCACAATTTTTCCAGCCTCCATCAATCACAAGCAATCGACCTGTTTTTTTTACAGATTTAATTATGGCACTTGAATCCAAAGGATTTAAAACTCTTAAATCAATAACTTCTGCTGAAATTTTTAATTTTTTTAAAGCATCTCTAGCTGTCATAGCAAGCAGTGTAGAGTAGCTAGATCCAACAATAGTTAAATCTTTACCTATTCCAATACACTTAGGTCCTTCTTTTTTTAAGTCGAGCTCAACAATTGGTGGAAGATTATCTTCCTGTTCATACAGCCATCTATCATCAATATACACAACAGGATCTTTGCAAAGCACTGATGCAATAAGTAAATCTCGTGCATCAGCTACAGAATAAGGCATAACAACTCTCAATCCTGGAATATGTGCAAACCAAGCATGTAAAGCTTGGGAGTGTTGCGCCCCTTGCTCTCCTCCTCTATTTATAATACCTCGAATCGTTACACATGGATTCGCTTGACCACCAACCATATGCGACCATTTTGCCGCTTGGTTCACAATTGCATCCATTGCATACAACATAAAATCCATCCTTGGATGAACAATGATTGGTTTCATACCAGCCAATGACGCACCAACAGCAGCTCCTGTACAAGCTGATTCTGAAACTGGAGTATCAATAATTCTATTTTTACCAAACTTTTTATCTAAATTTGTCATTGAATTTCCTACATACCAAGGACTCCAAAGACCTTGTCCAATTACAAATACTTCAGGATATTTTTTTAAAAGATACTCAAAGGCTTGTAAAATTGCCGTCCCATAATTAACTAGTTTAATTGGCATATACTCTTGATAAAAGTGATTGGTCTGTTGGAAATGGAGCCAACAAGGCTTTTTCCCATGCTAACTCAACAATGTTATTTAAATCTTTTTCTAAACATTCAATTTCAATTTTTTTTATTAACTTTTTTTCTAACAATACTTTTTTCAACCTTAAGATAGGATCTCTTTTTTTCCACTTTTTTATATCTAACTTTGAACGATTAACACCAACATCAACATCCTCCCTCCAATCTACATGCCCATACCATCTATAAGTTACTGCTTCAATAAATCCTGGTCCTCTGCCATTTCTTAAATTTTTAATTAACTTGTGTGCAGCCTTACTTATAGATGTTATGTCATTACCATCAACAATCTGATAAGGAATTTTGTTAGCAATTGCAAATCTTGATAACATGTTATCTGGTTGCCTGAGTGAAATATGCATATGGCTCGAGAATAAATTATTTTCAGCAACAAACAATACTGGAGCATTTGTAATCCTGGCTAGATTTAAAGATTCGTGAACAACCCCCTCCTCCATCGCTCCATCACCAAAATAACTCACCGATATATCGTCTGTTTTCTGAATTACCGCTGCAATACCTGCTCCAACTGCTAGTGGAACTGTACCTGAAACAATTGGAACAGACCCATAAAATCCATTAGGCTGATCCCAAAGGTGCATTGAGCCACCCATACCTCTCGATAAACCAGAGTCCTTTCCCAAAATCTCTGCAAAGAATTTAAATATATCAGCGCCCAAAGAAAGAACATGGGCATGGGACCTATGAGCACCAAAAACTTTGTCAGTTTTTTTTAATTTGGATGCAATACCTACAGCAATTGCCTCTTGACCCACGCCTAAATGAACCGGACCTCCAATAATATTTTCTTTTCGAGCGGATGCAAGTTTGTTCTCAGCAAATCGAATTAGCATCATTTGTTTTAAAAAATAAACTAAATCTATCCGTGAAAATCCCTTAACATTAATTGTTTCAGAAAGATTATTGTGATTTATAAGATTATCAAAAAAATTATTCATTTTACTTTCATTTTTTAGCAATCATTACAAACTTAAAAGCAGATTTTCTCACATTTATAATTTGATCAAATAAATCAATAAAATTTTTAACCCATTTTTCCGATATAAACAATATTAAAAAAGGAGCAAGAAAAGAAGCTGCACCAAAGTACTTTACTTTGACAGATTTAAAAATAGATTTGTAACTTTTAATTAATTGAATAGTTGGCATTTGCCGCAAAGTACTTTTGCTCCTGTTTCCTATTTTAAAATGAATCCATCGGTTTAATTTGTATATGGGATTATGATTTAAAGAATCAACACATATAAAAAAGCCATTTGGTTTCAAAACTCTACTAATTTCTTTAGCAACAGTAAGATTATCCCCGTAAGATAAAGAGCCTGCACTTAATATTACATCAAAGGTGTCATTTTTAAAGGATATATCTTCCATATCAACTATTTTTGTTGATAAATTTTTAAACTTCTTGAATCTTTTTTTTAAAAAAATTAAAGATTCTTTAGATATATCTGTTGCCATGACATTTGAACCCTTAATCAAAGCAACATATGTATGTATTCCAATGCCCGACCCAATTTCAAGCACTTTGAAATTTTTTTTTATTACTCTTTTAAGAATTGACTCATAATGAATATAAGGTGTACTTAAAGGCTTGTTAATTATCTTTGATCCTTCACAAATAATGTTAGCCAACTCAGAATCTTTTAGACTCATAGCAAACTGGTCATATCGGCGCTTTTCTTGTTTTTTATCATTTATCATAAATCGCATACTAATTATTTATTTCTTATTTTTTCTAAATGTTTAATCATGTTTTCATAAATAATCTCACCATTATATTTATTTAAATATAAATTTTTAGCATTTTTTGACATTAGGCTACAATTTTTTTTATCATAATGAACTTTTAAAAGAACCTTTAAAAGTGAATTTGCATCAGATTCCTTATAAGTTAATCCAACAGAGTATTTTAGAATAATTTTCTTTACCTCTCCTTTAAGTGGAGTAATAATTGGGGAACCAAAAGATAAGTAATCTGTTACTTTATTTGGAACACTCATCAAAAAATCACTGTGATTAAAATAAGGAGCCAGAGCGGCATCAGAAATATCCGCAAGGAATCTCATTTGAGGCTGATTGATCCATCCAGGAAAAACAACATTATCGAGTAATGAAAAATCATTTTTAACATCTTTTAAAGTTTCACCATCGCCACAAAGTACAAATTGAAATTTTAAATTATTTTTTTTTGCAGTTTCCGCTGCTTTTCTAATTGTTTTAAAATCAAAAACTGATGAAAATGTGCCAACGAAAAAAAATCTGGTTAACTTATTTTTTTTTACGCCATTCTTGTTCCAAAATTTTGAAATATCATTTTTAACTATTTTGTTACAAGAGCCAGGCAAAGATGAAAGGGGGAAAACTTTATCATTCTTATTTAATTGTCTTTCCGCAAAATTACATGCCCAAGAAAGGAAGGTTTTAGTTATAGAGCTAACCGATGTTGCATTCAAAATAACTCTGCGCCCACATAAAAAATATGGATAAAAAAATAATTTCATTATTGGCTTTAAGATATTCGGAAAAGGTCTAATAAAAATTTCCGGCCATTGATCTTTGACATCTACAACAAATGGAACATGTCTTTTTAGTAGCCATGATGATGCAACAAAAGCAAATTCTATTGGGGGATAACCAATAAATGCAACATCTGGAATATCCTTTTCTATTGATAAAGCCTGTCTTAAGTTAATTGCTAATTGAATATGGTCTAGTATTCTTGCTAATCCAATATTTTTGTTATATCCCATACTGGGAATAAGTCGTATCTGGTAATTATCACTTAATTGTAGACAAGTATAACGCTTAACTCTGTGTGTTTTATTTTGATGATAAAAAGCACTGCTCCAAACAACCACTTTATGATTTTGTTGTAACAATGCATTTGAAAGCGCAATGGACCGCATAGATCTTGTATTCGAAGAATCTGATTGAAGTGGTTCACCGGTTTGAAATATCCATACATTCATATAGATTGACGAACTGTTGAAGAATTTTTGAATCTAAGGTAAATCATGATTAGAATCGGTAAAAATAATCCGTGTGCCCCAAGTATAGCCTGTGTTGATGCTATGCAAGGAAAAAAAGATAACATAAATACAATAATCGAATAAAAGAGTATGGATAGAGGATTGTTTTTGACCAATAAAGCAGAACCTATTCTTATGATGAAAATTAGAATAGAAACTATAAATACACCCACAAATCCAAATCTAGAAAAAGCATCCGCATCGAATGATGAATTAGCACTTACATTGTAAAGGTAACGATTGGGAAATCTTTTTTTATATGCCCAATCTCCAATAATTTCAGCATTTGGTTTTGAGTTTGGATTTCGTGAGAATGGTAAAAAATTAACAAATCCTAAGTGCTTATTATCCTTTAAAGAAAAATACTGATACCAACGAATTGATACATCCGACGGTGTAAGAAAACCACGATAAATAAAGTAACTAAAATTAATTTTATGTTCAGCATATAAATAATTTGACCTATACATATCAGCAAGCGTGAAATACATTCTCGGATCATCAGCATCAAAAACTGAATACAAAGAATCATAATATGATTCGTTTAATGAAAATTGTTTATGTGTTTCCTCATGGTAAAGAAAATACATACATAAAACAAATATGTATGGTGAAACTTTTTTTAAAAAAAATAATATTTTTGTATAAAAAATTCTTCTTGAAAATAAAAATAGAAAAAATGAAGAACCAATAATTTCAATCAATGGAAATTTTGCTAATGTATGCACTGCATAAAAACTTAAAAAAATAAAACAAAAAAATGCAATCAATTTTCTTTGTGTTGAAAATAAATAGTAAATTGATAATGGGCAAAAAATAACAATTAACCAGTTATTTAAATACTTAAAAATCAGTGGGATGTCCAATAACTTTGATGAAAAGTCCCTCATAACAGCAAGTTCAGCTGTACTAAAATCTGGATTGTGAAAAAATTTAGTTATAATGGGAATATCAGACTCAACAAATAGATGAATAATTAATGGAAAAAAAGCAATAAAAGAATAAAAATCAGCGAAGAAACTTTTTTTTAAATTTGAAGAAGTTTGATTTGTAACATTTTTATCATAACAAAAAAAATCGGCTAAAAATAAAATAATTCCGACAGATAGCACTATGATAATTTCAGATTTAAACTGATATAAATCTAAACATAATGCTTGTATTACGAATGGAATTGCCATAAAGAAAAACCATAAGACAGATGGAGTAAATTCGAAAATATTTTTCTTATTGCTAATCAACAGATATATCCTGACTTATTAAATAAATAAAATAATAATGCAAAAGAGCTAAAGTTAATGGAAAGAATAAAAAGTGATAGATCGATTCGTAGGAGATATAAGAAATGATTCCAAATATAATAAATAATATTTTATAAAATCCTAAATAATTATTATACAAATAAATCTTTAAGCTGAAATATAAAGTTCCCAAAGTGACGATTTGAAAGATATAGGTTGAAATTCTTGCTAAAGTAACAGAAGAAATACCATAATATGAAATATTCACATTTGATATACTTAAAGCCCATAAATTTATACCTATAACTGCTAAATTTGCAAATAATATATTCTTAGATAAAAATCTACCAGAATCTGTTCTCTTAAAAAAATTATTTATTAAAGTCTTTAAATAATTTTTTTGTTTACTGAGCATATAAACAAAAAGAAAAAATGTTCCAAAAAAAACACTCGCAAGGAATCCAAAAAAGAATTCAAACCCGATAATTAAAGATAAAATAAAAATGATTGTTGTTATTGTTTCTCTAGATCTTGCAATAAGATAATTATAATTGCTATCCATAATGTTTCTTGAAATCATTGCGCCAATTATCCATAAAATAGCTATACTGGAAAGATAAAAAAATAATATTAATGAATTCATAAAAATATTATTGTTAAATAAATAAACTACCAATAATCCTAAAATTGAAAGTAATGAGATAAAAAGAACATTTTTGGGCATAGCAAGATTTTTACTCAGGGTAATACCGTTAATACCAAATCCACAGGAAATTGTAAGAATATAAATTACAGAAAAGAATAAACCACTTTGACTAGTATAATTAATAATATAAAAATCTCTAATTAATACAAATAAAAATGATAGTCCACCAGCTAAATAAATATTTCTTAGATTAGTATTTTTTAAAAATTTTAAAAAAAAATTTATAACCAAATAAAAAAAAGAAAAATTTTTTTTAACAATTGAGAGTTTCTTTTTTGAGTTATAAGTGTCTTTGTAAAAATTTACTAGTCTTGTCGATTCATATTTCCAATTGTATTCTGCATTAACTGCATTTATTCCATTCAAACCTTTTTCTTTTATTTCATTAATATTATTAGCTACAAAATTAAAAGCATCAATTATTTGATTGGTATTTTGAAAATCAATTAACATTCCACAATTATACTTTTTTAGTATTTTTTTTATGATTACAAAATCTTGTGCAATTACATACTTTCCATAATGCATATACTCAAATAACTTAACAGGAAGCGAGGTTTTATAGTTTTCAATAGGTTTTAAGGGCACTAAAGATAAATCTGCTTTATTGAAAATATCTTTTATTTTTTCAATATTATCTACATACCCATAATATTTTACTTTGGTCCAGGAAGGGTGTTTTTTAATTTTATCTTCATACTTCTTAGAATCAAAATTTCCACATATATGAATTTCTACATTGAGATCTTTAGCTGCATCTAATACTTTATGAATTAAACGAACCTCAGAAATGATTCCCACATATACTATTTGTAATTTACCCTTAATCATTATTAGTAATTGGATAATTTTTAATATCAATAGTATTGGAATTTAACTTACTAAGCTTATTTTTGATAAAAGGTGTTGCGGTTATAACACCATCAACATAAGGTAAAATTAAAGACTGAAAAATTTTATAAAGACAAGAAATTATTTTTAATGTAGGTTGATTTAAATATGGTTTAGATATCATCTGCAATGGAATATCTTCGTGAGAGTCAAAAATAATAATCTTTCCTTTAATTTTTAAAAAAGGGACTATCAAAAGCAATTCAGGATCATGCAGATGATAAATATCGTAATTTTCTTTCAAGATAATTTTAAGAGTTAGAAAAGGGAGAATAAAAAAACGTGCTAATCTTCTATATTTTTTACCAATATCAAAAATATGAACATTATTTCTCTTTTCATAACCATTGCCATCAGAAACATAAAGCGAAACAGAAAATAGCTTAGAGAGTGAGGAACATTGTTTAATAAAAATTCTTTTATCGTATCTTGAATGACTGATAGTAACTTGCGCTATTCTAATAATCAAAAAATTACCTTTTAAATTACCCTTTAAATAAAGTTTCGTTTATATAATAATCTATTAATGCAATTAATTCATATTAAAATTAGGCACATCTGATAAAGCTCGTATTTCTTTAAAAATTCTATAATCATTTAAAATGTTAGTTTGAGTTATATGCAAGGTATTAAACAAAGTTTTTTTCTCCTAAATCTTTTCTTAAAACTTTCAATAATTCCTTATCAGGGAAAAAAATAACAACACAATCTTTTAATATTAATCTTCAAGAATGTATATACTAAAATCAGATTTATCGTTACTTGGAATATTTTTTAACAGCTTAATATGTTTCGTTTTTACATAATGTTGAAATTCTTTTGACTGAAGATATTCAGGCGATATATTGTTATTTAATACTAAGAATTTTATATCTTTTTTCTGATATGGGTAGTTATAACCTATTGAAAAAACATCAATTCGTTCGTCATTAGTATATATTGCGTTAAAATCAATTTTATTAGATTGCATCCAAAAAAGAGTTTTGCTATAAGATTTTTTTGGTGAAATGTCAATAAAAACTATTAGTAAATATATAACCATAACAACCCATAAAAATCCTGATAACCATTTTTTATTTTTTAGTCTAAATTTTTCAATATAGTTAAAGCAAAAGCCAAGACCAACAGCAGAATATATATAAACAATCCAAATGTTGAGTATCCAATATCTTCCAGATGTATCAAAAGATGAAAATTCAAATAAACATGGAATTAAAAAAGTTATGCTAAAAATATTTAATAGCAATAGGTTAAATTTAGATGATATCAATTTATATTTCAAAGCAACATAAGCAGTTAGAAAATGAAATAATGTTACTGTTGAAAACCAACTTATTAAAACGATAGCAAATAATAGAGAAAATTTTGTAATTAGTTTATTCTCATTCAGCTGTATTGTTAAATCTAAATTATTAGAATAAATAGGTAGAGGATAAAAAAATTCACGTATTATTCTTAAGGGTGCATTAATGATTTCATGAAATCTATTTATTGAAGAATGAAATAATGAGTTAAGTTCATGGTTATAATTAATTATTATTAAAGATATTAAAAAAACAATTATTAAAAAAATATAACTTTGAAAAAAATAAAGATATTTTTTAGGTGATTGTTTATTAAGATAAATGCCAAGAAAAGGTAAGAAAATCAAACAAATTAAAACCTCTATTCTAAACAAAAATCCTATAAAAAAACCAACTTGGAAAAGACAACAATCAAAGAATGACTTTGTTTTTATCCATCTCATAAAGTAATATGTGCCTCCGAGAAAACCAGCCCATGAGCCAGTATCTCTAAGAAGCATGGGTAGGTAATCATCTAATAACGGTATCGAGGAAACAATAATTAGAAAACCATACAAAATAACATTACGCTGATTGGAAATCATTTGTAAAATTCTAAAGAAATAGAGACATGAAATTAAAAATAATGCTCCATTGATAATACGAGCGGCATTAATAAGTGAAAAAGAAAATAGTTTCTGTAGCAAAGAAATTATGAATGAAAAAAAAGGCCAATTATGGAGCTCTAAAGCAATTTTATTTTCATTTATAGAAAAAAAATATGCTTGTTTAATATATAGAGCACCATCAAAAGATATTTCAAATTGTGATTGATAAAAAATGTATACAATTGCCACAAGAATGAAAAATAAATATTGAGGTATTGAATAATATTTATACATATTTTAAAAAAATTGATTTATATTTTAAACTTGCATTCGTTTTACTATTTTAGGTTTTTGAGTTTAGATATACTTATAAATTGAATACTTTCAACTATAAAAACCTAATTTAATTTACATTCTTTTTTTTCATATTAGATTTATAATTTCACAAGTTTAGCGTATGAAATGTTTCATTATAAATTAATTGACTTTGTAATGCTCTTTAAAACTTTATAAAGGTAAAATCTTAACTTCGAAAACTTACTTCCAATAAAATCTCTAATCATATGAGGAGCCAATACCCCATTCTTTTTCGCTCTATCTTTTAACAGATCTAATTGAGTCGCATCTTTTATATTTAATTCGACAAGGATTTTACCAATATTGTTAATCGGAAAATTTTGCTCTTTGCAGTTAGCTACCATCTCTAGGGAACCTTTCCTGCAAGCTTTAGCCTTGAGCGAATCTGGGGAGTAATATGCCACTGTGAAGGACGGCAATATTCCCTCCACTTAAATGAATCCCCGTTCTTAATTCTTTCTCTAAAACCAATAATTTTGGATTGAGGATTACGAACTCTTAATTCTTTGGCGATTGATAGACCAACAATTCCGGCGCCAACAATTAAATAGTCAATAGATCTCAATCTACAGAGCACCTAACAGCAAATCCACTATTTTTATTTGATCTTGAATGGTTAAATCAGGGTGCATTGGTAAACTCATTACTTTTGTTGCTGCTTTAACAGACTCAGGACAACACTCAGGGCAACACAATCCCTGATAAGCTGGCTGAATATGCATCGGTACTGGATAGTGAACAGCTGTAGGAATCTTTTTATCTTTTAAAGCAGCCTGAAGCTTTTCACGATCATCTAAAAACAAGGTGTACTGTGCAAATACGCTAGTCCTATCAGGGCGCTGGTTGACAACCTTGACCTTGTTTGCCAAAAGCTCGTTGTAGCGAGCGCCAATATTGATACGCTGCTCAATTTCCCAATCAAAGCGCTCCAATTTTGCCAGTACAATCGCGCACTGCAAGGTATCCATTCGACCTCCCACACCTACCTTTGAGTGCACATAGCGCATGGATTGTCCGTGCACACGAATTTCACGCATCGCTTTTGCATGCCTTTCATCACTCGTAAAGATTGCACCGCCGTCACCGTAGCAACCTAAAGGCTTGCTCGGGAAGAAACTTGTACAACCAATCGTAGATAAATTGCAGCTCTTCTTGTTCTTATAGTTCGCCCCAAAACTCTGGGCAGCATCTTCGATAACCAGGAGATGATGCTTTTCTGCAATTGCATTAATCTCATCCATATCTGCCGGCTGACCATAGAGTGAGACTGGGATAATCGCCCGTGTCTTCTTGGTAATCTTAGCTTCAATTAATGATGCGTTGATATTACAAGTATCTAGCTCGATATCGACAAAAACTGGTTTTGCGCCAAGTAAGACGATCACTTCTGCAGTGGCAATAAATGAGAAAGGAGTTGTAATCACCTCATCACCTGGTTTAATCCCAATCGCCATCAAAGAAATTAAAAGCGCTTCTGTACCCGAAGACACCGTGACACAGTGTTTGGCGCCCGTATACTTAACAAGCCTATCCTCTAACTCACTTACTTCAGGGCCCATGATGTACTGACCGTGATCAAGCACCTTTTGAATACGACTATTAATGCTTTCCCGAAGCTGGTTGTACTGGGTTTTTAAATCAATAAATTCCATGGTATTCTTTTTCGGTTAATTGGTAATGGCACATTGACCATCAACTAGAACGTACTTTTCATTTGTGTGAGGACAAATAGTTTCAGCATTACCTTTGAGAGGTAAATCTAGTCTATCCCCAAAACGACTCATCCACCCGATCTGCTTGGCTGGCACACCCACCATGAGCGCAAAATCCGGGACATCTTTATTAATCACTGCGCCTGCACCAATAAAGGCATACTGCCCAACGGTGATACCACAAACAATCGTGGAATTTGCACCCATGGTCGCACCACGTTTAATTAAGGTTTTACGATACTCATCCTTGCGAGTGAAAGCAGAGCGGGGGTTATACACATTAGTAAAGACCACACTAGGACCACAAAATACCTCATCTTCAATGGTAACAGCGTCATAAACAGAAACATTATTTTGAATTTTTACATTATTCCCAATTACTACATCATTCCCGACAAATACATTTTGTCCGAGGGAACATTTTTCGCCAATCTTTGCGCCAGCACAAACATGGGTAAAGTGCCATACACAGCTACTCTTACCAATTATTGCACCATCATCAACTATGGCGCTCGCATGAATGGTGACTGACATCATTAATAATCCAATGGAAATGCTATGCGAACACCATCACGAGCAGAAAGATAAGTCGCAATAATAACCTCAAGAGACTTCAGGCCCTCTCGCCCATCGGTTTCAGGCTCGGCCTCGCCACGCATCACCTTTATCACGTTATCGTAGTAGAGTGGATGACCAAAACCATAAACCGAAGTCGTCTCGTAGCTGACCTCTTTGACCTTTGCATCATCAGGATCGGAATCTTCAAACTCCCAATGCTGAACCTCATTGACTGCCATGCCACCTATACGCACCGTACCCTTTTCCCCAAGTATAGTAATGCTACCCTCTAGATTCTTGGGATAGGTGAGCATAGTCACATTCATTGAACCTAATGCACCACTTCGCCATCTCATGCTAATGACCCCAGTATCTTCGGCTTCAATATCACGCCCAAGGGTCGATGTATAAGCCTGCAAACTCTCGAGTGG
>Ga0181600_10001885_pt1 | contig 16277 bp, 18 predicted proteins | sample 041ome_2_FD_132982 | JGI IMG/M metagenome (GOLD analysis project Ga0181600, IMG submission 132982) | Coastal salt marsh microbial communities from the Groves Creek Marsh, Skidaway Island, Georgia - 041406US metaG (megahit assembly) | ecosystem: Environmental > Aquatic > Marine > Intertidal zone... | reverse complement strand
TTGAAAACGCTGATGTGTTTGATCTGCGCACAGCCGATCAAACCACGGATCACATTGATCCTGCGTGGGGATCGGTAAATTGGGCGCCCGAACGCGCCGCAGGCCAACGGGCCACGACGTGGCGGGCATCTGACGCAGTCCGTGCTTTGGATGTGGACGGTATGATTTACACCAGCCGAACTGCGCCAGATCGCTGGCATTTGCTGTTGTTTCGTTGGAACGAATTGGGTGGTCCAAAAATCCGGTTGCTGGGGTCCGAAGAATGGTATGCCGGCAAATACCCAAAGCCCGCGCTATAAGTATAACTCACCACTCATCAAAACATGCCCCGTTCCTGCGACGCGCACGCCTTGGATATCGCGCTGTGCGCCCAAAACTTAGACTTGTGCCTGTCCCGGACGCCCCATCCAATGGCCCTGTTCGGCGATGAAATTGCGATCCCCGATCATCGCATAGCGCCACAAATACGCCGCCATCGCGCCGGTCGCCGACCCGGTAAAGGGATCCTCGGGCGGGTTGGGCGGCGCCATCAACAGTCGCGAAAACGTGTCGCCAATTTCGGTCGCGCCCTACAAGGTCACCCAAAACGGTTCCACCACGCCAATTTTTTCACCCGCTTTTTGAAACGCAGCCAATGGCTTGGGCTGTAATGTCACACGTTTCAAAACGTCGTGATCGCGCAGGACAGTGATACAAAACGGTAAACCCGTCGAGACTATTTGGGGCGTACCAATGATATCATCGGCCGAAATTCCGCCGATGGCCGCAATATTTTCCGCCGCAACCTGTGGCCCGAACTGTGGGGCGTTTTGGGTCATGATGATCCGAGGCGCACCAAAACTTTCATCAATTTCGATGGGGATTAGTCCCGCGTTCGTTTCCAGTGATAATTTACGTTCTTGAACCTTGCCGCGATGAATCAACGCGGCCACAGTGGCGATGGTCGGATGTCCTGCAAACGGAATTTCACCACCCGCCAAAAAATACCGAACCCGAAAATCAGCAACAGATGAGGATCCCACAAACGTGCATTCTGTTAGCGATGTTTCGCGGACAAAGGCCATGCAACTGGCATCATCTAGGCCCAGCGCATCATGTACCACCGCACAGCCTTCCGCCGAAAGGTTCATCTGTAAACGCATCCACCCAATCGCAATCAAATTTGGCCATGGGTGGATCCTCTTACATCAATGGACCGCGACAGGCGATAGATCATTTTGGCGTGCCAAGGCAAAAGCAAGCTGGCGCTCTTTGACCAAAGCCAACCGTTCCCCCAGTTCGGAATGAACGGCATAAAGCTTATCCCGACCAATAATTTGCTTTTGGACGTCTTGTGGCAAATCCTCTTTCGCGACTTCGCGAATATAAACGATTGGATTTGCAGCGTTCGGACTTGGTGCGTTCTCTGCCATGTTTATCCTCTTTTTATTTTAATCGTTTGCACAATTGTCTCAGGTAACGTCTGCGTCAGATCAATGTGCAGCAGACCGTTTTCCATGATAGCATCCCCAACATCGACGCCGTCGGCCAATACAAAACTGCGTTGAAACTGACGCGCGGCAATTCCACGGTGCAGGAAAACGCGATCGCTAAGGTCATCACGCTGGCGACCACGGACGACCAGCTGACGATCTTCGACCGTGATCGAGAGATCATTTTCGGCAAATCCAGCGACCGCCAAAGTGATGCAATAAGACCGCTCAGATGTTTGTTCAATATTAAAAGGAGGATAACCTTCGTTGCCAGACTTTGCAGTCCGTTCCAAAAGGCGTTCTAGCTGTTCAAAGCCCAGCATATGCGGGTAAGACCCAAGTGTAAGTTTTGTCATTGACACGTCCTTAGCAAAAGCGACAGTCCAGTTTTGACCCCGTTTGGCGGCCATGGTCCAAATATGGTAAGGAAATATAGCGATTGCAAGGGCTTTGCAGGTCAGTTTCGATTTTGTATGATGACATCTCAACGACTCAGAGGACACCAATGAACGCCCCCTCCGAATTTTCTATGAAGACCGATGACGTCTTGCGTTTCGAATTGGAAGTCTTTCGCCGCGAACACCGCGACTTGGACGAGGCGATTGTTGCGTTGACTGAAAAAGGCACGGCTGATCAGCTGACGCTGCAACGTTTGAAAAAGAAAAAACTTGCTCTGAAAGATCGAATTGCATTGATCGAAGACAGATTGACGCCTGACATTATTGCCTAATGCGATGAAATGGCTATAGTGCCGCTTCCTGAAACCGACTGAGGGCAGTAAAATGTCAGAGACCCCCCCCGTAGGCATCATCATGGGCAGCCAGTCTGATTGGCCTACAATGAAACATGCCGCTGATGTTTTGGACGAAATGGGCATCGCTTACGAGACAAAAATCGTGTCCGCCCATCGCACCCCAGATCGGTTATGGAGCTATGGCAAGACCGCGGCAGAGCGTGGATTAAAAGTCATCATCGCAGGGGCGGGCGGCGCAGCCCATTTGCCTGGCATGATGGCGTCGAAAACGCGAATTCCTGTTGTGGGCGTACCGGTGCAGACCAAGGCGTTGGCAGGTGTCGACAGTCTGTATTCTATCGTACAAATGCCAAAAGGATTTCCGGTCGCAACAATGGCTATTGGCGCTGCAGGTGCAGCGAACGCAGGCCTTATGGCGGCGGGGATTCTTGCGATCAATGACGCGGCTTTGGCCGAACGTTTAGACGCGTGGCGTGATGCGTTATCGGCATCAATCCCAGACGAACCAAAGGACGAATAATGTTAAATCAAGGCGCGACAATTGGTATTTTGGGCGGAGGTCAACTGGGGCGGATGCTATCCGTTGCCGCCAGCCGTTTAGGGTTTCGGACGCATATCTTTGAACCGGGCGAAAATCCCCCTGCAGGACATGTTGCCGATCGCGTGACAACCGCATCCTATGATGATGAACCCGCCTTGCGCGCCTTTGCCGAAACTGTGGATGTCATCACATATGAATTTGAAAACATCCCAACATCCGCTTTGGATATTTTGGAAAGCCTGCGACCCATTCACCCAAACCGGGAAGCGCTTACAATTTCGCAAGACCGCATCACGGAAAAAGACTTTTTGGCGGGGCTGGGCCTGACCCCTGCGCCCTATGCAGCAGTGGACAGTTTGCAAGATCTCATGGATGCCATCGACCAGATTGGCGCACCGTCCATTTTGAAAACGCGGCGGTTTGGATATGACGGCAAGGGCCAAGCCCGTATCGCGTCAGAATCCGATGCCGCATCTGCATTTGATGCCATGAATGGGCAACCCGCTGTGTTGGAAGGTTTCATCGCGTTTTCCCATGAAGTATCTGTCGTTGGCGCCAGAAGCGTGGACGGCCATGTTGCATGTTACGATCCGGGTCAAAACGTACACAAGGACGGTATTTTACACACAACCACAGTGCCCGCGGCATTAAGTGCAAGCCAACGCATGGATGCGGTTTTAATGGCAGGTCGCATCCTGAATGCATTGAATTATGTAGGTGTCATGGGGCTGGAATTGTTCGTGACGCCGCAGGGGTTGATCGTGAATGAAATAGCGCCGCGTGTTCACAATTCAGGCCATTGGACACAAAACGGCTGTGCCGTCGATCAATTTGAACAACACATTCGCGCGGTGGCAGGATGGCCATTGGGGGATGGATCGCGGCATAGTGACGTGATCATGGAAAATCTGATTGGCGATGATATGGACCGCGTTCCAGACTTGGCGAAGGATCCAAAAGTGTCGTTACATGTTTATGGCAAAGCATCCGTAAAACCGGGGCGAAAAATGGGCCATTTCAACAAAATCGGTTAAGCGTTGCGTCCAAAATTCGTTTCGAATTGCTGCGCAATCCGACGAACGCGGGCGTGACGTCCGCGCTTTTTTGAGTATTTTTGCAAAAGTGAAAACGAGACCCAATTACATGGGGTCACGCAAATGGATCCGATGGATAGGTCACGTGAGCCAGATAAAGGCCTTGTGGTGGGCTGACGGGTCCGCAGGCAGGGCGCGCGCGCGCCTCTAGGGCATGTTTAACATCAACAGGATCCCATGCGCCCGCGCCAACCCGTTCAAGCGTTCCAACAAAACTGCGCACTTGATTATGTAAAAACGACCGCGCGCGTACGTGAAATTGAAGCTCGGGGCCAGATCGGCCATCAACCCGTTCAATACGCAATTCATCCAGTGTTTTCACGGGGCTATCAGATTGGCATGACATCGAACGAAACGTCGTAAAATCATGCAAGCCGACAAGATATTGTGCAGCCTCTTGCATAGCAACGTGGTCCAAATCATGTGACACCTGCCAGACAAGGCCTGCATCATGAACAGCCGGCGCGCGTCGCATCAGAAGACGAAAGAAATACCTGCGTTCGGTCGCGGAAAACCGCGCATGCCAATTGTTATCAACTGCGGCACAGGCAGTTATGGACACAGGCAAGGGCTTGAGGTGAAAATTCAACGCTTCGCCCAAGCGAAATGGATCCCACGATTTTTCCATATCGCAATGCGCAACTTGGCCCGTGGCATGAACACCAGCATCGGTGCGTCCCGCGGCAGCAATAGTATGCGCGCGTGGTTCGAGTTTGGCCAAGGCATCCTCGATTGCACCCTGAACGGAGGGACGATCCGCTTGGCGTTGCCATCCAGAAAACGGGGCGCCGTGATATTCAATTTTCAACGCATATCTGTTCATAGGGCTGAGCTATCGCAAAAATTCCCCCTTGGAAAGAGGGCGATTTTTCATTTGGCCCTAGTCAGCCTGTCTTTGTCGCCCTATCTAAAAAGGGACTCAACGGGACAAGACTATGATTTCACGAATTGGGCAATCCGTCCTTGATACGGTCCAAAGCACGGGGCAAAACATCAATGACGCGCTGTTTGGTGCGCCAATTCGTTTGGGTGTCACAGGGCTTGCGCGGTCGGGAAAGACTGTCTTTATCACATCGCTTGTCGCCAACCTTTTGGCGGGGGGGCGCATGCCACAACTGAATGCATTGGCGCAAGGAAGGGTCGAGCTGGTCTTTTTGCAACAGCAGCCCGATGATACGGTCGCACGGTTTGACTATGAAACGCATCTTGGCGCGTTGACGTCGCCCACTCCGTGTTGGCCCGAGAACACAAAAGGGATCAGCCAACTGCGATTAACCCTGCGCATTCGTCCAGAGGGTTTTCTGGGCGGGTTACGCGGCACAGTCTTGCAGCACATCGACATCATAGATTATCCTGGTGAATGGTTGCTGGACCTAACACTGCTAGAGAAGTCCTATGAAGAATGGTCCGCCAGCGCTTTGGCCAACGTGGATATGCGCGATATTGGTGCAGACTATGCAACTTTACTTGCACAGACGGATAGTTCAGCCGCATTTTCGGAACAAAACGCAAAGGCATTAGCAACAACATATGCACGCTATTTGACACAGGCGCGACTGGCAGGCTTTCCAGATTTGACCCCGGGCCGATTTTTGCTGCCGGGCGATCTGGCTGGATCACCCGTGATTACCTTTGGACCACTGCGTTCCCTGGATAAGGCCAGTAAGACATCACTTTATCGCGAAATGCGCAGACGATATGACGCCTATAAAGATAAGGTTGTGCGTCCATTTTTCCGCGACCATTTTTCAAAGATCGATCGGCAAATCGTATTGATTGATATGTTGGACACCTTGGCCACGGGACCACAGGCCACGAAAGACCTGCGCAACAGTTTGCGGGATTTGCTGAAAGCATTTCGGACCGGCCGCAATTCAATACTCAGTAAATTTTTTGTCGGCAATCGCGTTGAAAAAATCCTTTTTGCGGCAACAAAAGCGGATCACATCCCGCAATCTCAGCATAAAGATATGGCCGCGCTCATCCAAGCGTTTGTGGATGACGCCGCCCGTGCGGCACAGTTTTCGGGCGCGCAAACAGTAAGCATGGCGATTGCAAGCCTGCGCAGCACGACAGACACAGAACAAACCCATAATGGTCGCTCCCTTGAATGTGTGCGCGGAACCGATCTTGAGACAGGAAAACAAGTTGCGGTTTTTCCCGGAAAGCTGCCACAAAATCCTCAGTCAATTTTATCCGAGGCCGAGCAGGCTATCGACAACTGGTCGCTCTCTGATTTTTTGACGCTCAAGTTTGCGCCCCCAAAAGATGCCTTGAGGGCCGGCGAAGGTATGGCGCATATCCGTCTAGACCAGGCCGCCCAATTTCTATTCGGGGACAAGCTTTAGGATACCAAAATGAGCCAAAAACACACACCCCTTGTTATCGAAATTAAGCCAACCGATCCTGCCCCCCACCCTGCGGATGCACCTGTCATCAATGATGACTTATCCACCGTTATCCAAAGGCCCTATGCAAAGACAGGCGGGCGTATATGGACATGGCTTGCAACGCTTTTGGTGTCATTATTTTTCACCTATATGTCAATTCAACTGTGGGATTTCGCTTGGGCCCTTATGGCAAGAAATGACAGTGTTGGGTGGATTTTCCTAGGGCTTCTTGGCACAACATTTACAGTGATGGTCATAGCAATCACGGCAGAAATCTTGGCGATTGTCCGGCTTAAAACCATGGATCGGTTATCATCCGACGCGCAAGACGCCCGGTTAAGCAATGATCCAAAACAGGCCCAAAAGGTGCAAGACGCATTGATTGTGCTATATGCAGACAGACCAGAATTGCATTCTGATATCAACGACTTAAGACGGCAATCACAAGATCAGTTTGATGCATTTGCGCTTTTGGACGTCACCGAAACCAAACTGCTTAGGCCGCTCGATCTACAAGCGCGTGCTGAAATCGAAAAGGCATCGCGCCAAGTCGCGACAATCACCGCATTTTTACCACTGGCAATGGCGGATGTTATTGTGGCATTGGCAACCAATGTTCGTATGATCCGCCGCATTGCCGAAATATATGGTGGCCGTGGCGGGATGATCGCGTCATGGCGCCTATTGCGGGCAGTGATGTCGCACTTGGTCGCGACAGGCGCAGTTGCGGTCGGGGATGATTGGCTAGGATCCATCTTTGGTGGCAGCCTTTTGGCAAAACTATCACGCCGCTTTGGAGAGGGTATGATCAACGCTGCATTGACCGCGCGCGTTGGACGTGCCGCTATCGATGTCTGTCGCCCGATGCCATTCCATGTTCACAATAAACCGCGTGTCTCATCCATTTTACAACGCGCCCTGACTGGTGTTTTTGACAAAGAGCCAAGTTAAACAAACCGTCGCACGCGGCCCGAAACACCATCCCACGCATTGGGCAACAGAGGATAGCCCAACACCCGCTCCGGGTTTGTTGGAGGCGGCATTTCAACATGGTCCAGTTTGACAAAACCGAACCTGGAATAATAAGGCGCGTCACCAACCAAAATCACACGCTCCCATCCCAAGGACGCAGCAATTTCCAAACTTTGGTGAATAAGCAAACCACCCAAGCCTTCGCCTTGGCGTGTCGGGTGAACTGCCACAGGTCCCAATAATAAAGCCGGTACCTGCCCCACATAAATTGGCCAATACCGAATGGCCCCTGCGAGGATCAACGCTTCATCACGCGCCACAAGACACAGATCAGCGACAGGTGAAACACCGTCACGCAGACGGTAGGACGACAATGCCTCGCGACCTGGTGCGAAACACAAATCGTATAGGGCCTCGACCTCCCACCAATCGTACAAAGTTTCTGCTTTGATGTCGTACACTGCACCGCCATTCTAACTTTTTTCTGGAAAGCCGTCTAACATGAGGTTAAGCCCATAGCAAATAGGAGTTTTATGCCGATGTTTTACGAACCCAAAAATGGCCATGGACTGTCACATAACCCTTTCAACGCGATAGTCACACCGCGTCCGATCGGTTGGATTTCGACACGCGATGCACAAGGCATCGATAACCTTGCCCCCTATTCGTTTTTCAATGCGGTCGCTTATGTCCCGCCACAGGTTATGTTTGCATCAACCGCGTCCAAAGCCGACCAAATCGGGACAAAAGACAGCGTTGCAAATATACGCGAGACTGGCGTTTTTTGCGTCAATATCGTAGAATATGCCATGCGCGATGCCATGAACGCGACCTCGGCCACATTGGGCAAAGAGGTGGATGAATTTGCGCATGCGGGTTTGGACAAGGCCGCGTGCGAAACAATCGCCTGTGCCCGCGTCGCGTTGGCGCCGGCCGCATTAGAATGCAAAGTGACCCAGATCTTAACGCTCGAGGGGGATGAAAACTATGCCGTCTTTGGCGAAGTCGTCGGCGTGCATATGCGCGATGATTGTTTGGTGGATGGCAGATTTGACATCACAACCTATCACCCGCTGTCCCGTCTGGGCTATCGTGACTATACGATTATTCGCGATCTGTTTACCCTGTCGCGCCCCGATGATACATAGTGCTTGATTTGTGCGCCTATTATGTATAGAGCGCACATCATGAACATGATGACTTATCCCGCTCTGCGACGCCGACGTAGCCTTTAATATCAAGGGCCGTCTGGCCATGTTCATTGCGTTCGTATACGCCCCCGCTTAATCAAACATTGACTTGCCCTTTCCCTTACGGCACCAAAAGGGTTCCAACAATAAGGATCGTTCCTATGATATCGTCCGTTCTGCCGACCTATTCACGCGCCCCGATGCAATTTACCAAAGGCGAAGGCGCATGGCTTATCGAAGCGGACGGCCGCCGATTTTTAGACATGGGCGCAGGAATTGCGGTCAATGTCTTGGGTCATGCAAATCCAGTCTTGGTGCAGGCACTGACACAACAAGCACAAAACCTGTGGCATGTCTCAAACCTATACAACATCACACAGCAGCAGGCTTTGGCTGATAAACTGGTTGCGGCCACGTTTGCGGATACGGTATTTTTCACCAACTCAGGCACAGAATCTTGTGAGCTCGCCGTCAAAATGGCCCGTAAATACTGGTATGAAAAAGGCGAAAAAGAGCGGGTTGAAATTATCACCTTTGAAGGATCCTTTCATGGTCGTTCCTCGGCAGGTATTGCCGCAGCGGGTTCAGAGAAAATGATCAAGGGTTTTGGTCCAATCCTGCCCGGTTTTGTGCATCTGGCCTGGAACGATCATGACGCACTCGAAGCTGCAATTTCATCAAAGACTGCTGCTATTTTGATCGAACCCGTTCAGGGTGAAGGAGGTATTCGCCCTGTCCCGACCCAGTGTCTGCAAGGGCTGCGCGCGCTGTGTAACAAACATGGTATCTTACTGATCTTGGACGAAGTGCAATGCGGTGTTGGTCGGACCGGCAAACTGTTTGCACATGAGTGGGCCGAGATAACGCCAGATATCATGATGGTTGCTAAAGGCATCGGCGGAGGTTTTCCACTTGGTGCAGTGTTGGCAACCGAGAATGCGGCGTCCGGCATGACAGCGGGGACACATGGGTCAACATACGGCGGTAACCCGCTGGGATGCGCTGTCGGCTGTGCCGTCATGGATGCGGTCAACACGCCTGAGTTTTTAGACAACGTCATTCAAAAAGCTGCACAGTTGCGCCAAGGCATTGCAAACCTGATTTATCGCCACCCCGAGGTCTTTACCGGCCAACGCGGTCTTGGGCTTATGATCGGTATCCAATGCAAGGTTAGTAACCTAGAGGTAGTAAAAGCCGCCTATGATGCCTGTTTGTTAACAGTCCCGGCAGGGGATAATGTTGTGCGCCTGCTGCCGCCTCTCAACCTCACAAACGACGATATCGCCCATGCTGTCGCAAAGCTAGATCAGGCGGCTGCGACATTGAAATAGGGCTTTCATCTTTGCCCAAATACTCTGGGGAAAATGGCATCGCCATTTTGGGGCGCATAGCCCCCGCCGCCAGACTCAAAAGGAATATGTTATGAACCATTTTTTAGACATCAATAAAACATCGGCGCAGGATTTGCGGGGGATTATTGATCGTGCCCGTACAATCAAAGATGCACGAAAAGGCCAACCAAAGGGTGCACCTGACGCGGAACAGGCATTGGCAAACCATATGGTTGCGCTGATTTTTGAAAAACCGTCTACCCGCACGCGCGTGAGTTTTGATGTTGGCGTACGTCAAATGGGGGGACAAACGATGGTTTTGTCTGGAGCGGATATGCAGCTTGGGCATGGCGAAACAATTGCCGATACAGCGCGCGTATTAAGCCGTTATGTCGACCTAATCATGATCCGCACCTTCGAAGAACAAACTTTGTTGGAAATGGCTGAATATGCCACGGTCCCCGTCATCAACGGCCTGACCAACCGCACCCACCCCTGTCAAATCATGGCAGATATTATGACGTTCGAAGAACACAACGGCCCTATTGCAGGAAAAAAGGTAGTCTGGTCGGGTGACGGCAACAATGTTTTTGCGAGCTTTGCACATGCCGCCGGCCAGTTCGGGTTTGATTTGGTCTTTACAGGCCCACCAACCTTGGATCCTGAACAATGTTTTCTGGACGAAGCGCGCGCCAAAGGTGTCAGTGTCACGATCGAGCGTGATCCCATCAAGGCGGTGGACGGCGCAGACCTTGTTGTGACAGACACTTGGGTCAGTATGCACGACCCACAGTCAGCGCGTGAGCGGCGGCACAATCAATTACGCCCCTATCAAGTAAATGAACACCTAATGTCGCATGCAAAACCCGACGCCTTGTTCATGCACTGCCTGCCAGCGCATCGTGATGACGAAGCAACGTCGGCTGTGATGGATGGTCCCCATTCAGTTATTTTTGACGAAGCTGAAAATCGTTTGCACGCGCAAAAAGCCATTATGCGGTGGTGTTTGGGGGTCTAAGGCATTCGGGGCTTTGCCCCCTTCTGCTGCGCAGAATTCCCCCAGGATATTTTTGGACAAAAAATGACTGTGTCGGTTTTGTCCAGAAAAGCGATCCTCTATTTTAAAGTGAAAAACCCCGCACGACAGCGGGGTTTTTATAGTGCCAGCACCTATTATTGCTGAGATTTAAGATATTCGATGATATTTTTAATATCGTCTTCTTTCTTAAGACCAGCGAAAGACATTTTGGTACCTTTGGCAAAATCTTTTGGTTTTTCCAAAAATGCTGCCAAGTTCGCTTCGTCCCAAATCATGCCGTCTGCGTACATGGCGCTGAGCGTCTTTGAATATTTGAAGTCTGCGTTTGCACCAATCGCCATTCCAACAATGCCGTTCAGAATTGGGCCGGTTTTATTTTTCGCGCCATCGCCGACTTGGTGACATGCTTTACACTTTTTAAACACTTTTTCACCCGACGCTGCCATATCCGCGTCAAACGCAGCGACGGCAAAGGGTGCGGTTTCTGGCTCAGCCGCGACCTCGACCACGGTGGTGTCTTGCGCTGGGGCCTGTTGTGTTTGTTCGGATAGCTCTGCGCCCTCCTCTTGTGGAGTGACATCGAGAACTGCGGCGCGCATTGTAATTTCAACGCTGTCTTTGCAGTTGGTCATACATGTGTCGTTGAACACAGCGTATTCTGTTTCCGCGCGGTTATCGAAAAAGAACCCATCTGCATTAGGCATTTCTACATCAAGGAAGTTTTCGTTAGACAGTTCGAAATCTTCGTCCACCAAATCATTTGAATACAGAATATATGCAACGATTGCGTAGACTTCGTCATCGGTCAAACTTTGTGCGTTGCCAAATGGCATGGAACGACGAATATAGTCATACGCGGTTGATAAGTAAGGCCAGTATGAGCCAACTGTTTTCAACGGATCGTCATGATTTAGTGTGTCCATCCCGCCTGCAAGTTTGGGCCAATTGTCGACGCCCTCGGCGAAGTCGCCATGACACATTGCACAGGCTTCGGCAAAGATTTCTTCGCCGTCCAAGACATTACCGGATCCAACAGGCAGGCCGGTTCCATCGGGGCTGATGTCCAAGTCCCATGCCGCGATTTCCTCGGGCAAAGCAACGCGACCAAGGCCGAGCTTTTCCGCCGCGACAGGTGACGCCAACAAAGTGGCCACAATGACTGTATTAAGAAATTTCGACATTTTCGGCCTCTCCGTTCGATTTGACCCACCACGTTTGAATACAGTTGTTATGGTAGATCGAGTTTAGACCACGCACTTCGCGCAATTGAGTTTTGGTTGGCTGGACATAGCCTGTCTCGTCATGGGCACGCGATTGAATAAACATTTCTTCGCCTTGCCAGTCGATATCCAGATAGAACCGTGTTAACGCCATTGGCTGACCAGGCGCAGCCAGACGGGCCACTTGCCAGTTTTTACCGCCATCCAATGTGACGTCAACTTGCGTGATTGCACCGCGACCGGACCAAGCCAAACCAGTAATTACCAATGGGCCTTTGCCATGGGTAATCGGTGCTTGGGGCGACGGGCTTGTAATGACAGATTTCGCATCCATGACCCATGTATGTTTGCGCGATGAACCGTCGGCCATCGTGTCAGTATATTTCGACGTTTCTTCGCGGCTTTCGACGGGCTGTGTGGTCAATTCTATACGGCGCAACCATTTGACCCACATGTTGCCTTCCCAACCAGGAACGACCAAACGAACGGGATAACCATGTTCCTTGCGCAGCGCTTCGCCGTTTGCTTTGAATGCGACAAGCACGTCATTCAATGCTTTTTCCATCGGGATCGAGCGACCGTTTGAGGACGCGTCCGCGCCTTCAACAAAGACCCAGGTTGCTTCTGGTTTGATACCTGCTTCGTTCAGGATCGTCCGCAGAGGGACACCGATATATTCCATGTTGTGAATCATACCGTGGGTAAATTGCGCACCGTTCAATTGGGATCCGGCCCATTCCATACCTGTGTTTGCCGCACATTCGCAGAAATACACGTGGCTTTCACGCGGAAAGCGCATCAGATCGTCATAGGTAAAGACCAGTGGTGTGTCGACCAAGCCGTTGATCATCAATCGATAATCCTGTTTGGTCAGATCAATCGCGCCTGAATGGTGACGTTCGAACGCACAGCCTTGTGGCGTGATTGTACCATCCAATGCGTGGATCGGGGTAAAGTTGATCGAGCTGATGGTATCCGCCGTCAACCATTCCACATTGCGACGCACAACGTCAGATTCGTATTTGATGGGCATACCATAAGGTACGGCATCTACGCCGTCGCCTGTTGCCTGCGCCCAGATTTGTTTTTCGGTGATCATCGGATCGCCTGCTGCTGCGGCATGCGCTGCGACTGCGCCCGCACCCATTGCGGCAGCGCCAGCAAGGAACTGACGGCGTGACGCATTTTTGCCTTTGAAGCTGACTGTCATGTCAAATGGCTCCTGTGTTGAAATGTTTAGATGCGCTTACGCACCAACGACCGTGACACTATTGTTTGGCTTGAGCGAAACTGTGCCTTGTTTACGGATGTAATCTTCGACAACATCCCAAATTTGTGGACCTTCGGTGCCTTCGTTGACCGACGCCCAACCAGCAACAACGTAAGTTTTCGCTGGATCAATCATTTCGCCTGTTTTCAACAGGGTCATTTCCGAAATGCGGCTGCCTTGAGGTTTTGACACATCAATGCGGTATCCCATGCCGCCGATACGAACCATGTCACCGCCCTGTTGATAATAGGGGTCTGTGTTGAACAGGTTGTCGGCCACATCTTCCAAGATTACATGGATGAATTCACCAGTCATTTCTGTGCGATACGCTTCGCCATATGTCATGGATGTGACGTTCCAAATGTCTTCGCGCGTGATGTCCTGACCCGGCAGGATGGATGGCCCCCAACGCACACCAGGTGACATGGAAATGTCGGCATCGCGTTCGGCGATCAAGGCGTCACAGATCAAATCATCCCATGTGCCGTTGAAATTGCCGCGACGGTACAACAGGCTGTCTGTGTTGCCGATGACTTCGGTCAATTTATCTGCAAAAGGCGCACGCTGTTCGTCGATCAACGCAGCAACATCCGCATCAGGTGTGATTACATCCGAGAAAATCGGGATCAGCTTGTGTTTGAACCCCATCATGCGGCCGTCACGCACATCCAAATCAACGCGGCTGACGAATTTGCCGTTTGACCCCGATGCGACGATGATTGTTTCGCCGACCAGTACGGGTTCAGGCAACGCATCATGCGTGTGACCAGACAGAATAACATCGATCCCTTGGACACGACCGGCCATTTTCTTATCAACGTCAAAGCCGTTGTGCGACAAAACGACGACCACTTCGGCACCCATGCCGCGGACTTCGTCGACCATGGCTTGCATGTTTTCGTCGCGAATACCAAAGCTGTATTCAGGGAACATCCACCGTGGGTTGGCGATTGGCATATATGGGAAGGCTTGGCCAATGACGGCAATCTTGGTGCCGCTGCGTTCGAACATTTTATAGGGAGGAAATAGTTCGGTTGGCTCGTCCCATTCGGCGTCAAAGATATTTTGTCCCAGTGCCGCAAATGGCAAATTTTCTACGATCTCTTGAACCCGTTCGGATCCCAGTGTGAATTCCCAGTGGAATGTCATCGCGTCAGGTTTTAGTGCGTTCATGACATTGACCATGTCCTGACCTTGGGTGTGGTAACAGGTATATGACCCGTGCCATGTATCCCCGCCATCCAACAACAACGCATCTGGACGTTCCGCACGGATCGAATTGATCACAGTTGCGACGCGGTCCAAGCCGCCGACACGACCATAGGTCTGTGCCATTGACGTAAAATCATTATAGGTCAGCGCATAGTGCGAAGGTGACCCGTCTGCGATCCCGTAAAGTTTGCGGAAATCTGCGCCTGTGATGTGTGGCACATTGCCAAACGCATCACCCACACCAATGTTAATTTCAGGTTCACGGAAATAAATCGGTTTTAGCTGTGCGTGAATATCAGTCACGTGGATCAAGGTCACATTACCAAATGCGTCAAATTGCAAAAGCTCGTCTTGGGTAAGACGTTGTTGCGCGGCCAAACGGCCCCAATTGCCAAAACCGGACGCCCCGTACAACGCCGAGGCCGCCATGCTGACTTGAAGAAAATCACGACGAGAGATCATGTTTTTGCTTTCCTTGTTGACGCATCATATGCGCATATTTGAATGGGTTAGGGAGAATATAACCCCGCACGAAACCGTGCGGGGCCAAAATTTTTAGTTGCGGACAGATGGTCCTTCGACGGACAATCCATTGCCACGTGATGCAACATATAGCTCAAGCGCGATGAACTCAGGTCCACCTGGTTTGAATGTTTCTGCACGTGTATCGCGGACACAGCCTTTGAAACGGTCATGAACCGTATTCAATTTGGTGTTTTTCAAACGGTATGCTGGGAAACCGTTGATTTGACCTTGTGACAAGTGGTCCGCACGGATCATATTGCCGTAATTGTCTTCGTGACAATTTGCGCATGACAGCTCAAGCTGACCTGTACGTGTGTAATACAGTTCTTTGCCTTGTTCCCACGTCGCGGCCGCTGGACCGTCGATCGCGACATTGACAGGCATACCACGTGATTGAACAGAGATCAGAGCCTCCATCGCGGCCATATCACCAGATGTATAGCCATATTTGTCGGCACCCATTTGATTTTCGCGACAATCATTGATTTGCATTGCCAAAGTACGGACTTCGCCGGCTTTCTCGTTCCATTTTGGATAAACCGCGCGGATGCCAACCATGCTTTCTTCTACGTCACCATGACAAGACGCGCAGGATTTGCCTTTTTTACCTTCAACGGTGTTCCACGCTTCCAGCGCACCATCAACCGCTGCCATTGCAGGGTTATCAAAGTCATCCGCTTGCATGGCTTGCGTTCCTTCAGACCGGAAACGCCAGCCAGACATGATTTCATCCAACGTATCGGAAAGATGCGCTGGTGCTGCTGTCTTGGTCACAATTTCGATTTCGCCGTTGATGACCAACTCTGCGTCCTCGTCTGCGATTGCAGTGGTCGCCAACAAAGCTGCTGTGATCGCTGTAATTGCTTTCAATTTCATAACTGTTTTCCTCCCAGAAAGGTGGCCCTACCGCCAAGCAAGGCCACTTATTTCAGGCAAACGACCTTAGCCGATTGCCACGTTTTTTGTGTCCGTATAGACAGAACCGTCATCATCATACCAAGTGAATTTGAATTCACCCGCTTCTGGGACAGTCGCATCGAACTGGAAGTATGGGTTTGTAGAAATGGCCGCTTCCATCGCGACGTCAATCACTGACTTACCGTTGAATTCAGCGGTAAAGCGATTAATGATTGAGCGAGGAATTTTATTACCATTGCTGTCTTTGCGCTGACCAGATTCCATATTGTGGCTGATCAAGCATTTGATTGTTACGACTTCACCCGCTGCTGCCTTTTTAGGAGCTTTTACGCGTGGTTTTACACCGTCT
>Ga0181600_10001876_pt1 | contig 16298 bp, 18 predicted proteins | sample 041ome_2_FD_132982 | JGI IMG/M metagenome (GOLD analysis project Ga0181600, IMG submission 132982) | Coastal salt marsh microbial communities from the Groves Creek Marsh, Skidaway Island, Georgia - 041406US metaG (megahit assembly) | ecosystem: Environmental > Aquatic > Marine > Intertidal zone... | reverse complement strand
GGCCACCCCCCATTGGGTAGTAAACGCCGCCGGTACCGCCGGTCGCGATCGAAAGTTGCTGTTGTGCAGCTGCTGGCATGCTAAAGCCCATAGAAACAATAGCAGCGGTTCCAAGCAGGCCAAAAGACCTGCGCGTGACAGATTTAAACATTGATTGTCCTCCCAGACAGGGCAATTCGCCCTTTGCGTTTACCCGGATCCTTTCGGGTCAGGCTGGAAAATACGCAAAATCTTATGCAACCGTGCCGGGTTTTCGACTACCCGTCTCAACTTTGTGGCAATCAATCGCCAGTCCTCGCGCAGAATTCTGCCACCACAGCACGCAACCCAAAGGGGATGCCCCAAAAACGGCGTTTCAAGCGTGGGCCACCAGATGCGCAGACTGTTTGGCTGCCCCCCCGACGCATCGGCGCATTTGCCTTTTAGGCGGTCGTGTTGCGCGCGCTTTAGACGGCGAACAGCGGGCGCCAGCGACGTCATCGGCCAGCAGAAAACCGCAAAATATAGGGGGAAGTGGCGCACCCAGTAGGATTCGAACCTACGACCTTCGCCTTCGGAGGGCGACACTCTATCCAGCTGAGCTATGGGTGCCTAACGCGGTCTATACAGCGCAGGCTGCTGCGCTGCAATCCACAAAAGCCCGTCCAAGGTGCGGTTTTCCCTGTCTAACCCAACAGATTATGGGCCAGCTCCAGCGCATCGACCAGCGCATCCACCTCGGCTTTGGTGTTATACATCGCAAACGAGGCGCGGCAGGTGGCGTTCAGGCCCAGATGCTCCATCAGGGGGCCAGTGCAATGCTGGCCGGCGCGAACGGCCACGCCTTTTTTGTCCAAAATTGTCGAAATATCATGCGCATGGGCCGGGCCATCCATGGTGAACGAGAAAATCGCCCCCTTGCCCGGCGCGTGCCCTTGCACGTTGAGCCAGTTCAACCCTTTTAGCCGGGCGTCGGCATAGGCGGCCAGCCCCGCTTCGTGCTGGGAAATGGCCTGCATGCCAATGCCCATCATATAGTCCAACGCCACGCCCAAGCCGATCATTTGCACAATGCCGGGGGTGCCCGCCTCGAATTTCATTGGCGCGTCGGCATAGCTGACGCCATCGCGGCTTACCTCGCGGATCATGTCGCCGCCGCCCAGAAACGGGCGCATTTCGGCGGCACGGGCACGGTTGACATAGATGGCACCGCTGCCCGAGGGGCCATACAGCTTGTGGCCCGTGATCGCATAAAAATCGCACCCGATCTGCTGCACATCCACGGGCATATGCACCGCTGCTTGGCTGCCATCCACCAACACCGGCACGCCGCGCGCCCGGGCGGCGGTGCAAATGGCCTGCACATCCACCACCGTGCCTAAGACGTTAGACATTTGGGTGATCGCCACCAGTTTGGTTTTCGGGCCGATCGCATCGATCACTTTTTGTGGGTCTAAAACACCATTCAGGTCAACATCGACCCATTTCAAAACCACCCCTTGGCGTTCGCGCAGGAAATGCCACGGCACGATATTGGCGTGGTGTTCCATGATGCTTAGCACGATCTCGTCGCCAGCCTGCAGGTTGGGCATGGCCCAGCCATAGGCCACCATGTTGATGCCCTCGGTGGTGCCCGAATTCATCACGATCTCGTCTTCATGGGCGGCGTTCAGGAACCGCTGGATCGTGCCGCGCACGGCCTCGTATTTTTCGGTGGCAAGGTTTGACAGGTAATGCAGCCCCCGATGCACATTGGCATATTCATGGGCATAGGCCTGCGTTACCGCATCAATCACCACCTGCGGTTTTTGTGCACTGGCGCCGTTATCCAGATAGACCAGCGGCTTGCCATTGACCTGCCGCTGCAGGATGGGGAAATCTTTTCTGATGGCGTCAACGTCGAACATCACATCGGCATTCCTTGCGGTGCGATCCCCAAGGCAGAGATCACGAAACTTAGGGCAAAGCTCAGCACGATTGCGGTAAGGAAAACCACCGCAAAGGCCCGTAGCAGCGAAGACATCCCATGGCCCACTGCCAGAAAATGCAGGGTAATCCATAGGCTTATGAACAAAAACCCGATGGTCAGCCCCATGGCCAGCATCGGCAGGGCCAAACCCACCAGCACCAAAACCACCTGCATCACCAAGCCCACAAATTGCAGCCATGACACCACCAACAACATGGCCCCAATGTCGCCCCGCCCGCCCAAGGCGCGCCCCACATAGGTCAGGCCCACAACACAGGCGGCCAGCGCCGCCGCTGTGGTGCCGGCATAGGCCACAGGGCCCAAGCCCATGCTCATTTGGCCCGGGCCCGGCATGGCCAGTTGCAGCGCAAAAAACAGCAATGCATTCAGCACCGAAACCAGCACCAGCCCCAGCCACAAAATGGCCGGGTCCAGACGCATCGCCAACAGGCGATGGGCCGCGGTTGATGGGTCGCGAAAGCTTTGTAGAACCAACGCGCGAATTGTTGTGCCAAAGCTCATTTTTGCCCCCAGCCTGCGCGCATCATGCCCGCAATCCAAAACCACGAAAACACGATCACCCACAAGATGCCAACAGCCGAAAGCGCCGCACCTGCGCCAATGAACCCCGCCACCAAACCATAAAGCAGCAGCACCGGCGCGCTGGCCAGAAACGCCCAAAACAGCGCCAGCCTTGCGCCATAGGCGCTGCCCTGCCCGCCCACCAGCCGTGCCACCCCATGCGCCAAAAAGGCAATCAGGTAAAACATCAGCGGCAAGATAAAGACCAAACCCAGCAGGGCGGCCCCCATCAGCATTTGCAGGTCTGCGCCCTCTAGATGGGCCTGCCGCGCCAAGGCGGGCCAACGCGACACAAACAAAACCGCGCAGCCCCCCATCAAGATGGCCAGCGCGCGGCCCTCGTGCACGGGGGCTGCCAACAGGCGCCCCAGTACACGGCCCGGGCCACGGTATGTGGCCACGATATCTTGGACCAACGACATCAGCTGCGGTGACGTTCAAGCCAACCGGACAGGCGTGCACTGACATGCTCGCGCAGGTCTTCGTCTTCGATCTCGTCCACCGCTTCGGCCAAGAAGGCCAGCACCAGCAGATCTTGGGCATCAGCCAAGGGCACACCGCGCGAGCGCAGGTAAAACAGCGCGTCATCGTCAATGGCACCGCTGGTCGAACCATGGCTACAGGCCACGTCATCGGCGTAGATTTCCAGCTCGGGCTTGGCCAAAAAGTTGCTGTCCTCGTCCAACAGCAGCGACTGGCTGATCTGGTAGCCATCGGTTTTCTGGGCGCCCGGTTTCACCAAAATCTTGCCCTGAAACACGCCCGTAGCGCCGTTGCGCAGCACTTTCTTGAACACCTGCCGGCTTTCGCAATTCACTGCGTCATGGGTGATGAATACCGTGTCATCATGGTGAAAATCACCATCCCCCAGCGCCGCACCCGCCACATGGGCCTGCGCGTTATCGCCCAGCAATTCGATCACGCATTCATTGCGCGTCAAAACGCCATTCACCGTCATGGTGAAGCTTTTAAAACGGCTTTCGGTGCCGAGGCGGGCAAAAATATGGGTGGCAGCGCGGCGTTCGTGATCGCGGCCTTGGGCGCGCACATGGTGGAAGGCGGCGCCATCGGCCACGTCCACCTCCATCACCTTGTTCAGCCGCGCGGCGGCAGGCCCGTTTTCCAGCACGCTGACGCTGGCGCCTTTTTCCACCTTGATCACATGGTGTAAAATCGCATCGGAATTTGGGTTTTCGTGGCGATAGATCATGCTGATCGGGCGGGCCACAGGGGCCGTGACGCGCAAAACGATGCCATCGCTGGCATAGGCCGAATTCAACGCGGCCAAGGGGCGCGCGACGGGGGTTTGGCCGTTGGTTTCCAGCACGCCATATAGGTCTTTGGCCCAATGAATGTCTTGTGCCATGGCGGTTTCAAGACGCTCGATTTCAAGGCCGGTTTCGGCCAAATCATCGCTTGCATCGGCGTCAAACACACCATCGACAAACACCAGCTTTAGCCGCTCGAGCCCTTCAAAGGGCGGCAGTTCGTCGTTTTGAAAAACCGCCGCAGGCACCACATTGGCCTGTGTCAGCGTGTCGGGGCGGGTATATTTCCAATATTCATCGCGCCGCCCCGGCAAGCCCATGGAACGCAGCCGCGCCAAAGCGGCCTCGCGCACTGCACGGCCCCAAGCGCCACAGCTTGGCATCGTCAACGCCGCCAGCCGGTCTTCGGTGGGGTCAGATTTTACTGCCAGATCCGCCATTACACCGCCTCGCCCAGAATGTCGGCATAGCCGTTATTTTCTACCTCCAGCGCCAGTTCAGGGCCGCCGGTTTTCACGATGCGGCCATTGGCCATGATGTGCACAACATCGGGTTTGATGTGATCCAAAAGCCGCTGGTAGTGGGTGATTACCAAAAACCCGCGGCCCGCATCGCGCAGCGCGTTCACGCCTTCGGACACCAGCTTCATCGCGTCCACATCCAGGCCGGAATCGGTTTCATCCAGAATGCACATCTTCGGTTCCAGCATGGCCATCTGCAGAATTTCGTTGCGCTTTTTCTCGCCGCCCGAAAAGCCCACATTGACGGGGCGCTTTAGCATATCGGCGTCAATTTTCAGGGTTTTGGCCTTTTCGCGCACAACTTTCAGAAACTCGGTGGCGCTCATTTCCTCTTGGCCGCGGGCCTTGCGCTGGGCGTTCACCGCGGTGCGCAAAAAGGTCATATTGCCGACGCCGGGAATTTCCACCGGGTATTGAAAGGCCAAGAACAGGCCCGCCGCGGCGCGCTCTTCTGCTTCCATCTCTAGCAGGTCTTCGCCATCCAAATGCGCGCTGCCCGCGGTAACCTCGTAGCCATCGCGCCCCGACAAAACATAAGACAGGGTCGATTTGCCCGAGCCATTCGGCCCCATGATCGCATGCACCTTTCCCGCCTCGACGGTCAGATCCACGCCTTTCAAAATTTGCTTGTCCTCTTCTTCAAGTTTGACGTGCAAGTTTTTGATCTCGAGCATTTTTTACCCTTTCCATTCGCGCTTTGGGCGGGCCACTAGGGCCGCATCATTAGTTGTGTGATCCGCAATAACCGCCCTTGGGGCAGCGATTGAGGAACCAGATCGAAGCGTGCCATGCGGCCCGTAATTTGGGCCGGCGCGCCAATAAATTTTTCTACCTCGTGAAACCGCGGGCGGTTCACGTAGTCGTCGAAATACAAGGTCACCGGCCGCGTGATGCGATAGGCCGTGGCCAAGGCGCACCCCACCCGAAACCGCCCATCCACCAGCACCACGTCTGGATGGGCAAATTCCGCCAGATCCCAAACTTCCAGCGGATAGCGCGAAAATCGTTTCCACGCCCTGTCATCCACCGGATGGCCCCAATCGCGGGTTGGGCCAATGTCACACCAAACCACCGTTGCGGCGCCAGTTTTGGGCGGGTTGTGCTGAAACCACGCCTGCATCATCTGCGCCCAGTCCCGGTCGCTTTCGACCGCAACCACCTTTTTACCCAAATCAGCGGCCAGCACAGTGCTGCCCCCCGACCCGTATTCCAAAATCACCTCGGCCTTGTCATAGGCCGCCGTGATCAGTGCCGCCTCTGCTTCGGGCAGGGTCAGGGTGGGCCTGTCAGGCCCGCTCACCCCAAAACAACCGCTGTGCCGCTGGCGCTGACCATCAACATAGATTGGCCCACAACCTCGTAATCCAGATCCACCCCAACAACGGCATTGGCACCCAAATCGGCCGCTTTTTCCTGCATCTCGCTAAGCGCCGTGTCGCGGGCATCTTGCAGCTTGCTTTCATACGCCCCCGAGCGGCCCCCGATCACATCGGTGATATTGGCAAAAATATCGCGCACGATGTTGGCGCCCATAATCGCCTCGCCCACCACAATGCCTTTGTAAGCCAATATCTTATGCCCCTCGACCGAGGGCGTTGTCGTTACAATCATATCCAACTCTTTACCCCGACCCCACGGCATTTAGCCCACCGATCCTTCCAGCGAAATGGCCACCAATTGCTGGGCTTCCATGGCAAATTCCATGGGCAGCGCCTGCAGCACTTCCTTGGCAAACCCGTTCACAATCAACGCAACCGCCTCTTCCTCGTCCATCCCGCGCGAGCGGCAATAGAACATCTGGTCGTCATCCACCTTTGATGTGGTGGCCTCGTGTTCGACCCGGCTAGAGTTATTCTTCACCTCGATATAGGGCACCGTGTGGGCGCCACATTTATCGCCAATCAACAAGCTGTCGCATTGGGTGTAGTTGCGGCTGTTCTTGGCCTTGGGGTGCATCGACACCAGACCGCGATAAGTATTTTGGGCAAAGCCCGCGCTGATGCCTTTGGACACGATGCGCGATTTGGTGTTGCGCCCAAGGTGGATCATCTTGGTGCCGGTATCGGCCTGCTGGTGGTTGTTGGCGATGGCGATGGAATAAAATTCGCCTTGGCTGTCGTTGCCGCGCAAAATGCACGAGGGGTATTTCCACGTCACCGCCGAGCCGGTTTCAACCTGCGTCCACATCACCTTGGCCCGATCGCCACGGCAATCTGCGCGTTTGGTGACAAAGTTATAGATCCCGCCCCGGCCCTCTTCGTCGCCCGGATACCAGTTTTGAACGGTCGAGTATTTTACCTCGGCGTCCTCTTCGATGATAATTTCCACCACGGCCGCATGCAGCTGCGCAGTGTCGCGCTTTGGCGCGGTGCATCCCTCAAGATAGGACACATACGAGCCCTTGTCGGCGATGATCAGCGTGCGTTCAAACTGACCGGTATTTTCGGCATTGATCCGGAAATAGGTGCTTAATTCCATCGGGCAGCGCACCCCCGGCGGGATATAGACAAAGGAGCCATCGGAAAAGACCGCTGAATTCAGCGTGGCATAGTAGTTATCCGAGACCGGCACGACCGAGCCCAGATATTTGCGCACCAGTTCGGGGTGTTCGCGGATGGCCTCGGAGATCGAGCAAAAGATCACCCCGGCCTTTTTCAGCTCGGCTTGAAAGGTGGTGCCCACAGATACGCTGTCAAACACCGCGTCCACCGCCACTTTGCGCGCTTCGACGGGGGCATCTTCGGCGCCCTCGACCCCGGCCAAAATCAGCTGTTCTTTCAGCGGGATACCCAGTTTTTCGTAGGTGGCCAGCAGCTTTGGGTCGACATCATCCAGCGATTTTGGCTTGTCTTCCATGCTTTTGGGGCGGGCGTAATAATATTGGTCCTGAAAATCGATTTCAGGGTAATTCACCATGGCCCATTTCGGCTCGGTCATTTGCGTCCAGCGTTCAAAGGCGGCAAGGCGCCAGTCGGTCATCCATTCTGGTTCGCCGTTTTTTTCGCTGATCAGGCGCACGATATCGGGGTTTACGCCCTTTGGGGCATATTCCATCTCGATCTCGGTTTCCCAGCCATACTTGTATTTGCCTAGGGATTTGACCGCATCAACCGTTTCCTGGTCGACGCCTTCCTTGACCTCAAGTTTGTCCAGTGCCGTCATAGCAACCCCCTTCTTATGCCCTCACGCGGCGTTGCGCGCACGGTGACGTTTCCATTTTTCCAACCAGACATCCGCAAAGCGCAAAACGTCTTGTTCTGTTGTCTTTGGGCCCAAAGACACCCGCAGCGCGCATTGCGCCTGTTCGGCTGTCAGCCCCATAGCCAGCAACACCTTGCTGGCGCGCACCTTGCCGCTGGAACAGGCGCTGCCCGCGCTTACGGCAAACCCCGCCAGATCCATCGCCATCACCTGGGTTTCGCCCTTCCAACCCGGCGTGACCATGCACAAGGTATTGGGCAGCCGTGGGCTGCCTTTCCCGACTAAAATAGTCTCTTTCGAACCGGCCTCAATGGCTTTTTCTAGAATATTTCTAAATTGTTCAACCGGCTCCCAGCAGCCATCGGCCAGATCGCGCGCCGCGGCGGCGGCGGCGGCCCCAAAACCGGCAATCGCGGCCACGTTTTCGGTTCCGGCGCGCCGGCCCATTTCTTGGCCCCCGCCGCGCAATTGCGCCGCGATATCGGTGCCGCGCTGCACCACCAATGCGCCAATGCCCTTTGGCCCCCCCAGCTTGTGCGCCGAGATCAGCGCCATCTTGGCGCCCGACCAGTTAAACGCGATCGCAAGCTTGCCAAACCCTTGGGTCATATCGCTTAGCGCCAAACCCTGCGGCAGGTCTTGGATTATGCCGGTTTCGGAATTGGCCAATTGCAGCGCCGATTGGGCAGGATCTGCCACAGCCACGCGGCCATCGGCCCCCACTGGCAGGCAGGGATCCACCCATGCGCCCACTGCCTCGTGCTCGATCTCGGCCCCTTGCAGCGGCTGCCCTGCACAGGCCAAAGCCGCCGCCTCGGTGGCGCCAGAGGTAAAGATAATATCGGCGCCATCGGCACCAAAGGCCTGCGCCACCTGCGCCCGCGCCTGTTCTATCGCGGCTTTGGCCGCGCGCCCCTCGGCGTGCACGCTGGATGGGTTGCCCACCAGATCAAACGCCGCCAGCATCGCCTGCCGCGCCTCGGGGCGCAGGGGGGCTGTAGCGTTATAATCCAGATAGGTGCGCGCCATCATCAGGCCTCGTCCACCACGGCAAAAAGCGATGGCACCGCCGGGCATGGCGCCAATTCGTTGGCCACCACATCCGACAGACGGGTTTGATGCAAAAAGACATAGACATGCGCGCTAAGCGATTCCCACAAACGGTTGCTGAGCGATTGGGCGCGGCTGCCTGAAAGGCCACCGCTGACGCCTGCGCCCTTGTGCATGGCGTCCACCGTTTCATCCACCGCACTAAGCACATCCACGACACGAATTTCGCTGGGCGCCCGCGCCAGCCGGTATCCACCACCCGGCCCGCGCACAGATTCGACCAGCCCACCCCGGCGCAGTTTCACAAACAGCTGTTCAAGATAGGGCAGCGATATATCTTGGCGCCGCGCGATATCGCCCAGCGTGACCAATTCTTCGCCGGGCCGCAGCGCCAGATCGGTCAGTGCCACCATTGCGTAGCGGCCCTTGGTGCTTAGTTTCATCGCAACAGCTCCGTCAACTCATTGACCTTGAACAGCTTAGGCCTTATCTCGGCGCAAGCCCTACTGGAGCAGCCAGCAGGTTTAGAACCGTTCTAAAGTGCCCGATTAATTCTGTCAAGAATTCTCGGCGCCAGCAGGAGACAGGGAACACCATGCCCGAGGTCATTTTTCCCGGCCCAGAGGGCCGTCTAGAAGGTCGCTACCATCCGCAAAAAGACCGTGACGCGCCGATTGCTATCGTTTTGCATGCCCATCCCCAATTTGGCGGCACGATGAACCACAAGGTTGTGTATAATCTGCACTACGCATTTTATAACATGGGCTTCACCGTTTTGCGGTTCAACTTTCGCGGTGTTGGCCGCAGCCAAGGCGAATACGACCAAGGCATTGGCGAGCTGTCAGATGCAGCCTCGGCGCTGGATTATCTGCAATCGATGAATTCCAATTCCAAACATTGCTGGGTGGCCGGGTTTTCCTTTGGCGCATGGATCGGCATGCAATTGCTGATGCGCCGCCCCGAAATCACCGGCTTTGTTTCGGTCAGCCCGCCAGCGAATATGTATGACTTTTCGTTCCTTGCCCCCTGCCCGTCGTCTGGGCTGGTGATCAATGGCGCCGCCGACCGCGTGGCGCCGCCCGCAGATACGCAGGCTTTGGTTGCCAAACTGCACGAGCAAAAAGGCATCACAATCACCCATGATCAAATCGAGGGCGCCGATCACTTCTTCCGTGACGAGGCGCATATGGATCATATGATTGGCAACGTCACCGGCTACGTCAAACGCCGGCTAACCGAAACCACCCGCTGAGCATGGCACAGGGTGATTTGGCGGCGCGCATGGCCTTTTTGGCCGAAGCGGACAAGCTGAAACAAATCACCCGCGCCACAACTTTGGGGGATGGCAGCCGCGCCGAAAACTCGGCCGAGCACAGCTGGCACTTGGCGCTTTATGCGCTGGTGCTGGCCGATCACGCGCCCGAAGGGGTAGATATAAACCGCGTGATCCGCATGTTATTGGTGCATGATCTGGTGGAAATAGATGCCGGCGATGTGCCGATCTATGCCAATCACGACCCTGCCGCCACAGCGCAGGCAGAAGCGGCGGCCGCAACGCGCATTTTTGGGCTGTTGCCGCCGGCCCAAGGCGCAGATCTGCGCGCACTTTGGGATGAGTTCGAGGCCGCAGAAACCCCAGATGCTCAATTTGCAAAGGCGCTGGATAGGTTTCAGCCGCCAAACCAAAATTTGGCCAGCGATGGCGTCAGCTGGCGCAGCCACGCGCCCACATTGGCGCAGGTCGAGACCCGCGTCGGCGCTCCTATCGCGCGCAGCGTGCCTGAATTGTGGGCCTGGATCGCGCCGCAAATTCGCGCATGGTTTGCGCGCAATATGCCCGGCCATTAGGCGGCCATCACAGCACTGGCCAAACGCCCGCGCAGCCAGTAGACAGGCAGCATGGACAGCGCTTTTCTGATCACCGCTTTCGTCACGTTATTTGTGATTATCGACCCAATCGGGCTGGCCCCGCTTTTCGTGGCCCTGACCCATGGGATGGATGCACGCACCCGCCGGGGCATTGCCATTCGCGCCTGTGTGATCGCTGCAATGCTGTTGGTGCTTTTTGCCGCTTTGGGCGAGGCTGTGCTGGGCTTTGTCGGCATTTCCATGCCAGCCTTTCGCATTGCGGGGGGCATTTTGCTGTTTTTGACAGCGCTTGATATGTTGTTCGAGCGCCGCAGCAAGCGCCGCGAAGATCAGGCAGACGAGCGGCCAGACCCATCGGTTTTTCCCTTGGCCATTCCGCTGATTGCAGGGCCCGGCGCCATTGCCAGCGTGATCTTGCTGACCGGCGAAATGGGCGGTTTGCAGGGCTTTGCCACCACGGTTTTGGTGATGGCGGCCGTGCTGGGCATCGTGTTTGCGCTGTTTATGGTTGCGGGTCTGTTAGAACGGGCCTTGGGCCGCACCGGCATCAACGTTGTCACAAGGCTTTTGGGCATGTTGCTGGCCGCGCTTGCGGTGCAATTCGTACTGGATGGTTTGCGCGCCTTTGGTTTGGGCGGTTAACGCCTGCCACGTGGGCTGGGAGCGCGCCCACCATTGCCGCATGCCACCACCCTGCCTATATCCAAATGCGTAGCAGCACATAGGGGCGATATGAGCGGGATCGAACTGGGGCATCTGGCCTATCTGGGGCTGTTGGGCGGTGCTTTGGCGCTGTGGTTGCTGGTTGAGGGGCGCAAAAACATGGGGCGCACGGTGAAACAGGCCAGCGCGTGGGTGTTGATCTTTGTGGGCGTGATTGCCGCCATTGGGCTGTGGGGCGATATCCGGCGCACGGTTTTGCTGCATCATGACGTGGCCCAAGATGGCAGCCAGATCACCCTGCCACGGGCCCCTGATGGGCATTATTACCTAACAGCTTTGGTCAATGGCACGCCGGTGCGCTTTGTGGTGGATACTGGCGCCAGCCAAGTTGTGCTAACCCCGACAGATGCCGAAAACGCAGGCATTGCACTGGCGGATCTGGTCTATTCGGGCCGCGCAAACACCGCCAATGGCAGCGTGCGCATTGCGCCTGTGCGGCTGGACAGTATCGACGTGGATGGCGTGCAGATGCGCAATATCCGCGCCTCGGTGAACGAGGGGCAGATGAAAACATCGCTCTTGGGTATGACTTATCTTGAGCGGTTCAGCCGTATCGAAATTGCCGGCGGCGCCTTGGTGTTGCACCGCTGATCACGGGCTAAGGGGGGCTGTTTTTTCTGCCTTCATCTGCCAGCGCCCGCTGTCTTCGGACCAATATTGCGCCGCGCAGCCTGCATCGGTCAGGGCTTTCCATTGGCCGCGTGCGGCGCTTACGGCCTGCGCGTCTGTGCCATCAAACAAGATGCAGACCCGCTCCAACGCCTGCACCTCGGCCGCGGCGACCTCGGCACCATCTATGGCCATCAGGCAAGCTGGGGCATTGCCTGCCTTTTGCGCGGTGGTCAGCAACACGGGCTGCAGCGCATCATGGGCACCCCCGGCCTGCCCATGGGGCAAAAACCCCTCTGGCGGTGATATTTGCCACAGTTTTTGGTCCAGCCACTCTATCCGGGCGTCATCGCAGCCGCGCACACACACCCGCCAGCCCGCCTGCAGCGACTTTTCCAGCAGCATGGCCAAAGTCACCTCTAGCGGGCGCTGGGTGAGATGATAGAACATCGCCTTGCCCATGGCCTATGCCTCTAGCATCTCCTGCACCAGACGGTTCAGCGCCAGCACCCCCCAGCCCGTGGCCCCCTGCGGCGCAAGCGCGGTTTCCGATTTAACGCTGGCCACGCCGGCAATATCCAAATGGATCCACGGCATGTCAGGCTTGACAAACCGCTGCAGGAATTGCGCCGCCGTGATCGAGCCCGCCGCCCGGCCGCCGGTGTTTTTCATATCGGCAATCTGGCTTTTGATCAGATCGTCATAGGCCTGCTCCAAGGGCAAACGCCACGCGCCTTCGCCCTCGGCTTGGGCGGCTTTCAAAAACCGGTTGGCAAAGGCATCATCATTGCCAAAGACGGCTGCATTTTCATGGCCAAGGGCAATGATGCACGCCCCCGTAAGCGTGGCCAAATCCACCATGGCGCAGGGGGAAAACCGCTCTTGCGCGTACCACAGCACATCGGCCAACACCAAACGCCCTTCGGCATCGGTGTTGATCACCTCGATCGTGTCGCCCTTCATGCTGCGCACAACATAGCCCGGGCGCGTGGCCGTGCCCGAGGGCATGTTTTCCACCAGCCCAACCAACCCAACCACATTGGCCTTGGCGCCGCGCAGCGCCAAGCTGCGCATCACACCAGCCACAACGCCCGCGCCGCCCATATCCATGGTCATGTTTTCCATGCCAGCGGCGGGTTTCAGGCTGATGCCGCCGGTGTCAAACACCACACCCTTGCCCACCAGCGCCAGCGGTGCTTGGTCTTTCGGGCCGCCCTGCCATTGCATGACAACCAATTTCGTGGGGCTGGCACTGCCTTGACCCACAGACAGGAAACTGCCCATGCCCAGCTCGTGCAGCTGCGCCTCGTCCAGCACCTCGATTTTCAGGCCCAGATCGGCCATCGCCTGCAGGCGCGCGGCAAATTCCGTTGTGGTCAGCACATTGGCAGGCTCGTTGGTCAGATCGCGGGTGAAAAACACCCCTTCGGCCATGGCCATCAAGGGGGCGGCATTGGCCTGCGCCTCGGCGGGGCGGGTGCACATAATGCGCACGCCTTGGCCCCGCTTGGCAGGGGTTTTACGATGCACATCAAAGGCATAGCCGCGCAGCGCCAGCCCCAGTGCCAGCTCGGATATGCGCACGGTTGCCCCCGCCAGCACCAGCAGCGGCTGGGCGCCTTGCCGTTTGGCCAGCTGCGCACCCGCGCGCCGGGCCTCGGTTTGCGTGGGGCGGCGCGGCAAACAGACCAGATCCAGCGCCACCGCCTGCAGCCCCACGGGCATTTCCAATGTGGTGATATCGCCGGGCTTGGCCTCGGCCCAGCTGGGCGCCGCCAGAACCCGCGCCACGGCCCCTTTGCACAGCCGATTGAGCCGCCGCAGGCTGGCATCCATCTTGCCATCGGGCGGGGCAAGGGCGGCAATGCGCCCGGCCACCTGCGCCAGATCATCCAACTGTGTCTCGACAAAGGCGATATCTTGCGGTTGCGTCATGGCTGTTTTCTCCCTGTTTAGGCGATACCTAGCGCGCATCGCCCACCTTGGCCAGATAGCAGTTTGCCCTGCCCGCCTGATCCTGTAACAACAGGTTAACCGCTGCCACGGGGGATAGGTTGTCAAGATTCGACAGGTATATGCTGTCGCAGCTCATGATGCTGTTTGGGTTTTTCGCCCTCGTATTGGTATCCATATACTGGATTAACCAAGCTGTGCGGCTGTTTGACCGGCTGATTGGCGATGGCCAATCGGCGCTGGTGTTTTTAGAACTGACCGCGCTGACATTGCCCAATGTCATACAATTGGTGTTGCCAATGTCGGTGTTTGCGGGGGCAGTTTACGTCACAAACCGCCTAAGCAGCGATAGCGAGCTGGTGGTGATGCAGGCCACCGGCTTTAGTCCGTGGCGGCTGGCGCGGCCGGTGGTGTATTATGGGCTGCTGGTGGCGCTGTTCATGTCGGTTTTGACCCATATTTTGGTCCCCGCCAGCCTGGCACAGCTGAAATCGCGCGAACGCGATATCGCCCAAGATGTCACCGCGCGGTTGCTAAGCGAGGGCACGTTTTTGCATCCGGCGACGGGTGTGACCTTTTATATCCGTGCCATCACCCCAGAGGGCGAGCTGCGCGATGTGTTCTTGCACGATGCCCGCAAACCGGCCGAGCCCATCACCTATTCCGCCGCCCGGGCCTATTTGGTCAAAGACGACGGGCGCGTCACGCTGTTGATGGTCGAGGGGTTATCGCAATCTTATAGCGCCCAAACAACCCGGCTTTTCACCACGCATTTCAGTGAATTTGCCCATGATATCAGCGCATTATTTACCGGAATTCAAGCAGAGGCGCCGCAGTTTCAACATTTGCCAACCCACCAGATTGTGGCCGATTATGCCGCCACAGTTGCCGCCACCCAGCAAAGCCCGGGCCGCGCCGCAGAATTGCTGCATGCGCGGTTTCAACAGCCCCTTTTGTGCATCGTGGCGGCCTTGATCGGGTTCTCAACGCTGCTGCTGGGTAATTTTTCGCGCTTTGGGGTATGGCGGCAGATCGTGGCGGCGCTGGTGCTGCTGGTCTTTGTGAAAATGATCGAGGGCGTGGTCGCCGCGCCCGTGCGCACCGACCCTGCGCTTTGGCCCTTGATCTATTTGCCCACGCTGGCGGGGCTGGCGATCAGCGCCACATTGTTGGCCATCGTCGCCCACCCCCGGCGAAAAGGCCAGCGCGCCCAGCCCAGCCCCCCATCAGAATTGGGGGCCGCATGACGCTGCATTTTTATTTTGCACGCCGCTTTGCCTTGGTTTTCACCGGGCTTTTGGGGCTGTTTTTCCTGCTGATCACGCTGATTGACTTGGTCGAGCAAACCCGCCGCCACGCCTCTAGCGGCACCAGCTTTGGCGAGGTGTTCGGCCTGACATTGCTGAACGCCCCGGCGGGCCTGTATCAAATGCTGCCCTTGGTGATGATCTTATCCACCGTCACGCTGTTTTTGGGCCTGTCGCGATCAAGCGAGCTGGTGGTCACCCGCGCGGCGGGGCGGTCGGGGTTGGTGGCATTGATTGCGCCCGCGCTTGTGGCAGTGCTGGCGGGTGTGATCACGATTGCCGTGTTCAACCCCATCGTTGCTGCCACCTCGAAACGGTTTGCCATGCTGGACGAGCGCTATTTAACCGGGCGCGAGGCGGTGTTTTCGATTTCGTCACAGGGGCTGTGGCTGCGCCAAGCCGATGCCAATGGCCAAACCGTGATCCGCGCCCAACGTGCCGGGGTAGATGGCGCTGCACTTTACGATGTGACGTTTTTGTCCTTTGGCGCCGATGGCAGCCCCGAACGCCGGATCGAGGCGGCAAGCGCCCGTCTGGAACCGGGGGCGTGGCATTTGCAGCAGGTGAAATTATGGCCACTGGCGGCGGGCCAAAACCCCGAAGCGCTGGCGCAGGTCTTGCCAGAATATACCGTCACCTCGGCGCTGACCCAAGACGGCATTCGCGACAGTTTCGGCGACCCTTCGATGATCTCGATATGGGAACTACCCGCCTTTATCACCCAGCTGGAACAGGCCGGTTTTTCCGCGCGCCGCCATGCTGTGTGGCTGCATATGGAATTGGCGCGGCCGGTGTTTTTCTTGGCGCTTTTGTTGGTGGCCGCCGCCTTTACCATGCGCCATGCCCGCGCGGGGCGCACAGGCATTGCGGTGCTTAGCGCTGTTTTGCTGGGCTTTGGCCTGTATTATATTCGTAACTTCGCGCAGATCTTGGGCGAAAATGGCCAAGTTCCCGTTGTCTTGGCAGGCTGGGCCCCCAGCATCGCGGCCTTGTTACTGGGTTTGGGCATCGTTTTGCATCAAGAGGAGGCGTAATGCCACAGTTTCGGCCCCTTTTCCTGCCCCCTGCCTTGGCCTTGATGCTGGCGCTTTTTTGCGCCCTTGCCCCCGCCCAACAGGGCGCTTTCGCGCAAACCATTGCGGCCCAGCCCAGCCTGCCCCCCGCCACAGGCGATAGCGCGCAAGATGCCATTTTGGTGGCCGACCGCGTCAGCGTCAAGGGGCGCGATATTTTGGTGGCGCAAGGAAATGTCGAGGCGTTTTTTGGC
>Ga0181600_10001875_pt1 | contig 16305 bp, 10 predicted proteins | sample 041ome_2_FD_132982 | JGI IMG/M metagenome (GOLD analysis project Ga0181600, IMG submission 132982) | Coastal salt marsh microbial communities from the Groves Creek Marsh, Skidaway Island, Georgia - 041406US metaG (megahit assembly) | ecosystem: Environmental > Aquatic > Marine > Intertidal zone... | reverse complement strand
GCGTCGTGCGCGTTGTTCGTGTCGCTCGCTTCGCGCAAGCTGGAACAAGCGAAGGACGAACTGTCAAAGATTGGCGGGTCCGCGGCTCGAGATGTGGAGATGCAAACGGCGCACGCGGCGTCGGCTGGAGGGATTTGGGCAGCTTTGAAGACTGGAGACGAGGAGGGTGTGAAGCGGTTGGTTGGCGCGCGACCAAAGTGTTTGGTCGAGAGAGGTCCGGTGGGGGAGACCCCGTTGCATTTGATGCTCTTGTATGGGGGTGGAATGTCGTTTACGGATTCTCCGCAGCTTCGAAGCGCGAAGTTCATCGGTGAAACGCGCCCTGCGGCGGTGAATGACGTGTATGTGGGATCGGAATATTACGGTGAGAGCGCTTTGCACATCGCCGTCGTGAACCGAAACGTCGAATTAGTTCGGTGGCTATTACAAACGAGCGAGGACACGCCAGCTTTGCTCGCTGCGCGAGCGACGGGCAGGTTTTTCTCAAAAGGTCAGCCGTGTTACTACGGTGAGTACGCGCTCAGCTTTGCGGTGAGCACGGGTCAGAGCAACATCGTGGACATTTTGCTTCGAGCGGGCGCCGACGCTTTGGCGCAAGATACGCATGGAAACACGTGTTTGCACATGGCTGTGATCCATAATCAACCCGAAATGTACGATCAGTTGTGTAAATCTTGTGCGAAACCGAAAGAACTCGAGCAGTGCGAGAACGGCGATAGACTCACACCATTGTTGTTCGCCGCGAGGAGCGGTTACCAGGAAATGTTCAATTTTTTACTCGAACGCATTTGTGTCACCGAGTGGTCGTACGGGCCAGTCACGTGCAAGCGAATGCCATTGATGGAGATTGATACGAAGCAGCGCGAGAGACCGGGGGCGTTGGAGGAAATTGTGGAACAAGGACACTTGAATTTATTGTGTTTGCCGCTGGTACAAGAGTTGCTTCAGCGCAAGTGGGACTGCTTCATCGGGAAACTCTTCTACAGAAGAATGTGGCACTTGTTTTTGTTTTTGATGACGATGACGTGCATTCACATCACCTTTGACGCCGGTACCGGACTCGATAGCTTTGTGTCTACCGCCGCACAGACAGCGAAAACCGGGATACTCGGCGTCGTCGTCGCGCAACTTGCGTACGAATGGTCGCATAGGAAGAACGCGAGCGGTCAGAGCGTGGTTTCAACGTTATTCTGTGTCGCATATTTGGGTTCCATCGCCGCGAGAAATTTGATTCAGGACGAGCTCGTCTCCGACGGTATGCTCGCGGTTTCCTTCCTCTTTGCCTGGTTCCACTTTGTCTGGCTCTTCATGGGCTTCAAGTCCACCGGTCACTTTGTCATCATGGTTTACGAAATCCTCATCGATGACGTCGCACCCTTCACCCTCATTCTCGGGTTTTTTCTCGTCGCCTTCTCCACCGCCATGTACGTCACCATCCAACCCGCGTCGTCGAGAAGCTTGTCGAGCTTTTACGAGCAAACCTTGTCTTGTTTCGAGTGGCTCACCAACGGCGGATACGAGGGAGACGTCGTCGCATCCGTCCAGCGTGGCGAAACTTTAATGACGGTTCTCATGGCCACCTTTACCATTCTCGGCGGCGTCGTCCTATTAAACCTCCTCATCGCCATGATGGGCGACACCTACGCCAAGGTGAGCGAAAACGCCGTCGCCAAGTGGCAACTCCAACGCGCCCGAATCATGCTCCGCCTCGAGCGCGGCATCCCAACCAAACATCGCGATCGTCTCTCACGAGACGTCTGGATTTCAATCGAAAACGAGCGCTTCCTCCAGGTGCAGCTCGTCAACGGTTTAACCGCGTTGGAGCAAGACCACTCGTCCGAGTAAACGCGAACGACGCGCTTCAAAACCTTCGCCGCGCGCGCGCGCGTTTACGCATGTACCAATCAATCTAGGCGATCCATCCATGGATAGTTTTAATTAATCATCACCACCGTTCTCCCGCGTTTTCTCCGCGCGCGGTGCTCTCTCGACCCGGTTCCTCTGGCGCGCGTAGAAGTTTCCAGAAGGTAGGCACCCACGTGGGTGCCGACTTTGACGCGACCGGTGCGAACGCACACATTCCGCATTCCACGACGCGCGACGCGCGCGACGACGAGAAGAGAGAGAAACCCGACGGACGCGCGGACGAACGGACGAGAGAGGCATCGTCGACGCGAACCGAACCGACGCGCGCGGTGAAAATGGCGGACTTTTACGCGACGCTCGGAATCTCAAAGGCGGATGCGAGCGATGAGACGAAACTGAAAAAGGCGTACAAAAAGGCGGCGATGAAGTCGCACCCGGATCGAAAAGGTGGGAACGCGGAGCGGTTTAAACGGGTCGGGCTGGCGTACGATACGCTGTCGGATCCGAGTAAACGCGCGGTGTACGATCGATACGGGGAGGAGGGGTTGAAGGCGGGATTCGTCCCGCCGGAGGAACGGGCGTCGGCGAGCGGCGGCTTTGGGAACGGGAACGGTGGTGGAACGACGTTTAGGACGACAACCACGGGTGGTGGTGGGTTTCCTGGTGGCGCTGGGTATCAAGAGTTTAGCGGTGCCGATGCGGAGAAGTTGTTCCGATCGTTCTTCGGTGGAGGCGGGAGCCCGTTTGGATCTGGCGGCGCGGGAGGAGGCTTTGATTTCGGCGGCGTTGGAAATGGCGGCGGAGGCTTTGATTTCGGCGGCGTTGGAAATGGCGGCGGAGGCTTTGATTTCGGTGGGGGAGGTGCAGCTCGAAAGCGTAGGAGACCTGAAAACATCGTGCATTTGGAATGCACGCTCGAGGAGTTATTCAGAGGGACGAAAAAGATGCTCAAGTTGACGCGAAAGGTGAACGCCGGCGGCGGCCAATTGGTGGATCGCGAGGAAACAATGTCCATCGACGTCAAACCGGGATGGAAGGCTGAGACGAAGATTACGTTCGAGCGACGCGGAAACGAAGAACCGGGTGAGCCGGGTCAAGGCGCAAACTTGGTCGTTGTCATCAAAGAGAAACCGCACGCCTGGTTGAGGCGCGAAAAAGATGATTTGATATACGAGGTGCCTTCCATTTCGCTCCGCAGCGCTCTGGTGGGCTTCAAAATGTCCTTCGTCAATGTCGATGGGGAGAAGATTGAAGCACCTTTCGACGAGTGCACGTCGCCCGGATCTATCAGAACCTTGCGCGGCAAAGGAATGCCGAATCAAAAGACGGGCGTGCGAGGCAACTTGCTACTAAAAATAGGCAAGGTTGAGTTTCCGCGCGGCAAGCTTACGGCGAAACAAAAGAGCCTCATCAAAGAGGCGCTCGCCACCTCGGCGGCTTAGCTTAGCTCGCGAAAATTGACATTATGAATCGAATCGATGTATTGCACTTTTTTGTTATCCGAGACTTTCTCTAATTTTTTCCATTTTCGACGTCGGATTGACTGACTTTTTCATCTCCTTGCCGGCGTTTTCGACGGCGTCAAAGCACAGCGTGTCAATCTCGTCTGCTATTCCACGAATGATTGCGTCGATCTCCGTCTTCAACACGCGACACCGCTTGACATCCACGGGTACGACGTCATCCACCTGCGCGTCGGGCGCTTTGCTCGCAGCCTTCGTGTCGGTTGCAGTTGCCGCGGAAGCGGTGGCTTTCGCCGCCACGGCTTCTCGAACACGCGCCATCTCGTCTTCGTAATCCTTCAGGAGCTGCTTCATCCTCGGGTTGAGCGTTGGATCGGTCTCGTTAACGATTGAACGCATGCGACAAGAGGCATCGTGGCCTTCCACTTTGTAAGGCGAGACGTTTTCGCGACTGCAGAAACCACACACGTGATATCCCGAGCACTCTGAGCCCTTCTTCGTCGAGCAAAATCCTCTCGATGAGCCTCCCAACAGCCCCTTCTCGAACTCCCTGATCCCAGACATTGATTTCATGAAGTACAAGAAGCACGGCGTCTTGTTCGGCGGCGGGATCACCGTGCAAATTGGGTGCAATTTGCATTCTGGTTTGTGCTTGCCTCGTCCCTCCTCGCCGCACAAGCCGCAAATGTGCCTCGAGTGGCAGCGGTCACCCTTGCCGCAGAGGGTCCAGCCACCGGCGCCTCCGACTTTGAACTTTTGCGAATCACTCTCCATTTTGAAATAATCACCACACGAGTGCAAGTAATATTTGCGACACAAATCAATCGGCGCCGGCTTTGCGAAGAGATTGTATAGGCGACACGTCTTGAGGTGCTGGTTCGTTCCAACCTTGCCACAAGAGGCGCAAACGTGTTCAAACATGCACTCCGAACCGCGTGGACAAATATTTAACGTGTGATCCACCTGATTCCAGCCAGCTCGAAGAGCTGCGCCTGAGTTGTCGGCAGAGTTGAGGTAGTACTCGACGCACGCTTGCTTCTCGGTACGCTTGTTCACATTCATGTAGAGCATTGGACACTTACCGTATGGATGACGCGGCGACTCGCAGAGCTCACACACGTGTCTATTCACGCACCCAGAGCACCCGACGCTATCCCTACGAAGGTTGAAAGCTTGGCAAATCTCACCCGCGGGCGCGTTGAGCTGTTGCTTTTGTGCTTTGGCAGCGGCGTGCGCGTCGTGATCGTAGTCGTCGACGAACGCCGAGTCGACAAGCGTCTGCTCGACCGACCGAACGATGTTCGAACGATTCAGCAAGTCTCTGAGTTCGCTCGGCGTCGCGTCGAGACCGAGCGCGTTCGAACCGTCATCACCGTCATCTCTAAGTTGGTCGATGTTCACCTCGTCGGCGTTTGAGTACAAACCAGAGGTATCTTCCATCGGTGCCACGTCCACGCCGTCTTCGAGGGCGCCAGCCAACGCACCGGTGCCGGAACTGTCACCCATGGAGAAGAACGGACTCAACCCTCTGTCCGCACCCTGCGGCGTGTTTTTCTCCAAATCCGCGCTCGTAAACGAACTGCTCGCGCTCAGGTCAAATCCGAGCGGTAATCCCGCGTTTGCCCTCGGCGCCTTGGCCAAGTCTCCGCCGAGAAGACCCGCGAAATCAGACATCATGTTCTCTATGTAGTCGTCAACCGGCGCCGCTCCATCGGCGGCTTGGCGCGCTTCTCCCGAAAACGCCGAAGAGTAATAATTCGGCGGCGTGGAACCAAAGGCGCCGCCGCCCCGCGACTCGGTGGCGTCCAATCCCGCACCCGTCCCCGGCGGAGTTTTCGACGCGCTCGACGCCGCCGAGCGATGCGCCTGCCCACCCCTCGTCGTTCGTGGCGTCAACACGGACGACATTCGCTTCTCACCCTGAGAAGTCGTCGGCGCCCGCGACGCGCTCGGCGAACTCGCCCCGCCGCCCGCGTTACCACCACCGCCACCGCTCAGAATCCTCGGACTCCGTCCCTTCATGATCGAACCGAGCATTCCTAAAACATCCTGATCGCTCGCGTTCGTCATCGTTTTCGGTGGAACCTTCCCGACGACGACGCCCCTCGACGACTCGCCCGCCGGAACGTCCGCGACAAAGCCGCCGGAACTTCCGCCGCCCTTTTCCTCCACCACCTGTTCCTCCCCGTCCCACAGCGCGCACACCCGCTCGTTTCCTTCCGTCCTCACCACCCGTATCCCTCCCGCTTCGATCAACGCCCGCTCCGTCTCTTCGTCCGCGCACACGAACTCCTCCGCCGATAACCGCGCGCTCGTCGCTCGCTTGGACACCAGCACCCGATCCGGGCTCTTCAACCCGATCAAAATCACCCCGAGTTGCCCCCCACCCACGACCCGGGTCTCGATGACGTACCTCCGCTTTTTCGTCGCCCCATCGAGGGCGAGTTTGAGCACGCGCGCCGGTCCTTTCGGCGCTTCACCGGCGGACATTTATCGTTGTTGTTCGTCCAGAGCGCGGGCTCGGGATCTTCCTCAAAGTCCGCGACGACGACGACAGAGAACGACGACGACGTCAGAGAGCGACGACGACGACGAAAGTGGAGTTAAAGAACGAAACGCGTTAGGTTCGCGCCGACGATCGGGTTCGGATGCGTCGGCGTCGCGGTGTAAGGAGGGCAAAAGAGAAGAATGAATGAATTTCGTTTCAACACGAGCTCGAACGCGCGACCATCACTTTTTGGACTTTTTGGCGCGAGATTTAGCGCCGGATCCCCCGGCGCGGGATCTCCCGCGGGGTTTCCCGCGAGATTTCGCGGATGAGGATGCGGCGGCGGCGGTGGAGCGCTTGCGCTTCGACCCGGCGGTGGCGGCGGTTTCGGTATCCGGGAAGCGGTCGTCTTCGTCTTCGGCGTCGTCTTCGGCGTCGTCGAAGAGCGAACCGACGCCGAGATTTTGCATCCCACCCATCGCGTTCGGGTCCTCTCGAAGCTGGACGTACTCGCGATGAACGCTCTCGATCTTTGCCTGGTCGGCGTTGACGGCGACGACGACGACGGTGCCGGCGCACGGGGCGACTCGAGCGTTGTACATGACGCCCTTCATGTCAACCTTGAGCGAACGCGCGCTCTCCGCCAACCAACGCCCGACGGCGCCCGTGTCCCCGTCGAGATCCACGGCTTCACCCGCGCCTTCGATTTCAAACAAAACCTTGGATTTCCCACCGAGATTGGACGTGGCGACGAGATCGACGCTCGTCGACGATCCATCCGTCGTCTTCGGCGCCGGCGCCGGTTTCCTCGCCTCCGCGTCCAATCCCGTCCTCCTCGTCGTCTCCGTCGCTCCCGTACTCCGCCCCGCCGGGGCGTCGCCGAACGGATCCTCACCTTCCCCGCGGGTTCTCCCCGACGTCCCCGCCCGTCTCGCGCGTGCAATCCCGTCGTCGTCCTCCTCCTCCTCCTCTCGTCCGGCCTCTTCGCTCAAAGTCTCCGCGGCGTCTCGCACCGCCCTTCCCAGCGATTCCGGTGACCGGAACTTTTCCATCCACGCCGGTTCATCGCTCTCCCCGTCGTCGTCGTCGTCGTACGGAAGCGTCACCACGGCGCGTTTCCGCGGCGTCGGCTGGTTTTCTTTCCCGGGCGTCGTCGTCGATCGTTTCGGCTGTCATCGATGGATTCGAATTCAAAAGATGCGCGTCAGCGTCTCGAATCGTTCGTTCGTTCGTTCGTTCGCGCGAGAAAAACAAAACGGACCGCGGGTGCACGCGCGCCGCACCTTTACCGGACTCGCGACGCGTTGAAGCAGGCTCGGGAGCTTGAACTCGTCGTCGTCGCTCGAATCGTCGTTGATCACGACCACGGGCATGATGATGTGCGCGTCACTTTATGACGATTCGATTCGATCCGGTCCGATTCGACGGAGATGCCGAGACTCGTCCTCGAACGACCGGACCGGACGCGCGCGAGGGAGATCCCCGGGTTGGGGTTCGGCGCCGAACGCGTCGAACCGATCGTCGACGAGCGCGGGACGTCGGAAGATGATGATGATGAGTTTTACTTGATTGTTCACGGGTTGAACTCGCACAAGGCGAACCCGAACGTCCGGGCGCTGAGCGTGGGGTTGGCGACGCGGGGGAAACGGTGCGTGGCGTTCGATCTTCCGGGACACGGGGCGTGCGATGGGGAAAAAGGGGACGCGCGAGGGATATTTAAGGGTAAAGAGGCGGCGTTGGAACGAGCGAGGCGGACGTTGCGAAGCGTCGGGGCGAAAAAGGTTGTCGTGTGTGGGTCGTCGATGGGTGGCGCGCTCGCGGTGTACTTTGCGAACGAGTTGAGGACTGAACGGGAGTTTGAGATTGTTCGGGTGGTGTTGATTAATCCGTTGGTGAAGATGAAAAAGGCGTTTCCGCAGGCGGTGCTCGGGGCGCTCTGGGCGTTGTCGAGGGTGACGCCGTGGCTGGAGGTTTCGCCTAGGCCGACGGATAAGATTGACGCCGCGGATGAGAACGATAGACCAGATTTTGACGACGAGGCGCAGGAGCAGTGCGACGCGGATGAGCTCACTTGGAAAAAAGGGGTGTCGTTGCGCACCGCCGTGGAGTTGTACGATTTGACGCGTCACAACGCGGGTGAAAAGGAAGTCGAGTGCGGATTGGTCAGGCTGAGCTTTCACGTGCCCATCTTGCTCATAACTGGGGGGAGAGACGACGTCGTGCCCCCGGACGCGGCGATCGATCGCGCGAGATTGGCGGTGAGCGCGGGCGGTAAGGCGGAACACGTCAAATTTGAGCGCGCGGGGCACTCGCTGACGCTTCAAAGCCGGCGCGAAGAGTTCTTTGATCTCGTCGCCAACTGGCGATGGGATGCCTAAGTAGTCTATGTGTATAACAAAACCAAGTACAGTGTTTACGTGAACATCTTGTAAAGCGTGAGCGATACGCCCAGGATGACCATGATTAATATCATATCGACGCAAAACCGACGCGTCGAACGCATCTTCGTCACCGCGTGCTTCAGCCTCGCGTTCGCCGTGCGTATCTCCGAATTAGCGTTATCGAGCTTTTCTTCGATCGCGTCCGTGATCGGCTCTTGCCGGTGAATCTCCTCCTGCATCTCCCCGCCGATATCCCTGAGAACGCTCAAACCGCGAGAAATGTTGTCCAAACCTTGATCCTGCTTCTTCTTCCGCGCCTCAAACTCCGCCCTGAACGCCTCACTCGTCTCGCTCTTCTCCATGTTCACGAAAGGATTCGATGACGACCCGGGTTGGGCGTCCTCAGAGATGTTTACAACCTTGGACGGTCCGCCGTACCCACCCGGCGCCGGCCGGCGCTTTTGCGGCGGCAACGCCCTCGACACGCCGTCCGCCACCGCCTCGACTCTGTCCTCGAAATCATCCACTATTTCAATCATGGCTCGCACATCATCTTCGCTCACCCCGCTCGACTTGGCCTTGGCTAGCTTACGAAGCTTTGGCACCTCCCCTCGAAGGTAGTTTTTCCCTCGCCGCACTTCGGCGTTGAGCGTCGCCACCGCCGCGCGACTCTTTTCCGACTTGACGCCCGCCGCCTTTTCTAAAAGCTCATCCAAAACCGACTCACAGTTTGTCAACAACGCCGCGAACGCATCTGTGCCGTGCAGTTTAGACACGCGCTCCTCCACGGCGACTCTCGTCTCGGTTTGTTTCGGTAGGTACGACTCGTACCTGTTTGTTCAAAACGTTTGTCAAACGAATTCGTCAGTCTCACCGCTGTTCACGCACTCGACGCGCGCGAGTCTCCCCGCCGCTTCAAACGCCGAAGCGAACGAGCATCTATTCGTCGTTTTCACGCGCACCTATCCATGAGCGCGCTCACGCGCGCGAGCATATCCCCCGTGGACGTCATGGTTCCAAGCCGTTTCCTCCGATCTCTCTCGCGCGCAGACACACGCCCGTCGCGCGTTCTCTTCTCGCCGTCGCCGCCGCGCGCTCGCCCTCGGTCGGTCGTGCACGAGCGTTCGCGTCGGATGTATTCCGCGCGTTCGCGCGTTCGATCCGTCGGCGGCGTTGAGTGACGTCGGCGACGTTGCCTGTCGGCACCAGAAGACGCTGCATTCGGCACACGTCGACGCGCAGTCAGCGAACCGGTAACCGCCGCCGCTCGCGAAATCGCGCGTCGAGGAGACGACGGAACGAAGAGTCTTGTTTTTACGCGCGTCGATCGACACGCTCGCACGCTCGCGAGCTTGAACGTTGCGCGTCGTTGGTGAACGTGTTTCCCCTGTCGGTCGGCACCTTGGCCCAATTTGAAGTTTGGATTCCGTCGTCATGTCGACGCTGAGCTTTACCCCGCACCACGCCCTCGGCGGTGGAGTCTTGCTCGGAATCGCGGTGATCGGTAAGCTCGCGCTGAGCGGACGCGTGCTCGGGGTTTCCGGGGCGTTTAAGGGATTGGTTCGCGGGGCGAGAGAACCTTGGCGGCTCGCGTTCATCGGCGGCTTGCTCGGCGCCGGTGCGTTGGCCAAGGCGATCGATGCGGTGGACCCGACGTTGCCGTTACAGATGGTTGAAACCCCGCGCGCGCTCGCGGCGGGTTTGCTCGTCGGTTTCGGTACCGCGATGGGCCGCGGTTGCACGAGCGGACACGGAATTGTCGGCAACTCGAGACTGAGCGTCCGAAGCATGGCGTACACAGTTGTCTTCATGGTGACTGGCGCGCTCACGGCGACGATTTTCGATACCAACGGTGCGCTAGGCGTGGATTCATCCCATCACGTGCTCGGGTTTGGCGCTTCATACGCTGAACCGGCGGATTTAGGTTTGTGGACGCGCATCGGCGCGGCGAGCGTTTGCGCCTTTGCCGCGGCGCGAGCCTACATCAAGCACAACATTCGTCTCAGTAAGGAAGGCCATCCGAGCCCGAGCAAGAAGCACGCCATCGACGTCGTCGTTGATGGCGCCGCGGGCCTCGTCTTTGGCCTCGGTCTCGCCGTGAGCGGCATGATGTCTCCCGCCAAGGTGAGCGCTTTTCTCAGCGTCGCCGCCGCCTCCTTCGATCCCTCGCTCATCTTCGTCATGGGCGGCGCCATGGGCGTCACCATGCTCGGCATGAAACTCATCGGCGCCAACACTGGCCTTCACAAGCCCACGTGTTCGTACAACAGCTTTGATTTCACCACGAACAAGTCGGTGGACAAGCGTCTCTTGCTCGGCGGCGCCCTCTTCGGCGCCGGTTGGGGTCTCGGCGGCGTCTGCCCCGGTCCCGCCATCGTCGCCAGCGTCGCCGCACCGAGCGCGTTAAATCTCGTCTGGATCACCGCGTTTCTCCTCGGCATGTTTGCCCACGAATCCGCCTTTTAATAAGCAATCGCGCGGGACAGACGACCAACCGCCGCTCCTGATGAAAAGTTCCATCAGGAGAACAAAATCAAAACCCTACGCACTAATTACCCATACATACATACGGGTCAACACGACACGATTTTCCAACACGCATCCGAGTTGAGTTGAGTCCCCATGGTATTTTACGAGTCCTGAACCGTCAGTCTCGGGTCCACAAAGACCCGCGACCCACGTCTGGACGCCCGATCGATCGACAGACGACGACACACGACGACGCGATGGCTTCCACATCTGCCCGAACGACGACGATCCGCGCGCCGACGACGACGTGCGCGACGCGAAGAACGATCCGCCGTGGATCCACCGTGCGCCGAAGCGCCGAGGCGGCGGAGAAAGTGGACGCGACGTCCACCGAGGTGCGTGTTCGCTTCGAGACCGACCGACTCGCGGGGTTTATGCTATCTGATTGGATTACGATGGCGACGGATGCGCCGACGAACGCGACGCGCGCGCGCGGTCGGGGTTTTCGTCGTGAACGACGACGACGGTATCGGTGTTAAGTCTCTCGCCCGCGTCCGCGGATGGGGTCGCGCGGTACCGGATGGACCGACGAACGCACGGGCGAGGTTCGGAGGGTTGGTTTTGTCTTCTTATCCAGTTTGGACCGAGGAGCGAAAGCGCGGGCGTCGGGGGTCGCGCCGCCGAAGAGCGCGCGCGTTCGTTCGTTCGTTCGTTTCGATCCCGGTGGCGTCACACTGACTTGTTTTTTATTTCTCCGTCTGCAGGTGAAGCAGTTTTACTTTTGCGTCGCGAACGCCGACTTTATGCTCAACGACGAAAACAACGAGCACTTTCCAGAGATTTTGCGCGAGCGTCGTCGATTTTACAAGGAGAAGGCCAAGCCGCAGGATTTCTGGATGGTGCCGAACCCGGCGTTCTTGGACGCGATGCCGGACGTCAAGGCTAAGGTTCGTCAACCGTGCGTCGCGGTTGTGACGACGGATAAGGTTTGGAACGATTTCGTCAAGCTTCGCATGGATAGAGTGTACAAGGGCGGCGTCGAGGGCGCGACGTGCGACATTCTCAAGAGCAACGCTCCGATCGATCCGGACTCTTTCGCCAAGCCCGCCAACTGGACCGCGCCGTACGCCAAGTACGCCGCCGGTTGGTGGTCCGTTTTCGAGCCCAACGGCGATTTCTAATCAAACCGAGCGGGGCGTTTCGGCCATCCGAGGCGTCTCTTCCAAGTTGTGTAGCGCACAGAGTCAAGACTAAAAAGTTTCTTCAAGTCGCGCGTCCACCCTCCTTCCTCACACCCCGGCGACGCGTTTCGCGAATGACGACAGCCTCGACCGCGACGATGACGACGATGTCGACGCGCGTCGCGCGCGTGCGATCGCGAGTCGGTACCTCGGCGACCGGTCGCGGTATCGTCGGCAAACGACGCGCGAACGACGCGAGAAAAAAGATGACGTCGCTTCGAGCGACCGCCACGAACCTCGACGCCGAGAGCACGGTGCGCGAGATGTACAGGCGAATCAACGCGCGAGACGTCGCCGGTGCGCTCGAATGCGTCGATGACGACGTCGTGTACGAAGACTTTAACTTTCAACAGCCGTTCGTCGGGAAGGAGGCGGTGCGAAGGCTGTTTGAGGAGTCGTGCGACGGCATACCGGATGGATTGGACTTTATCGTCGACGAGTGCACGGGCTCGTCGGCGGATGGAGCGAGCGTGGGGATGACTTGGCACGTGGAGATGGATGGAGAAGCGTTTCCGAACGCGCGGGGGTGCTCATTTTATCGGGTGAGTGAGAAGACGGGGAAATTGGCGTACGCGAGAGACGTGGTGGAGAGCCCGGCCAAGTTGGGAGAGGCGAGTTTTTCAATCATACGCGTTGTCGCGCCGCTGGTGAAGAAACAGATTGCGGCGAAGAAGGCAAAAAGTGGCGGTGGTGCGAACGATGTGCAGACGAAAAGTGTTGGGATTGAGCGTCCGATTGGCGTGAAGGATGAACCGGCGAACGCGTTGACGAGCGCATTTTTTTGGCTCGCGGGCGCCGCGTACTGGTACGTCTTGCTGCTGTCGCCGTCGGATAATCCGATTCCGGGTGACCCGGCGTACGCTATCAAACCGGAGACTTTACAAGAGGTTATCGCGTCTTCGACGGATTTCTTTTTCGTGTTGCCGATTTTGAACAAGTTCGGCGTCGATCTCCTTGGACAGGCGCCCGAGGTGCATCCCGTGTCTCTCGGCGTCTTCAACTTTGCTGAAGCGTACATTTTCATGCTTCTCCCGCTATTAATGATGGATAAGCGCGGTAGAGACTTGCCAACGACGAAGATGTGGTCGATTGGCATGTTTTTGACCAACGCGGTGCTCTTGCCGTACATGGCAATTCGCGCCAACACGCCCGTCGAGGGATGGAATCCGGAAAACAGCACCGACGCCGAGGGATGGAGCGAAAGCAAACTCGGATCCAAAGGCTTGATGAGCAAGATTTTCGGCGCGACTGGTTTGGGGGTCGGTCTATTGTCAGTCTACTGGACTCTTTTCGAGGATCCAAGCGCCGGTAATCTCTCCGAGCGCCTCGCCTTTTTCAATAATCTGATGCACACCGATCGCGTTAGCGTCGCCTTTGTCGTCGACATCGCGCTCGTGTGCATCTGGCAAGCATACTTCATGAAGAAGATCGATAAGGACTCGGGAGCTCTCGCGTACATTCCTTACTGGGGACTTTGCTTGTGGCTAATGCTCTGAGACGATGTGGGCGCCGCTAGCACAAATCAATGTAAAAAAATCTGTCTCTTTCGTTTTAATAATCGTGTCTAATTGAGTCTAGAGCTCAGTCTTTGCCGCCTTCTTTTTCTTCTTGCTCTTCTTCTTTTTCTTCTTCGGCGCGGCGGCCGCCTCCGCCGCCTTGCGAGCTTCCTCTTCTTCCGCCGCTTTGCGAGCTTCCTCTTCTGCTCGCTGCGCGAGCTCCTCGCGAGACAACGCAGCGTCGCCTTCAATCTCTTCGCCCATGATATCGCTCAGGTCGAATTCTTCTTCAATTTCTTCTTCGATGATTTCTTCCACCTTCTCCCCGCCCTCAATCAGTTTGGGCATCTCTTGGAATCTCCAAGTTTTCACCTTGCCGCTGAGAACGTGTTCGCAGAACTCCTTGACATCGTCAATTTCAAACGCCCCCTTGTGAGTGGCGTATCGCAATTGCCTCGAGGTAAACACGGTGACAGTCGGGTAATCGACTGGGTTGTTGACATCGAACACGCTCGCGAAGGATCGCTGCGTGGTGGGATCTACCACGGCGAAGTGGAACGGCTTGCCGTACAGCGCCTTGGCGACTGCGTGGAAAATCTTCTCTTGCGCGGAATCGCCACCCTTGATGAGCGCCACGACACACAAACCTCCCTTGGAAGCGCACTCTTCGTCGAGCGCTTCGGAAGTATCGACCGTCTTCGGCATCGCAATCTCCACGTCCGCATCCGCGCCCATGATGTGCGCGCGCAACTGAGAGATCCACATGTTCACCACTGGTTGCATGAGCGACGGGTGTGGATATCTCTGCACAGCCATGCGCATCTGGCCGTCCTCGTCGACCCCAGACGACTCGCGATAGACGCAAACTAACGAGGGGAACTGCTTGACTTGGAACTGACTCTTCAATTCTTCGCTCATGTCAGATGTGACGCCAAAGATGAAGTCTGCGTTCACCGCCGCCATCACTCGCAACAGGGCGCGAGAAGTGGCATCGTTCTCCTCGGCAAAGAGTAAGACTCGAGGTGCGGTGGACGCCAAGCCAAAGAAAGACTGATCCATGTTTTTAGCCGTGACTGGTATCGTCAGGTCTGGACTGGATTCGTCAAAGAAACTGGCAATCTTTTCCTCGGCGTAGCCTTCGATGTCGTACGAAGCGGGCGAGTACGTGAGCACTTCTCGATCTTCCTCTTCGTCCGATCTCGGGAACAACAAAAGTTCCACGCACGCGTCCGGTGATTTAGCAAAGATGCCAAACTTGTCAATCAAAGACTTAGACGCGTCGTCCGACTCGTTTTCGGGAACGATGACTTCGTGCATCGGCAAGACGCCCTCGAACGATCGAAGCCTACGCGGAATCGCTTCAACCACGGACGCACATCGCTCTTCCGCCTTGCTGAAGACGACAAACTGCATCTTATCCTTCTTCAAGACGTTATCGGTGAAGTCGCTCGCCTTGAGCGGGGTCAAGATGGACATGGATGCGTACTGATCCTTCTTTTGCTTGGCGTCGTCGCCCGCGTCTCCGCCCGCTCCGCGAATCTCCATCTTTAGCTCAACCTCCGGACCGGCGTGCTCGGTTAAAAACGCGAGCACAACCTCTCTTTTCATTGAATCGCTCTCGAGAGGTATCGGTGCCGCGGAGGCGTCGGCGGGGTAAACCACCAGACGAGCGCCGCCCGTCGTCGTCTCCGATTGTTCTACGCCTGGCAATTGCGGCGCCTCCGAGCCCTCGTAATACACCTCCACGAATCGCATTCGGCCCTCGAGAGCGTGGGAAATCGCCTTGAGCAACGACGAAGTCGTTTTTTTGTTCGTCAGTAACACCGCCTTGGGGAGCTCACCATCCGTTGACGTCGCGATGCTTTCCTTTGAGACGCCGTCGGCACCCGCGTCTACGCGTTCCACGAGGTACGACGGCAACGACTTATCCGCAAACGCCGCAATCGTTCTCGCGCTCACGTCCATCATTCGCCCCGTCGAGTCCGCGAGCGGAAACGTCTCCGGAAGCTTGACACTCCTCCGTTCATCGTACGGATTGAGCGTCGCGTGCGTCGGATAGGCTAAAATCGCCGGCAACTGTTGCAACCGCACCAAACTCTCAAACTTTTCCATGTCCAAATCCTCCGACAACACGTTGAGGGACCCAAACTTCACCCCGAGTTTTTCCCCTGCCGACACGCTCGCCTTGGCGAACTCCTTTTCGATCATCTCGCACGCCGGGCACTTGTCAGCGTCCGCCGTGAGAGAAACCATCCACGGCTCGCGCGAGCGAAGCACGTCCCGCTCCAGCGTCTCCAGCGTCAACGGAACCACCGAAGACGCCGACACCGTCGCCACCGCGAACGCCGAAACCAACACAACCACCGTCACGATCGTCATTCGCATCGTTCGCGCCGCCATCGTCGTTGACGACGCCGACACCGCTGGAATCCTCGTTCGCGTCATCTTACTTTCGATGCACGAAACGAAACGAAACGAAACGAAACGCGCGTCCGTCCGTCCGTCCGTCTTCCTCGTCGGCCCGTCTCTCTACGCGCACACACACCGGTGACCCCAAACTCGTGACGACCGCCTCACTCCGACGCCGGCTCCGTCCGTCCGTCCGTCCGTCCGTCGTCGACTGACGCACCGAAGGATTCGGTTCGGATTGACGCGCGCTCATCCATCCATCCATCCATCGATCGATCGATCGAAATCGATCGCGCGAAAACGCCGACATCGCGCGCGCGCCCACGCGTGATTTCCATCGATCGCCCCCCAGGTCCAGGTTCCAGGTTGGGAGGTTCGGCCCCCGGGTGGAGATCTCGGATGCGACGAGACGTACGTACTACCGCGCGTACTGTTTACACACACGCAGATCGCGATAGTCCCGATCCCGAGATTCGCGATCGGTCGGTCGAT
>Ga0181600_10001863_pt1 | contig 16359 bp, 11 predicted proteins | sample 041ome_2_FD_132982 | JGI IMG/M metagenome (GOLD analysis project Ga0181600, IMG submission 132982) | Coastal salt marsh microbial communities from the Groves Creek Marsh, Skidaway Island, Georgia - 041406US metaG (megahit assembly) | ecosystem: Environmental > Aquatic > Marine > Intertidal zone... | reverse complement strand
CGATGGCAGCGGTCACTTCTGGATCGCTCCAGAGCAACTCCTCGGGCCAGGTGAGCACGACATCGACTCCCATCGTGCCCCCAAAATCACGGTCGATGCCGGCGAGCGCCTGCGATGACGAACCACCTCGCGGCAGGGCATCGACGATCCGGTTGTCTGCCTCGATGTCGCCTGAGACCACCAGGAGCACGATGGTGCCAATCAGGCCAGCCGTGGCGACTGGCCACGCATGACGCAGCGACCAGAAACTGAGGCGACACGCGAACCGACGGATACGGCGAGGTGACCGGCCGAGGTGGGCACCCCGCCAGAGCTTGTCAGAAGCCAGCAATGGGGTGAGCGCGGTGACAGCCAAAAAACTCGCGATCGCCCCCGCCGCTGCCACCAGGCCAAACGTGCGGACCGCCTCGATCCGGGCGACGGCGAGGGAGAGAAAGCCGACGGCCGTGACAAGACTCGTGATCCCGCAGGCGGCTCCGACACGCTCCACCGCCGATGCGCTTGCCAGGCGTGGGTCGAGGCCACGGCGGGTGCTCCGTCGCATGTCCTCAATGAAGTGGATTGAGTCGCAGGTGCCGACGACCATTGCCAGCGACGGCACGATGCACGTGAGCATGTTGATCGGCACATCGAACAGAGCCAGGAGTCCTGTGGCCCAGATCGCGCCGATGACTGGTGGCAGATTGGCGAGCAGGGTGGCCCGCCAGCTTCGTGCGGCTACTGCCGAGAGCACCACCGCCACGATCAGGCCGATCGAGTTGAACAGCAGGACGTCGCGACGAAGACTCGCCACAGCCTCCAGCCGGAGAAGCGGCATGCCGGTCAGCTCAAAGCGGAACAGGCCAGCGGCTGCATGCCGAGCGAGGACTGCGTTGACTGCTGGCAAAAGGTCGGGCAGAGATCTGGGAGCGGCGGCCTCTGGGGTCAGCCGCAGCTGCACAATCGTGCTGCGTGCATCGGAGGAGAGCAGTGAGCCGGCGACGAGTGGGTGCTGGCTGAGACGTGTTTTAACGGCGGCCACGACCTCGGGGTCATCTTCGTCGTCATAGCCACGGGGCACTGCCGTAAGCAGGCCACCGAGCATGCCGGCACGACGGACATCGAGCAGTGAGTGCACACGGTCGACGCCCGAGAGGTGTTGCAGATCGTCGCAGAGGCTTCGCAGCGTGCCGACGGCGGCCGGGCTCAGAATCTCGCCATGGGTTACATCTGCCCGCACGATGCAGTCGAGGTCGCGGGTTCCAAACCGCTCGGCAACCCGGTCCACCATGGCGAAGTCGTCAGTAGAGCCCCGCAGCAAGCCACGAAGATCATCATCGACACGCAGCCGGGCGATCCCCACCGACGCCGCTGCGGTGATCAGGGCGATGGCGACACCGAGCCATGTGCGATGGCGGTCGAATAGCGACTGCAGCATGGAATCACACACAGAGGGGCCGGGGAACCGCCGGCCTCGCACCGGACCCTCAAAGACTACTCTGCGGTCTTGCGGCCCGCACGCCGCGTTCGCTGGCGAGGGGCCGCTGAACGGCTCTCTGTCAGGTAGGCAGCCCAGGCATCGGGCTGCGAGGTAGCGAGCTGGTCAAACTCATCAGGATCGACAATCCATCCACGGCAGACGGACGACTCGCAGCGACACCTGATGGCTGCATCGGCAGGCCAACAGTAATCGATGGTCAGCTCTTCTCCGGGCTCGATCTTCCGCAGTGTCTGCAGCCAGAGACGGTCTTCGCCTGGCTCGTCGCTCTCTTCGTCGACCCAGTAGAAGAGTTCGCAGTTTGGCTCACAGCTGTGATTCACAAACCTCAGGGGCGGCTCTGGCTCAAGCAGCCGACCGCTCTGCAGTTCCATGCAGTAGCTGGAGTCTTCAGGATGGTCGTCGAGGATCTCGCCAAAGATCTCACCGAGAACAACATCTTCTCCGAGTTTTCGCTCTGCAAACACGCCCTTTCCAACCGGGGTGTCTTCGATGCGAATCTTCCGCATCAGGCGGTCAAGTTCCTTCTGCTTGGCAGCCGTTTTTTTGGCAGTCGAGGTCGTTTGTTTCACTGCGGTCTACAGATCCTTTCCACAGATCGAAGGAGCACTGCCTACGGTGAACATGCCATGAGCGAGGATGTTCATTGCCGGCAGTGTGAAGAAGAACAGTGGTGGCTGGTGAGGTTTAGGCGGAAGCGAGCTGGTCACGCACCCGCTCTAGCAGCTTCTTTGTGGCGATGATGCCATCGTCCTCGGAAAGGCTGCTGCCCTCATACTCCACTCCCACATGCCCGTGATAGCCAGCGTCGAGCACCAGCTGCAGGGCCTTCGTGTAGTCGGTGTGGGTCTCGTTGCCGTCGTCGTCAAAGTCATGGCTCTTGGCACTGACGCCTTTAGCAAATGGCATCAGTTCCTCGATGCCTTTGTAGCGGTCATAGTCGTGGAAGTTGCCAAAGTCGGGCAGCGTGCCGCAGTTGGGACGATCAGCCATCTTCATCACGCCAGCGAGCCACTCGCCGTTGCTAGAAAGGCCACCGTGGTTCTCAACGATCACTGAGATCTCGAGCTGCTTGGCGTAGTCGCTCAGCCGCGACAGGCCATCAGCTGCAAGCTTCTGCTGCTCTTCGAAAGAGCCCTTGCTCGCGGCGTTCACGCGGATCGCGTGACAGCCGAGTCGCTTGGCCGCCTCAACCCAAGGGAAGTGATTCTCGATGGCCTTCGTGCGTGCCGCGTCTTCTGGGTGGCCGAGGTCGCCGAGCCCGTCGCACATGATCAGCAGGTTCTTCACGCCAACGTCTTCGGCCCGCTTGGCAAGCTCACCGAGGTAGCCGGCGTCCTTGGCTTTATCCTTGAAAAACTGATTGACGTATTCCACGGCATGGATGCCAAACCGTTCCTTGGCGACACGTGGAAAATCGAGGTTGGTCAGCTTGCCGGCAAAGAGCGTTTTGTGCAGCGACCATTCCGCAAGCGAGATGTCAAACAGGAGCCCCTCGGCCGCGTTGGCAGCCGATCGCGAGAGGCCCAGGGACAGTCCGCAGGCGGCGAGGCCACTGCCCGCGAGGCCACTGCCCGCGGTTTCGAGAAAGCGACGGCGGGAGACACAGATGGCAGCAGAGGAGTGAGGCATCGGTGGATTCCTGTGAGTGATCGTGGTGCGGGCAGGCTTCAAAGAAGGCGGCTTTGAAGCCAGGCAGGCCCATACGATAGCCTCTGCGGGACCGCCAGCAAACGTCCCGCATGCGCTTTTCACCCTCTGAACAGGCCTGCGTGGAGAGCCACAGACGATGGAGCCTATGACACGCCCCCCAGCAGTTTCGCAGAGCCGCCGCCTGGCCTTGGTCACGCTTGACTGGCTCCCTGCATGGATGCTTTCCACCTGGGGGGCGACCTGGCTTGCCACGCCCACATTTGACCGACTGGCAGCTCGTGGTGTGGCCCTCGATGCTGTGATGGCGGCCGGAGATGACATGCAGGCGACGCTGCAGGCTGTCGTGGGGCCCGCCTGTGGGTTGCTGGAACAGCAGCAGATTCCCTCGTCGCTGCTGGTGACGGATGCCACTGCGGTCAGTCGATCTGCGGATTTTTCCTGCTTTCAGGATGTATTTGAGGAGCCCGCGTCGGCCGCTGAGCAGTGCCAAGAGGATGAAGAAGACACGGCTCTTGGGCAGCTGTTTCTCGAGGCAGAAGATGCGGTCGCGGCCATGACTGAGGATGCCTGTTGGCTCTGGTGTCATGCCGGCAGCCTCGGCACAGTGTGGGATGCCCCACTCGATTTTCGCGACTGCCTGATTGACGAGGATGACCCGCTGCCACCGCGATCGGCTGCGGTGCCGTCACGCGTCGTGGGGCCTGGTGACGTCCCCGATCTTGTGCTGGGTGTACGGCAGGCATTTGCGGGACAGGTGATGCTCGCGGATCGCATGCTTGGGCGATTGCTTGAGGCGATTGACCAGGAAGCCAGTCAGGGCAGGCCCTGGACCGTGATCGTGGCAGGACTGCGAGGCATGCCGCTGGGGCTCCATCAGCAGGTGGGAGTGCCAGAGCTGGGGCAGCCTGTGTTGCTGCCATACGCCGATCTTGTGCAGATGCCGGTCCTTGTTGCTGACGCAGCCGGCCGCATGGAAGGACAACGCTACGGCGGGCTCCTTGCGGCTGAAGATGTGGGGGAGCTGTGTCGTGATCTGCTCGAAGGCAAACAGCAGTCGCGGCTTTCAGGGCTTCTCGAACGGTGGGAGTGTGAGCCGCGTCCACGGCTGGTCAGTGAGACCCAGCGAGGGCTGGCTGTGCTCACCAGCGAGTGGAGGGTTGTGGTTGATCAGGCGGGCGGAGGTGGGCAGGTTGAGAGCACCGCTGAGGACCTGTCGCCACGCTCGCCGCAGGTCTTCGCCAAGCCTGACGACTTCTTTGAGCAGGTCGATGTCGCCGACCGTTGCCCGGGTGTGGCAGAAGAGGTGTTGGCAGCCAGCCGCGGGGCGTCCGCAGCGGACGATGCTCCGGACGGATGCTGAAAAAGCCGGTTTTTCGGCTGAAAGCGGCTTTGTGGCAGCCGGTTGGGATCGCTACCATCCCCGCCCCCCAGTGATCGCCCCGTGTGGTGGTTTCTTGGGAATGCCTCATTCGTCGCAAGCGATGTCTGACTCCACACACGCGTGCTGTTTTTTTCCGCGACTGCGAGCAGCGGTCTCGCTGGCGGTGCTCTGCGCATGCCTGACACCACTGTCGTGGGGCACATCTGTGGGTGTGGAACTCCCCTGGGCTGAACAGTTTCGGCAGGAGACAGCTGGCCTCCAGCAGGAAACGCCGTCGCCCGTCACCCTGAGGGTTGCCTGGGGAGGAGGGCTCGATCGCAGCTGGCGAGGTGCGATCCGGCTCGTGCCCGACGAAGGCGCTGCCGAAGACTGCGGTGAGATCCTGCAGGTGTCGTCGCTCTCAGCGGATGTCGATCCTCAGCTGGGGCTGCGGCGAGATCGGCGGGAAGTAGGCTTTGGCCAGACGCCGCCTCGCGACTTCGATGGCTTCGACATCACGCTGGCCGATTGGCACCACTGTCGTCTCGTCATCGAGATCGAGGGAGCGGATGGCCCGTTTTCGACACGTCTCGACGAGACGGTTGTGCAGTTTCTCGTCCGCGGCCGACAGCAGGCAATCGATCATGACGGCAACCGGCTGTCGGTGTCGCGGGTTGAAGGGGATGAACTCCGGGTTTCCTTCGGTGGCGAGGGTGGCGACGTTTCGGCTGTTCGTACGGCCGGCGATGTGCTCTCCGTGCTGGTGGAGCCTCTGCTCGTGGTGCGAGGAGAGAGCAGCGGGCCGCGTGAGCTGCAGGTGGCGTTGCTGAGGCCTGGTGACGGGAAGGCGATCCATTCCCACACGCACCCGCTTGAAGATCTCCCTGGACGAGACGTGACGGCAGTCGATGGGCGTGTGCTGCGGAGTTCGCGGGCAGTCAGCTGCGAGGTCCCCGTTCCGGACCGCGAAGGGGTGTATGAGCTCCAGCTGAACGTGCTGGAGTCGGGTGGGCTGCGGTGGGCTCGGCCGCTGGCGAGCCGACGAGTGCAGTTTGTGGCCGTCAGTCGACGGTCGGAAAATCCTCCAGAAGCAGAACCCTGGACGACTCTCTACGAGTTTGATGCGGGCAGCCCTCGGCTCTTTGACAGGCTCCGTAAGCTCTCCGGAATCACAGCGATGCCGTCCGTGCCCCTGCCCGCTGTGCCTGCCCTCGACATGAGCAGTGTCGGCGCACTGACACCGAAGCTTCCCGGCTTTGGTCGTTTTCCAGGGTTTGGTGGCGATGAGGAAGATGCCGACGTGCTGCTGCCTGCGGGCAGTCGCGAAGCGGGCCGGCCGATGGAGTCGCTCTTTCCCCGCCTCAGTGGCCCGCTTCCGGGCGGTCATGGCATTCCCGCCAAGCATCCCCTCGGGATGATGCTGCAGCTGCCTGTCTCCCCCTCGCTAGACAACCCTGCCTGGGAAGCGGTCGTGGTTCCTGGAGCTGTGCCGGGCAGGCCTCACCTGTTGGAGATTGAGTATCCAACCAGTGAGGACGCTGCGGTGGGGGTGGTGATTCTCGAGCCAAACGAGCTTGGGGTGGTTGAGCCAGTCGTCTGGGCGTCTGGCTTCGATGCCAAGAAGCCTCGTTATGGCGAATCGCCTGAGATGGGCAGCTACCAGCAAGTCTTCTGGCCACGGACCAAAACGCCGCTTGTGGTGCTTGTGAACCTTTCCGTCCAGGAAGAGCTGACAGTCGGTCGGCTGCGTGTGCTTGCTGGTCCTCGAAAGCTCCCGGCGGCAATGGTGGCAACGCCGGGCGTGTCGCACAAGCGGCTGTTGAGCGTGCTCTCGTCGCCAGAGTTTTCGCGGTTTGGTGTGACCGCTGCTATCGATGGGGAGACTGGCCGTCCCGTGGATGACTGGGGCAAGTTTCTCGCCGCTGCCGAGCGAATGGCCGAACTGCTGGAATATCAGGCTGCTGCGGGTGCGATGGTCACGGTCTACGCCGATGGCACGCCCCTCTGGCCGTCCAGGGTGCATGCCGGTGGCGTCCACTGGGACAACGGACAGATTGCCACGCCGGGGCGATACGTCAGCTCACCAGATCGTTCCAACTCAAAAGATCTTCTGGAGCTGCTCTGTCGGGTGTTTGGGCGGGAAGGACTTGAGCTCGTGCCCGCGATTGAATGCAGCGGACCGTTGGCATCCCTCGAGATGCTGCGGCTCAGAGGTGGCAGCACCGCTGTGGGGATCGAGTGTGTGGGCGCAGATGGCGAGCCGCCCGCTGGAGCAGATGGTGGGGTCTGCTACAACGTGCTGGATCCTCGGGTGCAGGATGCTGTCGAGCAGTTGGTGATTGACCTGGCCGACCGGGTGGCGGATCGAGCGGCCGTGCGTGGTCTCGCGCTTGCCTGCCCGCATGATGGCTGGTTCCATCTCCCAGGTGTCGCCTGGGGCCTTGATGATGCCACGATGGCCCGCTTTATGTCCGACACTGGCATCGAGATGCCAACGGCGGGCAGCGGGAGGTTCGCGGAGCGGGCTGAACTGGTGTCTGGAAGTGTCAAAGACGCCTGGCTGGAGTGGCGGTGTGGACAGATCGCTGCGTTTCACAGTCGCCTCGCTGACGCAGTTGCGGCCCACGCCGGGACGATCGACCTGCAGATTGTGCCCACGACGTTGTTTTCCGAGGGGCCGCTCGCTCGACGGTTTCGGCCAGCACTCACCGCTGGGAGTGGCGACCTTGGGCTGCTGCGAGAGATCGGCTTTGATCCTCAGCTGAGCACCGCACACCCGCAGATCGTTTTTGTGAGGCCTCGCACGCATGGCGGCGGTGCGGAGTTGGTGGCAGCGAGCGGCTGGCGATCCGCCAATCATTCCGCGAGGCTGGCCGCCGACCTGCAGCGTGCTCAGCGGCGGGCCGCAGTGCACCTGGAGCAGCCACGTGTTGTGGGGCTCGGTGAGGTGCTGCGAGCGTCTCCCTTCTCCGCTGGACAGGCGGTGGATGAAGCGGTGGCGATGGTGCATGCTGTCGCTGTCGGGCCTGAGTCGCGAGAGTCCGTCACTGGGCCGCTCTCAGGAAACGACCTTGAAGCCATCTTTGATGGCACGCTGCTCCGTGGCGGAGTTCAGGCGTCACGCATCACCGCGGCAGACGGACTGACGGCTCTACCTGCCCGCGGCATGGTCGAGGTGGATGCGGTTGCCCAGCCGTTGGTGGTCCGTCAGGCCCACCAGTCGGATGCTGTGGTGGCAAGCGTGATAAACGCCTCGCCAGCTGCCTGCACTGCGAAGCTTACGGTGAGTGATGCGGGAAGTTCGGCGGTCGATGCCGCGTCCGGTGAGCTGCTGCCGGTTGCGAACGGGATGATAGAAGTGCCGCTTGGTCCGTGGGAGCTACGGGCAGTGAGGCTCGTGCGATCCGCTGAGATCGCCTCTGCGGATGTTGTGTTTGGTGAGGAGGTCCACGCGGCAGTCGCCCAGCGGCTCGCCTCGCTGCGTGAACGGCGGGGAGTGCTTGAATACCCAGTGCCGATGGAGGTGCTCGACAATCCAGACTTCGAGCTGCCGGTGGTGCGGCAGCGGGTTCCCGGCTGGGAGCTTGTAGAGAAAAAACGTGGAAGTCTTGCCGCGGTTGCTGGGAAGCCCGAAGGCGAAGAAGACGACAAACTTGGGGCCGTGCAGTTCTCGTCGCCACACGGACTTTCGACGCTCCGTAGCAACCCGTTTGCTGCACCCACCACTGGTCGATTGAGTGTGGCGGTCTGGCTCCGTATCGAAGAGGGAAACCCCCAGCCACCATTGCGGATTGCCGTGGAAGGCCTGCAGGGGAGAGAAGAGTTCTACCGTTTTGCACCAGTCGGACGTGGCGAGGCAGCGATGCCGCTGTCGTCTGAATGGTCGCAGATTGTGCTGCAGGTCGATGATCTGCCGACGCAGGGCCTAGAGTCGTTGCGAGTGCGACTTGATCTGCTCGGTCCAGGCAAAGTCTGTGTCGACCAGGTCCGGGTGTACGACCTCGCTTTCGATGAGTCTCAGCGGGTGCAGCTCTCCAAAATGCTGGCCCTGATCGATCACCAGCTGTCTGCCGGTGACGTTGGGGGAAGCGTGATCGAACTCGACGGACACTGGCCTCAGTTTCTTGAAAACCACATCGATGCAGAGGCTGTGGCGATTGCTGCTGAGGAAGTTGACCGTCAGCGTGCGGCAGCTGCTGAAGCCGCACAGCCCGTTGAGCGGACCGGCATGTTTGACCGGCTCCGACATTGGTGGCAGTGATGCTTGCTGCTTAACCCGGGGGCCAGCTGAGAGACCGGCCGCCGAGGAGATGCAGATGCAGGTGGTCGACCGACTGACCGCCATCTTTGCCAGTATTGATCACCACGCGATAGCCCTCTGCAAGGCCAAGGTCGCGAGCGATCTTCGTTGTTGTGGCGAGCAGGTGGCCGAGGAGTTCGGAATCGCCCCCTGAGGCGTGGGCAAGTGACTCGATCGGCTTCTTGGGAATCACGAGCACATGCACCGGCGCCTGTGGGGAGATATCGTGGAAGGCCAGGCAGAGATCATCCTCGTGCACGATCTTTGCTGGGACCGTGCGGTCGATGATCTTAGAAAAGATCGTGACAGGCATTGCCATCGCTCCATGGGGCGGCAGTCAGGCTGAGGTGAGGCTCACGGCCAGGCTGCCAGCCCGATCACGAAGTTCGTGACCGGGAGCGACGCGACCGCTTCGGACGAGGCATCGACCACTCGCGTGTGAGCACCTCAAACACCTCAGGCGTTTCGTAGCGTACCACGGTTTTGCCTTCCGGAATGGGGCCGACGAGGTGGCGGAAAACGGGGGCACCACGCAGGTCGAGGTCGGTCGAGCAGTCGTCGATGCCGATCTGCAGGTGTGCTCGGAGGATCGGTTCTGGGGAATCGTAGTCGTGGATGACGAGGTCACCTTCAGGGTTCTGACTAACGAGTCGCCATGTGTTCTTTGCCATGAAGTTCTCCCTGTGACTGATGGGGCGGCCGGCCGGCGCCTCGTCATCGCCACCATGGGAGAATCGGCAGGCCAGAGGAGGAATCGTATCGGCGACGGCGTCGGCGTCGGTATCGTCAAAACCTCTGCCGCCGTTATCGGGGGTGCCGGCGATACAGTCGTTGCAAACGGTTCACCAGCGGCTGTTGGATGACAGCCACCAGCAGGATTCCAACCGCCATGCCGATGCAGTCGTAGCCCCAGTCGAGTACGTCCGCATAGCGGCCAAACAGCGGCTGGGTGGCTTCGTCGACGGCTGCAAATGCTGCTATGCAGACGACCATCGTCGCGAGACTGCGGGCTGTCCAACGTTCGGCGACGATCAGGGTGGAGCCTACGAGGGTGGCCAGGATGCCGTAGGCGATGAAGTGCAACGCCTTGTCAGATGGGGTCGCAGGGAGGAGGTCGAGAACGTCGCCCGGCTTGGGATAGTGGGTGGCTGTGACCAGTACGACGGTGTAAGCAATGGTGAGTGTGACAAACAGCCTGATCACCTGCTGTTGTCGAGACGTACAGGGCATGGGGGGCACGGGAACGTCCTGCTGGAGTGAGGTGGGGCCAAGCAACCGAGGAGACGGAGAAAAACCGCTGCAGCCTCCAGGAATGGCGTTCCGCCCAGTGCTCTGGAGATCGCTGTTTTCCAGCCACGAACGAGTGCTAGACTACCGGAGTCGACCGACACGGAGGGCAAGCGAATTGGCCAGCGGTCTGACTCGAAATCAGATGCCCCGCAAGGGGTTGGGGGTTCGAATCCCCCGCCCTCCGCTGTTTTACCGCTCCCTTTTGGTGCATTGGCGGTGAGCAGATCCAGCTCTCTCGTTGGCAGATCTTTTCCCGGTCTGGGGCTGTTTTTGCGGCTTTCACGGCGATCTGCCTGTGATGCGGTCGTTGGGGGCGTGCGACGACTGACGGCGTGCTGAGGTCTTTCAGTCGTCTCTATATTAGTCGCTGAGCGGCACGGCTCCCTCTCGCGACGGAGGGGAATGGGCCTCCAGCCGGCGGCAGTCTTTTCCTGGTCGATACAACCACGGCGGTGAGCTCACAGAGTTTGTCCGCAGGGGCCTTGCGGTGGTTCCCGCTTCCGGTCGATCCGCGTAGATTCGACACCAAGTCGTCACTGACAGCAGCGGCAGCAATGCCCTCGAGCGACGATCCCTCAGTGGCATTGATGGACAACAGGACGGCCGCATGACGCACACACTTCTCACTGGAGCCACTGGCCTGCTCGGCAGCCAGCTGATGGCAGATCTCCTCGAGGCGAATGTCCCCTTAGCGGTCCTCGTACGGCCGGGGGCGGAGGTCTCGTGCCGGGAGCGAATCGAGTCACTGCTGCAGCGACAGGAGGCGGCGCGAGCCGCGACGCTGCCTCGGCCTGTGGTGCTCGAGGGCGACCTCAATGCGGAACGCTGCGGCCTCGGCCATGAGCAGCTTGGCTGGCTTCGTCGCAACTGTGGACGCATTGTGCACAGCGGTGCGTCACTGCAGTTCATTGGAAAGGATCGAGCCGAAGAGCCCTGGCGATCAAATGTTGGTGGCACACAGCATGTGTTGCAGGTCTCAGAAGTGGCCGGTGTTCGCGACTTCTGGCATGTTTCGACTGCATACGTCAGCGGGCTCGCCAAGGGAGTGATCCCTGAGCGTCCCTCCACTGACGTGCACGGCTTCCGCAATGACTACGAGGCGAGCAAGCATGAAGCGGAGACGCTCGTCAGGTCGGCTGCCTGGCTCGATCGTCCCACCTTTGTGCGACCGGCGGTGATCGTTGGTGATTCGCGTACCGGTGCCACGACGACCTACCACGGTCTGATGGCGATGCTGCGACTGATGACGGTGATCGTCCGCAGTCTCCCGGCAGACGAGACTGGCTACCGGCATGTCTCACTGCGGCTGACGATGACCGGCGACGAGCGGCGAAACATGGTGCCAGTCGATTGGGTCTCCGAGACGATCGCCGTGTTGCTCCAAAGTGGGTTGGCTCGCGGCGGGATCTACCATGTGGCACCTGATCGTCCGATTACCACTCGCGAGATCATCGACTACGCCAGTAGTTATCTGAACTCCGGTGGTGTGCAGTTTGTTGGCAATACGCCTCCCGAGGATATGACACTCCTTGAAGAGATGGCCTACGGTGGCAAAGGACTCTACGAGTCGTACGAGGACACTGACCCGGTGTACTCGATGGAGAATCTCCATGCGATTCCTGGCGTTCGCCACTGCCCACCGCTGGATGAGGCAACTATCCATCGCTTCCTGGCGTACGGTGATGAGGACCGCTGGGGCAAGCGTCGTCAGAAGCCGGCCGTGGTGTCACGATGGATGGAAGACGTGCTCGCCGAACTGCGGACAGCAGGTGGCGAGGCGGCGGTTGCAGAGGTTGCCCGGCTTGCAGCGAGTGGGCCACAGGCCGAACCGCCAGCGACCGTTGGTCTTGAGGTACTCGGACCGGGAGGTGGTGCCTGGACGGTGGAGCTCACTGAAGATGGCTCCGCAACGATCACGAAGGGACGACCTGCGGCAACTGGACCCACGATCTGCCTCGAGCCCTCGCAACTGATTCAGTACGCTCGTCAGGCGCTCGCTTCGCCCGCAGCAGTGGGCACACGTCGCCGCCCGACGGTCTCGCTCGCTCGTGATACCGTCATCAGCTAAGTGGCACTGCCCTGCGCGGCAGAAAAGAGTTACCGCGGGCGGACCGATTCGATCACCAACGGATCGCTCGATCGCGGGTCGCCGATGCGAAGGGCCGACCGCCCTTCCAGTAGGTCGTCGACGATGGTGCCCACCAGGTCGGCTCGCCAGCCGCGAGCCAGGACAGGCAACTCGTCTTCGTTGCGGTAGCCGAGTTTGTAGGCGAGCAGGTCTCGCATGTCAGACGCCGTGCCCACCAGTGATGGGGCGATGCTCATCTGACGGCAGAGGCCGGCGATGGCGGTGGCCAGAAACTGACCAAGCATTGACAGCTGAGGTGGTGGAGCACGATGCCGCTCGCCGCCCGGGCAGGCCTCATCAGGCACGCTGAGTCCCGTGGCGATGGCAGCTGAGATGTCGCCGATGATGTGCTTGAAGTCGCTCCGTTGCATGCCGCGGATCGCCTTGATCTGCCGCTCTTCCGGGCTCTTCCGTTTGGCCAGCTCCACGAGCAGGTCGTCCCGCAGCACCCGCTTGGGCGGCATGTTCCGCTGCTCAGCGAGCCGATCACGCCAGTGCCAGAGTTCGCGGGCAACAGCAAGCTCGCGGCGGGAAAGCCCGTTGAGTCCGGAGACCCGACGCCAGCGTTTCCGCTCAAATGATTCCGTGACATCGTCTTGCCAGGAAGCCATTTCCTCGACCATCCACTCTGAGCGGCCGAGTTTGGCGAGCTTGCTTTCGAGCAGTTTCCAGAGCCGTTCAAGGTGTCGAACATCGTCGAGGGCGTATTCAAGCTGCGCATCAGAAAGGGGCCGTTGCCGCCAGTCGGTGCGGGTCTCCCCCTTGGCCGTGTTCACCCCGAGCATGCGGCGGCAGATAGCGGCGTAGCCTGCGGGAAAATCGTGGTCGACGAGTCCGGATGCCACCTGAATGTCAAACAGTGACGAAGGGCGAGTGCCGATCGCATGCAGGATAAACCCAAACTCCTCACGCCCGGCGTGCACGACCGTCGTGCGGCCCTCTTCGGCGAGAAGCTGCCAGAACGGGACGAGGTTGGGCACCTCCAGGGTGTCGATCACCGCCAGGATTCCCGGAGCCGCGATCTGAACCAGGCAGAGATCGCTGCGGTAGGTGTTCTCCGACACAAACTCGGTGTCAAAGGCCAGGAACGGGTGAGCGGCGAGTTCGTCGACGAGCGTGTCGAGGTCCCGGTCAGTGGTGACGTGTCGGTAGGTGCCTGCGGGCATAATGTGACTGCGGTGACGTGAGCGAAAGCGGCGGAAAACCTAGGGAAGCAGAACAAGAAACAGGTAGGAGACCAGCACAAACACCGGCATCAAAACGCCGCCGCTGTATGCCAGATAGCCGAAGAAGCTCGGCATGCGAATGCCAGCCTTCTCCGCGATCGCCTTGACCATGAAGTTAGGGCCGTTCCCGATATAGGTCATCGCTCCTAAGAATACTGCCCCAAGACTGACGCCCGCCAGACGACTGACTTCCACACCAGCCATTACGTCACCGCCAGCAGGCAGCGTCTGAGCCGTCTTGAAGAACACCAGATACGTTGGCGCATTGTCCAGCACGCTGGAGAGCAGGCCAGTCGTCCAGAAGAACGCGAGCGGCGAGGAGATGCCGAGGCTGCCCCCTTGCTCCCCCAGGATTGCCAAGGCTGGCTGCATGCACACGAAGATTCCCACGAAGAGCGCGGCCACTTCAAGAATTGCACCGTAGGTGAAGCCGTTGTCGCGGCGGACCTGCTCTGAGCCGAGCGCCAACGAGAGAGCCACAATCGAGGCAAGCACCGCCTCCCGCAGGAACACCCAGGGATGCCAGTCTGTACCAGGCAATGCCTTTGATGGATCGAGCAGAGCGACCGCTGCAATCACTGCAAGCAGCAGTGGAGCATTGGGCCAGAGGCCTCGGATGCGGAGTGCCTGTGCGGTCGCGTGGTCGTGGCTGACGTCTCGGGAATGCTCCTGCGGATAGGCCAGAAACGTGTCCCAGGCCCAGTAGATCGCGATCAGCACGGCGTTAGCGACCGCCCATTCTCGCCACAGCGATAACGTCCAGAAGAAGTCGACACCTGCGAGATAGCCGAGGAACAGGGGAGGGTCGCCAATGGGAAGCAGGCAGCCTCCGCAGTTGCAGACCACAAAGATGAAAAAGACGACGGTGTGCACCACATTGCGGCGTTGCTTGTTTGTTTCCAGCAATGGCCGGATCAGGAGCATCGCGGCTCCGGTCGTGCCGATAAAGCTCGCCAGCAGGCCGCCGATGGTGATGAAGGTCGCATTCGTCCGCGGTGTGGCCGCGAGGTCCCCCTCAATTCGCACGCCGCCCGACACGCAGTAGAGGGAGAACAGCAGCATGATGAACGGCACGTACTCGCCCAGAAAGGCATTGCTCAGGATCGTGCCGGTAACGCCCCAGGAGATGCCTCCGTCGGCTGGCATGCGAATGTCGTGGACGGGGAAATGCACCTCCACGGCATGCGGGTGCAGCAGTGCGTAGTAGAGAAGCGTGAGCAGGCCCAGGCCCGCTGCCACCATGAAGCGGCTGCTGTTGTGTTCCCACCAGTGCTCAATCGTGGGAATCAGCGGGAAGGCGGCGATTGCACCGAGCAACGCGAGGAACGGGATCACCGTCCATACTGGCGGTGCCGGGGTTGCCACGCTGTCGTGGTGGTCTGCGTGGTCTGCCTCTGCGTGGTCTGCCTCTGCGTGGTCTGCCTCTGCGTGGTCTGCAGAGCCGGAGGAGTTTGCATGCTCCGCCTCGTGCCCATGGCTGGCGGCCGCCACAATCGCGTCACGGCCTGCCTGGGGACAGCCCATCACCGCGGCAAGTCCGTAGAGTGCGACGACGACCACCAGGCCGATCAGGACCGGTCGTGACGAGGTGGCCTGCACGCTGGCGTCTGCGTGGGCGGTATGGCCCGCCTCGTTCTTCACGGAGTCGTCGTACGGTAAGTTCTCCATCACAATCCTTTGGGGATGCTCTCGGGCCTCAGGGGGTAGTCTCGAGACTGTCGGTCCACCTCGCAGCCACACAGTTCGGGCCCCGGTTGGGCCACCGGGAACTGTGGGTGAGACCAGACAGAACGATGCCGCGAACGGCAGCCGCCGTCGCAGAATCCTAAAAAACTCCCCTCTGGATTGAAACCTGAATGACGCAAGAACAGTCGGCTCCCGCTGCACACGCATCACCAGAGGTCTGGCTGCGGGGAAACATACGACCTGTGCTTGCGGCTGTTGCGGCGAGCCTGCTTTCGAGTGGGCTGATTCTCGGCGTGCTCGTCGCGATGCAGACACGCGGATGGGTGGTGGCGACCGTATCGGTCTTTTTGGCTGCCGGCTTTCTCACCACGCTCATGCTCGCCTACGAGTCGGCACGACCGCGGCTGACGCGACAGGGGGGGGTGGTGCATGTGCGGCTCGCGCCCTGGCAGCGGGAGGCCGTACCGCTGGAAGTGATGGAGTGTTTCTTCCTCGGCTCAAGCCCCGTCGGTAGGCATCCCGCCACGTCGAGTTGTGGCAGCTCAGCTGAAGAGGCGGAGGATGACAGCGTCGCCAGTACGAGCCGCCGTCGCGGCACCCTTGCGATTCGGCTCGCTGAACGAGCCACAGACTATTCCCAGCGGTCGGTGAGTCTGCCGTGGGGAGGATGGGCTCGCGGCACGATTGTAATTGACGGACTGTGGTGCGAGCCGCTCACGCCCTCGCTGGTGCGGACTCTCACGGGCCGCCTCGTGGCGGCGAAACGTGAGGCCTGATCACGATGCACTCCATAATCGAACTCCCCAGGCCCTCTTTACTCGTCAGTGTGCGTTCGTCGAAAGAGGCGGCCGATGCGGTTGCTGGTGGCGTCGATATTCTCGATGTCAAAGAGCCTTCCGCTGGATCGCTGGGAGCTGCCGCTGCGGCTGTGTGTTGCGAAGTGGCGACCGTTGTGGGGAATCAGCTGCCCTGGACAATGGCCTGTGGCGAGCTTGCGGATGGTGCAGACAAGCTGCACACACATCTGGCCATGACCTGGACCTGCCTCGAGGCAGCCTCAGACGCGGGCCAGCTGGCCCCATTGCCAGTCGCTGTCAAAGTTGGGCTCGCCGGCTGTGCTGGCACCATCTGGCGACACGATCTTGAAGCCGTTGCCGCGAGCCTTCCTGCGGGTGTTCGACAGGTGCTGGTGATCTACGCCGACGCCGCGAACTGCGGGGCTCCCGCCCCTGATGAGGT
>Ga0181600_10001856_pt1 | contig 16377 bp, 5 predicted proteins | sample 041ome_2_FD_132982 | JGI IMG/M metagenome (GOLD analysis project Ga0181600, IMG submission 132982) | Coastal salt marsh microbial communities from the Groves Creek Marsh, Skidaway Island, Georgia - 041406US metaG (megahit assembly) | ecosystem: Environmental > Aquatic > Marine > Intertidal zone... | reverse complement strand
CGGCCGAGCGCACTTGCCGAGAAGTGCTCCGGATTTGGACCCAACACGGGACGGTAGTGGCACGGCATCTAACGCGGAGACGCGCGTGTTCGTTCGCGATGCGCACGTGACGCAGAACGAAAGGCGCGTCGCCGCCGCCGCCGAATCCGCGAACGCCCGCGAAGACGACGCTCGAACGACGGAGGTGTTCTCCGTGGACTCTTTGGGAAACGTGGGGGGTTTGCTCGGTGAGGGCCTGCGCGCGTTCGGGGAAGGGTTGCGGGGGGTGATGCGCGACGGAGGCGAGGAGGCGATGCCGACGGGACGCGCGAACCCGGAGGCTCGAGGCGATGACGAAAATTCGGGGTCTTCCGAACGCGCTTCTTCCGAACGCGAGTCTTCCGCGGGCGAGTCTTCTTCGCGCGCGACGAAAGAAAAAAAAGAAAACAAAGAGCCTTCTTCTTCGCGCGACCGAGGACGGAGGCCCGAGGACGGAGGCGCCGAGCCGCTGAAGGACGCGGTCGCTGGCGTGGGGAGCCTATTCGGGGCGATGCTGGGCGGTGTGCTGAAAGTCGGCGGCGCGCTGGCGAGCGAGGTGGCGAATCAGCACGAGAACCACCGGCGACGCGTGGAAAAAGAGCGGTCATCCGCCGCCCGCGCGAGTCTGGGCGGCGCCGACGCGCCGAGCTCGAACCCGGGGGCTGACGGTCAGAGGGCCGGTCTCGCCCCACCCAGGCGGGGGCCGATGGTCATACAGGAGGTGGAGTGAGGTGGAGTGAGACGCGATATGTCGGGTAAGTAACTCGAGTTTTAACTCGCGGATAGTCATCGCGCGCGACGTCGAGCGCTCCCGGTGGTTTTTTACAGTCTGTCGAAATTTCGCCGCTTCCCGCATTCTACGCATCTGTGCGAACGACCTCGTTTTGATTCCTCGTCGGCGGATGCCATCAGAGCGTACGAGGCTATCGATATGAGCATTTAGTCCGAAACTTGAAAACAAACCCGTAGCTACATAGGCACGCGAGATCCCTAGAGTGCGCGCAGAGAGGCGGTGCGCGCGGCGTGCGCGGCGGGCTTCCGGAGGTTCGTGACTGTAGTCAGGCCTTCCCCCCAGAGCGCCACGATGGAGCTCTTCCGGTCGGAGACGATGCAGCTGGTGCAGATGATCGTGCCCGCCGAGGCGGCGCACGACACGGTCACCGCGCTCGGCGAGGTTGGGTTGGTGCAGTTTCGAGATCTGAACCCCGACCGGTCCGCGTTCCAGCGCACGTACGCCAGCCAGGTGAAGCGGTGCGACGAGATGCTCCGCAAGATGCGTTTCTTCGCCGAGCAGATGCACAAAGCCGGGCTCGTCGCCGTGCCCCGCGCGGACGCCGAGGACCGCGCGTACCACCTGGACGAGCTCGAGGCGAGGCTCGAGGAGCTCGAGCACGAACTGAGACAGATCACCGCCAACACCGAGAAGCTGCGTAAGTCGCACTCCGAGCTGGTGGAGCTGCAGCTGGTGCTGGAGAAGGCTGGCGGGTTTTTCGACGACGCGCGCGCGGACGCCGCGGGGGCGCCGATGCCGGGCACTCGAGGCGCGTCTTCCGACGGAGGCGCGTCCTCTTCGCGATCCGACATCACCATCTCCGGCGGCGTGGGTTTGCTCGGCGGCGCCACGGGAAGGGACGCCGAGATGGGCGAGAGCCTTCTGGGTCCCAACAACGCGAGCGGCGCGCACTCCAGGTCCGCATCGCGCGAGGTGTTCTCCGAGTACGAAATGCCGCAGAGCGCGCTGGACCCCTCCGCTGTGCGTTTGGGATTCATCGCCGCCACTGTGCCGACGCACAAGACGGCGTCGTTCGAACGCGTTTTGTTTCGGGCGACGCGCGGGAACATGTTCCTGAAGCAGAGCGTCATCGAAGGCAAAGTCATCGATCCGCGCGACGGCGAGCGCGCGGAGAAGACGGTGGTGGTTGTTTTCTTCGCGGGCGAACGCGCGCGGGCCAAGATTTTGAAAATCTGCGAAGCCTTCGGCGCGAACCGGTACCCGTTCCCGGAGAACGCCGCGCGGCGACGTCAGATGAACTCGGAGGTGACGGCGCGGACGCTGGAGCTGCAGAGCACGCTGGAGGCCTCGACGAGGCACAGGAACGGCGTTTTGTCTGGGATCGGCCACAAGTACGAGCGGTGGCTCGCGGACGTGCGCAAGGAGAAGGCGACGTACCACGCGCTGAACGCGTTCTCCGTCGACGTCACGCGTAAGTGCCTCGTGGCGGAGGGCTGGTGCCCCGCGGCGGCGAAGCCCCGCGTGCGGGAGGCGCTTCTCGCGGCGAACCGCTCAGCCTCCGCGCAGATGGGCACGGTGTTCCAGCCGCTCCCCACACGCGAGCAGCCCCCGACGTACTACGCCACGAACAAAGTGACGGAGGTGTTCCAGGGCATCGTCGAGGCGTACGGCGTGGCGCGGTACCGCGAGGTGAATCCGGCGGCGATGACCATCGTGACGTTTCCCTTTCTCTTCGCCGTGATGTTCGGCGATTTCGGGCACGGGCTCCTGATGCTCGCCGCCGCGACGTACATGGTGCTCAACGAAAAATCGCTGAAAAAACAAAAACTGAACGAGATTCTTCAGATGGGCTTCGACGGGCGGTACTGCGTTCTGCTCATGTCCGTGTTCAGCGTCTACACCGGTCTGCTGTACAACGAGTGCTTCTCCGTGCCGATGTCGCTCTTCGGCCGCTCCAAGTTCGCGTGCGACCCGAACGACCCCACCGCGGGCGACGGCGGCGGGTGCGACTCGCAGTTCAAGTCCGGCTTAGTGCCGAGCGCATCGACGCCGTACGCCGTCGGTGTCGACCCGGTGTGGCACGGCACGAAAACGGAACTGCTGTTCATCAACTCGATGAAGATGAAGATGTCCATCTTGATGGGCATGGCGCAGATGACGCTCGGGATCTTCATGAGCCTGCTCAACTTCCTCCACGAAAAAGACTGGCTCTCGATCTGGTGCGAGTTCGTGCCGCAGGTTGTGTTTTTGGGGTCTCTGTTCGGGTACCTCAGCGTGTTGATCGTGGCGAAGTGGGTCACCCCGGGCGCCACCGCGGACTTGTACCACGTCATGATCTACATGTTCCTGAGCCCGGGCAACGCCGACTGCGCGGGCGAGGGCGAGGACGGGAAGCCGGGCTGCCCGGAGAACGCGATGTTCCCCGGGCAGGGCGCGTTCCAGGTGCTGCTGGTGCTGGCGGCGTTCGCGGCCGTGCCGGTGATGCTCTTCCCCAAGCCGTACTACCTGAAGAAGAGGCACGAGGCGCGCCTGGGCCGGGGGGGGGCGTACGCGGTGCTCGGCGAGAACGAGTCGGAAGCCGGCGCCAGCGACGACGAAGGCGGCGCCGGAGGCGCCGGCGGCGCCGCCGCCTTCGATTACGGCGACGCCGTCGTGCACCAGCTCATCCACACGATCGAGTTCGTTCTGGGCGCCGTGTCGAACACGGCGTCGTACTTAAGGCTGTGGGCGCTGTCGCTGGCGCACGCGCAGCTCTCGGCGGTGTTCTGGGACCGCGTGTTCATGGGCGGGATCGCCACGGGGTCGCCGGTTTTAATCACCGTCGCGTTCGCGTTGTGGGCGTGCGCCACGGTGGGCGTGCTCATGGGCATGGAGAGCCTCTCGGCGTTCCTGCACGCGCTGCGTTTGCACTGGGTGGAGTACCAGAACAAGTTCTACCGCGGTGACGGGTACAAGTTCGCGCCGTTCTCGTTCGCGCAGGTGCTCAGCGAGGAGTTCGAGTGATGTCGCGCGGCGAAGCGGATCGGTCCGAAAAAAGCGCGACACGACGTCGAAATAAAAGCATCATCGCAATACACACATGAAATAAAAAACGTCTCGCGTCGTGCGCGCCTCTTCCTTCTCGTCGCCTTCTCTTTTTAGTGAAAAAAACCCTCACACCATGTTCTGCGCCTGGGGTGCCTTGTTCGCGGGCGTGGCCGGGCGCTCCGCCCGGGAGGTGCCGTCCGCGCTGAGCACCTCCGGGAAGAGCTTCATGTACGTCGGGTTGTCCTCCAGGCGGTACGACCGTAAACCGGAGAGCTTGTTGTTCATCTCGCCCTCTCCGAGGGGTTCGTCGTATCGCGCGTCGCCGGCGAAGATGAGATCGGAAAACGGAGGCACCTCGTCCACCTTCTCCTCGCCCACGCACGCGTTGCCGAACACCGACGCGATCTGCTCCACGAGCCCGGCGAAGAACAGCGCCACGGTGAGGATGATAAACATCACGAACGGCACCAAGGCGTTGGCGCGCACCAAGCGCGCCATGAAGTCGAACTGATCGGGCGCGCCGGTGAGGTCGGCGTCGGCGGAAGCGCTTCCGCCGGCGGCGGCGGTCACCGCGCTCGCGTCGACGCCCACGCTGCCCGCTAAACCGCCGGGGTCGACGATGTACGAGGGGATCTCGTAGTACCCGAACGCCCAGCACGCGATGGCGAGGTGCGCCCACGCCGCGTACGGCGCCGTCTGTAAAAAGAACGCGTTCAGCTTGTGGTCGTACATCGGCGGGCGCTTGCTGAACTTGAGAAGCAGCCACTTATCCGTGGCGTACATGGCGAAGAAGAGAACCGCCGCCGCCGGCGCGAGCGGCGGCGCCGCGCACAGGAAGATGATGGAGTAGAACAAACCGCACAGCATTTGGCCGTAGCGTTTGGCGAGCGAAAACTCCGCGGGGGTGTAAATCTCGTTGAGCTTCTTCTGCGACGGCGCGCAGCACCCGAACACGAAGCGCGACACGGCGGCGGCGATGTTGGGCAACGCCGCGCCCAGCGGAAACGCCGCGATGTTCACGATGGCGGTGCTGATGATGGTGACCATCACCTTGTTGTACCACGCGGTTTCGAAATCGCCGTACTGACCTTGGAACAGCACCGGGAATCCCTCCAGCGCCTCGACGTAGGAGTAGATCACCACCGGGACGATCGCCTGGTTCACCAAAAGCGCCGCGAACGTGTACTTCGCGCAGTTGGTCTCCGTGGCGGAGATGGTTTTGTGGCGCTCAAACTTGGAAAACACCTGCGCGCTGGACATGAGGATCATGTTCGTGAGCGTGGTCATCACGATGGTGCCGATCAGCACCGAGGCTTCGAGCGCCATCTGGTCGTAGATCTCCTTGCAGAAGTTCGCAGTATCCGCGGAGCTGCCCGCGAAGTAGTCCATGATCACGCTGGTCATGTCCACGGACGAGACGCAGAAGCACTTCTTGCACGTCAGCGCCGCGCACTCGTCGGCGAAGGAGTCCGGCATGAAACCCCCGGCCCACGCCTCACCCTCCGCGGGGAGCGCGGCGTTTTGCGCCGCCGCGTACCCGTCGGCGGCGGAGCCGTCCATGGGCAGGATCCACTCCGCGCCGGAGATGTAGTTGCGGCACGCGTCCAGATCGACGTTCGTCACGAACTTATCGATCGCGATTCGCGCCTGCGAGGTGGGGTCGTTGTAGGCGTCCTCGCCCACCAAGTCCCAGATGGCGGAGCACTGCAGCGTGGGCTCGGGGGTCAAGTCAGACGGCTCCACCGTGGCGCACGACACTGAAGGCGCGGCGTTGCTCGCGGCGTCCTTGGCGTACACCAGGACGCCCACCGCGGCGGCGCACAGCACGAGGATGACCAGGAACGATATGAGCTTGCGCGTGAGCTGCGCGCACACGTTTTTGCGCAACACGTTTTCCCAGAGGATGTCGGACGCTTCGGGCGCGGGCTTGATCTTGAGCGCGTGCGTCCCGCGGTACATGAGCTCTTCTTTGTGGCAGCAGGACCACTGCTCGTTGAACGCGTCGACGCACGTCGCGCGAGCTTCGGGTTCCTCGAACGTCATGAACGCGCACACCGTGTCGAACCCCTCGTTGAGTCGCTTCTCGATGCGCGCGTTCGTCTTCTCCACGCGCTTCTTGTATCGCTCGATGCGCTTGAGCTGCACGCGGAGCGCGCGCGCCTGTTTCTTGATCTCAAACGCCGCCGCCTGGATCTTCATGTTCTTCAGGTAATCCAGCTGCGCGGCGCGGGCGATGCGCGGGCTCATCACCTTGCCCAGGTCCCGGACGACGACGCAGTCCGCCAAAGCGCCGAACTGCGAGAAGTGTTTCACGAGCGAGTCCTCATCCGCGTCCTTGGGGATGCCCCAAACCACCACGGAGTAGTCCGGCAGCGACACGACGGCGTCGTCGTTCTCCTCGACGTACGCGTCTTGGCGTCGCTTGAGGTGCGCGATCATGATCAGAAAGCACAGGATGGCGAAGACGTCTAAACAGGAGATGATGAGCATCACCAATCGCATGTCCCAGCCCTCGATCGTGTCTTCCTGCGACGTCGTCGCGACGACACCGGTCGTGACGCGAGCCAACACCTCCATGGTGTCCTCGTCCATGTCGGAGTCGTCGTTGTAGTACAGGTACACGGCGTTGTAGATCACGAACACCATGAGGAGCGTCATGAGGAAGAAGTACAGCGCCAGGCTCTTTAAAGTGCGGAACCACAACCCGATACCGGGGCCGAGCGGCTCAAGATCCGCGTACCCGGAGCCGCACACGGAGATGTACTGCCCGTTGATGTCCGTCACAGCCGCGCGCTTCCACTCCGCCTTAGCTTCGTCGAAATCCAGCTTGGTGTTGATGTCCGGCAGACGATCGGACATGAGCTCCTCGAACTCCGACGCCGACGCCGACGCCGCCGCCGCCGCCGCCGCCGCCGCCGCCGCCTTCTCCTCGGGGGACATGACGCGCGCGGAGCGGTTGCGGTCGAGGGACGCGCGGGGCGAGGCCGCGTTGGGGGAAGCCTCTTCGGGAGGGTCGTCCTTCCTAAACGGGTTGTTGGAGGTCTTCTTGGGCGTGTTCTCGTCCACCATGAGCACCTCGCGAGCCACCGCGGTCGCCGCGGCTTTCGCGCCCGAGGCCACCTTCGAGAGGAGCCCCTCGGCTTTCGAGGAGACCTCCGCGGCCACCTGCGCGCCGTGCTTCAGGGTCTCCGAGGACGCCGCGAGCGCCTTGTCGGCGGCGTCCTCCGCGGCGTCCGGCTTGGCGTCGCGCTTGACGGGCATCGCGCGCGGTTGTTGCCTCGAGAGGAAGGCAATTCACGCGATCGCGATCTGGGCGGTTCGCGAGGGGGCTCGATCCCGGGGGTATCGAAAGACGCTCGCGTGCGAACGACTCGCGCGCGTACCGCGAGGAAACGGGCGCGCGCGGGGCTATGGCGGCGGCGACGTGTGCCGCGGCTCGGAGAGTGGCGGTCACCCGATCACTTCGTGTCGAATGCTCTGAATCCGCGGGCGTTAGTTATTTTCGTATCTTTCGCCGTCACCGCGATGCGTCAGCCCACGTGCGTCAGCCACGAGCGACATCGCGAAATATTGTTGTCGACGTCGAGAAAAAGCAGCCCGAACCCTGAGCGTGTCGGATCTCAACTCGACGCGCGGGGCGCCGGACCCGGGCCTCGGAGCCGGATCCGCGCGGTTCGCTTCGGACGCGCGGTGCGCCGCGATGGGCGCCGGCGGCGGCGGCGGGAGCGACGGTGGGGGCAGCGGCACGCGCGCGCCCCCCACGCCTCGTTTGTCCACCTTCCTCCGGACGTTCGGCACCTCCGCGTCGCGAGAGGCGCGGTCGGGCGTGGACGTGGACCACGAGACGCACGCGAGGCTCGCGCTCCTGCGCGTGGGCGGCGCGAGCGGGACCCACCTGGGTCGTGACTCGGGAGCCGGCGGGTCCGTTTCGGGGTCGGGATCCGAGGGGCGAACGAGCCACGGAGGCTTCTCATCGGCTTCTCATCGGCCGAAGAGCTCATCCGATGTGAGCCGCGCCGGAACTCGCCAACTCGCGCGACGCGTTTTCGGCGTTCAATCGGGCGAGGACCCCTCAGGTTATGGGATACCTCAAGGACGAGACGTGCGCGAGGCGCTGGACGCGTTCGTTCAGAGCGTCGTCGCGGTCACGGGAGGGGACACGTTTCTGCCGGATCAGCTCGGGGACGCCGCGTCGGCGGCGTTCGAAGCCGTCGGCGAGGACGCCCTCGCGCGCGACGACGAATATCGCGGACTGGTCGCCGAGGCGGCGTACGCGCGCGACCCGGACCTCGCGTCGAGAAAGGCGGACGCGTTTAAACGCGCGACGCGCGAGAAGGAGATGGAGGCGCTGCGTGACGCGATGGGTCCGATCGACGTTGGCGCGTTTGGCGTGTTCCGCGAACGAGCCGTCGCGCTCGCGGCGCTCGCGCGGCGCCGGCGCGGCGAAGAAGGGTCTCGCGAAACCGAAACGTCTCGCGAAGGAGACACTAAAAAAGAAAAACCCGCGACCGTCTCTCCGGACGACGCGAACGCTTCGCGGGAGTACGGCGCGGACGTCGCGTTCGTCGCGCCCGGAACAGGTCACGCCGCGAACGCCGCGGAGGAGGCGTTAGGAGGCGCGGAGACGCGAAGACGAGACCGAGTGAGCGCTTTCGGCGATTCGGCGGCGTCGGCGATGCGCGCGTCGCTCGCGGAAGCCGCCTCGGTCGAAACCGAGCGCGCGGCTTCGATCGCCGGCGCTCGTGTCACCGAAAAAGCCGAAAAAGAAAAACAAGCCAGCGATGGAAACGAACGACGCGACGCGACCGCCTCCGCCGCCACCGAGCAGCTGTCGTGGCTCAAGGCGCGTTGCCTGGAAATCTCCGGCGTCGAAAACTGGGAACTCGCCGCGCAAACCGTCGCGCGCCTCGCGTTAGCTTCGCCCGACGACAAGTCGGACGAGGTCGTCGCCGCCGAGCTCTTCGACTTCTTCGGCGACGCCGGGGTGGAGTTGATCATGGGCGCCATCGAGCGCCGCGGCGCGATGGCGGAGGCGCTGCGCGGCCGCGTCGCCGCCGCGCGGCGGCGCTTCGGCGACGACGCCGACGACGACGCCGAAAGCCGCCGCGCGCGCGTCGGCGGCGGTTCGGGCGCGCCGAGCGCCTCGGTCACCATCACGAGCGCTCTGGATAAGAAACTCGAAAAGCTAAAGAAGAAGGAGGCTCGGAGCGTCGGCCGAAGGCTCGCGCGAGGCGAGGGCGAGCCCTTGCTCGAGTGGCTCGAGTCCGTCGGGCTTCCCTTCGGCGCGCTCTGCGAGGGGGACTGGGAACGCGCCGAGGAGACGGAGAAGAAGGAACGCGCCGCGACGGAGGATGAGATTTTCGCCGCGCTCCGCGGGCTCGGCGCGGGCGGCTCCGGCGGCAGGAAGGTTTTGCCACCGGGCACGACCCGCACGACGCACAAAGGGTACGAGGAGGTGCGCGTCCCCGCCGCCGCGCCCGCCGCGCGCGCCGAGCGCGAGCGGCTCGTGCCCGTCGCCGAGCTCCACGACTGGGCGCGCCCCGCGTTCGCCGGCGTGTCCCACTTGAACCGCATACAGAGCCGGATATACGAGGCGGCGTACCGAGGCGTCGAGAACCTGCTGGTGTGCGCGCCGACGGGCGCGGGCAAAACCAACATCGCGATGATGACCGTGCTGCGGGAAGTGTCGCGCCACGTGGACGAGGCCACGGGCGACTGGGCCGAGGACTCGGAGGATTTCAAGATCGTCTACGTCGCGCCCATGAAGGCGCTCGCCGCGGAGGTCACCGCGGCGTTTTCGCGGCGTCTCGCGCCGCTCGGGCTGAGCGTGCGCGAGCTGACGGGAGACACGCAGCTGTCGAAGAAGGAGCTGGACGAGACGACCATGCTGGTCACGACCCCCGAGAAGTGGGACGTGATCACGCGCAAAGGCGGCGAGGTTTCGGCGGCGGCGACGCTCCGGCTGCTGATCATCGACGAGGTGCACTTGCTGAACGACGACCGAGGCCCCGTGATCGAGACGCTGGTGGCGAGGACGCATCGGCAAGTCGAGACGACGCAGTCGTCGATACGGATCGTGGGTTTGTCCGCGACGCTGCCCAATCCCGCGGACGTGGCGTCGTTCCTGGGGGTCACGAAAAACGGTTTGTTCGTGTTCGACCAGAGTTTCCGACCGATTCCGTTAACGCAGCGGTTCGTGGGGGTCACGGAGACCAACGCCGTGAAGCGGCTGGCTTTAATGGCGGAGATCACGTACGAAAAGTGCGCGGGGGCGTTGCGCGGGGGCAAACAGGCGATGGTGTTCGTGCACTCCAGGAAAGACACGGTGAAGACGGCGCGGCAACTCGCCGAGCTGGCGGCGAACCGCGACGGGGTGGATCTGTTCGGACCGCCCGGCGCCGACGACGGCGGCACTTTCTCCGCGACCGTGAAGAAGTTCCAGACCGAGGTGAACAAGAGCAAAAACCCCGAGCTAAAAGAGCTTTTCGCAAAGGGGTTCGGGTGCCACAACGCGGGCATGCTCCGCGCCGATCGAGGTCTCGTCGAACGCGCCTTCGCGGCTGGGGTGATTAAAGTGTTGGTGTGCACGGCGACGCTGGCGTGGGGGGTGAACCTTCCCGCGCACCTCGTGGTGATCAAAGGCACGACGCTGTACGACCCGCAAAGGGGCGGGTTCCGCGATCTCGGCGTTCTGGACGTGCAGCAGATCTTCGGCCGCGCCGGAAGGCCGGGGTTCGACGCGAGCGGCGAGGGCGTGATCGTCACCGAACACAAAAAGCTGGCGCGCTACCTGGGCATGTTGACCGCGGCCACGCCGATCGAGTCGCAGTTCGTGAAGAACCTAGCGGACAACCTGAACGCCGAGCTCGTGCTCGGGACGGTCACGAACGTCAAGGAGGGCGCGCGGTGGCTGGGGTACAGCTACCTGCACGCGCGCGCGCGCAAGAACCCGCTCGCGTACGCGCTGAGCTGGGAGGACGTGCGGCTCGACCCCGAGCTCACTAAACACCGATGTAAGTTGATCCGCGAAGCCGCGCGGCAACTCGACCGCGCGAAGATGGCGCGCTTCGACGAACGGTCCGGCCAGCTGTACCAGACCGAAAGCGGACGCATCGCGTCCCATTTCTACATCAAGGTGAAGAGCATGGAGACGTTCGACGCGCACCTGCGGCCGAACATGCAGATGCCCGACATACTGCACATGGTGGCGCACGCGGATGAGTTCGAGACCATCTCGCCGCGCGAGGATGAGATGCCCGAGCTCGAGACGCTTCGAAACGACCGCAAGCGCGCGTGCCCGATCGAAATCACCAAAGCCACGATGGCGGACCGGGTCGGGAAGGTGAACTTGCTGCTCCAGGTGTACATAAGCCGCGTGCGGTGCGAAGCGTTTTCGCTCGTCGCCGACGGGTCGTACATCTCGCAAAACGCGTCCAGAATCAGCCGCGCGCTCTACGAGCTCTGCCTGCGCCGGGGGTGGCCGAGCCTGGCGGAGACGATGCTCACGCTCGCCAAAGCCGTCGACCTGCGCGTGTGGCCGCACCAGCACGCGCTGCGGCAGTTCCAGGACTCGGGGGCGCTGAGCGCGGACGTTCTGTTCAAGCTGGAGGACAAACGAGCCACCGTGGACCGGCTGTGGGACATGTCCGCGTCGGAGATTGGCGCCATGCTCAGGCTCAACGCCGATCTCGGGGCGCGCGTGCGACGGTGCGTCGAGGCGCTGCCGCACCTCGCGCTGGAAGCCGCGGTGCAGCCGATCACGCGCTCGGTGCTCCGGGTCTCCGTGCTTCTCACCCCGGAGTTCACCTGGGTCGACCGGCACCACGGCGGCGCGCAGCGGTGGCTCCTGTGGGTCGAGGACCCGGTCAACGAGCACGTCTACCACTCGGAGACGTTCACGGTGACGAAGCGGGCGCACGGCGAAGGCGCGCAGAGAGTCGCCTTCACGGTACCGATTTTCGAGCCCGCGCCGCCGCAGTACTTCCTGCGCGCGACGAGCGAAACCTGGCTCGGGTGCGAGACGTTCCACGAGCTGAACCTCGCCGGGTTGACGTTGCCGGACAAGCACCCGCCGCACACGGACCTATTGGACCTCGCGCCGCTCCCGCGATCGGCGCTGCGCGACGCTTCGTTCGAAGCGCTTTACGAGAAGAAGTTCACGCACTTCAACGCGATTCAGACGCAGGCGTTTCACGCGTTGTACCACTCCTCGCGCAACGTGCTTTTAGGTGCGCCGACCGGGAGTGGCAAGACCGTCTCCGCGGAACTGGCGATGCTTCGTGTGTTCCGGGACACGCCCGAGAGGAAGGTGGTGTACATCGCGCCGCTCAAGGCGCTCGTCCGCGAGCGCGTGCGAGATTGGCGCGAGCACCTGTGCCCTTCGTTGGGGAAGCGTTTGGTCGAGCTCACCGGCGACGTCACGCCTGATTTGCGCGCGCTTCTGGCGGCGGACATCATCGTCGCCACCCCCGAGAAGTGGGACGGCATCTCGCGGAGCTGGCAGTCACGCAAGTACGTCACGAAGGTGGCGCTGGTGGTGATCGACGAGATCCACCTGCTCGGTGCCGACCGGGGGCCCATTCTGGAAACGATCGTCTCGCGGCTTCGGTATATCGCCAGCGCGACGAACGCGACGCCGACGCGCGTGGTCGGTTTGTCCACCGCCCTAGCCAACGCGCGCGACCTCGCGGACTGGCTGGGAATCGAACCCGGAACCGACGGAAGCAACGGCGAGGGCCTATTCAACTTCCGCCCGTCCGTTCGCCCCGTGCCTTTGGAGTGTCACATCCAGGGCTTCCCCGGGAAGTTCTACTGCCCGCGCATGGCGTCCATGAACAAACCGACGTACGCGGCGATTCAAACGCACTCGCCGTCCAAGCCGTCGCTGGTGTTCGTTTCGTCGCGGCGCCAAACGCGGCTCACCGCGCGTGACTTGATTCAACACGCCGTGGCGGACGAAAAGCCGCGGGCGTTCGTGAACATGGCTTCCGAAGAGCTGCAGATGTGGGTCGACACGGTGAAGGACCCGCACATGAAGCACTGCTTGCAGTTCGGCGTGGGCATGCACCACGCCGGCCTCGAGCCGCGCGACCGACAAATCGCCGAGGACCTCTTCGCGCGGTGCAAGATTCTGGTGCTGGTGTGCACGAGCACGTTGGCGTGGGGGGTGAACCTCCCCGCGCACTTGGTGGTGATCAAAGGCACGGAGTTCTACGACGGCAAGCAGAGGCGGTACGTCGATTTTCCCATCACGGACGCGTTGCAGATGATGGGAAGAGCCGGCCGGCCTCAGTTCGACACGTCGGGGACGTGCGTCATCATGTGCCACGAACCGAAAAAGGCGTTTTACAAAAAGTTTCTGTACGAGCCGTTCCCGGTGGAGAGCGCTCTGCGGGAAAATTTGCCCGATCACTTCAACGCCGAGATCGTTTCCGGGTCCATCAGAAGTAAACAAGACGCCATCGACTGGATCACGTGGACGTACTTCTTCCGACGGCTCGTGCGTAACCCGTCGTACTACGACCTCGAGAGCGTCGACCACGCCTCGGTCAACGCGTACCTCAGCGCGTTGGTGGAGAGCGCGCTGGAAAAGTTACGCGACGCGCGCTGCGTCGCTTTTTCAGAAAACGACGACGTCGTGGAGCCTTTGAGCCTGGGCAGAGTGGCGTCGTTTTACTACCTGCAGCACAGCACCGTGGCTTCGTTCGCGCGAACCATGAACGCCCGAAACGCGCCGAGAGACTTGCTGGAGATTCTCGCGGGCGCGGCGGAGTACGACGAGCTGCCGGTGCGGCACAACGAGGACCTGCTCAACGCGACCCTCGCCGATGCGGTCGTAAAGGCTGGGGGCTTTCCCGTGGACGCGCGTTCGCTGGACGACCCACACGTGAAAGCCAACCTGTTGTTCCAAGCGCACTGGCTCCGCGTGCCGTTACCTTCGAGCGACTTTGTGACGGACGCCAAAGGCGCGCTGGATAACGCCGCGCGCGTGCTACAGGCGATGATCGACGTCGCCGCCGACGCGGGGTGGCTGGCGGTTTCGCTGCGCCTCATGAACCTGCAACAGGCGCTCATGCAGGGGCGACGAGCGGAGGACCCGAGCCTGTGCGTCCTGCCGGGTATCTCGCTCAAGGACGCGCGATGCGCTGCCGCGAAGGCACGAGCGGCGGCGAAAGAAGGAGGCAAAAGAAAAGACCCGAACGTCCTCGGGACCCTCCCCGAGCTCGTTTCCCTGGCGCGCCGCGACGCGGCGGCGGCGAAACGCGCGCTGGCGGCGAGCGTGGGCCGCACCGCCTCAAAGGCCCTGGACGCCGCGGTGGCGGTGGCGGCGCGTCTGCCCGTCATCGACGTCGACGCGCGCATCGTGGACGCGAGCGAGCTCGCATCCGAGCTCGCGTCCGAGCGCGTGACGGTCGAGGTTCGCCTGCGGCGCGTCGAGACTTCGGAAACAAAAAAACAAAAACAAAAACAAAAACAAAAGGAGGAGGCTTTGAGAACGAGCGCGGCGGCACACGAACCGACGTCTCGACGGACGACACCACCCCGCGCGGTGTGCCCTTTGTACCCGAAGATCAAGCAGGAAGGTTGGTGGGTCGTTCTCGGTGACCGCGATGCGAACGAGCTCCTCGCGCTGCGTCGCGTCGCGTTCGGGGACGAAACGCGCGTGAAGCTGACGTACGAACGCGAACGCGGGATTCAAAACGCAAAACGTTTTGAAAACGTCGTCGCGTTTCTGGTGTCCGACTGTTACGTCGGAATGGACCAGGAGACGGACGTCGTTTTCGCGTCTTCGCGGACGTCGTCTTCGCGTCACGCGGGGTGCTCGCCGGAATCGTCGCTCGAAGCGAAGGAGGAGTCCTTCTGGCTCGCCGCGGACGACCCCTCCGAGTTCTCGGAGGAGGACGACGACGCGTTTTTCTGGGAGAACGAGGGACGCGCCGTCTCTCGCGAGCGTCGTCTCTCGTAGTACGTAGCTACAGTCGACTCGTTAGTTATACACCAGTCCATATTAACACCAACCTTTCCTCACGCGAGCTGGACGATGAGCGACCCCGCGGTTTTCTCCTCGAACTTCAAGCCCTTCTCCTTGAGCGCCGCGACCACCGCCGGCATGAGCACGGCGCCGCCGCCGCCGCTGTGCTTCCCGGCGCCGGGCACGAGCTCGAGGACGCCCTTGGCGCCCGAGAGCTCGGCGAGCCTGGTTCGCAGCGCGTCCATCGCCTCCGCCTTGCGCAGCCCGTGGAAGTCCATGTACATCTTCCCCTTGCCTTTGTTCCGGTTCTCGAAGATGGCCTTCGCGGCTTTCGCGTTGGCCTCGTGCATCGAACGCTGCGCCGCCTTGACCTCCTCCAGCGCGGCGCGCCCGCCGGCTTTGTCCCCGGCGTCGAACAGCGCATCTTTCTTTTTCGCCAATACATCGGCGCGTTTCGCGTGCGCGTCCGCCTCCTGCCTGAACTTCTTGCCCGCGGCGCCCTCGTAGTCGGGGTTCTCCGCGTCCTTGATCACCGCGCTCACCGCCTCGCGCGCCGCCTTGACCTGCTTCGGGTCGCCCGTAATCCGAATGGTCACGGGGTCCGCGATCGAGCGGTCGATGTCGATCTCGGCGCCCGTCATGAACTTCAGCTCGTTGATCTTCGACCCGTTGGGGCCGATGACGGCGCTGATCCACTTCTGCGCGCATTTGATCTCCCACTCCGTGGCGGTCGCGTCGAGGTCCGTGAACGCGCCGCCGAAGCAGCACGAGAATAAGCCGCCCATCGGAAGCTGCTTCGGAGCGCACGGCGCAGGCGCGAGGAAATTGTGCCGACACACGAAAAGGTGACGGATTAATGTCGAACAGCGCTGGGCGAAGTCAGCAACTCGACACGCCCGGCGGACCTGGCGCACGGATGAGATCACGTTCGAAAAAAAAAAAACGTGCGTTTGTTTTCCTACGTAGCGACGCGACGCGGATTTCGTTCGACGCGCGCTCGTCCGAGCGCGCCCATCACACCACGACGCCGTCCCCGGGGACGTCCCCGGGGACGTCCCCGTCCTCCGCCTCGGCCATCGCGACCAGATGCTCCAGCACGGCGCGCGCGTTCTCGGACAGCTCCGCCGGCGCGCGCGCCACGGCGCGAACGTCCTCGCCGTCCCCGGCCCAGGGCTTCGCCGGCCGCGGCGCCTCGCCGGTTTCGAAAAACACCAGGGCGGTGAGGTCGTCCTCGAGGAAGAAATCGTCCTGGTCCTCCCGGAACAGCCGCGCGCCCAAGCTTTGGTCGGGGTTCCACACGCGCTTGTCCTGCCTGTTGTCCTGCACGACGCCCTTCTTGAACTGCGACTCCTGCGCCGTCGGATCGCGCTTGCCGATCACGAGCTCGAGCGACACGTCGTCGGCGTACGCGTCGCGCGCGCCGTCGTTCGCCGTTCGCGTCTCGTCCCGCGCGAGGGACCACGCCGCGGTCGCGGGAAGCACGAACGGCTCGTGCTTTTTTTTTCTTTTCACACCGACCGAAGACGCGTTCGCGTCGAGTTCGCCGCCGGAAAGCACGGAGGCGTCCGAAGAGGCGTCCGCGGAGGCGTCTTCCGCGTCTTCCGCGTCTCCGTCGCCCGCCTCGGCG
>Ga0181600_10001846_pt1 | contig 16429 bp, 14 predicted proteins | sample 041ome_2_FD_132982 | JGI IMG/M metagenome (GOLD analysis project Ga0181600, IMG submission 132982) | Coastal salt marsh microbial communities from the Groves Creek Marsh, Skidaway Island, Georgia - 041406US metaG (megahit assembly) | ecosystem: Environmental > Aquatic > Marine > Intertidal zone... | reverse complement strand
GCGCGCGGGGCCGACGGTTCGGACACCCGATGCCGCACGGCGCGCGACGCCCCGCGACGCACCGCGGAAAATAATGCGAACGACGCACACCGCGTTCGCGTCGCGCGCAGTACAGTACGACGGTCGCGGCGCGCGACAGAACACGCCGTCGGTCGGTCGCGAGTGTGGATAAGGTGCTGACGCGGACATGCCATGGGATTTCCTCCATGTGCACACGACATAGCTATCACGGACCTTACTCTACGTATATGTGGTATTTATTGGCATCACGGTGGTATGTTGATAGATAAAGACGTGCATCGTATACGTGTTCGGACAACCGGCGATTTATGTACGCATTTTGAATTCGATCGCTCGAGCTGTCGTCGTTCGTCGGCACTGCGCGCCGCGCCGTCGCCGTCGCCATCGCCGCACCGCACCGCACGGCGACACCATGGATGACGGCATCATCGCCATCTGTCACATCGACGCGCGCGTGCGGTCGACGTCCTCGGTGTCGTTCGACGACGTCACGCGCGCCGTGCGCTGGAGCCTCGAACGCGTGGGCACGGTGCCGACAACGCGCGACGCGCTCGTGCGCGTCGACGACGAGCTCACGGAGGAGGATTTCGCCAGCGCGCACGGGCGCGTGATGCGCGAGCACGTCGAGCGCGTGTGGGTGCGCGACGTGACGTGGACGCACGCGGCGAATGGTGAGAGGCCGAGGAAGGTGTTATTTTGGCAGTGCGACGCGCGGTGTCGGGCGTACGCGTTACACGAGGACGAACCGGGAGAGGAGATGGATGGCGCGGATGATATCGCGACGTATCGTGAGTGGATGTTGCCGTCGAGAGATTTTGAGGGCGCGTGGGAGAGTTTGGTGTTTGATGATGAGGAAGGGGATGTCAAGGGGGAGTTGTTACGGTACGCGGCGAACGCGTTGTTGTTTAGCGAACGCGGGGTGGACGCGCAATTGATTGCGTGGAATCGCGTGGTGTTGTTGCATGGACCGCCGGGGACGGGGAAGACGACGTTGTGTAAGGCGTTGGCGCAGCGGTTGTCGATTCGGTTCAATGACGTGTATACGAATAGCGTTTTGGTTGAGGTGAACGCGCACTCGTTATTTAGTCGATGGTTTAGCGAAAGCGGGAAATTGGTGAGTAAGCTTTTTGGGAAGATTCAAGAACTTTTAGAAGACGAATCGTCGTTAGTATTCGTATTAGTGGACGAAGTAGAAAGTTTAGCCGCCGCGCGCAAGAGTGCGGCGAATGGATCTGAGCCAAGCGACGCGATTCGCGTCGTGAACGCGCTCTTGACTCAAATCGACGCGCTCAAGTCGCGTCCAAACGCCATCGTGCTCACGACGAGTAACATCACCGAGGCTATAGATTTAGCTTTTGTGGACCGGGCGGATATTAAATGTTACATCGGTCCACCAGGTGTGAGTGCTCGGTTTGAGATTCTGCGTTCGTGCGTGGTTGAACTCATGCGCCGCGACTTGGTGTACGACGTCTTAGCAATCGACGAATATGAAGACATTGCATACGGTGACATCTGCGACTTAGATCGAGAATTCGAATCGGAACCTGCACCTCATCAAGTGCTGTGTCAAATAGCGGAAAAGTGCGAAGGTTTAAGTGGTCGCGCGTTGCGAAAGCTCCCATTTTTGGCGTACAACGCCGTGGGTTCAGACGGGCGGTGCTCGCTGGGCGAATTCCTCCACGCGATGGACGCTCGAGTCGCGCGCGAATTTAAAGACAGAGACCGTTTAAACTCTGCATGAAGACACAATCCCATGAAAACAACTTTATTCTACAGTAATAAGAAAGGCAAACTAGTGCTATGTGCTACCTTTCATCGCGAACCTTTTTCACAGACGCAAACATATCCGCGATGCGTGCCTGACGCTTTCGATGTCCGCCTTCGCCCCATCGCTCGAGATATTCCTTCATTCCAGCTGGGAATTTCTTCGACATGCCCTCGGAACTAAATCGCCTCGTGGTACCAGTGACCTCGAAGTCATGGAATTCTCTATCGTGTAAACCAAAACACCATCCGACGCCCGTCAAGCTCACCATGTTTCTACCGTCCAGCGAATACCGGTTATTCAACGTCATCGCAAAGCGCCACGCGTCCTCAGGAATCGCCGTCCATTCGAGAATTTTCTTCCCCCAGTACATGCGCACAAAATTATGCTGCTTTCCCGACACCACGAGCTCCCGTTGTGCGGCGTTCCATAGCTTATCATGCGTTTCACCGCGCTCAAATTGCTCGAGCGTGTACGTCCACGCTCTGGCGTCGCTCGCGTGCCTCGCGAGCGTGTTCCTCGACCACTCTGGAAGGCCTTCATACGTATCGTAATGCGGATTCCTCAACGCAAAATTCACCGCGAGCTCGCGACGCACGATGAGTTCGTCTAAAAACACATCCACGCTCGCGCTGATCTTCGCATCCATCGCGTGCGCTTTTTGAAACTCGAGCGCTCTCCGCGCGATTTCGACGACTGAAATTTGCCCGTATTGAATGTGCGGCGACAAATGCGACTGTAACCCCATGCTCGGATCGTTACGCGACTGCGCGTATCGCGACAATATCTTGGTCGTCAAAAATGTATCGAGCTTATCGCGCGCGGCGCGTGCACCGCCGACGTGCGACGTCACTCGAGGGCACCGTTCGAGCCGTGGCAAGCCGCGCGCGGAGAGCGCGCGTAAGCACGCGTCGACGCCCTGGTCGACGGGGAGCGTTTCAAAATCTTTAATCGCGTCTTCAAACACGTCCCGAGTGTCGTCGTCGAGCTCGCCATACGCGTATGGGAACTGTGGGAGCTCTGACTTGACAAATGCGGGGACTCGAGGGAGAACTTTCGGGCGAAACGTCGCCGCCGCGATTTCCGCCGCTCCGCCGGGCGCATTCGTCAATTGCGGCACGACGACGTCGGCTTCAATTTCCGTCACCGCACACGACGATTCGCGCGCCAATTCTGCTCTCCACGCACGAAGTATGCGCATATACGCTCCATCGACGATAATTTCCGTCGCTTGTCGACTCGCGGCGATGATCGACGCCGGAGGCGCGTTAATCGTCGCCGTCATTGAAATCCGCCGACGGCGCAACGCCTCGTATACCTCAACTAAACCTTCGAACATAAAACCATAATGCCGCTCACTCGCCTCCGGATACGACGCCGTGCACGAAAACATCACAATGAGTGGTTTTTGCGCGACATTGGCGCGATGAATCGCGTACTCGAGCGCTTCGTTGTGCTCGACGCGGTGCGACGCTTGCATCCAATACACCGCGTACGCGCCGTCGCGATCATTCACAGGCGTTGCGTTGAGCGCGCGCACGCGTTCGCGCGGAATCGTCGTCGCCGTGAGCACCGCCGTACGTTTCGCGATCGCGCACGCGCGATTACGTCGCGCACGCGCGAGCGCATCGTCCGCACCGGCGTCATCGGTGCTCATGATGTGTTGCTTTTCAACACGTACACGCGCGCGCGGATGCGGCTTGCACGAGCGCGAGAATCACCGCAACGAGTGTGAAAAACGCGGTGAATGGGTCATTGACGGCGAAGACGTCGATCTCGCGCTCGGCGTTCGCGTCGCCCGGTCGCGACGATGCGCTCGCGGCGTCGGGTTTATCGCTCCGCATCGACGAATGAGGTGCGCGCGGCATTCGTCGACGCGCCTCACGCGACGCGCGCGAGACAGAGCGCGCGCGAGACGCGCGTACGGATTGCGCGTGCGATGTTCGCGCCATCGAACGCGCGCGCGTCGTCGTCCGCGGCGGCGCGCGCGACGACGTCGTGGTCGTCGACATTGACGTTGACGTTATCGACGTCAGCGACGCGACGGGGTCGCGCTGCTGCGCCTCGCGCCTCGCGCCTCGCGCGCGCCGCGCTCGACGCGGCCGACGCGGATGATTTTGAAATCGCACAAAAGCTCGGCACGGTGACGTTCCGCGTCGAACGCGAGCGCGATAGCGCGTTCACGTGGAGGACAGCCGCGGATGGGTCGGCGGAGAGCGCGTCGCTGACGAGCCGCGACGTCGACGCACGCGGCGACGATGCGAGTTGCGTGAATTTATACGCTGGGCGATACGTGCACGCGCCCGCGGAACCGCTCGGAATCGGGCGCGCCGAGGCTGATCGAGGGGCGGTGATGTTGAAGGAGTACAAGGGGCGCGAAGCGGCGGCGCTCGCGGAAACAGAGGTGCGCGCGTACGAGCGATTGTTGTTCGATGATGACGTGGAGATTGATGTTGATCGTTACGGACGTGGTCCTGGGATGTTACCGAAGCGGAATTTACCAATAGCACGATTGGTGGGATATTTTGCGTCGAAGGGTGTGGACTCAGAGGCGACGTCGTTGTGGACGGTGCAGGAATGGCACGGGTTGCGTCGGCTGAGCGAATACCCTCGAGCGAGGCAGGATGTGAACTCTGCGGTGAAGTTTTGGCCACCTGTACAGCGCGTCGCAGATGAACCGAAACGCGCGCGCGCGCGGTTCGTGCGTAAGGCGTTTGAAGGGTGCATTAAATCGGTATGGTACGCTCACGAACGAGGCGTAGCGCACGGAGCGCTGGACGCGTCGACGTTTCTGTGTAGCACATTTGTCGATCGGTCTGCGGATGATTTGGACGTGAAATTGATCAACTTTGGGTGCAGCACGCTGTGTACGCCTGAAAGCGTGGTGATTGATCTTAAAGCACTCGCTGTGACGCTCACAGAGTTAGTATTTAGCGCGTTGAGCTCGAGAGGCCCGAGCGAGTCGACGTCGGCAGAGGCGCTGCGGCGGGTGTTTGTCGACATTCACGAGCTCGATTTCAAACGCATTCGCGAGTACTGCGAAGAAGAGCCCGATTGGGTTGAAGCATGTGATTTCTTAGTCGACGGTGGTGGAGAATACTGGGAAGTTTTGCGAGAGCTGTGGCAAGCGAAGGAGCTCGAAGATTCCATCGGCGTGACGACTAATGCAGGCGACTTGGCGCTTCGCGCAGAGTATCTGCGAGAGTTACTCGAGCGTTATTAGTACGATAGCAGCAACGTATAGTAATATCATTACAACTCGTCGTGATGCAACGAGTGTTTATCTGTCTCTCTATCCTTCAAGTTTGCCCGCATCGAGCGTTCGCGTCGGCGCTGTTCGCGGTGCTCCTGATACGCCCGCTGTTGCTCTGCCCGTTCGAGCCGTTCTTGCTTCAACGCCTCCTGCTTCAACCTCGCTTTCTCCTTGGCCTCGTCGTCAGCCAAATGTCTATCGTGCACCAACACCAAGTGCCACCCGTTGCGCGTCTCCACCGGACCGACCACCGTATCCAACGGCGTCTTCGCGTCAAACACCACGCGCTCAAAATCCTTCGCCATTTCCCCGCGCGGAAAATACCCCAAATCACCACCTTCACTCCCAGTTGGACACTCAGAATACTTCACCGCGAGCTCCGCGAACGCCTGCTCCAAGTGGTGCGCCGCGTCGGTGTACGGCGCCAACATCTCCTCGTAATCCAAACACTTCTCCTTCCCCGCCGCATTCGAGCCGCATAATATGTGCGATGCGTGCACGATGTCATTCGCAGAATTCACAATCTGAAGCTTCGGCTTGGCGTCTACCGCGGGCGTCGCGCAGAGCGCGATGAGCGCGAGCGCGCCGATGAGCCGAGTAACACCATGGCGCACCGGAACCGATCGTCGTCGAGCGCCGCGCGTCGTTGACGTGTCGCTCGTCGAGCGCCACGACAGTGACGGCAACGAGGACGAAGAAGAACACGAACGACACGTCTGGTCGGTCATCGTCGACGCGTCGCGATCGCGGCGCGAGCACTGGCGTCCAGTGTCGCGAGGCGCACGAGGTGATGTGCCGCACCGGTCCGTTTTCGATGGAATGAACACACACGTATTGTGAATAAGATTCCTCTCTATCGCGAAAATATCTCAACTGTCGAGTCAGCGTTATAAATGCATCTCAAACAGAGGGTATAGAGATCATAGTACGTCGCACGAATACACGTTCGGTCCAAGGTCGTTGCGCTCGGCACGCGACCGTCGACACACCGCGACGCGAACGACAGGCGCTGACGACGCCCGCGACGACGCACGGCGCACGCGAACGCGCGCAAACGATCGATCGAATTTCTCGCCAGCGTGTTCTCGCTTCTCGTGCCGCGCATCGCGGATATAGGACATCGCGCGCGTCAACGCACCGCGTAGGCGCACGAAAAGCATCCTCGCGCAGCGTTCGATTGGATTTGTTTCCCGACGCCGCACTCGGGAACGCCGAGCGAGGAGGGTGAATCGTGCCGCCGCGGCTGCGACAGCGATCGTTCGAGATGTTGCTCACGGTGGAGCAGCAAAAGGCGTTCGATGCGACGATTCGTAAGAGGCATCAGTTGGAGGCGGCGGGGAAAGGCGCGGGGCTGACTGGACGCGAGAGCGCGGCGCTGAGCGTACAGTGGGTGGATTCGCACGGCGTGCAACATTCTCGCGCGAGTGGACGCGGACAAAAAGGAGATGAAACCATGCGCGTGCTGTCGGTGATTGATGATTCACCGGTGTATGCGCTGGATTCGGGGGATCCAAATTACGACTCGACGGAGGAACCCACGACGTTTAGGACGGTGGACGTCGGGGGCAAAAGTAAGGATGTCATCGAGCAGTACAAAGATCAGGCGGGGGCGATCATTCTTGAGTACTTCAGCTCATCGGACATTGATGAGGCGTGGACGCGCGTGGAAAAACTCGACGCACCGATGTTTGAACACTTTTTCGTCAAGCGCTTGGTGACTCTCGCCATGGACCGAGGGCATCGGGAAAAGGAAGCCGCCGCAGTACTACTCAGCGCGCTGTATCCGAGTGCACTTTCTAGTGCACAAATTCAACGTGGATTTGTGCGATTGATCGAAGCGGCGGATGATCTCGTGATTGACGTTCCGGACACGGCGGAGGTTCTCGGAATGTTCGTCGCCCGAGCCATCATCGACGACATTTTACCTCCATCTTTCCCAGACACCGTCGCGGCCATGTCCACGTGCGAGGGCAAAGTCGCTCAAGAAGCGTTGCTACTCGCTCATGGGCATTTATCTGGACCAGGTCATAGCGACAGGGTACTGCGCGCGTGGGGCGACTTTGATAAATCGCCTCTAGACGCCGCCAAGCTGAAAATCAAAGCCATGCTTGACGAGTACATCGTCACGAACGACGTTTCCGAAGCTCGACACTGCTTGCATGATCTTGGTATGCCGTTCTTCCATCACGAGTTTGTTAAATTCGCCCTCACCATGGCTTTGGAGGCTCCAAAAGATTGCAACAACGTCGCCAACATTCTTGGTTTACTCAAGGTTCTGGGGGATAGCGGCGAGGTAAGCGCCAGTCAAATGCAGAAAGGGTTCCTTCGTGTTGAAGGCCACGTTGCAGATTTGGCGCTTGACATTCCAGACGCCACTTCAAAGCTAGAGCATATCAAGAGCATCTGCAAAAAACATGGCGTCTTGACAGTTGACACTTAGCGATTTACCGATAGCACGATTCTTCGCCCTGTCGTTACGCACGATTCAACGCGGTTGCATTCGTTCTCACAATTCCATGATACACATTACAAATACTTTGTACATAAATCTACTAAAACTACCAAACGTTTCGATGCGTCGGGAAAGTGCGAGCCCTCTAAAAAAATACTCTCAGTTTCTCAATTACTGCGTCTTCTTCAGACTACTTCCTCGTCCGCGGCGCTGTGCGACGTCTACCATGAGCTTCGTCATGATTAACAGCATGTTCACCAATACCACGCATGCCGCTATTAATAATGGCGTTGAAAGCACGACAGAAGTAAACCTCCCTCGCGAGTCGAAGTAGTTTTGCCCCGAAAAGGATTCCCAACGCGCGCCAGCGAACGCGTTGATGCGCTCAGCCGCAAACACGACAACTGCACACACGCAAAACAATACACCCTGTGTGCGTTCACTACGTCTTGTAGCGATTATGACGACGAAGAGCGCCGCGTGTGCCACGAGAAGCGCGCGCAACCACGTTTCCGACCAGTCCACCGCGGCGTAAAATCCTCGCCACACATCCAACGCCTCCCGCCAAGGGTTCTTGTCCGATGAACTCTTGGACTTTAACGCTTCTGACGCGTCTTTGAGTGCGCGATTCAAGAACTCGTCAACGGACATCGCGTTACAAAGTGAGGTTAACCGTAGACTCGCATTCCCATCCGAACGTCGTTTGAAGGAATCTGCCCGTCCCCTCCGAGTCGACCACGAACAATCGCGCGAAAAGTCTCTCGACATGTGGCGTACTGTAACTTTCCGTCACCTTTGGGCACGTGCACGCCAGGAGGCGGCGCAAAAGCCGTTCCAAAGTCTCGGTGAAGAGCTCTGAGCCACAGCTCGTCGTCGTCGTTTGCGAGCCGTGCGAACCTGTGGTCGATACACGACACGCGGGCCAAATCATCGCCGGGTAAATGTGTGAAAATTAGCGCAACTAGCTCGTCTGGGAGATAGTCGAAAGGCGCGAGCGCACTGCCGCTGTGAGCTTTTACAGGCGGTGTGCTCGGACGGGCATGCCGCGGGTGAAGTTGCAGGGCCAGAGCGTGGCGACGGGAGTATGAGAGTGAAGACGATTTCGTGGAGGGTACCATGCTAACTTGATTTCCCATCGTCCATTAGCGACGGCGTCGCGCACGCGAGATGAAGAGGCACGCAGTGTGGCCACTCGAGGGCCACCACATCGTCTCGCCTCGGGAAGATGCGAAACGCTTTTTTGTGTGTCAAATTGATTACTTTTTACTACAGAATCGAGAGTTATCAACGCAAATTAGATGAAGCACTCGCTATCGTCGCTGTCCCATGCATCCGAGTCGGCATCGACGGCGCATTCGAAGGCTGTCAAGTCGACTTGGTAGCGAAGCAAACCACCGATGCCACCAAAACCGCGGCAGAACTGGTTTCCTTCTTGAGACTTGTCGGAAATAATTTCAAGCGCGCAACCAAACTTTTTGTACTCTTCAGCTAACCACTCCAACATGGGCATCTTGTCGATGATTTCCAAATCCACACCACTTTCCTTGTCGCGCACGTGCTCGTTATCCGTAAGCTCCTCGGGACGGAAGTACTTTACAGTTTCCTCTTGCGTTTGGCTGTTCATCATAGTCACACGCTCGACTTCAAGGTTTTCCCAGCACACCAAAGTTTCAACAGCACCCATCTCCAGGCAAGTGAGCGTATCGTTGATCCCGAATGTGTATTTTCCAGTGTCTTGAGCGATTTCGTCAAAGAACCGGCTGACCAACTTCTTCTCTTGAATAAACTTGAGCGATGACAATGTATCGGCAGAGAGCTCGATGGCTTGATTGAAGCCGTTTTCACCACCGTAAGAAACGTCAACAACGCTCAAAACGACTTCTTGCAAACGATTATCAAAGCAATCCGCCTCGGAGAGACGGTTCTTAAAATCTGCCGAACCAGCGAGCACTAAACCGGCGACGTTGGGTCTGTCGTTTGTGATGAAGTGCTGCGTCGCGAGTTCTGCAACCTTACTGAGGTAGTTTTGACGTTTTTCTAAACGCAAGCGCGCAAAACGAAGCGCAGACTGACCACCTCTACCGTGCTTCTTGGGCAAATCAACGCTGATCTTTTGTAAAATTTCCCGGTGGTTTCCGCACAACGTGCCAAAAAGCGTACCGTTACCATCCATGATGACGAAACCATACTTTTGATCATTTTGCAATAAATCGCTCAGCGCGCTGGTGTGAAATTTGTTATCACACATATACAACGACGTGTTGATTGGTTTGAAAGGTTCAAAATCAATCTTCATCTGTCTTTCCTTGCCAGACTCCGTCAACACGGCACCGCAATACACGACCAAACCATTATCTGGGACTCTATTATACAGCTTCAAACGCTGCTGCGCCGACCCAATAGCGTCAAGCACGGATTGGCGGTTCACGCGCGACTTAATATTCGTCGCCGTACCCATTTCATCGACCAACATCTTGTTCACGAGTGCGATTTGCCCCTTGGGCGGGATCACGAGCGAAATCATCGACGTCCCGTTCCCTCGCGCGTCTTCCAGCTTCTTGATGAGCTACACCGAACGAACAACACACACACACAAGCAACACGCGTCAGTATACCACACATTGCATATAACACAATTCACGCACAACACGCGCGCATCATCACTCTACACGCGCGAATACCGCGACGAACGCGCGAACACGCACCTTGCGCATCTTCCAAACTATTCAAACGAAACACCCGCACCCGCCGAGGCGCGCACACACACATCGTCAGTCCACGCACACACGCACACGCACACGAACGCGCGCGAGCACATCGCACGCGCGCGCCACGCATGATCGCGTCGTCTCTCGCGCGAGACGCGCTTCGCGTTGACACCGCTAGACCTCGCCGGCGGCTCGACAGCGCGACGCGATCGCCGCGCGTTTTCTCTCGCGCGCCACCGCGCCGACGGCGTCGGCCGCGCCGATGCGCATCGAGCGTTGACGTACTTTCGATTTCCTTCTCATTGGCGTCGGGATCCATGACGACGAGCGGCGAACGCGCGTGCGATCGTGTGACGGCTGGATAAATCTGTGGGGTTTAACTCGGCGAATGGACGCGAACGCGATGCGGTGATGTTACAATGGCTACGCAGCGCATGCTGCGGCTAATGACGATCAGCATCGGCAAGTAATATAAGTGCCATGCCAATGAACATGATGAAGATGTAAGGCAAGCGCCGGGCGATAGGTTCTTTGAAGAAGACGGCGCCGCCGACGACGGAGGCTAAAATCGACGTACGCTTGGCGGCGACGGCGTACGAGGTAAATATATAGTTGATGGCGTTCAAAAATGCCGCCATGCCGGCGATGTCGGTGAGGCCAATCAAAACGAGCGTCACCGCGGTGCGCGAAGACTTGAAATTCTTGAATGCCGAGGGTGAACGAACGAGAACCAAGGCTAGCGTAGGGAAGCAAATGAAGCATCGTTGCACGCACATGAAGACGAGCAAGTCGCTGGAATGTAACTTTCCGAGCTTGTCGAGATCGGCAATAAGGGCATAGAGCGCGGCGCAAAGCATCGTCAACAAACTCCCAGGGTTGTTGCGCAACGTTTCAATTTGATTTCCAATCGCGCGCGCGAATAAGCCTTGTTTTGCGCGCTTATCCAACGACATCGAGCCGAAATCGATAACCGTCTCCAACCCGCTCGAAGCGACGGACATCCACGACTGCGAGCGTTCTAATGTTCTCTTCGCCCCAGCTGGCGACAATGCGTCCAAAATCCGTGCACCTCCAGCGTATGTACGCGTCGTTGTCGTCGCAGCCGCGTCGTCGCCAGTCGCTCGAGGTGACTTGTCAAACTTCTCCCCATCCTTCCCCGCGTTCGCATTCAACATGTACGCCCCCAGCGTAATCACACACACCCCACACACCCCACGCACTGTCGGCGTCTCATGCACTAAGAAAAAACTAATCACTAACACCCACAGCGGGGTAAACGCTAAATACGGGACGCACAACGACAGCGGTGTGAGCTGCAACGCGCGCTGCAACAACGTCCCGCTCAACGCCTTAAGCACCCCCGCCGCACCCGCAAGCGCCATAAAATCGTAATGACGCATCGACGACATCATCACAGACCATTTCCCAGTGATCACAATCGCCCCGGTGAGCGCCACGACGTTTACGAGCTCGCTCAGCGCCACGATCTCGCTCGGATTATGCACGCGCGACGATGCAAACTTTCGTAAATTATCCGTCGACGCGTTGGCGAACGACGCGACGAACGCCCAGGCATACCCGAGCGCGTGGTTGCGAAGCACCATGGTCGTCGTCGGTGGCGGCGGCGGCAACGAAGAGGCGTGGGTGGTGACACGCGCGCGCGCGGGTGGAAACGAGGCGGCGTGGTGTGGCGCCACTGTGCGCCGTGCGTCGCGGCAAATGACGTCGAGTGGGCAGCATTACGATCATTTGCTAAAGCTATTGCTCATCGGTGATAGCGGTAGGTGGTGTCGTCGCGCGTCGCGCGTCGCGTCGTCGTCGTCGCGTCGTCGCAAACTCGGCGCCAGGTGGCGCTTGATTTTAATTTTGACTGACGTTGAATGGTGGGTTTCTTGCGCGCCGCACGCACGCAGGCGTGGGGAAGAGTTGTTTGCTGTTGAGATTTAGTGATGATCAATTCACGACGAGCTTTATAACGACCATCGGGTGCGTGCACGCGACGCGTATGTTGGATTGATTCAAAGGCGAAATTGGCGTACGCCGTCGCGCGCGCGTTTTCCTTCTTTCGACTGACGCGCGCGCCTTCCATGGGTTTTACCCGCACATTGTAGGATTGATTTTAAGATCAAAACCGTGGAGTTAGATGGTAAACGGGTAAAGTTACAGATTTGGGATACCGCCGGGCAGGAACGCTTTCGGACGATTACGACTGCGTACTATCGCGGGGCGATGGGGATTTTGCTCGTATACGACGTGACGGATGAAACGAGCTTTAACAACGTGCGTGGGTGGATGAGAAATATTGAGCAGCACGCGAGTTCGAATGTGAATAAGGTGTTAATTGGGAACAAGTGCGACGTGTCCACGGAGAAGCGCGTAATCAGCAAGGCGCGCGGGCAGGCACTGGCGGATGAGTTCGGCATCCCATTCTTTGAAACGTCAGCCAAAGCGAGCGTGAACGTGGAAGATGCGTTTATGACGATTGCGAAGAACATAAAGGCGCGTTTGACCGGGTCAAAAGCGAACAGTCTTGGCGGTGGCGGGATTAATCTCGGGACAAATCGCGCTACAAAGGAGAAGACGTGTTGCTCGTGATTTTCGACTCACAGCTGTGACTGTAATTCAATGTGCGTTTACTAGCTAGGTGGAAGGCGCAACTAGCCGCGCTTTTTCTTTTATAATGCTACAATATTTTCAATTTGAGTCGCGTCCAGAGACTCTCTCTCGTCATCTGGATTTTCTTCCGCTGGGCGCTCGGCGACGTATCCGATGAGACTCAACGCGCTCTCGCCACCCGCGATGAGTTCACCGTGATGTAGCGGATGCGCGGCGACGGTGAAAATCTTCGTCGACGTTTCGATCAGCACTGGTTCGTTCCCAGTCGCGTAACGCATCTCAGGCTCCTTATCGAGGTCAGCCATGGTCAATCCATGCACCCAATGTCGAGATTTCGTCGTTGGCGTAAAGTCTAATACTCGCACGCCCGGTTTCACGCCCATACCAACGGCAAAAGTGCCAACTCCAGGTACCCAACACGCGCGCCGGCGACGCAAATCGCGTATCGGCACTGAAAGCGCATCTGGTTGGACATCATTCACTGCGGCGTTGTGTTGTCGATTCACTTCGAGCCAAGGCGCGGGTGGGCAATGCGCGTGCGTCACGCACGGCTTCAGCAGGTCCACAACCCCGCTCCAACCATTTGCCAGGTGAAACCCTAATCGCCTGCTATCTGCAGGATCATTCCCAATCCAATGTACGCCGGTCTTTGGGATCATCATCTCCGCGCCGAGCGCCGATTTTTGAAGCAGCTTGGAAATACTCAGGTGCGCTATGAGGTCGTAGCGTTCCGTCTTCACACCGAGCATCCCGAATGATGTCCCACTCTTCGCGCTTTGCTTTCGCATATCCCAGATTAACAAGTCGCTCCTGTCGCCAACTCCCGCAATGACGGTGTGACCATCGTCTGACATGACGAGCGACTGCAACGGTGATTTCAAGTGCGAACTCAACTCGCCGCGGTGTTTACCCCCTGCAACACGCGTGTCCCAAACGAACGCCTGACCATGACTCGAACATGCGACGATCGCATGCGGATCATTCGGGTCGCAAATCAAATCATGCAACCCAAAACCCGAACTCGCTTGGCCGTGCGCGTTTGCGATGTAGTTTTGCAAAATATCCGACTGCGCCGCGGCGGACGCGGTCGACGCACGTCGAGGACCGAGCGCACGCGGCGTCGCACGATACGCTATAACAACATTCGAAGAATCACTCACGGTCATGATAGCATTGCGCGCGGGGTTCCACTTCAAAGCTTCGATGTACCGCTCCGTCGATAGTTTCACCTTTGGACAATACAGCTCCCCACGCGTCTCGCGCAACGATCCAACCTCCAGCACGTCAATCGCCCCACCATTCGTACCCGACGTCACGTACGCCCCACATGAATCAAATTCAATCGCATTCACGGCGTTATTTCGCGCAGATAATCGCGCGAGTGACGCATGCGGTAACGCGCACTCGCCGTATTCGCCCAACGACCGCGAGGCGACGCCCGACGCTGCAAGTTTTAAACGTTTCGCCGCATCTCCTCGACCAACCACGCACTGTGAGCGTCGCAAATCACCCATAAAACTCGAATCATGCGACGCGTTGCGACTGTTTCTCGCGCGTCGCCGCGCGTTAGCTCTGGCGACGGCGTACGCGTACGCGGCTCTGGCGACGGCGCGCGACCGTCGCGAAGCCGTGTCGTCGTTCACAGCCGTACTCGACGATGCGGTCACACCGTCGTACACGCGGCGCCAGCGGGCGAGAATGATCGCTTCGTCATCATCTTCGATGTCATCCTCGATGCATTCGGGGGCGTTCTCGCCGGCGATGACCGCGGGGGGAATGTTCTCAACGCCCGTGCGCGACGGTGCTCCAACGGGTTTTGTCGCGGTGCCACGCGACAGAAATGCGTCGAGCGTGTTCTGACGCGTCGATGACGAATGTATCATCGATTGCGACGCGTTCGCGGCGCGCGATTGCGGAACGCGCGCGCGCGTATGACGTTTGAACGTTTGAATAGGCCTGCGACAGCTCGATTTGCAGTGGCACGTAAGCGGGATAACATTTACGGCGCGATGGTGTGTACATACGTCGCTAATTTCTGTTACAATGTCTGTAATGTGCTAATGGTTTAGAAACCACCGATACCGACGCCGGGGGACTCTCGCGCGTCATCCACGGAGAGCTTACCGAAGACGGGCGTGAGACGCTTAAAGTTGAAACCCGGATTCATGGGCATGACGAGCCCGTGCAAGCTTCCAGTAGAGCTCGCAGATCGCCTCACACCCGGAGCGATGGTATTTGACGGGTTCAGCGCCGCCGCGAGCGCGGCTTCTGCGCGCTCGCATTTGCTCTCAGCCACCGTGAGATCTTCTCGAAGTCTTTTGATTCCTTCGCGCAACGCCTCGACGTCGTCGCTCGTCTCCAAATCGGTAAAATGCAACGTCGTCTTCCGCGTGTCCACGTTTTCACCGCGTCGCCACCTCGCGATGACGTCATTCAACTGTGCGATTTCAATCAAAAAAGAGTCGTGCCCGTGTGGAGAATCGATGGTGTACAGCTGTGCATTTGGCACCGCGTCGGCGAGCTCCCGTTGAAGCGCGTACGGATACAACACGTCAGACAATATCCCCACTACGAGCGTCTTTTGTTTAATCGACGCCAAAACATCAAAGTAATCTCCTCTGCCGCGCGATACGTCGTGAGAATCCAAGCTATACGTCAATTGAATGTAACAATTCGCATCAAACCGGCGTATAAACTTTTTCCCCTGATACTGCAAATACGACTCCACCGCGAAATACGGCAACTTGGTTTGCCCCGAATGCGCGCGCACCCCGAGCTCGGGCTCTTCCGCGGGACGCACGACATCCCCCATGTCCGATCTCGAGAATCTTCCATCCACGCTTGCGGGTGCGCGATAAGATAGCATCGCCATCATCCGCGACGTCGCCAACCCCGCGTTTGGGCCGTCGCCGCTCGCGTACGCCCCGCCGTTGTACTTGCTATCGCTCATGATCGCATACCGCTGCGCCTCGCCGATACCAATCGCCCAATCCGTGTGTCGTCCACATCCCGCGATAATCACCAACTCCTCTACGAAATCCGGATACGTCACCGCGAATTCAAGCGCCAACATGCTCCCCATCGACCCGCCGATGGCGCACTTCACCCCGCGCGCGCCGAGCTCCTCGAGCAACATCTTACACATCACCGCGTTATCCCTGATCGTCACCGGCGTTGGAAAATCCACACCATACTGACCACCATCGCTCTTGCGCGGATCCACGCTCACGGGCGATGCCGTGCCGTACGGACTTCCTAAATAATTCACGCACACCACGCAATCGCGCTCCAAATCCAACGCAAACGCCTCGCCGTCGCCTACAACCTCCCCCCACCACTCGCGCACGTTCGAATTCGACGTCAACGAGTGTCCAACGAGCACGATGTTCGTCTTCTCCGCGTTCATCTCGCCGTACATCGTGTACGCCACGGTGACGTCCGTCATGTCGTCGCCGCTTTCCAATGCGATCGGCGCGCGCAGCACGCGCGACGTGGCGCCGGGCGGCAGACCCGTGGCGACGTCGCCCATGTGGTCGTCCGGCATCGCCGCGGACGTGGACGCCATGCTCGTCCGCTCGCGCGTTCGATCAATCGCGCGCGCGAGGGGCGGCGGC
>Ga0181600_10001845_pt1 | contig 16429 bp, 10 predicted proteins | sample 041ome_2_FD_132982 | JGI IMG/M metagenome (GOLD analysis project Ga0181600, IMG submission 132982) | Coastal salt marsh microbial communities from the Groves Creek Marsh, Skidaway Island, Georgia - 041406US metaG (megahit assembly) | ecosystem: Environmental > Aquatic > Marine > Intertidal zone... | reverse complement strand
GGACAACAATAACAACAACAACGACGAGCAGTACTAAAATCTGCAGAATATGCATGTGCGAAGAGACAGAATCGATGCCGTTTGTGCAGCTCGGGTGTAACTGTAAAGGTTCGATGGCGTTCGCACACAAGGTAGGTTAAAAACGTTACTTTTGCTCTTCCACCTTTTTCTGCTGAATTTCTTTTTCTTCTGATGTCGACTTTACTAACGAACGCATTCAAACTGTTATTGTTGCTACTCTCTTAATAACGATAACAACAACGACGACAACAGAAATGCGCGAAATCGTGGTTCATCCCGCTCGCGCAAGGAAAGGCGGAAGGGTTAGCGTTAGACAGAAACTGGGCGCTTCGATGGTTTTGTCGATGCGAAATCTGCAATCACAACTTGGATGAGTGCTTCGTCGAAGAGTTAGTGTTGAGTTGTCAGGAGAGGTTGTTGGAGAGAGGAGGCAAAGAGGATGGCAGCGTGAGGTGTGGCGCGTGATGCCATCGAAATTCGCGCTTACATCTCGTGATGCAATAGCCGTAACGCCACGTTGTAAAATCATCATTGTACTCGTACATTTTTTAAAGTGCTGATCAAAACTTCTCTTTCTTCTGCGCTGAATGCTTGACTATTTTTTTGCGGGCGGCTGTCCGAAAAGCAGCAACCATTCTAGCGCGACAACGACAAGCAGCTCGCGAAGCTGCCGCCAGACATAATAATAATTCCAACGATGAGAACATCGCGATGAATAACACAACAGTCGTCGTCCCGTTCACGGAAGAAGTCGATTCCCCGTACTGGCGACGCAAGATGGAAATGTTAACCGAATGCGAGACGACGAACTGTATAGACTTGACGTCCGAGAACAGCTGCGAAATGCTCCTCAGGGCGTGCAGGATTTCTTGTTTGGATAACAAAGAGATGTATTTTGAGCCGAGAGCATCGTGGAGGAAGGTCATCCTCGGCAAAGAGGGAGTGAGGAGCGCGCAACAACAACAACAGAATTCGCCGCCAACGACCTTCGACACTTTTTTCGTATCGCCGCGGAACGAGACGTCCGCCCACGCCATGGCGCAGACTTTGCTGATCCCAGCGAACGAGAACGAAGGCAATATCGGTAGGGAATATCCATTACCACCGTTAGAGTTACGACAGCGCGTTTCTGAACAGTTGAGAAGTATTCGATTACAGACGCTCGAGAAAGCGGCGAAGGAGTTTGAAGATATTGAACGAGCGAGAAGGCAAGGACTTTCCACATCCACTTCGGCAGCAGGCGCATGTGAGATTGAAACGAAAGGGTACGCGGTAGAATTGACAAAATGGGCCGCTTCGCAAGGTAATGATGTGAACGTGTCTAAGGTTGCACCGTGTTTACTTCCTTCCATGAACGATGTGAGGGGTTTATGCGCGACTCAAGATATTAGAGCCGGTGAGAACATATTAGAAATCCCACGACGCATGCTTTTGGACGCGGGAACGATATGCATCAGCGAGCAAGGACCGTTTGGCGACCTGTTGAGAATTTTAGAACGATGCGGGGCGGATACTATCATGACATTGTGGATTATGAAGGAGCGAATGAAAATGAAGACAAAACAAGAGACATTTTGGAGCTTATATTTCCTTTCGCTTCCAGATGGGAGTCAAAAGCTAACGCCGTTATCTTGGCCGGAAGAAGCCGTGAAAGTAGGTTTAGGAAACACGCCGATATTTGAAACCGTGATGCAAGAGAGACAGAAAGTGCGCAGTGGGTACGATGCTTTATTGCCCTCGCTTTTAGCAAACTGCCCGGAATCTTTTGAGGGAAACCAGGAAGAGTTCTGGTCCTACGACCAATACATTTCAGCGTTAGAATTATGGATATCGTACGCGATGACAGTGAAACCGGTGCACAATTCCGAGTCAGGAACAATCGACGTCTTATCGCCAGTGGCTTTCTTTTGTAATCATGGTATCTATCCGCACTGCGTGCACTACTCCCAACTGCGACTCTCGGACGAGTGCTTGGTATTTCCAGCAATGCGAGACGTTGGAAAGAACGAAGAGATTATGCTATCCTACGGCGCAAAATCTAACGGTGAACTCTTACTATTCTACGGATTCTGTATAGACGATAATCCGTACGATTCGATCGATATCACCTTGGATTTCGATTCGCTCAATGGCGTAGAAAAGCCAGAAGTACGAAAGAGAAGGGAAGAGCTTTTGGTGAAGCACGATTTGACGCTGAACCACGCGATACGTCGAAATTCAGAGATACCTATTGATTTGATAGCTACCATTCGTATTCTGTGTTGCGAACCAGAGCTCGTTTTTCTCTACGATGGCGATCCAAAAGCGAGAGAGATTTCGATGTTGTCCGAGTCAAAAGCGAGCGATGCGCTCTTCACAGCTTTGAGCGGGATACGAAATAGTATGTCGAGTGCAAACGCGATGGAGCATCAGGCGCCGGAAGAATGGCGCATAGCGAATCAACGCTACTTGAACGAGTGTAAAACATATACCAGAGGATTGTTTCAAGTGATTGATTTGGCTTTAGAACAAGTTTCGATGTGGCGCCAAACAAGCTCTCTCGCGGCAAAGAAATTAGGAAAGCGGACCCACCGAGATTTAGCTTAAAAAATTTACTAGTTCTAATTACATGTATATACAAATCGATGTCAAGACTAATTAATCTGGAAGACGCATGCGGACTAACGCGGCGCGTATACCTTCCGTCACCCCTTTACTATCGAACCCCTTCATGATGAACGTTGAATATACAATCAATGCCTCGTACTCAACTTCTCCTTCCTCGTCGACTATGTCTTGACCTCTCGATTCTCTACCACTATATGCAAACTTTGGCAAAGGAATTAACGTCGGGTAATGATGTCTCAATCCTGGCTTAATGCCTTCTTCGATCGATGCCAGTCGGGTCCACGATTTCCCGTTATCGTGTGAAACGATCAAACGCAACTTGGACCTCGATCTTCGATATGGTTGTGGCAACTCCTTGTGGTCGTTCATTACGGCAACGATCCAGTTTTTACCTCCGCCATCCGTTCGATATCTTCCACTCGGTCCAAACGTTTTCATGGTCAACTTCGAGTTTGGATTTGGCAACGCAAAGACCGGTTTTGCTTTGTGTTCCCATGTCAAGCCTAAATCATTCGAGTCTATTCTAAACACGTGTCCAGCGGCAGTTCGACAAAACATCGCGAGTCTATTCACGCTATTATTACTGTTGGGATCATTTTCGTCGACGTAATTCGTCGCTTTTGACGTCAACTCTACCACGCTTTGCTCGATCAACCACGTGTTAGGTAAAGTTATTGACCCATGAGCTTTCCAAGTCTTTCCTTTATCTTTCGAAATCAACACCCCAGCCGATGGAGACACTTCTGTGTTATCGCATCTACCTCTTTCTCTCCAAAACGGTAATATCCACGTCTTTTGGTCCCTCGTTACCGTCACTGTATTCGCAATCACCTTATTAATGTTCCCTTTTGAATACGGCAATATGATTTCTGGAGCCGACCATTTCTGCGTCTCTGGATCGAGCTCGATGACCTTGACGTCCCCTCCAGGTGCTCGACAGTTCTTCGTCGACTGCGAGTAGAACAAAAACGTCTTCCCAGTCTCCGCACACGTATGCAATACCGGCGACCACACTACTCCTAATTCGCTCGACCCGGGACCTCCTCCTCCCGCCGTCGGCGCTCTCACCACTTTACCAAAACTAATCTTGTCCTCTGATTTTCTCTCGCCGTACGCGAAAGCAATGTGCTGATCTGGTTTCCCTTCTCCTTCCTTACTCGTTTGAAACGCCACCAACACGGTCCCGTTCGCCAATACGGTTGCCATCGCCATGTGCGCGTACCCGTCCCCGTGTTTCCCACTCACGATCCATTGCTTCTTCCCTCTGATTTCAGCGTGCGGATGAAACCGCTTGTGCAACTCTCTGTGCATGGTGTTCTTCTCCGATAAATCCGGGTGTATCTCCACCCACACGTCCGAGTCATCTCTTCGTAAAATAGTCTTCGCGTCGTCGTCCCCGTTCGCTTTCAAGATTATTACTATTATAAACCCGAGCAAAACGGCTAAGCACCACGTCCCTATTCCCGGTGAACCGTGTTTTTTCCGCTCGTTGTTGTATCGCTTCCCGGTGTAATACGGTCTTCGAGTACCAGACGAGGAAGAGATGGAAGATGAGCCGAGCATCATTATATTATTATTGATGCTATTAATCTGTCTCGTTTCTCTCTCTCTCTCTATTCCTCTAAACGCGCGTGATGGATGACGATGTTGATGTTGATGATGAAACGTTCTCTCCTCTCATTTTCTACCTTTCTTTTGTGAGTGGCGCTGCAAAACAAAAAAAACGTCTCCTCTCCCTCTCTCTCTCACAGGAAAGCGTCGTTTTCTTTTCTTGACTCGAAAATTAGGTTTTAGCAAATTTTGAGCACTCTCTCCACACAATCAACATCCATCAGGACATCGAAGCCAAAAAATTTTCAAAAATAACCACCCCTCGCTCTCACACTAACACAATCCTTTACACAAGCGAGAGAGAGAGAGAGAGAGAGAGAGTTAGTTTACGCGCTTATAGAATTTAAAATGGCACCGCCGAGGAAAAAACGACTCGTGCTCTTGGTGGACATCGGGGCCATCGGCCACAGATCGAACCGAACTCGATTCCTATCCATCGTCACGGCGAGTAAAATCGTCGCGAATATTAATTTGCACAAGAAAACGGACGAAGTGGTGGTTGTTTTCGTCGGGAGTCGGAGGACGAGAAACAGATTGTACGACGAAGAGAATCGCGAAGAGGAGGGCGAAGAAGATGGTAAATACTACGCCAACGTTGAAGTGCTCGGCGAGTTGAAAGTGCACACGATCGAGTATTCGAAAGAAGTCGAAGACCGAGCGCGAGAATTCGAGGACGAGGACGACGACTTCGAGTTGGATGAACAAGAAAAGAACGGAACGAAGAAAAAGAGATACGAACACAAAGGGGATATTTTAGACGCGCTGACAATCGCGTGCGATATCCTCGCGCAAAGAATGGAAGCGTTGCAAGGGAAAACGGCAAAGATTGCGAACGAGATTTTGTTATTGTCGCCGTGCGCGGAAGACGCGTTAGGCGAAGGGTCGCTGGATGAGAACGAGTTCGCGAGAGACTTGGTTCGCGTCATGAAAGAGAAGGAGATTACGCTGAGCGTCGGCGTCGGAATTGTCGATGGTGGCGGGAAAGTAGACGACGGCGACGAAAAGCAAAAGCGAATAGGAGATGGTGCCACCACAAACGCAAACGAACCGAAAGTGAACGTGGTGAAACTGCTCGCCGAGATGGTTGAACAAACCAAAGGCCAAATCGAAACGGCGATGGATGCGATTATAGGAAGACTCATGCGTACGAAAACGCCAACGACGACGTTTCGAGGGAACTTATCGTTCGGTAAACTCGGGAAAGAGTCGTATTTATCCATCCCAATTTGGGCATACAAGCAAACCATGGAAGCGACTGCGGAAACGATGAAACCGTACGGCGCGTTTGAAGGCCAAGATTTGTTGCGAGACGTGCAGTACAAGAACATTTCAAGGATTGACGGCGACGAGATCCCCGCGGAACAACGAGTTCGGTGTTACAAGTACGGGAAGCAAAGCATACCGATGGACGAGTCCGTGGAGCGACAGTTCGGCGCTGAGAAAATGAAGAAAGGGGTGGAAATTATCGGCACCGTCGATTTAAAATACGTGCCTTTTTGGTTGACCACAGAAGAGCCAATGTTGTTTTGCGCGTGGCCGGAATTGACAAAAGATGAGAAAGCTGGGATACAAACGGAAGAGTATCAAAAAGCGTGTCAAGCGTTGTCGGCGTTCGCGAGAGCGTTAGATAGAAAAGGCAAATGCGCGTTGTGCCGCGCGTGTTTTCGAGAAGGTAGCGGGATTCACTTTGGAGCGCTGACGGCCAAATTCCTTCCCGAGGGCGATTTTCTATTATTTTCACCGTTACCGTTTGCGGAAGATTGGCGAGCAGACCAAGTGTTTCGAGAGAACGAAGAGTTTGAAGAGTTACCGAAAATCGATCAACACAGATTGAACATCGTCGGAAGTCTCATCGATTCCATGACTTTGCCGCCGAGCCAAAACACAAACACGCGAATGGGCGTTTCCGTCAAAGGTTTAGTTGAAAAAACAAAGAAAAAGATCCGCGTGATGCGACCGTGGGAAATGGCCAATCCGAATTTATTGCGAATGAGCCAAATGTTGGCTGAGAAAGCTTTGGATCCGGAAACTGCGTTTAGAACGGAGAAAAAATCGCACTCTTTGCCTGGCGCGGATGAATACTTTGCGGAGAAGTATGAACATTTGCCAAAAAATTCAGCCATCGGTCAACTTCCGGACGCCGAAAACGCCGCGAAAAGAATTAAAACGTCGTTTAAATTAATCAGTCGAGATGAGCTCGTGGACGAAGAGGAAAAGAAAGAAACGATAGCTGCTCCTCCCACAATCCAAGAGCCAAAAGACGAAGAAGACGAGGGAGTGAAGAAATCCGTCGCCGGCGGAGGTGGCGATGGCGCTGCGGTTGTAGTCATCGAAGACACGGATGACGATGGAGAAGACGAAGAGGTTCCCTTGACGCAACCGAAACCGTCCGAAACCGTTTGGCCGTCGTCGGAGATGGTCGGCGAGAAAAAAATCTCACCCGCGATGGCCTCAGCTGAGAAGCAGTTGAAAGAACGACAGAAAGAAGAAGCGGATAAAGAGAACGAAAAAGAACAACCAGTACAAGAACAAGTGGAGAACGAAGAAAACGAGGAAGATTTGTTCGAAGACATGGATTAACAAGTAACAACAGTAGTATTTGGATTAGCACATAGAAGTAGTTACAAAATTTTTAAAGATACAAGAGTAATAATAGCAGCAGCAGCAGCGTTAGAAGCAATCTTTACATCATGTACTTCTCGTCGCCCTCGTCTGCTCTGCTTTTCTTTTTCTTCTTTTCCGAAGCGTCTTTCTTCAAGCGCTTAACTGCATCTAAAGTATCGTCGTCCTTCTTCGACTTCTTCTTCTTGTCTTTCTTGTCCTTCTTTTTATCCTTCTTCAAATCCTCGTCCCGCATTAAATCTTCCTTTGGCGCGATAAACGCCTCCTCTCTCCTTCTCTTGTTCTTCTCGATGCCTTCCTTCTGCTTCTCCAACTTCTCTTGCGCTTTCTTCATCTGCTTCGCTTCTTGCGACAAGAAGTACTCCCCGGATTCAATCTGTAAATCAATCTTCGAAGGCATTTGCGCCGGCGGAAACACGCTTCTCGTTTTCTTTTCCTTCACGTACTCTGGTTTCTTTCTCTTCACGTTCTTCTTCTTAAACTTTGGCAAAAATCGATCCCAATTTTGATTCTTCAACTCGGGATCTTTCTCCAACTCTCTCTTAATCATCAACTCCTTGATGTGATAAATCGGATGGACATTCTTCATCGCATCTTCCACAATCTTCCTGCATGTTTTTAAACCTTTGAATGAACCCATCGCGCTCACCGTGTTCCCTTGAATCAACACGTAACAGTCCGTTAACATCTCAATCGCTTTCAACGTCGAGCCGTTCGGGCCGACCAACCGCTGTCTTCGTTTCACGAACCGTTCTTTATTTCTCACTAAACCTCCAATCTTAATCACGTCGCACTGCGTGTCATCGTTCAAAACTTTCAAAGCCTGCGGTGCTGGAACCGATCGAGATAAAAGTTTAATCAAATCTCTGGCTTTGATGATAATGTACGGGTCCCACGTCTTCCTCGTCGTTCGCACCGTCATCGACCCTTCGACTAAATTCAACTCGCACCCGACGCCGACATCTTTCAAAGCTTTCGTTATCGACGGCCACACGTCTCTCAAATACTTCTCCCTGTATTTTGGAAACAAAGTCGCGAACGAGGATTCATCCAACAATCCGTGCGGGTTATCCTCTTGCGTGAACTTTGGCACCTCCCAGTGGTCGATCCCGTCGTGGTCCCACGGTTTGTCTCGTCGGTATCGTCCTTTCTTCCCTTGCGATTCTTGTTGTTGCGCGTTATTGGTGGTGGTAGTCTCCTCTTTCTCCGCCATGACTATTTTTTTTCTTCACGACAGAGTAACTCTTATCTCGTTTTGAGTAACGCGTGACGCTGCGTGTGTGCGCGCGCGCGTGCGAATGACGACGACGACGACGCGAGGGTTCTTCTCGTAAAAAATGACGACGCTTTTTTGTTTCTGCGGCCGCCACCAAAGAGAAAAAAGCTCTCAAAAAGACTTCACCCCATTTTTCCACACGCGCGCAAAAAAACAAAAAGTTCACCCCCTCGCAACAACATCAGAGAGAGAGAGAGAGAGAGAGATACAAACGTAAACATGCCCATCATCTCCACCAGTTCGTTAGTAATACCATCGCCTTCTGTCGCGATGAAGACGACGACGACGACGACGAGAGCGAGGAGTTCGCTCGGGTGCTCGACTTCTTTTCCTTCTTCTTCTTCTTCTTCTTCTTCTTCTTCGAGGAATTGGAAACTGCCCCCGTGTTGGACGAGGAAGAATCGATTGCTGAAAAAGCGCTTTAGTACTGACGACAGAAACAACAACAACATCTCGAGCGTAATTCGAGCGAAGAAGAAATCGTCTTCGTCTTTCGAACAGCTTCCAGAACTGACCGAAGACGAAACCGCCAAGAAGTGGGCGGGAGAGTCCAACGACCCGCCGACGATTGCGAGTAAAAAGGAGAGCAGCAAAAACGCGATGAATCCTAAAAATTTGAGAAAGAACGAAGACGCGATTGAGCAGGACATGTTGGAAGGTGAAGCGTGTTTGTTAGGAGACGGGATATGGGAGAGGTTATGCGAAGAAGCAAAGATGGAGATTGAATTGGAACCTGCTTTGGCGTCGTATTTGTATTCTACGATTCTCTCACATAAGGAGATGTCGGACGCGTTGGCGTTTGTGTTGGCGAACAAACTCGGGTCGTCGGTGTTGTTGGACTCGCAACTGTTGGAACTATTTTCGAATTGTTATCGGGAAGATCCGGAGTTGGTGCAATGCGCGACTGCAGATATGCAAGCGGTTTTGGAGAGAGATCCAGCATGCGATAAGTACGTGATGATTTTGTTATATTTCAAAGGGTTTCAGGCTTTGCAAGCGCAAAGAATCGCACACTCGTTGTGGTTGAAAGGGAGACAGTCCTTGGCGTTGCTGTTGCAGCACAGAATTTCGGAAGCGTTTCACGTGGACGCGCATCCTGCCGCAAAAATTGGGAAAGGGGTTATGATCGATCACGCGACCGGGGTAGTTATCGGGGAAACCGCGGTGGTTGGGGATAATGTATCTATTTTACACAACGTGACGTTAGGCGGGACCGGGACGACGGACGGAGATAGGCACCCAAAAATTGGCGACGGTGTAGTTTTAGGTGCCGGCGCGACCATTTTAGGACCAGTAATTGTTGGAACGAACGTGAAGATTGGCGCAGGGAGCGTTGTGTTGCAAGATATTCCAGATAATTCCGTAGCAGTTGGGATTCCAGCAAAGATTTTGCGAAGGGAGCGTAGCGAGGATGTGATCGAGCCAAGTTTGTCGATGGACCAGACGGACTTTTTAGAGGGATGGGACTTTACCATATAGAATAAGACGCGTTATATATTGTTGTTATTGCTATTATTATGAGAAACGAATTCCGAGAGACGAACCGCAAACGAATCAACGTACGAAGAGTGTCTCGCGCCGATACCAAACAACGCATCCGGCGAAGACGCTCTCGTGAACTTTGCATCAAACATCTTCTCGTGATACATGTTAATTTTATAGAGATACTCTTCTTTTCCTTCTTCTTCTTCTCCATCATCGTTTTCTGCGTTTTCTCTCTTTTCTCGTATGATTTTGGCCATGATTTGAGGCGGTTCAAACTCCGGTAAGTGTCCGAGCAAATTTACGTTGAGCATCGGTCCGATGTGAAGACCAAACGTCGCCGGAATGAAGATGTGCTGGTAAAAATCAAACGTGTATACGAGCTCCGGCAAAAACTCGTACTTTGAACCAAATTCTGGACTATTAAATAGTCTTTTTCTTTGCTTTGATAAAATGCCACCGCTGCTACCAATGTCAAACGCCTTTCCAAATAATCGAGTATTTTCAGCGAACGAAGTTGTTGTTGTCAAATCCGGTTCCTCCCCTGGAACATCTGCACGTAAAATCTGCGCTGTGGCGCATAACGGTGCGTGAATGTAAGGCTTATCGGAAATAAGATCCACTTCCAAACCAGGCATAAGTTTTCGAATCACTTTCAAAGCGGTAGACACGAGCCATCGCGCGGGTATTCTTCGAAAGCGGCTTTCGAATTCGTGCCCCGTGACTACTTCCGAACACTTGATGCCTTTCCTTAAAAATCTTCCTTGTACGACTGTTTGAAACGTACGCTTCTTATTGGCGAAATACTTCTCCGTCATTTCTTTACCTTCTTCGTCTCTCGATCGAACGTCTCGACATCGAACCAAAATTTTACCCTCAAAAGCGTTCGTGCGTATTTCAAAACCTCTCGTATCGTTGATTGGCAACTGTTCTTCTTCTTCTTCTTCTTCTTTCTCGATAGATCTCGACGACAGAGCATTCTCCAACCGCAAAGGTCTGTGCACCCACGTTTCTTCACTTCTCTTTGCCGCGTTCTTCTTCCTCGACGACGACGACGACGACGACAACGACGACGAGAACGAAGCGAAAGCCGCCGGTGCCTCCTCCCCTCCGAAGCGTTCCTCCTTTTCCTCGACGAAAACCTCGTTCGCGTCGAACCACACTTCTTCTTCTTCTCCGCAGCCTTTCCCGCACGAAAAGCAAAAGCAAAGCATTCTTCCGCGTTCGCGCTTCAACAAAAGCGAGAGCGTCGTCCTTTAAGATGAAGACGACGACGACGACGAATACACAGTGGTAGTGGTTTTACGTGAGCGCGAGCGCGTATTTTTGTAAAAATATTTTGAGAGAGAGCCAAAAATACCTTCCACACGCGAATGCTGCTCTCGTAATTTTAATAATTTCTCTCATCGAACGAACGCGTTTCTTCTCGGTCGTCGTCGTCTCGCACGCAGCGTGTGGCTTCTTCTTTTGGCTTCGCGCCTTCTCGCTCTCAAAAGAGAGAGGGACACGGACCAAAAATTTCAAAAAAAAGGTGCCACAACACGCAGACGACACGCACACGCATCTCTCTCCATCTCTCTCTCTCGCGCGCGCGTGTTATTTTGTTATCGTTGAGTGGTAAAAAAGCGGCGGTGTTTGAAAAACTATTACTAAAAATACATGACCGGAGGCGCAAAGCGAGAGGCAGCATCGAACGATACAAAAGCGCTGGAAGAAGAGGGACAAAAAACAATCTCCAAGAAAAAGAAGGTTGAAGAAGAAAACGAAATGACGACGACGAACGAAAATAAGATCGACGAGGACTTACACTCTCGACAATTGGCCGTCTACGGACGCGAATCGTTTCGAAAGTTAGTCGGCGCGAAAGTTTTAATTTCCGGATTGAACGGATTAGGCGCGGAAGTCGCGAAGAATGTCATCTTAGCCGGGGTGAAGAAGGTCACTTTGAGCGACGATTGCGACGCCACGATGAGCGATCTGGCGAGTCAGTTTTATTTGACCGAGGAAGATTGCGGAAAAAATCGAGCGGAGTCGTGCGCGGCAAAACTGCAAGAATTGAATCCAGCCGTTGAAGTGGTGACCGTAATGACTAAGGATATCACGGAAGACGCGTTGTTGGCGCACGACGTCGTCGTCGTGTGCGATTCGTCCTTGCACTCGCAAGAAGACTGTCAAAAGTGGGACGAGATTTTACGCAAAGAGAAAGGCAAGGCGTTTATCAAAGGCGACACGAAAGGTGTGTTTGGTTCGGTGTTTTGCGATTTCGGGGATTCGTTCACGGTTGTCGATCAAGACGGAGAAGAGCCGAAGACGTGCATCATCGCTTCCATTTCCAACGAGCATCCGGCGTTGGTCACGTGCACGGACGACGAACGCGTCGAGTTAGAGGAAGGGGATTTGGTCACATTTTCTGAGGTGAAAGGGATGATCGAGTTGAACTCGATCAAAGAAGGGATAAAAATCAAGTCGGTCAAGAAGCACGGATTCGAGTTGGACATCGACGCGAGCAAATTTTCTCAATACGTGGGTGGGGGCATCGCTACGCAAGTCAAGTTGCCGAAAGAGATGAGATTCAAATCTTTCGCCGATTCGTTGAAAGAACCGGGGGAGTTTTTGTTGTCCGATTTCGCGAAAATGGAGCGATCGCCGCAAATCCACTTGATGTTTTTAACCTTAGAGGCTTGGAAAAGCAAGAACGGCGGTCAGTTACCGCAACCTGGGAGCGATGCGGATGCAGCCGCGTTTGTAGCGTTGGCGAAGGACGAAGTCAATGCTCAGTATAAAACGGTTGAAGAAGTTGACGAGAAATTATTCACGACGTTTGCAAAGACGTGCAGAGGCGATATTTCGCCAATGGCCGCTATGTTTGGTGGCATCATTGGTCAAGAAGTCGTCAAAGCGTGCACGGGGAAGTTTACGCCGTTGAATCAGTTCTTCTATTTTGATTCGTGCGAATCGTTGCCGGAAAAATTAGACGAAGCGGATTTGAAACCGATTGGTTCTAGATACGACGGTCAAATCCAGTGTTTTGGACAAACCACGCAGGCGATCATGGAGAAGCAAAACGTCTTTTTGGTCGGTGCGGGTGCGTTAGGATGCGAGTTCATTAAGAATTTGGCGTTGATGGGGGTTTCCTGCGGCGCCTCGGGCGAAGGTAAACTCACCATCACCGACGACGACATCATAGAAAAGTCCAACTTGTCGAGACAGTTCTTGTTTCGCGATTGGGACATTAAACAGCCAAAATCGACGTGCGCGACCAACGCGGCGAAGAAAATTAATTCAAAGTTGAACGTCACCGCGTTGCAAAACCGAGTGAGTCCGGATACTGAAGATGTCTTTGACGACGAGTTTTGGGGTGGTTTAGACGTCGTCGTGAACGCTTTGGATAACGTCAACGCGCGCTTATACGTCGACTCTCGATGCGTATACTTCGAGAAACCGTTGTTAGAATCCGGGACCTTAGGTACCAAGTGTAACACGCAAATGGTCGTTCCGCACTTGACGGAGAACTACGGCGCGTCCAGAGATCCTCCCGAGAAGTCTGCGCCCATGTGCACGTTGCACTCGTTCCCGCACAACATCGATCACTGCTTAACTTGGGCCCGATCTGAATTCGAAGGCTTGTTTGAAAAGTCTCCGGCAGAGGCGAACGCGTACCTTTCCAAACCAGATGAATACGAGTCGAATGCGCGCGCGAACGCGGACGCGAGCATGCGGGAAAATGTCGAGAAGATTTCACAGTGTCTCATTCACACGCGATGCGCGACCTTTCAAGAGTGCGTCAACTGGGCGCGTTTACGATTTCAGGAGTACTTTCACGACAGAGTCGTGCAATTAACGTTCACTTTTCCTGAAGACGCTGTCACGTCCACGGGGAACGCGTTCTGGTCCGCGCCGAAACGATTTCCGAAACCAGTCATCTTCTCTGAGAAGGACGACGCGCACGTCAATTTGCTCAAAGCCATGGCTATCTTGAAAGCTGAATTACACGGTGTTACTGAAGGCGTTCCGTCCGCAGAAGTCCGAGCAGATGAGAAAGCGATGAACAAAATCGTCGTCGAGATGGCGGCGAAAGTAGAAGTCCCAGTCTTTGTGCCGAAGGACGGTGTGAAGATTGAGACGGATCCGACGAAGAAGGAGGGCGACAACGACAATGACGGCATGGGTAGCGTCGACGACGATAAAATCATCGATGATTTGCTCACGCAACTGAATAATGTGCGTACGAGTGACTTGAAAGGCGACGCAGAGTATCGTTTGTCCGTCATTGAGTTTGAAAAGGATGACGATACAAACTTCCACATGGAATGCATTGCTGGGTTGTCGAACATGCGCGCCCGAAACTACGACATTGCTGAAGTAGACAAGCTCCAAGCAAAGTTGATCGCGGGTAGAATCATACCAGCTATTGCTACCACCACTGCCATGGCGACTGGTTTAGTGTGCTTAGAGCTGTACAAAGTCATTCACAAAGCGCCGTTGGAGAGCTTTAGAAACACGTTCGCTAACTTGGCGTTGCCGTTGTTTGCGATGGCGGAACCGATTGCGCCAAAGTTCCAAACGTATAAAGACGAAAAGTGGAGCTTGTGGTCGCGGTGGATCATCGAGAAAGACTACACGGTCCGTGAACTTTTAAAATACTTCGAGGACAAGGAATTAGAGTGCTATTCTGTTTCCTACGGCCCGGCGTTGATTTACAACGCCATGTTTCCTAGACATAAAGAACGCATGGATCAAAAACTCTCCGAATTGGTACAAACGGTTGGGAAGATCACGTTCCCGGCGAAACGAAAGCACTTTGATTTAATAGCCGCCACGGAAACGACCGAGGGCGAAGATATCGACGTTCCGTTGATTTCAATCGTGTTTAGATAAAAAATTACGTAAAAAGCGACACACAAGAAGAGACACACACGTTTTTAATAACCAACCATACTTACTAGAAAAAGAAGAATCTATCATTACTTTACTACAACAATTACTACTATTACTACAACCACTTACGTGGTACCTATGAAAATGTAACTATCGCTTTTTGATTACTATGCGGTGTGCAAACTCAAAATCGCGTGGATCTCGCCAGAAACGTTTCCTTCCTTTGATCTTCTGGTTTCGTGCTTGAAGTGAATAAAGAGGCGTACACCGAGGCGGTCGCGCCTTTTGGCATGTGCTTCGGATCGGTCGCTTTGAACGATTTCTTTGCCTGCTCTCCGCTCACATCGTCGAAACCATTCTTCCTCTTATTGTTATTGTTCGTGCTATCTTCTTCTACGTCATTATCACCTTCACCACTGCTTTTCTTCTTCTTCTTTTTCTTCGCATCCTTCTTCTCCTTCTTCATCAAGTTTTCCTTCTCCAATTGTTCTTTCATAGCCTCCAAAACTTCTCCAGTTGGATTGATGGGAATGAAAGGTGGAGCGTCTTTCAAACTCACGCCGTCGTTCATTTCTTCGCAACTCTCTTTCGCCTCTCGAATGGCTTTTTCAGAGACGACAACGCCGCTCGGTCGCAACACGACAAACTTCGTCTTCCCGTTGAAATCCAACCCAGTCAGAGGACACGAAAACACCCCTTTCTCAATCGTCGGTCGAAAGCTGTTGTTAGCATTGCTATTTCCATTCTTATCATCCTCTATGTTCGTCTTTTTGTAAAACTTACACGTCACTAGAGCTTTTAATCCACTCACGTGTTCGATCCTCTTTGGCAGCGGCGTCTTCTCCACAGCTTTGCGTTGCAAACACTTCAACACCGCCTCTTTATTGTACAAGTTTCCTATCAAATCGACGACGATGCCATCCTCAATCGTCGAATCCAGCTTCTCCTCCGTCAGCGAACAGTTGAAGTATCTCGACAGTTCGTCTTCTTTCTTATCGAAATCTCTCACGGTCGATTGACTGGAAAAACTCACAAACCCGCCCAGAGTTTCCTTCTTTTTCGCGTACGGGTTGTCGTTGTACATCTCGAGATAGGCAGACCTAGATTCCGCTCCAGTCGCGCCACCATCGCCACCACCGCCAAATAAAGAGACGTGAAAGACAAAGTGATCGTTATTCCGCACGCCGAGTTCGCGCAACGACTGTTCTCCGCGAGAACGAGCATTGTTGTTGTTCGCGTTTTGAAATCGAATTGGAAACTTCTTCCCGGTGCGCGTTAAGCGCAAATTAATGTTGTTCATAGCAACATTTTTACTCGTTGTTATTGTTACATCGTCATTCGACGCGATCGATGATAATAAACCGCTCAAACCGGTCGCGTCTAAATCTACGCGAACTGCTCTCGTCGTCGCGTTGTCCCTCGTCGTCACGAACACTCGCGCGTCGTTCGCAGAAGAACTCTTCTTCTTCATTCTCGTGCGCGTGCTTTTTAGGTAATTTTTTATGTCTCGTAAAAAAAAAATTTGGAAAGAAAAGAAAAGGCTGCACTTTGTTTTCTCTCTCGGAAAACTTGACGATGGCAAGGCGGGGAAGTCACTGGTGAGTGATAATAATAATAATAGCAATAAACCGCGGTTTGATTCGTCGTTCCGCGTCGTCCGTTTCGGCTCTTACTTTTTGTGCGCGCCTCTCTCTCTCTCTCTCTCTCTCTCTCTCTTTCTCTCAAAAGAGCACGCAGAAGGTGTGTGTGGGTGTTTTGTGTGTGTTGGGGGGTGGGGGCAAAACACACAAAATCACCTAAATAGAAAAGAAGAAGAGAAGAGAAATGGAGGTGAAAATCCTCTACGCGACGGAAACCGGGAACGCCCGGGACGTCGCCGAGCGCCTAGGAAGAGAGTGTTCCAGAAATAATAACGATGCTACTACTACTACT
>Ga0181600_10001842_pt1 | contig 16439 bp, 9 predicted proteins | sample 041ome_2_FD_132982 | JGI IMG/M metagenome (GOLD analysis project Ga0181600, IMG submission 132982) | Coastal salt marsh microbial communities from the Groves Creek Marsh, Skidaway Island, Georgia - 041406US metaG (megahit assembly) | ecosystem: Environmental > Aquatic > Marine > Intertidal zone... | reverse complement strand
TCCGGCCATGGCGTAACCGATCGTGAATTAGTTTGCAGAAATACTCGACCATCAGCGCTGACTAAGCGGGATGTGCGTAAACTTGGTTTTTCTACTTCAACAATACGCACCATATTGCTGTTATTGTCTTCGATAACTTGAGTTTGTAACCTCTGTTCAAGTTCAGCGACTGTTTCTACCAGCTCCTCTCTTGTGGGTAATGAGGAATTGCTGTCCATTGGTTCTGGCTCATTGGCTGGAACTGCTTCAACCACTTCCACCGTTTCAGGCAAGTCAATTGTTTGAACAGGTGGTGGGAAAGCATTGTCATAGCAATTCAAGCGCGCTGAAATGCCGGGTATATTCTTGCAAATTTGGACGATTGTGGCGACTTCAGCATCTGACTGTGCCTGACTGCTCAGTGGCAGTGAAAATGTAAGGAGCGCAATCAACAGCCCCCATGCTGTTTTCTTCATAATCTTGTTATCTTTGTACATCAAGCAGAAAACTCCTCGCTTATTATTTTTTGATACAGGCAGTAAGAATAGGCAAAGTATAATTATAAGTAAACTGCTAGATTTTTTGGACTAAAGTGCCGAAGTTTGACTTGGCGATATGTTTATTGGATTCGTTGTTGAATCATCTGCAGTGTCTGCAGTTAAGGGTATTCTATTTTTCAGGGCTGATAGTAAAAGCCCAGTAAAGTTGCTGAAAATAAAAAGCCCACATTGAAGTGGGCTTTTTATTGCACTTTTGCTGCTTCAGTTAGAACAGAAGCTTAGAGTCTTCTGTTAATTGGCAGGCTCTAGTCTTACGATAGCTGTTGGTTCAGATTCAGCATCTTCAACAGCCAGATAGATGTAACCATCCGGACCCTGACGGACATCGCGGATTCTGCCGAGGCCATAAGCCAGCGTTTCTTCGCGAACCACAGTTCTATAATCATCATCCAGCATGACATGCGCCAATTGCTGACCACCTAATCCGCCGACAAAGATATCACCATACCAGGAAGGGAATTTGTCGCCGGTATAAATCATCAGACCTGAAGTAGCGATAGAAGGAACCCAGAAATGCTTAGGCTGTTCCATGCCTTCCTGCATAATGGAGCTATGAATAGGCAAGCCTGGTCCATAATTAACACCGCGACCAATGACTGGCCAGCCAAAGTTGCTGCCTTTGGTAATAATGTTGAGTTCATCACCACCCTGAGGGCCGTGTTCATTTTCCCAAAGGTCGCCTGTTTCAGGATGGAATGCCAGACCTTGTGGACTACGATGACCATAACTCCAGATTTCAGGTAAGGCATCTGACTGGCCGACAAAAGGATTGTCAGCAGGTAATGAGCCATCATCATTCAGTCTGATCATGACGCCGTTATGATTACTATTGTCCTGCGCAGGATGATTTACCAGGTCACCCGATGGAGGTGCCTGTCTGTCGCCCAGGCTGAGAAATAAATAGCCATCCTCATCGAAGGCTATACGTCCGCCATAATGGGCAGCTCCCACTGCATTTGCAGAGAATATTTCTTCTACATTGCTTAGTCGATCATTCTGAAAACGTCCTCTGGCCAGTGCAGTCGTTGAGCCATCGCCTACGGCTTTGGCATAGCTGAGATAGATTATCTGGTTGTTGGCAAAATCAGGATGCAAAACAACATCAAATAGACCGGCTTGTCCGCCGTAAAATACTTCAGGCACACCGGCTACAGCATTCGGCAGTAAACGTCCGTCACGCACGATACGCAGACGTCCGGGTTTCTCAGTGACCAGCATGTCGCCGTTGGGCAGCCAGGTCATTGACCAGGGCTGAACCAGTCCATCAGCAACTGTGTTGATACGGTAACCATAGTTCGCTGCAAAATAAACGTCTGATTGTGCATTAGCAGTAAGCGATGCAGTTAGCATCACACCTAAGCTAATTATTAAATATGAAAATTTCCTTAACATAATATTCCCCATGTCTGTTTTTGTTAGTGTCTGGGATTAACTATCCAGATGAGCGACACCCGAGAATTCATCTGGCCTAGGTACAGTCGGAAAAGTATAAAATTATGAATCAAGAGTTACCACTATATTTTGGTTATTTAGGTGCCATTACCCGGGAGGCAAGCCATATTCTTTGCTGATTCATACTTAATACGCCGCTTTATAATTGTTTGAAAACAAATATTCGCTACAATAGCCACCCCTTATTTTTAGCAGCAGTCAGAGGCAGATTTAGCTTACATGCTTCATTACGGAAAGGTTCCCGCTTCACTTGAACGTTCAGGGAAAATAGGTATCGGTGTTGATTACGGCACCAGTAATACGGCAGCAGCCGTTTTTGACGGGCAGCGTGTACATCTGGTTAAGCTTGAATCACAAAGTGGCATTATGCCGACTGCGGTTTATATCAATCGCGAGTTTAGCGCCAGTGTCGGGCAGCAGGCCGTTGACAATTACATCAAGGCCAATCAGGGCAGAAAAGTTGAGCTCAGCGCTGAAGTCCTTGGTGAAGCCCGCACTTCAACCGGACAGATAGACTACGGCACCAATTTACCAACAGAAGCGGATACCAATTTGGTTTATGGCCAGTCATTTCAGGATGCATCTATGCCGGGGCGTTTATTTCGTGGTGTAAAACGTTTGCTGGGAAGTAAGAGTAACGAACGCATTATGGTGTTTGAGCGTCCTTTTCGCTTGGTGGCGCTGGTCACACCGATATTGCTGAGAGTGTATAAATGTTTACAGCAGACCATAAGCAATGTTGAATCGGCAGATTCAACGTACTATACCCCTGATCATGCCTGTATAGGACATCCGGTTAATTTTGAGGGGCAGGACTCTGAACATAATCAGATTGCTTTGGAGCGTTTGCAGGAAGCTTTTGGTCATGCAGGGATCAAACACAGAAACCTGTTTGCTGAGCCAAACGCTGCGGTAATGAGTTATCTGGTTAGTCAGGATAATGTGCAGGCTGAGGTGATACTGACGGTTGATTTTGGTGGTGGCACACTGGATCTGTGCATGCTGGCGGAGCAGGATGGTGCCTATGAAGTCATTGCCACACATGGTGTTGGCTTGGGTGGTGATCATATTGATCAGGCTTTGTTTCGGTCATTACTGTTCCCTTTGATGGGGAAGGGGGAACGCTGGCAGCGGGAAGTGGAAGGCCGCCATATTGAGACACTGTTTCCCTTTGAATCCTTTGAGGAGTTAATCATTAACTGGACGGTCAGTTATATGCTTAACCAGAATGAATATCTGACGCCAGTCAGGGATATGATGAGCAAAGGCGGTGCAGCAGCAGAAAAATTTGAACGTCTTTATGATCTGATTACCCAGAATTATAGCTATCAGGTTTTTCAAAGGCTAAAGGAATGCAAAGAAATGCTGTCTACACAGGAAGAAGCATTACTGGATATTCCAGAAATTAACGTTTCACTGACTCTTACACGGCAGCATTTTAATGAATTGATAGCACAGCAGCTGACACTGTTTTCCAAAGCTGTTTCAGATACGCTGGAAAAAGCCGGATTGACGGATAAGGAAGTCAGTCTAGTAATACGTACAGGTGGTTCCTGTCTGATTCATGCTGTTACGCAAATACTGGAACAGCGTTTTACAGGCAGGGTCGTTGAACATGATCCTTTTACCAGTGTCGCGGCCGGTTTGGCGATAGCTGATTATCAGATGCAAAGTCGTCAGGCATAAAAACATAAAAGCTGTTTTGTCCAATGAATTTTTCTCCCAGTGTTGACGTCTGATGCTCAGGGGAGAAAGATTTTCTCTTAAGAAATTTTTGCCGAATATATTAATTAAATGATCGAACAAACATTTTTTAACCGTTCCAACCTGCTTGCCTGGTCGCTGCCCCTATCTGTTATTGGTATGGCGAAGCTGCGCACGCATATGTATGTCCATGCGCCTGGATCGGGAGGAATGTTTGTTTTTTAAGTCTTAATCAAAATCAAAAAAAAAGCCTCCGGGAACCCAATCTCTGAGACTTTTTCTTTTCTGCTCCCCTAAAATAGATGAGTCTGTAAATTATAGTAAGTTACAAATTATAACCTTACTGCTTAGCTTTGTATTTTTGACAATTGGAATTGGTTTTATAAAATTATATGTCTATAATTTCCCAAAAAAACTAAGCCGAAACATATCTCCTTTTATTGCATGGGGCAAATTTAATAGATGTAAATGGCCCTTTTGCACTCAACTTAGACAGTTTTGCAATCAAAGGAGAAAAAATGCTTTTTTGCATTCAAAGAATAAAGAATGCTTATCTTATTAAGAAGCTTGCGCTTTTTAGTTTGTTAATTGTTTTATCAGCATGTAGTGGTGATACCCCGCCTAACAACCGTACCCTGCCTAGCATCTCTCTTGGCGGACGAATAATCGATCCTCCAATCAGTAATGCCAGTGTATTCTTTGATCAAAACTGTAATGACATACTAGATGCTGATGAATTATCTACCACTAGTGACTCGGATGGCTTCTTTGCTATAACTTTTTCCTCAAGAAGCATGGTTTCCAATTGCGGTCTTAAAATAGTAGCACTTGGTGGAACTGATACCGTAACAGGTGAAGACCTTCCAATTTCACATCTAGTTAATTCTCTGGTTACTGATATCAATCAGGATTTTATTATTACTCCGCTTTCAACGATTAGTTCTGAATTAAATGCAACTGAAATTGATAGTCTGTTATCTACACTAGGAATAAGCTCATCTGTGCAAATTGTTTTTTCCAGTGACCCATGGGATATGGAATCAGCAGATGCTTCAAATAATCTGCTCAACGTAAACCTGCAAATAGCTAATATTATCAGTGCTTTTCAGTCTATAAGTGGTGTTGATGAAAGGATTGGCAATGCTAATCTGCAGAGAAATTTCGCATCAGCACTATCAGCTATGATTGCTGATAATAGTGCTTCATACGCAATTCTTAGAGACGCAACGCAGTTAAATAAATTATTAGTCGACACCCTTTCAGAGGGAGGTCTGACATTAGATCCAACAGCCGGCGCTCTTGTTAATAATTTTCTTGAAGCGACCGTAAATACCAATGCAGTTTTTAATAATGGAAATATTAATTTTGCTAACTCGATGTCAGCCCAGATTATTGGGAATCTTCAAGCAGTCAATCGAAGAAATATTGGATTAGTGCTTTCAAGAGAACTTTCCATTAATGAATTCACTGACCAAACTTCGCAAGCAAGATTATTGGCGAACTTGTCTGATCAAATTAATTCTGACAGCAATGATTTTGATGATGATGGCGTGATTGATACCCTAGATGCCTTCCCGCTGGATGAAAATGAAAGCATTGATACTGATGGTGATGGCATTGGTAATAACACAGATACAGACGATGATGGTGATGGTGTCGCGGATATTTCAGATGCCTTACCGCTGGATGCCAAGGAAATTGCCGATACTGATGGTGACGGCATTGGAAATAATGCCGATACGGATGATGATGGTGATGGTGTCGCGGATAGTTCTGATGCATTCCCGCTGGATGCCAATGAAATTGTGGATACTGATGGTGATGGTATTGGCAATAATGCCGATACGGATGATGATGGTGACCGCGTTGCAGATAATCTGGACTCTTTTCCACTAGATCCAACTCAGACGATTATCGACTCTGAAGTGTGTGCCAGTCTGACCCAGCTTATTATCACTAACGTGAGCATTACTTCTGCAGCGTTAGCAACTAATAATCCCAGCTCAGGTGACCCTCTACCGGAGTATTGTCGAGTCATTATGACCATCGGTAGCAGCAATGTTGAAATCTTTCTGCCCAAATCCACGTCATGGAACGGCCGCTATGTCGGGGTAGGAAGCGGCAGCACGGCGGGTTATATCAATTATTCGGAGATGGATGTATGGCTTGCCGATAGCTATGTGACCGCCTCAACCGATACCGGTCATGTATCTGGCGACCCCACTGAGGCCTGGATGCTCATCGAGGGTAGGTGGTTGGATTATGCTTACCTGGCCATACATGACATGACCGAGGTCACTAAACAAATTATCCTGGAATATTACAAACGGCCGCAGGATTATTCCTATTTCCACAGCACTTCGAACGGTGGTCGTGCGGGCCTGATGGAATCGCAAAGATATCCCGATGATTATGATGGTATTGTAGCGATAAACCCGGCGTTGAATTTTCAAAAATTTTTCGCCGCCTGGCTCTATGCCTATACCATTAACAAACCACCCTCGCGGTCGCCTTATCTTGCTTTTACTGACGGAGTTACGCTGCCTGCCCTCTCCGCAATCCACACAGCAGTACTTGACCAGTGCGATGCTCTGGACGGTGTTATCGATGGCGTCCTGCAAAACCCGAGCGACTGCACCCCTGATCTGAGCGCACTTGTAACCGCAACAACCATCACCCAGGATCTGGCTGATGTTGTGCAGGGGATATGGGCAGGAGTAAAAAACTCCAGCGGTGAGTTCATCGCGCCGATATATGAAGTCGGCTCTGAGTATTCAGCTGAATCCCGATTCAACTGGTTTTCTTTTATCTATTGGCCATCTCTTGTCGATGGAATCGCATCTGACATTCTGGCTTTTTACAGAAACCGGATTTTTAATGACCAGAGCTGGGATTGGCGTACTGCCGATTTTGATACTATTCTGGATGATTCAGCTGAAGGATTCTCAGCAGTGCAGGCAACCGATCCGGATCTCTCTGACTTCGCTGACAATGGCTCCAAAATCATCATGGCCATTGGCTGGTCTGATGGTCTTTTTCCTCCCCGCCTTGGCATTGAGTATTACGAAACCGTGATTGACCATCTTGAAGCACAGGGTATGTCAGCTGCTGAAGCACGAGAGCAGGCAGAAAACACTATCAGATTATTCATGATGCCCGGCACCGGACATAGCCTGACCAGAGCAGCTGCTGGGGTGAATAACGTTGATTTCCAGGCCACCATAGAAAACTGGGTAGAAAATGGCATAGCACCTGATTCAATAGACGCATCCAAGGTTATCTCTGGCACTCTGGTGTTCGAGAGAATCCTTTGTCCCTATCCGCAAGAAGCGGTTTATGACGGCAGTGGCGATACGACTTTGAGGTCAAGTTATAGCTGCCAGGAATAAAGGACTAAGAAGTTTGTTCTGACAGAGCGGGCTCTTTTATAACTCCACTACAGGATAATAAGCGTACTCTTTTTACTTTAATTGAATTGGACACTTTACAACGCTCTGGCTGCTTCAAGCACGTAAGTCAGGTTAGGCCGTTCACGGTAATCCTCTTCGGCAAACTTTCGCAAAATAGTGCCGTCCGGACTGACCAGCATGATTCCAGGGCGGGGAACGCCGTAGGCAAAGCTGTCAGGTTCCGGAACCGGATTACGTATGCCAAATGCATTAATGTGCTTAATGGCTTCATCATGCAGCATGGTGAAACCGACACCAAAGTCTTCTTCTACAATTTTCAGGGTTTCAATCGAGTCGTAGGTCATTGAGGCGATATTAAAGCCCAATGCTTCCATTTCAGTTTGAATGGCAGTGATATCGGCAAGCTGGGCTTTACAATAGGGACACCAGTCAAAAGAGCGGCTGAAAAACAGCATTAACCCTTTTTCACCGGTGAGGCCGTTCAGGGTTTGGTTGTTACCATTTTGGTCTGGCGCATCTAGGACCGGAATAGTGGAGCCTTCGGGAAAATCCGGTGCCCAGATAAAATCCTGTGCGATACTCAACTGGCAACAGAAAAACAATATAACTAGGGTAAATTGGCAGTAGCGTTTAAGTGATGGCATTGTCGTCCTCTTTTTTTCTGAATTTATTTAACTATTCAGGAGATAACAGGCATGAATTTTTTACAGTTATTTAGCATGACTTACGCATGATAATGACAGATAAGCTGTGCCTTTTCTACTTAACATGCAGTCCCGGCAAGGTATCCCCAGGATTGAAATATGATAAGAACTGCGACAATTTGTCGCAGTTAATGCAGGGGACTTAGCTGCTAGAATTCACGCAGGATAATCAAAGCTGCCATGGATGGTGCCATGGACGGCTTACCCGCTTTGCTGCCTTATCATGACTACCAATCAGGATGCCAACAAGTTATCTTTTGTGTTCCAGACTGTAACAGCCAAGATGATAGTTAAAAGGTAACGCATTGGTGGCTCAGCAATTTTTCCCACTCGCCGCTTCTCAGCAAAATCTTCGTCGCTTGCTTATTGTGCGCATCATTGTTTTTGCCTGCCAGCTGGTTGCCTTGCTTTATGCCTATCTGTTCTTAAGTCTGGAGCTGAATTATCTGATGATTCTCAGCACCATGGTGATATTCATCTTAATTAACTTTGTCGTTTTTTTACGCTTAAACAAACCATGGCCAATTACAGATCCAGAGTTTCTGGGGCACCTGTTACTGGACATTGTCGGGCTTTCGATTCTGCTTTATCTGAGCGGAGGGGCAAGTAATCCCTTTGTTTCTTATTATCTGGTGCCAATTACCATCGCCGCAGCAATTTTACCCTGGTCTTATACCTGGGCTTTAGCAGCGCTTTGTTTGCTGTGTTATTCCTTCCTGTTGTTCTTTTACATGCCCCTACCAGCCTTGATGGCTATGGATATGGGTAGTGGCTCAATGTTGCCGGGGCTGCATGTTATGGGGATGTGGTTTAACTTTTTGGTGAGTGCATTATTGATTACCTATTTTGTGGTGAAAATGGCGGCAACCTTAAGAGAGCAGCAAGATAAGCTAACCCAGTATCGGGAAGATAATTTACGTGATGAGCAGATTCTGGCGGTGGCAACTCAGGCCGCAGGAACTGCACATGAGCTGGGAACGCCACTAAATACGGTAGCGGTATTGGTAAAGGAAATGGCTGATGAACAATCGGCTGATTCAGAGTTGAGCAGGCAACTGACTATTATCGAACAACAAATCAAACGCTGTAAGAACAGCCTGAAGGAACTGGTTAACCAGGCTGATTTCAGAGAGGCCGGGAAAGCTAAAAGCTTGCCCTTGCAGGATTTTATTAATGTGCTGATAAATCAATGGCAACTGATCCGGCCAGAAATAACACTGACGCTGAAAATGACGGATGCTGAATCGTCACCGGTTATTTCGCTGGATGTGACCTTGCAACAGGCCATTATAAATATTCTGAATAATGCGGCTGATGCCAGTCCTCAGGGTATAGAGTTGAGCGTAGAATGGGACAGCAGTAACTGGACACTAAAAGTCAGGGACTATGGTGAAGGAATAACGGATGAATTCGCTGAACAACTGGGTAGCGGCATCATTACGACCAAAGAAGACGGGCTTGGTGTCGGGCTGGTTTTGAGTCAGGCAAGCATTAATCGCCTGAAAGGTACAGTCAAACTTTATCCACATAAAGAAAAGGGCGCTGTCACGGAAGTGTGTTTACCCTTGCCGGCATTGAATCATGAGTAGCAAATCAATCCTCATTATTGATGATGACACGACGTTTCTGTCGGTATTGAGCAATGCCTTTACTAAACGTGGCTATCAGGCCAGGACAGCGCAAAATATCGACGAGCTTAATAGCGTGCTAAGTGATGCAGTCTTTGATTTTGCAGTTGTCGATTTGAAAATTGATAAGGAATCGGGACTGGACTGTATTTCTTTGCTCAAGCAACAATGTCCTGATATCCGCATTTTAATTCTTACGGGTTATTCCAGCATAGCTACAGCAGTCAGTGCGATTAAATTGGGTGCCTATGATTATGCTTGCAAGCCAATGGATGCCGATGAAATTCTGGCCATACTGGAAGGCGAAAAAGCAAGAAAGGATACCATTGCAGAGGATCCTGTTTCTGTCGATAGGCTGCAATGGGAACATATCCAGCGTGTATTGGAAGCCAATGCCGGTAATATCTCAGAAACGGCTCGCAATCTGGGGATGCACCGTCGAACCCTGCAGAGAAAATTGCAAAAACGTCCGGTACGGCGCTGATTGTTTGAGCTGTTTCAAAATTTCCGGATCAAGCTTTCAAAGTGATTCCTTAGCGGTTTACTCTGCTGTCAGTTGTACTTCGTCCAGCATTATTTTGAGAGAGAAATTAATATTCCCAAATCAGACGGGCATAAATATTTCTGCCCAGACCTGGCAAGCGGTCGCGCAGAGCAACATTGGGATTGAAAGCGCGGTTATAGCCTCCCAGATGATCCTGATAGTAGCGATCAAAAATATTATCTATACCAATTCCCAGATCAATATTGGCGGGTAGTTGAATCTGCGCGCTGGCATTCAGCAGAGTATAGCCTGAGGTCTGCGTTTCCAGGTTGGTCGCAGAGACTTTGGATTGCCGGGCATAGGAAATGCTTTCCACGGTGAACATCCAGTTTTCTGCCAGATAGTCCAGAGCCAGAGATAAATTGGCCGGAGCTATTCGATACAGATTATCGTTTATATCATTGCGTTTCCCTTGCGTGATACTCGCAACACTGCGTAAGTACCAGTTGGCATTAAGCGCATAGCCAGCTTCCATATCGACACCGTAAATTTCAGCATCAACATTGTTAAACTGTAAGGGGTTCGGGCTGCCCATTCCCATGTTGCTCATCATCATGGCGAAGTTATTTACCATCGCGTTTTGTGATGGTGTGCCCTGGATATAATCATCGATGTCTTTATAGAACAGGCGGGGAGATAAACTTAAATTCTGCGTGCTCCAGTCAATTCCCAATTCGATCTCATGGGAAATTTCAGATTCCAGGTCCAGGTTACCGACATAAGTTTTTCCGTCAGCAAGGCCCCCGGTCGCCTCCAGTGGCATCCATAAAAATAATTCTTGGTAAGAAGGGGAGCGTGATTTTCTGGCCAGCCCTGCGTATAGCGTTGTGTTGGCACTTTGGTGATAGGAATACTTGGCAAACAGATCAAGATTGGTATCAGAGTTTGTTCTGTCTGCTGAATTGAAAGCAGTAGCAAGCATGTTAGCCATGTTATTCATCATGAAAGGCATGCCGGTCGTAACACCCATCGGGTTAAGGTTTGCGCTGACCGTGTCTGAACTGAGCTCGTATTGATTCACTCTGATGCCTGTTTCAAGCAAAGATTGCTGACCAATCTCCTGTTCTTTTTCAAGGAATAACCCAAAAATTTCTTTGTCAACGCCGTCAAAGTTCTCGACATAAAAAGGCGCCATATTGGGGTTGGAAATATCCGCATCGTGAGAAGAGAAATGGCCATCAATGCCATAGCGCCAGATGCCGTTGGCAGTATCCTGTTCCATCTTTACCAGATAACTCTGGTTATCACTGACCGCATGTGTGCTTCTGTAAAGCATGGGAGCCATCACCATGGCATTACCCTGAGGCGGACGACGCAAATGATAATTGGTCATATCATGTTCGATATCATTATTTGACAGCCGAACCAGCAGGTTTCTGGTATCGCTCTGCCAGCGGTACTCAGCACGTCCCAGTTTGCTGTCGATGGCAAGGATGTCCATTGGCAGGGCAGGAGTACCGGCATCGCCTGTGTTATTCACTGCATAATCCAGGTTAAATAGGTGGTTACCGGTTTTATAGCCATAGCCGATATCAAAGCGATCCCGTTCGTATGATGAAGGAATGATATCGCCACCTGAAAATTCACTGTCATCGGCACTTTCTCTTAACAGGTTGGCTCTGAATAAATGTTGTTCGTTTGCCAGCGTAAAAAAAGCATTGGCAACATCGCCATTGTTGAGGGTTTGTCCGCCAAGATAAATCTTGCTGTTAAATTCAAAATCAGGTCCTGCAAAATCACCTCTGAAGGTGTTGGCTTCAAGGCTGCCACCGATGGTCTCCAGGCCTACACTTACCGCTGTGATACCCCGATGCAGGGTGATGGCTTCCAGCATTGCAAGGGGGGCGTAATGCAGCGGGCTGTCCATGGCATTTGGTCCACCCGAACTGATCGGCATGCCATTGATGGCAACGTTTACTCTATCACCAAACATGCCGCGGTATTGGGCAATACTGGTTAACTCGCCATTTTTATTGATGTTACTTCCTGGTAAACGTCTTAATAGCTGGCCTGCATCAGGAGAAGACAGCATGCGATCACTGGTAGTGAGTTCGCTGGTATCGCTGATGCCGATAACTTCAACTTCAGTTACTTGGGAGAGACCTGGATTAGTGTTGAGTGTTAGTGCTGAAACGCTAAGACCAAGAAAAAACTTTTTCATTGAAGACCTCTGGGAGTGATTGCCACTTGCGGGTCGAATTTTACTTGTTATGCGTAAGTTTGAGATGTGACAAATTGTCGCAGCATTTGGATTTCATGTTGCGGACTTGCTTGATTATCGGTTTACGCCATTGTTTACTTGCTTGCTAAATACAGGCATAACAAAAAACTGATAAGGGGTAATTTATGGTAGCAGTTGATCCACAGACACAGGCACTACTGGATGTAATGAATGCAGAAGGGAATCCGCACTTATATGAACTGAGTGTGGACGATGCCCGTGCCGGTATCCTGCAAATGACTCTGCAGATGGATATTGCCAGATGTGAGGTTCGGGAACGCCGTGAACTGATGATTCCGGGCCCCGCCGGTGAAATTCCGGTTCGTATTTACTGGCCAAATCAGCAAGCCGGCAGTGAGCCTGAAAGTTTGCCTATGTTATTGCTTTATCATGGGGGTGGTTTTGCTCTGGGTAATCTTGATACGCATGAAAATGTTGCAAGATTCTATTGTGAACATGCACAAATGATTGTAATCAATGTTGATTATCGTCTCTCGCCTGAACATAAATTTCCTCAGGGTGTGGAAGATTGTTATGCGGCATTTTGCTGGGCAGCTGAGCATGCAAAAGAACTGGGTGGCGACCCGGATCGGATCGCAGTAACCGGTGACAGTGCTGGGGGTAATTTATCAGCAGTGGTTTGTCAGCTTGCACAGTCTCGCAATGGACCAAAGCTTGCTTTTCAGTTACTGGCTTATCCGGTGGTCAGTATGAGGATGGATACTGACTATGAGTCTCGGGAAAAATTTGGTCAGGGTGAATATTTTTTATCAAAGAAAGATTTGAAATGGCTTAGTGATATGTATTTCGAGAACCCTGAAACAGACTCAAAAAGCTTGCTTGCTTCACCGGTGTTGGCAGAGGATTTAAGTGGTCTGCCACCAGCTCTGGTGATAACCGCTGGTTATGATCCCCTGCATGATGAAGGGGAGCATTATGCCGAGCGTTTGCAGGCAGCTGGTGTTGCAGTCGAGTATGTCTGTTTTGAATCAACCATACATGGGTTTATGTCTTTTGCAGGTGCCATTGATGCAGGCAAAGAAGCCCTTACACTGGCAGCTGAAAGATTAAAAGAAAAACTGGGAGCTTGACCAAGCGCGGCCTATAAATTTCTGCGGATCGCTACCGCTTCAGCGAGTTTGCTTAGCAGTATATCCGTATCTTCCCAGTTCATGCAGGCATCAGTAATACTTTGGCCATAGGTTAAGGCTTCCCCGGCGACGACTTTTTGGTTACCGGCGACCAGGTGGCTCTCCAGCATCACTCCCTTGATATTGGTTTCACCGTTGGCTATTTGCCCCGCTACGTCCTGACATACAATGATCTGACGATCTGGATCCTTACCAGAATTGGCATGACTGCAATCGACGACAATAGCAGGGTTAAGGCCGGCCTTCTGCATTTTGTCTGCGGCTTCTTTAATACTATCCGGGTCATAGTTAGTGTGCTTGCCGCCTCTGAGAATCAGGTGACAGTCAGGATTCCCGGCTGTCTGAAAAATGGCAGAGTGTCCACCTTTGGTCACGGATAAAAAGTGATGGGCATTAACTGCAGAACCGATGGCATCGATGGCAATCTGGATATTGCCGCTGGTGCCATTCTTGAATCCGACAGGGCAGGAAAGTCCCGAAGCCAGCTCCCGGTGGCATTGTGATTCTGTAGTGCGTGCGCCAATGGCGCCCCAGCTTATCAGGTCAGCCACATATTGCGGGCTGATTAAATCAAGGTATTCTGTAGCAGCCGGTATGCCTTTGTCGGCAAGTTCGAGCAACAGTTTTCTGGCTTTGCGCAGGCCTTCATTAATCTGGAAACTGTTGTCCAGGTGTGGGTCGTTAATCAAACCTTTCCAGCCAACCGTGGTACGGGGTTTTTCAAAATAAACCCGCATAACAACCAGCAGCTTGTCTTTATATGTTTGTAAGGGTTTTGCCAAACGATCTGCGTATTCAAGTGCTGCTTCCGGATCATGAATCGAGCAGGGACCACTGATAACAAGCAGGCGGTCATCCCGGCCATGTATTATGTCCTGAATCGCTTTGCGGGTATTGGCGACCGTTTCAGATGCTTTCTGTGACAGTAGAAATTCATTGATAAGCTGTTCCGGAGAAAGCAGTTCTTTCATCGCAACGATGCGCAGATCATCTGTAGTTTGCATATTCATGTTATTTCAACTTTATTAATTTATTTTTACTGGGTTAACCGCTTTGTCCTATAACCTTTCTATGCTGAAGGAAATGTTTTGTCCTTCAATATCAAAACTGTGTTCCCCTGTTTCGGGTTGGCTGTTTAATTCGGTGCACAAGGTTTCTTTGGCAATATAATCCTGATGTTCAGAGATAGCCTGTTCAAGTTCACTATCGGCTTTGTATGTCACTTTGATGCGATCAGCGACATTCAGATTCAGGTCTTTACGGGTTTTTTGTATGCGGTTCACTATTTCCCGGGCAAGACCTTCACGCAAAAGCCCGTCAGTCAGTTCAATATCCATATCAATCGTGATGAAACGGTCAGAAACTGCCTCAGTGCCTGCTTTGGCTTCACGGAATACCTGTATATCCTCTGTTGTGAAGCTTTCGCCATCAAGGCTTATGCTGTCATTATTCTGTAACTCTTTTAATTGAGCAGGTGTCAGTGATTCAATGAGTTGTTTGAACTCTTTAAAACGCTTGCCGAGGCGTTTACCCAGCACCGGAAAGTTCGGTTTGGCATATAAATTAATGTAATCACTTTCCACTGTGGATGTGGCAATCTCTTTTACATTGAGTTCAGATTTTATGTAGCCTTCCAGGCGCATGATTTCATCCAGCATACTTTGATCTTCATGGATGATAGTGAGACGGGCCAGCGGAATTTTGGTTTTGATTTTGACCTGTTCACGCTTCTGGCGACCCAGCAAAATAATGCTTTGCATGCGGGCAACAGCAGCTTCCAGTAAAGGCTGCATCAGTTTTTCATTGGCTTCCGGGTAAGGACATAAATGGACAGATTCCTGTGTACTGGAATTTTCCGGTTCAAAAGTCTGCAGTGCCTGATAAATATGTTCAGACAGAAAGGGAGCAAAAGGCGCCAGACTGATATTGAGTTCTTTCAGTACATGATGCAGTGTCCTGAAAGCAGCATCTTTATCATCTGTCATGCCCTCGACCCAGTAACGGGAACGGTTCAGACGGATATACCAGTTGGTTAAATCTTCAATGAACTCGAATAAGGCCGGTACAACGTTGTAGAGTTTGTACTCCGCCATTTCTCTGGCGACATTGGCTTTCAGTGTTTGCAGCTTTGAAATAATCCACTGGTCGACAATATTGTGCATAGCAAAGGGGAGGTTTTCATCCGCTTTCCAGTTATCAATTTCTGCATAGGTTTGCAGGAATTTGAAGGAGTTATACCAGGGCAGCAATACACGGCGTACCATATCTTTTACGCCACTGTCAGTGAAACGTTGTTCCTCGGCTTTGACCAGACCTGAGTTGATCAGATACAGACGCAAAGCATCGGCACCGTATTCCTCCATCAAAGCGTCAGGCGCAGTGTAGTTTTGCAAACGCTTGGACATTTTCTTGCCGTCTTCGGCCATGACAATGCCGTTAACGATGACATTCTTGAACGAAGGTTTGTCGAACAGGGCAGTGCTCAATACCAGTAGGGTATAAAACCAGCCACGGGTCTGATCCAGCCCTTCAGCAATGTATTCAGCCGGGAATCCTGCTTCAAAAAGTGCCTTGTTTTCAAACGGGTAATGCATCTGGGCGTAGGGCATGGAGCCGGATTCAAACCAACAGTCGAGAACTTCTTCAACACGACGATAAGTACCTTCCTCGCCTTCGATAGTAAAGGTCAGGTCATCGACATATTCGCGATGCAGGTCATCTACTCTGATACCCGTGAACTGTTCCAGTTCTTCTATAGAACCGATGCAGATGCGCTTGTCCGTGATGTCATTAATCCAGATAGGCAGCGGCGTTCCCCAATAACGATTGCGCGAAATACTCCAGTCGATAGCATTTGCCAGCCAGTTTCCCATGCGGCCATTTTTAATATGCTCTGGTACCCAGTTAACCTGCTGGTTGGCAGCGCTGATACGCTCACGCATCTGCTCCACTTTCACATACCAAGATGGAATGGTGCGATAGATAATTGGCGTATCCGAGCGTGGACAGAAAGGGTAGCTATGGTTGATCACTTCCTGAACATAGAGTTTCCCTTCATCCTTTAAACGTCGGATGATGTCTTTGTC
>Ga0181600_10001837_pt1 | contig 16467 bp, 11 predicted proteins | sample 041ome_2_FD_132982 | JGI IMG/M metagenome (GOLD analysis project Ga0181600, IMG submission 132982) | Coastal salt marsh microbial communities from the Groves Creek Marsh, Skidaway Island, Georgia - 041406US metaG (megahit assembly) | ecosystem: Environmental > Aquatic > Marine > Intertidal zone... | reverse complement strand
GTCCAGGCGCGCTCAACCAACTAACTAACTAACTGCCCCCTCGACTCAATTTACACAATCAATCAACTTCAACTGCACACCGCGTCGCACCATGCGCGCGATGCCGCTCACCGCGCCGACGGCATCGGCGGCGGCATCGGCATCGTCATCCTTCGCGCGTGGAGCCCGACGAATCCACGCGTCGAGAGAACGCCCCCGACGCGTCGTGCTCGCCGCCGCCCGCCCGACCGAGGCTTCGATTTGCGGCATCGATTTAGGCACGACGAACAGCGCCGTCGCCATCGTTCGCGACGGCGCGGCGGAGATTGTCCCGTGTCAAGGATACAGAACGATCCCGTCCATCGTGTGCTACGCCGAGGATGGACGCGTGCTGGTGGGACACGAAGCGAAGAAGAGATTGAGGACGCAGCCGCGAAACACGTTTCACAGCGTGAAACGTTTCATCGGACGCAAGTACAAAAACTGTAAAGCGCAGGCGAAAGACGTGCCGTATCGGGTGGTGTCACACCCGGAGACGAAGTTTGCGGCCATGTCGGCGGTAGATGAGCATGGACAGGATTTTGTGGTGTTGCCAGAGGAGGTGAGCGCGCACGTATTGAGAACGTTGTTGGACTCGGCGCAGGCGGAGCTCGGCGTGCCGATAGAGAAAGCGGTGATAACGGTACCGGCGTATTTTGATGATAGGCAGATGGAAGCGACGGCTCGCGCCGGCGCGCTCGCGGGGTTGCAAACGGTACGGTTGCTCAAAGAGCCTGTCGCCGCGGCGTTGGCTTACGGCGTGGACGTGGACGGAGATGAAACCATCTTTGTGTTTGATCTCGGCGGAGGCACCTTTGACGTAAGCGTGCTCGAGGTTGGCGGCGGAACAGTTGAAGTACTCGCGACGGGTGGCGACCCGAATCTCGGTGGCGATGACTTTGATCGCGTCGTTTCGGTTTGGCTCGCGGAGGAGGCGAAAAAGTTGGGCGCCGAAGTGGATCCGCGAGGCGCGCTCATCGTCGCTCGCAAGGCTCGAGAGGCGCTCAGCGAACAAGAGGCGGTTGAGATCCCAATGCCGAGCGGAGAGAAACGGGTGATGACGCGGTCGCTGTTTGAAAAGCTCGTCATCGAAGTCTTGCGTAGAATGAGGCGACCCGTGAGCGCCGCCGCCGACAGCGCCGGCGTCGATTTAGAAGCCATCATGGAGAACTCCAAGCGCAAAGATGGCGCATCGCGAGCGGCGGGGCGCCCTTTCGACCAAATACTCCTCGTCGGTGGCGCCACGCGCTCGCCGTGCGTCAGAAGGTTTGTGGAAAACACGATGGGTCGCAAGCCAAACGTCTCGTTGGTCAACCCAGATGAAGCCGTTGCGCTCGGCGCGGCAATTCACGCCGGTTCGCTCGAGGGCACGATTGAAAACGTACAGACGCTCAATTCGATGCAGGCTAGTCTCATACGCGCGCTCACCGCCAAGATGCAAAGCTCGGCCGATGGTGTTGATGAGTCTTTCGACGACGACGAGTACGCCGATGACGAATGGGGACCGGAGGATTTAGACGAATTACTCGACATGGACGAGATTGATTTAGGCGAGATGAACTTTGACGGACAAGCGGGTGTCGATTGAAAGACCTCTCGTTTTGTTTTATTTTGTTTTGTTTTGACTTTTACTATAACCTCAACTACTACAGCTACCTGCGCGGTACAGCGGTGTAACAACATGCATTCAAGCGACGAGCGCGATAAATTTTCAATTCACCTTTAACGCCGCCAATCTCGACTCCCAATCCCCACCGTTGGGTACGAACCGATACGACCGGTGCGCCTTATCGACGTACGCCTCGTCCACTTCATCGTCCGCGTCGTCGTAATGCTCGTCCTCGTCCTCGTCTTCTTCTTCTTCCGCGTCTCCGCGAACGACGACGCCCGCGGCGTCCTTCTCCGCTACGCTCACGTACACATCCAACCGCTCATTCGGCGTCAACCGCCCCAACCGTTCGCTCCACTCAATCAACGACGTCGCCCGATTGACGCTCTCATCCAAATCCACCATCGCGCGTATCTCCTCCTCGTCGCTCAACCTATACAAATCGTAGTGGTGCACCTCCCTCGACGTCGTCGTCGTCGTCGGTCGCCCTCCTCCCTCGGTCCCTCCCACCACCCCTTCGTACCTCTGCTGCACCAAATACGTCGGCGACGGCACATCCATCGTCGCGTCCCCGAACGTCGCCCGCACGAACGCCCGCGCGAACGCGCTCTTCCCAGCCCCCACGCGTCCTCGCAGGCACAACACGTCCCCCGCGCGACACGCCCCCGCCAACGCCCTCGCCAACCGTTCCGTCGCTCGCTCGTCCTCGCACAAGTACGTCACCCCAGCACCGCCCCGAACGCCGCCGCCGCCGCCGCCGTCGTCGTCCTCACCGTCGTCACCGTCCGACGCCGACGCGCCGCGTCCACTGAACCGTCTGTGAGACTGCCGCCAACGCGTCGTCATCGTCGTCGTCGTTACCGTCGTCATCGACGACGCGTTCGACGGACGCGCCGTCGCGCCGCCCACGAACCGTCCCATCATCATCGCGCCGCCGCGCGCGCGATGCATGCCCGTCCGTCCGTCGTCCGTCGTCGTCTGGCGCTTCCGTTCAGTCAGTCTCGCTCGACGCGTCGACCCGTCGACGCCGACCCGTCGTCGAGACCTCTCGAGGGGATCCGCGGCGCGGGCGGTCCGCGGCGCGTGTGTGCGTCGCACCGCGGGCGGTTCTCCCTTCCTCGCGCGCGCGCGCGCGCCCCGGCCCGGCTCGCCACGAGACGGACGCTCTTCGGCACTCGACGTCGTCTGCACATCTCGACGCAGAGGACGCACGATCGGACGAACGCTCGGACGGACGGACGAACGCTCGGACGGACGGACGGACGGAGTGGGCGGCGCGCGACGACGGCGCGCGACGACGGCGCGGGACGGACGGACGAACGCCGAAGAAGGCGCGCGCGCGCTCGAGGGAATTAATTAATTACGCCCAGCCCAGCCCTCTTTGACTGATTCGATCGATCGATCGATCGGTTCGAGAGACGACCACGAAGGAGGACGAACGATCGATCGACGACGCGACGATGACGGCGGAGACGGAAACCGGCGGTGGCGACGCGGTGGGCGCGAACGGCGGGGATAGGGCGGCGGCGTCGGCGGACGACGACGGGTGGGTCACCGCGGGACGAGATCATCATCAACAAGGACGCAAGTCGACGGATGGGAACCGCGACGCGACGAAAGCGACGACGGGTGGGAAATGGAAAGAGGATGGATCAGCGTCAGGTGGTGGTGGTGGTGGCGGTGCGAGCGGGAAACGCGAGGGATCGCGGAGGAGCAAGTACGGCGGCGGTAAGGATGGTTGGGGAAAAGCGGAGGGCGACCGGGGAGGACGCGACCGAGACGGGAAACGAGACGGCTGGGGCGGTGGGAAACAGTGGGTCGACGGGGATAGCGGCGGGAATAAAACGTCAGGGACCAACGGGGAGGCGGCGGCGTCTGGGGCGAGAGCGGATGGAGGCGACGGTGGACGACGCGCGGGTACCGGGCGGGCTCAGCGAGACGGGATTCCGACGAGGCCGGCGGGACGCGGGTTCACCATGGGTCGAGGGAAGAATGGCGGGCAAGCGCTCGAATTGAGTCTCGGGGCGTTAAAGGTGAGCAGCGTGAGCGATGCGTTTTACGAATCCATCGTCGCGAAGAAGGCTGCGAAAGGTCAGTTCGCCGACGCCGCCGACTCGAACGCGGCTGCCGAAACCGAAACCGCCACGGATTCTTCTTCTGAAGCGAAGAAGAATATAGAGTCAGCCGAGCCGAAGAAACCGATGGTGAAATACCGCTACGATGCGTTGGAATTGGTGACGATTCTTCGTCAACTCGAAGAGGCGAATGCGTGCGTGCTTCCCGAAGACGTGTGCGGAACCAACGTTCCGCTCAAGAACATCAAACCCGGCGACGCGCTCTGGGAGCTCACGATGCTCGGACGACACGGCGACTGGTCAAAGACTGATCAGTCGACGGCGGCGCCTCCGGAACCGAAAACGACGACGGCGGCGGTCAAGTCGAAGGATGACAACATGCCCGAATGGGCACAAGAAGGTAACTCTTTGGCGGATGCGAGCATTACAGATGACGGTTTCCTCGGCGGTACGCTTCCAGAGCTCACGCCCGAGGAACGTCTCGGTTTAGCGGGTCTCGCGCAACCTTCCAATGGAGCTGCGGCGCCACAGCGCACGTCTTCTAGATTTGTAGCGTTGGAGGAAGAGGAGACGCTCATGCCGCACATGTCTCACATAGGAAGCATGATGCAACCGCCGCCGCAACAGCAGCAGCAACAGCCGCCACCGATGCAAATGCCACCTATGCGAATGCCGCCGCAGCAGCAACAACAACCGCCACCCGTTCCGATGAATGTAGATTGGCTCTATCTCGACCCGCAGCAGCAGCAGCAGGGTCCATTCTCTCGACAAGAGCTCATCGAGTGGCACCAAGGCGGGTTCTTCCCGAATGATTTGCCGTGTAAACCTATGGATGCTCCGCCGGGCGCGCCGTTCATGCCGTTAATTGAGTTGCTTAAGAATGGTTGGAGGTATGGTATCCCCATGCAACAACCGCCACAGCAGCAACAGCAACAGCAGCAACAGCAACAGCAGCAACAACAACAACAACCGCAAGGCGGTGGATTGCCGCCCTGGCTCACGCAGCAGGGTCAACAACCGCCGGGTGGTCCGCCGCCGCAGATGCAAGCGCCGCGAGGTAGAACTTTAGAGGAGATTGAACAATCGCACGGTATTGCTCGCACGCCGCCGCCGCAAGGGTCACAACCACTAAAGACGAACGTATTGGCGAACTTTGCGGCTGGTCTCGGTATTTCGAGCCAAGCGGGCGCTCTGCCTCCGGCAGCCAAGGGCATGACACTCGCAGAGCTCGAGGGACGGCACATGCATGATCGGGCGAGCAGGTTAGAAGTTGCGAGCGCTGACGCGTCTCACAAGTGGGACGCGCCGCCGGCGGCGAGAGATATACCGCCAGCGCAAATGCCACCGCGACCTGAACCAATGCCAGAGCCTCCAAAACCTAGTGGTCCTGCTTGGGGCGGCGCAGCGCCCGCGCCACCGCCGCAAGTAGTCGGTAAGACGCTGCTCGATATTCAGAGAGAGGAGGAGGCGAGAGCCGCCGAAGCGGCGAAGAACGCGCCTCCGCCCAACATGAACACGGCGTTTGGCGGCGCCTGGGGCGCTGGTTCTGGCGGCTCTGGCAAGAGCTTAAAGCAAATTCAAGATGAAGAGGCTGCGGCTGCCGCGCGGCGCGCCGCGCAAGCGGCTGAGCAACAACGAGCTGTCGCGACGTCGGGCGGTTGGGCTGCGGCGGCGGCGACGGGCGTGGTTCAACCGAAACCAGTGCCACCCGCGCCGCGTCCAATGGCTGTCCCACGAACTGTTCCGGCGCCGAGACCAACCGTCGCGGAGGCGAACGTTTCCGCGCCGTTGCCCCCGCAGCCAGCCCCGAGCGCCGGCCCAGGAGGTTCTCCGCCTCTGAATGACAAGAATGCACTTCGACGTTGGTGCAAAACGCAAATGTCTCAACTAAACAACTCTGACGACATGACTCTGGTTGACTTTTTACTCGGTCTTCCCTCCGCCGGCGAAGTTCAAGAGTACGTCGCCCTCTATCTTGGCAAGACACCGCAGGCAAACGCATTTGCGACCGAGCTGATTCGTCAAAAGCGCGCCGATCCTTCCCTCGCCAGCGGTCTCGGCAACAGCGAGATGGCCAAGGTTGCCGCGCAAACCGGCGGATCTGGCGCCGCCGGCGGTTTCACCGACGACGTCGACAATGACGCCGGCTGGTCTTCCGCGAGCAAGAAGAAGGGCCGTTGATGATGCGCTTAGGTAGTTTCGATAGCACGCGCCACATTGGCGCGAGATATGACTTTCATTTCTGTTATACATACCGCACTACGAACACATAAGAAAACACTGAAAAAACGCACTTTTCCCGAAACGTAATCGTCACGTCGTCACAAAACGTCGTCTCGACCGAACCGCGACCGAGTAGATCGCAGAGAAGAAAAGGTCAAACACATGGTGCGTACGCGCGTGACATCAGCATCGCGATCGCGTCGCGCGTTGAACACGACTGTTGCGAAAACGACACGACATTCCAAAATCTCGTCGATCGGCAACGACCCGACGACTGACGCGCGCAAACACGCACTCGTCCATTCTGAACCGCAGTCGAACGTGCGGGGACTTCGAGACATAAACGGCGATGAGAGCGCGCGCAGTGGACGCGACGGGGACTCGCACTCGGACGGACCGGAGCCGCAAGAGTGGTACACCGGAGGCGCTTCGAGCGGACAAGCGGTGATTGACCCGAGAGAACGACCCGAGGCGCGCCTGGCGTCCATGTTTTCATCCGCGCGGGCGCACGGCGCGGTGGATGGACGCGCAGAGGATATGAACCCGAACGAGGCGAGAAACGGTGGTGGTGGTCAAGGGGCGTTTCGAGGACGAGCGCGAACCTTGGCTGGCGGAGACGAGGAAGCCGAGACAGCGGATGCCGAAGAAAATGCAAATGACGAGGGAATCGTGAGCCGAGTGGTGACGTTTTGGCAGAATGGGTTCACCGTGGACGACGGTCCGTTGCGCGGATTCGACGACCCGGCGAACATGGCTTTCATGGAATCCATCGCGCGGGGCGAGGCTCCAGCAGAGCTCGCCCCGGCGAGCCGAACGCAACGCGTCAACATCAACCTAGTGCAAAAGCATGCCCCGTACGAGGAACCGAAAGGACCAAAGTACACGGCATTCGGCGGTTCTGGCCGCACGCTCGCGAGCGATTCCACCGCCGCGGGTGCGCCGAGCGCGAGCGATTCCGCCGCGGCGGTCGCGAGCGTCGCCGAATGGTCTGTCGACGACACCCAACCGACGACCTCCATCCAAATCCGCCTCCGAGACGGCAGCCGACTGGTTGGAAAGTTCAACACGTCCCACACCGTCGCACACATTCGCGCATTCATCGCGAGTTCCCGACCGGATGACTCCACCGCGTACGCCTTGCAACTTTCGGGTTTCCCGCCCAAAGCGCTCGACGACAACGCCGCCACCATCGCCGCCGCCGGTCTCGCCGGCGCCGTCGTCATCCAACGCTAAGAATAGCTAAGACCTTTCTTTCGATGAAACGCACACTTACACACACACGCCCCCTTCCGCGCGCGTTTACCAGCCATGGATGTGATAGCTCACTCTTCGTCGTCGCGATCTCTTCATCCTAGTCAGCATTTGCACTCGTTGGATAACGCACTTCGCACTCCACTCTTTGACGCTCGTCTCGCGCCATGTCGACGCTCGCCCCGCGTCTCGTCGCGCCCCGAACGACCGCGAAGCGTTGCCGTGCGGTCCGGCGTCGTTCAAGCGTCGCGCGCGCGTCCGGCGTCGTTCCGCAGTACGGCGACGCCGTCTTCGATGCGGCGACTCGCGAGGCATTCGCGAGCGGTGAAGCCTTCGTCGCGGACGCCGAACAAGCGCGGGTGATTTGGGACGACGGGTGGGATTTTTTAGACGTGCGGTGCGACGCAGAGATTGAATTCTTCGGCGCGTTGCCCAACCCGCCGCCGGGAACGGTCGGGGGTGCGTGCGAGGTCATCGTCGTGAGCGGACCGGAAAAGGTGAGACGCGTGCCGCTGGTGACGTCGACGGGGTATCGGTTCGATTCATCCGTCGGGAGGAAGGTTTTTATGAATCAGGAGGTGAATGTAAACTTTGTCGCGGATGTGGAAAAGTTTTTCCCGGATAAAAAAGAGGCAAGGATTGTCGTGGTGTGTTCGGATGGGCGACAACGCGCGGTGCGAGCCCTGGAACTTCTCGAAGAAGCCGGGTACGAACAGCTCGTGCTCTTGCGCGGGGGGTTCACGCTGTATAATCGCGGATGGGATGGTAAATTGAAGCGGCGAATTCCACATGGGGAATTTTGTAGCAATTATTACGCGAACGGCGACGTGCAGCAGTTTAGTCGAGGAGATCGTGCGGGGAACCAGAACGATGCCATTGAATTTGGTCCGTGGCAGGATGAAAACGATTGGAAGACGGCACTCGAAGCGGCGTAGACTTATAGACAGACGTTCCCAGTCGGTTTTCAGTACATATTACAATTTGCGCCTAAAACGCGTCGGCGTAACGATTCATGATTTGATGATGCGCGAGCGACAACGTCTGCACGTGCGGACGCATCCACTCTGGACCCATCGCGCGTTGCGACAAACCGAGCGTTTTCAACGCGTTTTGTCGAATCACAGACGCTCTGTTTTCGCACGCATCGACGAGGCCGGCAAGAATAGGCGGCAAGACGTCTTCGAGATCCGATTTAGACGCTCTGCCGAGCGCGATGCTGGCGCAAAAGAGCGGAGCGACAGAGTTGCCGTGCCCGTGAATCATCGGCGCGAGGCTCGCGAGGGCGTCGGAAACGGCGACAGATGGATTGTTGAAGACCACTTTAAGTGCCCAGAATGCGTGCGCCGCAATGTTTTCGTTGATATCATCCATCGCCGAACACATTTGAGACACGACGAGCGGTAGGTACGGCGTGAACTTTTCGCAATCCGATTCGACGACGGACGCAATCGTCTTGAGCGAATCCACCACGACATCGACGTCATCGTCTCGTAATCCTTCGAGCGCAGCGACGATGCGTTCGCCGAGACCTCGCGCCGGGGTCGTTGAAGAAGGCTTGCTCGGAGTGGAGTCGATACGCATCGATTCGTACGAACGATTGAGCGACGCGACGTTTTGGTCTTCATACTCTTCATCGGCATCCATTCCGCTCGCCGACGCATCGGGTGTCGCTGGCTTGGTCGGTGGGCTCGGCGGACGCTCCAAAAATGGTCTGATGATGTCGGCGAGCTTGGGAACTCTGCGCTCGACCGCGTCCATGAAACGCACGCGCTTGTATTCAGAAGCGGCGAGCAGGCGCCTCGGCACAACCGCGCCGTCGACGTGCGAGTGAATAGCTGCCAAGTTGGACCCGGCTGCTTTCGCGAGGGGCGCATCGACATCGCACGCAAGCTCAACCGTCATGTCAATCCAAGATTCAAGATCTTCGGATACCGATGCCGGGGCGTGCAACACTTCCTCCGACCCGCCTCCTCGGCCGCAGAGAACGTACAACGCGAATTCGAGGACACCAGTCTTCGTCTTTGCCGTCGCGGCGAGATGCAACGAGCGAAGCAATGCCGGAAGTAGGTGGTCTGGGGTGTACATGTCTCCAATCGCCGCCAAAGCTTCAGACGAGAGCGTTCTCGTCGCTTCGCGGTAATCCGTCAGGCATTCAAACACAGCCAAACATAAATCTGGCAACGACTGCCTCACTTCCTCCGATGCGATGCACACGAGCGTCGCCACTGATTCTAGAGCTGCGTCCAGGACGACGCCGTTGGTGTCGGATATGAAACCGAGAAGAAGCTCAGCGATGCGCGACGCGTGGAGCGCCACTTGCGCTTCCAGATGCACAGCACGCGCGCCGTGCGTACGCGTATCAGCTTCGTCCAAAGCGTCGCGAAGTCTCGCACTCGCCTCTGCGCGAGACGAGTGTTCCGCCGATCTCTCGACTCGCTCGGCAAACATGACTGCGTACGAAATGGCGTGATCATCCACTGGCGCAGAATCTGCTTTGGCTGGGACTTCCTTCGTTCGTCGCGGTTCCGCCGCCGCCGCCGCCGCGGTGGCACTCGGAGCGATTCGGACAGCGCCTCCTGATAAAGACCCACTCTGGGTGCGTCGCACGCTCGGCGTCTTGTTCGCCATCGCCGCGCGCTTCGAAGTCACTTCGCCCACCGTTCTTTGTTCGCCAGTTTCCTCCGACACGCTGTCGACGGTGAGATCGGAGAGACTTCTCGAAAGCTTTGAGTCGACGCGAGTCAAAATGTCTCGACTAATCGCTGGAGACGTGACGGATAAAATTTCAAAGCACGCCTTGGCGTTGGCCCGAACCGCGGCGTCCGCGTCCGAGAGACACACGCGAACGGCGTCACCGATGGCGTCCAGGTTACGCTTACTGAGTTCCCAACTCTCGAGAATAAGAGTGAGATACTCGATCACGTATGCGCGCATTTTTGGCGAACGCTCTGAGGACACGGTGTCTGCCAATCTCTGCACCACCTTGGGGGATTGGCAGTGCGTGATGATGCCACGGATGCACGCGTTTCCGCTATCTGCAATGACGGCAATCGTGATCACCGTCGTACGAAGCAATGCCATGATGAGCGGTTCGATGCAAGGCTCGAACGCGTTTGTTGCCGATCGAGCCAAGGCGACGAGCAAATGCGCTGCTTGCTTCACCACCGCACTTCGTCGATCACTCACCTGTGTGATGAGCGGTTCGATCATCTTCAGCAGCGACGCGGCGAACGCGTCTTCAAAAGCATCGCCCCCACCACCAAGGGCGATCGCCTCCAATCGAACCATGGCGGCGATGCGCTTGAGCCAATCTTGTTCGGGGCTCAAATCGCGAGCGATTCGATCCATGGCGCGCGTCAACTCCTTCTCTGTGGAAATCCGCTCTGGCGCCGGCGGGACCAATCCATCGACGATCGGTGCGGCGTGCGCTTTTGATCCTACGAGACGTCCAGGCACCGCAGACGGCCGCGTCCGCTTTTCCTCCGTCGTCGCTGTCGTCGTCATCGCCGCCGCCTTTGCGCCCGCCGATGACGCGAATCGCCGCTCCAAATCCTTGGCGTGTTGCGGTCGCATCTCGTTTCTCTCCGACTCAAATTCCTCTCGCACCGCGTCTGGAAACACCCCAAAAATAAGCATCGTCGTTTCCATCGCCTTTTCTCTCACCACCGCCTCTCGATCGCGCAAACACTTGGCGCACTTTTTAAACGCCTCGCGCGCCTCGTCTTCATTCGCCGTTCCAGCCTCGACGCACGCCCCCAGAATCTCCAACCCTGAAACCCTAAACCGCCAATTCGCGTGCGTCCACGCGAAAGCTAACCTTTCCTCCAAATCTTTCATCTCCATCGCCTCTGCATCGCACGTCGCGAACGCCGTCACCGTCTTGGTCGCGTCGGCTCGAATATCGCTCCTCGCGCTTCCCAAAATCTCCCGCACCCCCGACCACACCGCCCGAACCCCTCGTCGCGCATCTGCCCCGGCCGGCAGCGCCGTCACAATTTTACGCATCGCGATGAGCGCCGACCGCGCTTTAAACGCGTTCGCGTCCCGTATCGTCGGTTCCAACGCTTTCAGTTGTTCGTTCACATCTTGATTTTGGTTTTGATTCCGTTCCTCCTCTTCCGTCGTCGTCGTCGTCGTCGCCATCGTCGCGCGCCTCGCGCCGCCTTTCCCTCCGTCGTCGCCGGTCTTCATCGCGCGTTCTTCGCCCTCGCCTCGTCGCGATCGACGCGCGGCGCACACTGACGACGACGGAAACTCTCGAATTCGTCCCAGCGCGGCGCGTCGTCGAGCTGTTGTTTGTTGCGTTTAAAAACAGATCCACCCGACCCGTCTCGTCGTCACTCATCGACGGAAACCCGTCGAGCATCGACGAATAAACCGACCAAAGCCGACCAAAGCCGACGCGCGCCGCGCACACGGACGCGAGGTGCAGAGATGCCGACGACGGAACTCCCCGAACACGTCGCGAGAAACGTCGATGCGCTCTTGACCCAAGTGGCACAAATGTGTACGCCGCACGCGCCGCACGGGGAATCACCCATCGTCGGCGTGCTGGATGCGTTCTTTGGGTTTTTGGAACGACGGACGGATTTCTTTGCCGATCCCAAGCGGGCCGGGGAGGCGGTGCGGGACGCGCTGGGGCGCGTGGGTGGGAAGGATGGGACGCAAGCGCGTCGGGCGGCGGCTGCGAATGCGAATGCGAACGCGAACTGGGACGCGGACGCGAGGAGGAAGAGAGAGGAGAAGGAGGCGGAGAAACGGCGAGAGGAGGAACGCGAACGCGTGGAGCGGTTAAAGGCGATGCAATTGGAGATGGAGGCGAAGAAGAGCGAGGGACGGTTTACCGAGGTGACGGACGCCGGCGAAGACGCGGACGACGAGGAGAAGAAGGAAGAGGAGGAAGAGAAGGAAGAGGAGGATCCGCACGCGTTAGCGCCCGGAACGATGATGCCGAACCGTGGAAACGGCGGTGAAGCTGAAAAGTACGTGTGGATGCAGACGCTCGATGATTTAGAGGTGAGAGTCGCCGTGCCGCCGGGAACGAAGTCCAAGCAAGTCGACGTGTCGTTTACGAAGACGAAGTTTTCCTTGTCGGTGAAGAATGGCGATGATTCCGTGGAGGTTTCGGGTGATTTCCACGCCCCGATCGCACCGGACGACTGTTATTGGACCTTGGAAGATAATGCCTACGTGAGCGTGTTTTTACAAAAGTTAAAGGGCATGGAATGGTGGCCGAACGTCCTCGTCGGCGATCCAAAAATTGACACGAAAAAGGTGCTTCCAGAGAATAGCAGACTCGACGATCTCGACGGCGAAACGCGACAAACGGTGGAGAAAATGATGTACGACCAGAGACAAAAGGCGTTGGGTCTTCCCACCGCGGACGAGCAAAAGAAACACGACGCGCTCAAGCAGTTTATGGCGGCGCATCCAGAGATGGATTTCAGTCAGACGAAATTCGACGGCGTTCAAGGCTTTGACCCAAACGCGATGTAAACACGATTTTGAAGAAATCATCTCGTATTTCGTTTCCCATTATTAATAATCCTACGTCGTACAGTGTTGTTTACTTCTTTCATCCCGAAGCCTCGACGGCTCGCCTAAACGCCGCGCTCGCGCTGAATGAAATCAAAATCCTAATCCCCCTCACGCCTCCTCTTCTTCCGCCGCTCGAAGATACATGACGTTATTACACCTGATCAAAACTTCCCCCAACGCGCCCTGAGACTCCCCGTCGACGAACTCCTCCGTCGATGCGAGCTGGAGGTTCATGTACGCATCGGTCGAGACCAAAAACCCGCGGTACTCCATGCCCCACTTGAGTTTCACGCACACTTTTTTACCCGTGAGTTGGGCGAGGAAGGGTTTCGGGTTGATCGGCGCCGAGCTCATATCGCGTCGTCGTCCGTTCCGTGTGCTTTCTTTCGCGCGCGCGCGTCGTCGGCGTCGTCGGCGTCGTCGTCGGCGTCGCAAAGTGACGTCCGCGCGCAATTTTTCCATTGGTCCAACCTGGTTGAGACAAGTACTGTGTGTGTGCCTCTTTCTCGAGTCATGAACCGTCGAAACGGTCCTGGCGGACCAAAACGACACACGAGTTGCGACACAGCGCGACTGACTGGAGGCGCAGATGACGCCGACGGCGGCGTCGACGCGCGGCGCGGTGTCGTCGCCCGGCGTCGTCGCGAAATCTCATCCGTGGTTGAGGCGAGCGACGACGACGACGACGACGCGCGCCGCGTCGATGCGTTCTAGTGACATCGAGAGACTCCCCGAAGCGTTGGACTTGTGCCGGTTGAAAAACGGCTCGTACGCCGCGGTGCGATGGGTCCGACGCGACGACGACGGGACGACGATGAGGATGGATGTCGTCGTACTCGCGGTGGAGGCGTCGTCGCCGCCGAATGAGCTGTTTGAGACGGATGAAGAGATGACGGTGAAACGCGAGGACGTCCGACTGGTGGGGTACGAAGCGTACGACTTGGAACAAAGGAAGATTTCGGATCGATTGGAGGACCCGCACGGGGAGCACGCCCGAGATTGTTGGGTGTTGTATGAGTGATTGTGTTCATTCGTTTGTTCAGAGTAGAGAGTAGTCGAGCACGCTTTGTTTGCTATGTGATTGATAAATAGTGTACATTACAACCGACGCATCAAGCGCCAAAGAAACCCGGGACGCACGAGACTCTGGGCGTGCAGGCACAGAGCCCGCGCGTACGCGATGCGCGCTGTCTCGGTTCTTCCAATCCTAGAAATGTGCGAAGGGCGACGTGGACCTTGGGCATGCCGCAGGCGTTGAGTTGATCCAAGTATCGCTGGAGCGTCACGGTGCGCATGGCGACGACGTGCGGATCGACGCTCACAGCGGTTTCGGAGCCGAGGACGTTTGGTGGACAGTGCATGATGTTGTAGCAACCGCTCGATTTCAATTCCTCGTGGAGTTCCTTAAAGTTCTTGAATCGCTTCTTGACGATGAATGCGGGAACATCCGTCGATTGGACGAGGCAAAAGTATTCGGTGTGCGACGCCGAAGCGAGACCGGCAAAGGATCGCGGAGAGTCATCGGCGTGACGAGCCCGCGACGCGACGATAGAGACATCCATACAGTCCATATTTGCGCCACCGCGGAAGAGGGGAATCGTGAAATTCGCCATGATGAGCGCCGAGCGGGCGCCCATTCGCATCTCGCTAAACCAGTTCAACGATTCCGCACACCGCATGAGAATCTTGCTCTCCACGGGCGCGCTGCTCAGACGTTGCGTTGGAATGACGCCGTTCGCGACAAGGAGCGCCATTTTAATTGTCTTTTCGTTCGGCTCTGCGTTTCCACCGGCGATAAAGTTTGTAACCCTGTCCTCCACTGTCTCCCCTTGGACGGCGAGCATTTTCAATTTGCTCGAAGTGGATGATTTAACTCGAATCGCTCGCATGAATTCGTCGAGGCGTAAACTCTTATTCTTCACTTGTTCCTTGTGACGCGCCGCGAGGTCGTGCGCCATCAGAACTTCGCTCAACTGGTATCTCTTGTCCACCGCGGTTTCCACGCCGTCGTACTCATCGACGAGATACGATTCTTCGAGGATGGCTTCGAGATCTTCCTTTACAAACTCGTCGATGCGGCCGATGCCCTCCGGACCGTACTCTGTCCTCAGCTTGTCGACGGACGCGCTAAACGCCCCAAGAGCGCTAAGCGTGTCCGAGGCAATTTGTCTCTCACCGAGATGAATGCTGAGCGATTCAAACCTCGTGTTCATGTCTCGCGCCGAGATGATTGCGTCCATGATTAAATCGCTCACGTCGAAGAGGCGCGCCAATTCGTCGTCGAGCGTCTCGTGTAATTTTGCCGGCTCGGTGGCGAGAAGCTGGCTCTTGAGCGATTTAATCAACACGATGGCAAAGTGCGTGAGCACCTGCCCGCTCTCTAATATCATCGCGTCCCACAGTCTGAGCGTGCTTTCGGTGGGGAGCGTCCCTAGGCTGAATCGAGTGAACAAACCCGCGCATGCGAGCGACGGACGAGTATCCGCGGCGCTGAAATGCGCGGCGAGTTCTGGGTCGTGCATCATCAGCTCGGCGTCCACAAACTTTACCTCGGCGTACAGATTAATGAGTGATCGCGATACCAAATTCGGCGCAACGTCTTCGGTGAAACCGACGAGCATCCAAAACGACGCCTCTTCGTCGCTCATCAACAACAACATGACGGCGGCGGGCACGACGAATCCGGCGCAATACCCGTGCGGGCTTCGCATTGCCGCCGCAACGAGGACGTTTTGTACAAGCACGGAGAGCGCGTTTCCATTCGCTGGGTACGCAACGTACCCGAACGACAACTTGCTCGCGAAGGATTGATTCATGCTATGCACCGAAGACGCGCCGTCTTCATCATCCGCCGCCGCATCGGCGCGCCCGCTCAACACTGGATGCGTCTTGAACGCGGCAGTGACGTCGTTTTCAATTAGCCGCATTTCTTCCTCCGAAAGACTCGTTCGCCCGAGTTCAAGGTACTGGTAGTACGACAGCGAGCTCGAGTACTGCTTGACGTGCGCCTTGAGTTTCTCCGCCCAAACTTGCGAGCGATGATCCGGGTGCAACCCGTTCACCGCGAGCGCGAGACACGCGTCCCCGCCCGCGCGTCGTTTCGCCTCTGGCACCGTCCTGTACACCTCGAAACACTCCAACTGTCTGTTTCTTTGCTCCGCCCGCGCCCTTCGCCGTTCCTCGTACGCGTCATAAAGGCTTTCAGGTATTTCAAATCCGAGCTCGTCGACGACGGCACCGCCGCTTTTCGACCGGCGCCTACGACTCCTACGCGGTTCCAAACTGACCGACACCGTCTCATCATACCTCGGCGGCGCCGCGTCCTCGCGATCCTCGCTCGTCGCGGCGCTCGCGTCACCGCCCGTACGCACCGCCGGTTCGTCCGCGTCGTCCGCGTCGACGCTCAACCGCCCGACGCTCTCCCCCGCGTCCTCCCCGCGTCTCAACGCATCCACCGACCCCGTCGTCGCCGTCGCCGTCGTCGTCTTTGAGTCGTCGTCAAACTTCAAGAGCGACGCATCATCCTCGTTCGTGGTGAACAACTCTTTCCCGTCGCGCTCTTTTTCCCCGCGCGCACGCTCCGCGGTCGTCATCGACGCGTCTTCGTCGTCGCGGTCGTCTCCGTCGTCCCGCGCGCGCATCCCGTCGCGCTCTCCCGTCGTCGTCGCGCTCTCCCGTCGTCGCCCGAGTCGCCCGAGTCGCGTGGAAAACACCCGCGTGTGCGCGTTTTAGTGTTGAATCGATCGAATGCGT
>Ga0181600_10001836_pt1 | contig 16468 bp, 13 predicted proteins | sample 041ome_2_FD_132982 | JGI IMG/M metagenome (GOLD analysis project Ga0181600, IMG submission 132982) | Coastal salt marsh microbial communities from the Groves Creek Marsh, Skidaway Island, Georgia - 041406US metaG (megahit assembly) | ecosystem: Environmental > Aquatic > Marine > Intertidal zone... | reverse complement strand
GCTTTGCGGAGCGTGGTCTGGGCCTGTTTGTGATTGCGGGCCCGAGCATGCCGCTGGGCCAGCAGCCGATGCTTGTCACGCGCTGTCTGGATCTTGGCCTCCACCGCCGCGATGTCCTGCTTGTACTGTGCGACAACATCTCCACAGGCGGCCACCTCCTCAGCAAACAGCTCAGCCTTCTCCTCGTACTTCTTCTTTTCGCGGAGGGCCTCGCGAGCAAGATCCTCACGGCCACGGTCGATCGCCAGGCCAGCCCGATCCTGCCACTCCGCGATGGCAGCCTTGGCCGATGCCTCGGCCCGCTCGGCCTTCTTGCGGGCGGCGATGGCTCCTGCACAGCTGGCCTTCACCTCGATCAGCGTGTCTTCCATCTCCTGCACCATCAGGCGGATCAGCTTCTCGGGATCCTCTGCTGCGTCGAGCATCGCGTTGATGTTGGAGCTGATGATGTCTCTCAGCCGTGTAAAGACGCCCATGACGAGCCTCCAGAAGTTCAGACAAGCGAAATGAAAACGGCGAGCCGGCAATGGTGTCGAACCCTGCAGCTCATGCGGTATAACGTGAGCATGTGGCGTGCCATTTCCCGATGAATCTCACAAGTCTTTGTCAACAAAAGACTTGCGACTCGAACGCCGTCAGAAACGCCAACAACAAAACTCACGGAAATACCCAAACTCTGGCTTTTCATGCCATTTCGTGGTTTTCTAAACCACATGCCTGAAGCCCTTGGCCAATCCGACGCGTTCCTCGCCTTTGTGGAGCAGCTCTCTCGTGTCGCGACCGTTGACCGGCCTGTCTTAGTCGTGGGCGAACGAGGCACGGGCAAAGAGCTCGCCGCCGCCAAGATCCACTACCTTTCCCGCCGCTGGGAGTCACCGCTGGTGGCGCTCAACTGCGCGGCCCTGGCTCCTGCACTCATCGAGGCTGAGCTCTTCGGCCATGAACGAGGTGCGTTTACGGGTGCGGCCAGCAGCCGAGCCGGCCGCTTCGAGGCAGCGGATGGCGGCACGCTTCTGCTCGACGAGATCGGACTGATCCCCACGGAAGCCCAGGAGAAGATTCTTCGCGTGGTGGAGTACGGGAGCTTTGAGCGCGTGGGCAGTTCGGCCCCCGAGCAGGTTGACGTGCGGATCGTGGGGGCAACCAACGCGGACCTTCCTGCCATGGTTCGCGAAGGCCGCTTCAAGCCAGACCTGGTCGACCGACTGGCCTTTGAGGTCGTGCGGGTGCCACCATTGCGGGAGCGCGGCGACGACATCCTGCTGCTCGCCCGCCATTTTGCCGGACGGATGGCGCATGAGCTTGGCCGTGAAGAGCCACCTTCGTTTTCACAGGCAGCCAAGCGCGACCTGCATCGCTACGCCTGGCCGGGCAACGTGCGAGAGCTTAAGAACGTGGTCGAGCGGGCCGTTTACCGCAGCGACTCAGGCCTGATCCGAGAACTCATCTTCAACCCCTTTGGCGGCGACACCGGCGTAGCGGCCCCTCCTGAGGCCATCGACAAGACCCCACAAAACACCACCAGCCCGTCGGTTCAGGCAGAGCCCGGCCCCGACGCAGCGATTGCCGCAGCACACGCGGCCTACACGCTGCCAGCCGCCATCACGGCGGTCGAGGTGTCGATGCTCACGACCGCCTTGGCCGAAACCCACTACCATCAACGCAAGGCGGCAGAACGCCTCGGAATCACCTACCATCAGTTCCGGGGGCTCTACCGCAAACACGCCGAAGCCCTCCAGCCGCCAGCCGACTGACAGCAGACGCAGGCCGCGGCGTGTCACCCGGACCATGAACCGCACACACTTCCGGAGCCTTTCTGCCATGCCTCGCCCAGCAGCCCCCCGCGTGTCTCGCCGCAGCATGCTCGCCGCCAGCGCCTCACTCACCGCAGCTGCTGCCATGCCTGCAACGGCCCTCGCAGCCGATCAGCCCACGTCCCCGCGCCGCCTGCCCCACTTCGGCGTGTCGACCTATTCGTTTTGGCAGTTTCGCGAAGAGCCTGCCCCGATCGCCGACTGCATCGACCACGCGGCCGCGATGGGTTTTGATGGCGTGGAGATTCTCGAGGTGCAGATGGGCGAGGCGACCAACGCTCAACTGCAGCAGCTCAAGCGGCGGGCACTCGTCAACGGTCTCGATCTCTACGGGCTCTCTACACACCAGGGCTTTGTCTCCCCGGACCCTGAGGTACGGCAGGCCAACATCGAGAAAACCCTCCGCTCGATCGACCTGGCCTACCGCCTTGGCATCCCCACGATGCGAGTCAACACAGGCCGCTGGGGAACGTCGAAAGATTTCGACGAACTGATGGCCAACCGTGGCATCGAGCCGCGACTGCCTGGCCACACCGACGACGAGGGATTCGCCTGGGTGATCGAGGCGTTTGAGAAGTGTCTCCCGGCTGCCGAGGAGAAGGGCGTGGTGCTCGGTCTGGAGAACCACTGGGGCTTGGGCCGCACGGCCGAAGGCGTGATGCGGATCGTTGAAGCGATCGACTCACCCTGGCTGCGGGTGACCCTCGACACCGGCAACTTCTTAGAAGACATGTATCCCCAGATGGAACGGCTCGCCCCAGAGGCTGTGCTCGTGCAGGCCAAGACCTACTACGGCGGCGGCAAGTGGTACACGCTCGACATCGACTACGACCGCGTGGCGAGACTGCTGAAGAAGGTTGACTACGTTGGCTACGTGTCACTTGAGTTTGAAGGCCAAGGCGATCCGGCCCAGGAAGTCCCCAAGAGCCTCGCCCTGCTCCGCACCGCGTTTGCAAACGCCTAAGCGGTCGTCATCGGCTGCTAGCGTTTTCCCTTTCCGCGCCGCTGCCGTTCATTGGCGGCCAGTTCCGTCGCTTGGCCCAGGTCTCCCTGCGAGGTCATCCAGGCCTCAAGCTCCCCTCGCAGCGTCGCCACAGTCTCTGCGTGCGCCGGATCCTCGGCGAGGTTCTCCCATTCAAAGGGATCTTCCTGGAGGTCGTAGAGTTCCACTGCTGGGCGGTGCTGGTAACGACGCACCTTGTCGGCAGCATCCGCATCGCCTGCCTTCGCCTTCGCGACCCACGAGCGAAACTCCGGTGAGGTCGTGCAGGCGTTGGTGAGCGTGACTTCCGGCGTGAAGTTGACGATCAGCTTGTAGCGATCCGACCTGACGGAGCGGCTGCCGTAATAGGGGGGCGCGTCGATCGTGCCTCGCGTTGTCTGAATGCCGTAGACGAGCCGCTTGTGGTCGGTGGCATCTCCACGGAGCACAGGCAAGAACGAGCGACCATCAAACCCTGCGTCTGCCGATCCACCAGCCGCATCGATGAAGGTCGGAAGCACATCGACGTATTCCACCATCGCATGGCTCTCCGACCCCGGCTCCACTTTCCCCGGCCAGCGTACAATCAACGCCGTCTGCAATCCGGCGTCGTAGAGCGTCCACTTTGCAAAGGGCATGCTGTTGCCCTGTTCGGTGGTGACCACCACCATCGTGTTCTCCGCCAGGCCGTGCTTCTCAAGTAGATCCAGAATCTCACCAACCTGCCCGTCGAAGTAGGTGATCTCGGCGAGGTAGCGCGACCAGGCATCACGGGTCTGCGGAGTGTCGACGTGATAAGGCGGCAGCTGCACCTTATCCTCCGGGTAGCGTGACCGGTCGCCTTTATTCCAGGGCGAGTGCGGTTCGTTGGAACAGGCGAACAGGCAGAATGGCTCGCCTGCTGCCTTCGATTCCGCCATCAGGGATTCGACCGCAGCCATGTCGGGGTTTTTCTGGCCCGAATACTCAAAGGGAAAGACTGCTTCAGGCCCGATGTGCCGCTTTCCGCTTAGGGCCACACGATAGCCCAGGTCGCCGAGCAGGTGGCAGACGCTCTTCGTTCCGTCCTTGGCGAAGGTGTGGTTGGGGTAGGCACCACTCTTCACCGGGTAGAGCCCGGTGTAGATCGTGTGCCGCGTTGGCGAGCACATCGGCGCGGTCTGGAAACAGCGAGTAAATCGCATGCCCTCCGTGGCCAGCCGATCGATGTTGGGCGTTTTCGCCTGACCGCCGTAGCAGCCCACCTCGCGAAACGTCAGATCGTCAGCGATCACGAACACGAAGTTGGGTGGGGAAGCCATCGCGTAGCCGGCGACGCCCCCCCCGACAGCGGCCAGGAGCACGTGAAAAAACGTCGCCACGGCGACTCCACGCCGGAATGATCTCAGATACTGCCTCATCGCCTGCCTCCTCCCGATCAGCTTCACGGCCCCCACACGCCGCTGGCGAGAATACCCCATCCCACCCGCTTTCACAGAGTCACGCAGGCTGCCGGCTCCCCCTGCGGCCCCTTCCACAAAACCGGCCAGCCACTCTCCCGGGGTGGAGCGATTCGCTCCAGTAGGTGGAGCGATTCGCACCACCTACCCCCCCTAGGTGGCAAAAAGTGGAGCGATTCGCTCCAGGTGACTGGAGCGAATCGCTCCACCACCACAGAGGGGGTCTGCGTGGCCTAAAAAAAGGAATCGCGTTTTTCTCCGATAAAAACGGCAATTCTCGCCTTTCCTCGCACCCCAGCGCCAGTTTGGCACGGCACGTGCATTTCATTTCGAGTGCGTGAGGCTCTGAAAGCCCACATGCGACGGATGCTCAGCGATGAGCAGATAGACGCATGGGCCTTCAGGCTTCACCAGCACGATCAGTGCTGCCTTAAAGGTGGTGGCTGATCATGCACCAACACACCGTGCCGGCAGTTATTGCAGCGTTGGGCGTTCTCGAACTCCTTGCTGCGTCGACTGCGGCACATGCGTCCGTGGGTATGCGTTCGTCGTCAAGGAGTTCGCTCATGAACTTTCGAGGAAAAGCAGGATCGGCCTCAGCGCTGGCTGATTCCTGGCACCTCACCCATGCAGATCTTCTCTGCTGTGCGGTGCCGATTGTTGTGTTCCTTTCGATCATTTCCGTGGTCTGAATCGGAACCTCATAACTCTGCAACTGTGTCTTTGAAACTGTCTCTCTGCTCGTGCTTCACAACTGAATCGACTTTCGATTCCACAGGGGTTTTCACAATGATTCACGCCACTGCTTTGCGAACTTTCGCTCTCGGCGTCGCCATTTCGTTCGCCTGCGTCACTGCCACAGCGGCTGACGTGTCGCACCGCGAATCGCTCGGCATCACCCCCACCTCGATCTCGATTCCGCTGCCTGTTGGCGACCTGTCGCTCGGCCTCGACGACACCACGTCCGTGGAGGTGCTCGGACTGACGCGAGCAGAGGCTGACCAGGTGGTTGCGGCTCGCGTGGCAACCGGCATCTCGGCTGCTGTGCTGCCGGCTGTTGTCGGTGACATCTTCGGCATGCCGCCTGTCTCTTCGAACTGGGACAGCGTGCGAGCGGCCGTCGCGGCTGGCGGTTTCGCTACCCGGCCAACCGTCGGTGTGGATGACTGAGCAGTGTGGATGACTGAGCATACGACCCACACACACCCCCATACACGTTCTCACATCAACGCGGAGTCCAACGGTGAATCTATCCAACCCCTACGAGCGACGACCATCGGCCAACGATTCGGCCACTGGCTCGCAGCCTGCCGGTGGACGTGAAGTGGTCATTGTCGACCCACACGTTGACCGCTACGCCGACTTCGTGACCGCAGCGATGGACGGAGAGATCGGCCTGCACTTCTGCAACGACGCCCAGTCGGCCATCAAACTGGCCCGCCGCTTCCGAGCCGATGTCTGGCTCGTCAGCGACGAACTGCCCGACATGGAAGGCTTTGACCTCCTGCCGCTGCTGGCCGATCAGGTCAGCCAGGGCGAGGTGGATCCGCTCCTGCGAGGCCGCCGTCAGTCGCTCGGCAACGTTGGCCACGGCCGTCACTCCGGCATCTTCATCGTCGCCGATGAATACAGCCTCGAGGGCGAGCAGCGGGCCCTGTCCGCTGGCATCGCCGGCTACCTCGTGCGGCCTGTGTCTGCTGAGCTCGTCTGCTCGCTGCGGCCCACCGCTGACACCGCTCTTGAAGCGAGCACCGCTGGCTAAGCCAGCGTCGTTCGCACCGTTATCCATAGCATCACGACTCATTCATTCTTCATTCGTTTCGCAAGGAGATCTCCCAATGGTCTGGAAGGCAAAAGCAGCGATCCAAACGCCGAACGTCGTCGTTGTTGATCCACGGTTTGACGCCTACCAAGAGCTGGTGGAGAGCGCCCGTTCCGGCCGCATTCGCCTCCACATGCGAAGCTCCGGCGAAGAAGGCCTGACCCTGGCGAAGAAGCACTCCGTCGATGCCTGGCTGGTAGCCGCCGACCTGGACGACATGGCTGGCCTCGACTTCATCGAACTGCTCCGCAGTCATCTGGAGGCTGCCAAGGCCACCGACACCGAGGGCGGTGAGCAGCGGGTGGCGATCGTCTCCGAGGTGCCCGGTCAGCCTGGCCACTGGCAGGCCACCGAGCATGGTGCCGACCACTCGATGATCAAGCCCATCTCGATGGCCGACCTTGAGAGCTTCCTCGAGATGACGCCTGCCGAACGCGAGATGATCCTCCCCGGCCGCGACCTCGCCCGTTCCATCCTCACCCTGCCGGTGAGCATGGGCGCCGCCGTCGCCTCTCTGGCCGTCGTGATCTTGGGGTAGTTGCAGCCGCGTTTGATATCACAGCGAGTTGGTTCATTGAGTTTGCGTTGGCTAGCAACCTGCCTCACTCTGACCATCGCTTGTTGCGGCAGTCAGCAGACCCTGGCCGAGACCATCTCCGTCCTCAACACGGCATCGTTGGCTGCGCCCGGGCAGTCATCTGCGATCGTCTCGTTCAACGCTGGAGCAACTGCCGACAAGATTGTTGTATTGCTCAGCAGCGAGCTCAGTGGCCTCACGTCCACAGTGATCACCTACAACAACGAGCCACTGTCGCTGATCCCAGCCACCACTGCCGGCAGGAATCGAGGCATCTGGTACCTCGATAATCCTTACAACGGGGGTGCAGCAAGTCTCTCAATCACAATTACCGCCGGCGCCATAAACGGCCTAGGTGCTGGCATCCTCTCAATGTCTGGTTCGATCGCCGGCTACGCTGCGACCAGGATCGCTTCGAATAGTCTGTCGACGACGCTCACCACGACTGCAGAGAGCAGCCTTATTGTCGCCGGACTAGCAGGGAACTCCACCGGCACAACCGCTTCTGCTAATGCGCCTTTGACGCAGATCTACGGCAACGTCGATATCGGCTCAGCTGCGGCGGCGGCTGGCTACAGTCAACCCGTTGCAGCAGGTTCTCATACGTATTCTTTTTCGTTTAACGGATTTGAGCCCTCGTCAAACGTCGTGTCCGCGGCCTCATTCACCGCCGTTCCCGAGCCCTCAACGGTCATTGGCCTGATTGCGGCTGTTCCCTTTGGGTTGCGGCTTCTGCGGAAGCGACGAAGAACTGCGTCGCCCGACACGGACGCCGATACTGGCATCCTGAAGTCGTAGCCTGCTTGCCGGCAAGAGACTCACACCACAAGCCGGCCACGGGCTCTCTTCTCGCAGCCTTGGGAGGTGCCAAGGTCTTCTTCACTGCTCCGGCATCACACCGGTGTCGTAGGCTGAGCGGGCAACTCGTTATCGGTCGCTGAACAGCCAACCGATTGTCCTGCGTTGCATGAGCAGCTGGTCGCTAACGAGCAGTACGGCGGTCGGCATCCCGGCCACCAAGAGCAGGCTTGGTAACCCGTCGGAAAGTCGGCTTACAGCATGTGGGCGAACTCGAGCCAGGAGCCACGTTCCTCACTACACACCATTCAGCGCCTGCGACGGCTCTTCTGATTCGCCGTATAAACAAGAGCAGTCACCACCGCTCCCAGACCGAGCGCGTACGTTGAGGGCTCAGGAACAGCTTGCACGTTCTGCACATCGACTGCCCTTAAGTCAAAACCGCTGTATATGGAAGTTTCAGACCTCCAGCTCGAGCCACTATCCGTCGACTTATAGACAATGCCACTATCTCCTACAAACCAGGCCTTTGCATTGTCGACTGAGTTAAAGGTGACGCCTCGCAGCCTTGTGGCTCCGCTTATTCCAGCGACTGATATTTCCGACCATGTTGCGCCACCATCAGTTGACTGAGCAACAACACCGTCCCCCACGAGAATGCCAGTGGTGCCGGTGTTGTTGAATGCAACCCCGCGAAGCGTATCGCTGACCCCGCTCGCGCCCAAAGTCCAGTTGCCGCCACCATCGGCCGTCCTAATAACAACACCACCGGAACCCACAGCCCACCCCGTGCTTTCATCCATGAAGTAAACTGAGTTGAGGTTGGATGAAGTGTTGCTCGTTTGCTGGCTCCAGTTGACGCCACTGTCGGCTGTCTTAAAAACACTGCCGCCCTGCCCGACCGCATAGCCAATCGTGCTCGTCACGTACTGAACAGACCGAAATGTTACCGCTGCTACATTTCGATCCGTCCAGTTTGCACCGCCATCGGTTGTCGTGTAGATACTTCCTCCCGTCGAAGCGATGAAACCGTTGCTTGAGTCGAAAAAGCTGACCGACTGCAGGTTGTCAGATGCGTCAATTCCGGTGGCCCGCAAGCTCCAACTGTCGCCGGAGTCGGTTGTGCGGTAGGCATTGGCTGTTGGCCGCTCATTATCGTTTCTACCGACCAACCAGCCCTCTGTCCGGGAAATAAAATCGATCCCCAGAAACCCATCTGTTTCCGGGTACGGCTGCCCGGTGTCATCGAAAACGTGATTCTGATAGTTTTGGGTCGTGGGTCGCACGCCGAAGCTTCCTTGTGTTTTGGAAGCTACTGGCTCCCAATAACCGCCTATAAACACATCGGTTCCGGCCAGGCAAAGATTCCACGTGCAGAGAAAACCAATCCCCAGAGAAGAAGAAACGGTTTTAATAATCCACAGTTTTCCCCAAGATTTCATCGCACCATCGGTCGTTGGAGAAGCTTTCTCGAGAGGGCTCGCCATGGCACCTTGCGGAGATCTAGGCGAACACGCAAAGTGCACGCCGCCGCAACATACCTGACCGTGCCACCATAAGCACTTTCCGAGGAGCAGTCAAAATATTTGCATGGATGCCACTATTCGCTCTCGCGGCGTCGATCAACTTCCCCCCGACTCTCAATGCAATAGAGAGAGTCTGCGCCGCGGAGAAAGAGCTGCCTGCCGGCGAGGACGGGAGATGCGTCGAATCGATCTTCGAGTCGGTTAGTGGCGAGTTCAGTGAACGTGCTTGATCGCTCAATGACCAAGGTTTTTCCGCCACGGCCCGTGAGGTACACGCGGCCGGATGCACCGACTGGGGATGCGTAGATGTTAGACACCTGACCGATTCGCTCGGGGCCAAAAACTGTTTCACCGGTTCTGGAATCAACGCAGGTAAGGATCGACTGATTCGATTGGTTGTAGAAGAGCAAGCCATCATAAAGAAGCGGCGATGGGATGTAGGGTGTGCCGCGATCTCTCTTCCAGAGGATCTTCTCGCTCCCAGTGATATCTCCGGTTTCAGTGAGCGGAACTGCCATCGCGGCGTATCCCTCGTAGCCACTCATGCAGATCACGTGGTCACCATCGACAACGGGGCACGGAGTGACGTTGCCGGTCAGACCGCTGCATTGCCAGATAATCTCGCCTGAATCGAGGTCATAACTGCGGATCGCACCTGAGGCCGCCGTGATGACTTGCGTTTTCCCGCTATGTCGAATCACTCGCGGAGTTGCCCAGGCGTTGCCTTCATCCCGCTCCCGCCGCCAGAGAGTGTTTCCCGTCGTGGCATCGAGCACCTCGATTGAGCTTTGACCGGCGTGGTCACGAACGATCACCAGCCTGCCGTCATGCACTACTGGGGAACACCCTTCGCCGAGGCTGGAGCCCACCTTGATTTCGCCGAGATCTCGCTGCCAAAGCGTGTTGCCTTCGAGGTCGTAGCAATACAGGCCCGCCGATCCGAACCAGCAATACAGGTGCTTGCCGTCCGTCGTGGCGACGCCGACGCAAAATCGTTGTCGTTATGGGCGCCTTCGTGCGGAATCTTCGTCGTTGCAGTGCGCCGCCACAGCTCGTTTCCGCTTTCCCTATCAAGACACAGCACCACGAACGCGTGCTCGGTATTCGGACGTTTGATGTCGAAGAAATTGGTCTTCGGCTGGTCTTTTGGATCGGGGATCGACGTGTCTTTCACCCCCGTGTCGATCGCCGTCAACAGAAAGACCTTGTCGTTCCAGACAATCGGTGTCGACGTCCCTCGTCCATCTATCGAGACCTTCCATTTTATATTTTTGTCTTCGCTCCACTCGATTGGTGGATTGGCCGTTCTGGATACGCCTGTTGCTTCTGGCCCTCGCCACTGGTGCCAGTTTTCCTCAAACGAGTTACCAAAAGAGAGGGAATACGAGAGTGACAGAGCGAAAAAAGCAAGGGACGTGCGGGGTGTTTTCATCATTGGGCTCGTACTCTCAAAGTGTTCATTCCTAACGAGGCGAGGCAAACATCATCGAAATTTGGTGTACTCCGGAGCTGGCTCCGAGTCGCTCTGAGTCGACCCCGGTATTGTTCAGCAGTTTGGCAACGAAGCTGCCCAATCAAGTGTCACCAAAAGATGTATGGCGATCTTCGTCATAGGCGACATAACTTCCATGCTCATAGCCGTCACCGGCAACGAAAATGGACAGATGCCTTGGGTCGTGCCAGTGTGCGTTGCCAAGGTTACTTCCCAAGACCACAGAAGTCTTTTCTAGCAAGCATCCTCCAGATTCCGACAACTTCGCCATCCGCGTCAAAAACTCGGCGAAGCTGCCCAAATCAGCTTGACGCGGGCTTGGAACGCCGGCCGTTGAGCAGCCAGCCGATGGGCGTGTGCCGCACGAAGAGCTGGTAGCTCACCAGCAAGATGGCGGTGGCGGCCACGCATTCGGCAAACAGTTTCACCAGCGGCGGCCAGGGCCACGGCCGGGCCCAGGTCTGAATCGCCACGAGCACCGGGATGTGGGCCAGGTAGAGCCAGTAGGCGGAGTCGGAGACATACCGCACGGCCTTGTTTTCTGCCGGAAGCGCCGCCCGAAACAGCCCGATCAGCCCAAACGACATCAGCCAGGCAAAGAGCACCTGCGGCAGGGCCGTGACTGCAGGCCTGCCCATCGTGATGAGGCTGGCGGGCAGGCAGATCAGACGGGCCAGCGGCACGAGCAGCCACCACCGTCGTCCCACCCGATTCTCGGGATCCCCCACAAAAAAGAGCAGCGAGCCGTACCCGAAGAAGATGCTGTAGTAGACGAGCAGGTGAGGCTGCGGAAGCAGGCCGAGCGACGTGTCGGGCCCGATGTTGGGACTGAAGATGCCCATGAACAGCTGTGGCAGCATCGTCAGTGGCACCAGCCACAGCAGCACCGCGGGTGAAACGACGAGCCAACGCGGCGGCAATGGCAGCCGTAGCACCGCAGCCAGCCCCGCGACCCCAGCAAACCCCACGACCAGCCAGCAGAGAAACCAGAGAAACCAGAGGTGGTCGAAGACACGGCCCACGAAAAGGTTTTGCGGCATCCCCTGCGGCGGCAGTGGCACGACAAACCGGTCGGAGGTGATCCAGGCCGTGTAGGACCGCCGCAGGCCCGCGAGACCCTGCCCTCCCTTCTTGCCGGGCTTGGTGCCCGCAGCCTTTCCAGCCGCTGCCTCCTTTTCATCATCCTCTGCCAAGGCCTCCGCATCGGGTTTTCCCACGGCTGTCAGCAGCAGCTGCCGCACGCGACGGCGGCCCACCTCAACCTCGTCCATGTCGGGCGTGGGCAGACCCAGCACACCGGCCAGCATCGTGGTGGTGGTGCCATCAACCTTTGACGAATCGATCGGCGTGTCGCCCACCGGCCCCTTGGGAAGCGGCTCGGCCCCGCGGGCGAGCAGCAGCTCCACCACATCCGCCTTCCCCATGAAGGCCGCCGCGTGCATCGCCGTCCGCCCTCCCTGATCGCGGGCATCGATCGTGGCACCATGATCGAGCAGCTCGCGGGCCACCTCGACATGCCCGAGCACGGCCGCCGTGGTCAGCAGCGGCGACTTGGATTTCGGATCCACCAGCGGCGGCCTCGGCCCTTCCGCCTCATCTTCCTCGCCGAGGAGCACCGCCACCCGCTCCGCATCACCTATCGCCACCGCCCCCGCAAGGTCTGCCGCCCAGGGGTCGGCTGAGGAGCCGGCCCCATTCTGCTGAGCCACGATTTCACGGCTGCGGGCCGCCACCCATTCGCCCGCCGGTAGGAGAGTCGCCAGGCCCAGCATGCAGGGCACAAACACCCGCAGAAACCGCTGTCCCAGCATCGACGCCGCCCCTCGCTTTTGCCAGAGCATGGCCGTGAAGAAGCCGCTCATCAGAAAAAACAGCGGCATCCGAAAACCGTGGATCACGCCCATGATCAACCCCGCGGCGGGCGTCTTCTGGGTGTCTTGCACCAGCCAGGGAAAGGGCATGAAGGCCATCGCCCCGTGCAGGAGAATGCCCAGCAGCATGGCAAACGCCCGCAGGGCGTCGAGATCATGCCGACGGGGGCTGGGGATAGGCACCTCGTGTGAGGAGTCGTGCATGCTCAACAGGAATGCTTTCCGATAGCGAGGCGAGGGGATCTGGAAGGCAAACGAAGCCTTTCTGCGAATCCTGACAGGAACCCATACCCTGCCAGGAACCCATACGACGCGGAAAGCCTGTTTTGACGCGGGAGCCCAGCGTATGGCAGCAGTGCCGCCGGAATGGCCGTGTCAGGATTCCAGAGCGGGCAGCGTTTCCGTAACTACCGCAAAGTAGGCTGACGTGCGGCTTCGGCCGTAGTGTCCTCGTCATGTGAACTTCTGGAGCAACCCGATGGCCATCAATCGACGTCCCAGGATCGTGGCGTCCATGCTCTCATTAAGTGTGCTGCTGGCCCTGTATTTCGGAGTGTGCGAGAGCCGTCGGGCAATGGCCGCTCCGGCCCGCGGAGAGCCCGCTGCCGCTGGCCATCCTGGGTTTCTCAGCCCCCATGCCAACCCGATTGCCGTCAGCGACGGTCTCGTGTTTGTCGCGAACACCCATGCCGACACGCTCGACGTGATCGATGCCACCTCGCGGCAGATCGTGAGGCGGATCTCGGTCGGCCTGCAGCCAGTCAGCGTGGCGGTGCGGCCGGATGGGCTGGAAGTCTGGGTGTCGAACCATGTCTCCGACTCGGTGAGCGTGATCGACGTCGCCCCCGAGAGCCCCACCCGATTCGCCGTCGTGGCCACGATCCAAGACTTCGATCCGCTCACCAAGGCCACCCGCTTTGACGAACCGGTGGGGATCGCTTTCGCTGAGGTCGACGGCACGGCCACCAAGGCCTACGTCGCCCTCTCCTCCGAAAACCAGATCGCCGTCATCGACGTGGCGAGCCGATCCGTCAGCGGGCATCTTGAGATCCCAGCCCAAGATCCCCGGTCGATCGCCGTTCGCAACGGACGGCTGTACGTGGCTGCCTTTGAGTCACACAACCAGACCCAGCTCTCGGGAGGCCGCGGCGACCAGATCGATGGTGACCTCGTCACCTTCGACGCCTGGCAGCACTCGATCTTCCACAACAATGTGCTCTCGATCGGCCATGTGCTCGACATCGTGAAGCACCCCGACGTGCCCGACCGCGATCTGTTTGTCTTCGACACGGAAGATGATTCCCTCGTGGAGACTGTCTCCGGCCTCGGCACGCTGCTCTACGGCCTGGCCGTCGATGGCGCCGGTCGCGTGTTCATCACCCAGACCGATGCCCGCAACGACATCAACGGCCGCGCAGGCACCAAGGGCCACACGCTGGCCGAGCTCGACAACCGGCCTTTCCTCAACCGGATCACGAGCGTCCGTCCGGGCAGCGATGCGAGCCCCATGTTTTTCGATCTGGAGCCGCTGCCGCCTGAGCAGCCGGCTCGTGGCGAGGCTCTCGCCACACCGCTTGGACTCGCCATCAGCGACGACGGCAGCGTGCTGATTGCCACGGCGGCAAGTTCCAACATGCTGTTCACAGTGGCCACCGACTCTGGCAACGTGCTCGGCCGCGTGCCAGTCGGCAGTTGGCCGACGGGAGTCGCCCTCGAGCCGGCAGCTGGTGATGCCGCCAACCGCGGGTGGGTGCTCAACGCCTTTGACGCGTCGGTCTCGCTGGTCGATCTCTCCGATCCGGCTGAGCCTGTCGTACTGCAGACGATTCCGCTCGACGACCCCACGCCCGAGGTGATTGCGCAAGGGCGACGCGCCTTCCACGCAGCCTCCGCCTCGTCGACCGGCACCTTCTCCTGCGCGAGCTGCCATCCCGATGGCCACACCGATCAGCTGCTGTGGGTGCTGAAGACGCCGGTCGTCAGCGGTGGTGAGCAGATCATGCCCCGCTCCACAATGCCCTGCCGCGGCCTTCGCGACACGGCCCCGTTCCACTGGGACGGTATCCCGGGTGATCCCTACGGTGGGATCAACAGCGCGAGTGTGCATGCCGCCGTCGATGCCAACAGCGATCCATCAAAGCCCGAGAGCAGCGTGCGGCATCTGATCGACGGCGGCCTGGCAAGCACGATGCTGCATGCCGACGACGAGAGCGTGAACGACGAAGGCAAGGCGGGCCATCTCCCTGCCGCCGATCGCGACGCAATGGCCGCTTTCCTGCTCGATGTGCCCTACCCGCCCGCCCCTCGCCGGCCCTACACCAACGTGGTCTCCGAACGGGCTCGCCAGGGCATGAAGCTCTTTCATGTCGACGGCGACAACGATCCGGGTAAGCCGCGGCCCAATGTCTGTGGCAACTGCCATCGCCTGCCGCATCTGGTGAGCACCAACACCCCTGGAACCGGCATGGACGCGCCCACCTGGCGGGGTGCCTACGACCGCTGGCTGATCCTGCCGCAGGGTCGGCTCAACATCGTGGACTTCCCATTCTTCAAGCGGGTCGCCGAGCAGGGCACACCTGAAGAAGAGGTGTGGCGGTTCTCCTGGGGCGGCCGCGAGCGATTCAATCCTGTCTGGGACATGGTGCTCGAAGCGAGCACGGGGTTTGTCGGTGGGTTTGGACGGCAGGCCACCCTCAATCGTGCAACCGCGGACGACGCACAGATCCTCGATCTGCTTGCGAGCCTTGAGCAGGCCGCCCGTGACGGCAGCGTGGTGGTCTCCGGCGAGGGCCTCTGGCTCGATGGAGACAGCCCCGCGCCGGTCCGCTTCACCGTGGCCAACGACACGGACGACCCGCTGGTGGCGTACCAGGAAACCGGTGGCAGTGGCGGGACCTTCTCTGCAACTGACCTGGCGGATGCCGCAGCCGACGGGAGGCTGCTCGTGACCTTCACAGCCCGCGCCTGTGGTAACGTCGATGCAGCCTCTCCGCAGCCAGCCATCTGGACCACTGGCCCGCTGGAACAGCAGCGTGGCCGTCAACGATTCCCCCGCCTGGCTCCTGGCGAAACCCGCATGACCGCCAGCGGTCGGCATGTGCAGCCAGACGCCGTGCCACTGGTCGATGGTCGCAAGGCTGCCGGCACCGTGGCGGTCAACGGAGACGAACTGACGGTGGACCTCGCCGAACCTCCCGCCGCGGGCATGCACCTGCTGCAGCTGCAAAACCCCGACGGCCTGGCGAGCAATGACTTTCTGTTTTTCGTCCGCAACAAGGCAGAGGACGACAAGGATGACGACCCGGCCGACCGGGAGTCGCTCGCCGGCATCCTGAAGGCGGCCGGCTGGGAGGGCATCGTGGGCACCTGGGTCGACAAGGCGACCAACGGCACCATCGCCAAGACGACCTACCGCTGGTCGTTGCCGGGCCGCGTGATGGAGGTCCGAAACGAGGGCGGCGAGACGCCATCAGTGGCCCTCATCGGCGTGAACCCCACCAACGGTGATGTGTTTCATGTGGGCGGCGACTCCAAAGGCTCAAGCTTCCTCGGAACGTGGAACATCGACGACGGGGGCATTGCCACCCTCTCGCTCCAGATTGCGGGCGCTGACGGCAACGAGTTCACGCTGCAGGTTCGTCACGAGCTGCTCGATGCCGACACGATGCGGATCACGATTCAGCTGCCGCAGCCGATTGTGATCGACCTGGTGCGTGCGACGGAGTAAGCCCCATGCCCCTCGACGACCCGACCGTGATCAGCACGATCATGCACTGGCGGCAGAAGCTGACGGCCGCCGCCTGGCTGGTGACCCACGACCGCCACGCGGCCGATGACATTTTTCAGACGATCGTGCTCAAGGCGATCACGACGGGAGGCTCCTTTGAAGCGGAGGCAGCCGTGGTCTCTTGGTCATTCGTAACCTGCCGGAATGCGAGCATCGACTGGCTCCGCCGACGCAAGCGGGAAACCGCGGTAATGGAAGCCGACACCATCGCCAGACTCCACGAAGAGTGGGCCACCGACGGGCGGCAGCGCGAAGATCGGAGGACGGAGGCGCTCCAGGCGTGTCTCAGCGATGTTCCCGAGCAGGCCCGCCTGCTCGTGCGGCTGCGATACACCGATGGGCTCGCCTGTGGAGACGTGG
>Ga0181600_10001831_pt1 | contig 16503 bp, 4 predicted proteins | sample 041ome_2_FD_132982 | JGI IMG/M metagenome (GOLD analysis project Ga0181600, IMG submission 132982) | Coastal salt marsh microbial communities from the Groves Creek Marsh, Skidaway Island, Georgia - 041406US metaG (megahit assembly) | ecosystem: Environmental > Aquatic > Marine > Intertidal zone... | reverse complement strand
GCGCGCAGGGACGTTTTTTTGTATTTTTTTTGTATTCTTGGCGAGGGTTTCAGTGGGTTTGAAAACGATGTTGTGGGTTTGTGGTACAATTTTGCCAAAATTTTTAAATATATTTATGTGCGAATTTCCGCCTCAAAAACAGAACAAAACAACACACAACAACAACAACAACAACAACAACAACAACAACAAAACACGAGTTGTCTCGAGAACGTCGTTCAGCCGTTCAACTGCAACATCGTGCAACTGCAACATCCTCCGCCTGGTTCTGCGTGGCGATCTTCGTCCTCCTCGGGCTCGTCGTCGCCTCCTTTTTCTGTTTTCTTCGCCTTCTCTCGTTCTTTTTTAATTAAGAATTTGATTTTTAGAATAATTACATGAACAACATCAACGGTATGCATACTATGTAGTGAAAATAACCGAAATTGGTCGTGGCAATATTTCAGTCGCGTCATCACCAAACGAACGGGACTAACTTTTTCCTCTTTTTCGGGAACTTATCGCCGAACTTTTCAATGTACCATTTCCAATAAGCTTTTGAACGAGGCGCCAGGTTCGCCACCGTCCACAACGCAAACGCGAAAAGCGCTCGCGATCTTGTCGCAAAGCTAAACGCGAACCATTGGATCATTTCGCCTAAATAGTTTGGACACGTGGAATATTTGAACAACCCTTCGTTCGGAATGACGTATCCTTTGTGCAACTCTCGTAACTTGGACAATCTGTTATCTGAGTCTACGTTGATGAACCAACCGATAAACGCCACTATCATCCACAACTGACCATCCAATGTTTCTAAATTTCTCGCCCCATTCCGGGCTAGCTCACAACCAACGAGCGTCGCGTTGACTAAGTTGAATAAGACGGCGCAAATGACCACTGAATACGTCGTCGGCGAGATATTTCGCGACGCCGGATAGATCACCGCTCGATTAAAATAGTGCGCGACGAACAAACCGACGGCGAATTTCGTGGACATTCGCATGTTGGGTTTTGGGCTCCTGTTAAACGGCCACGGAAGATACTTCCGCCACATTCGCTTCAAGAAACCAGGTTTCTTCTTCCCGAAATCAAACCAATCCCCGCCGTAAAAGAACGAATATACGAGCATAATTGGACTCACAATCTCTTGAAGGAACAACGACTGGTTTCCCGGCAACATCATCGCTTTACTCAAACTCGTGCTCAACTTTCCATACGGTAAACTCACGTAAAACAAAAAAGGAAATATGCACAAAACCGTCAACATCCACAGGTTAACAGCGTTTGTGAACAGTAACCGCTCGAATCCGCTTCGAAATTGAGAAAAACACAGAGTGAGAAAACCACTCGCTCGGTAAAAAATATCGATTCGACTGGAGTTTGCCAGCGTCGTGAATATGTTTTCCTCGGTGTCTTTTATGTCCATGATGCCGTCGCCGACGGATTTTAGCGTGTCCACCAAGGAGGACGGCGCGTTTCGCGATGCTTTCTTTTCATCTTTACCCTTCGCAGATGAAGAAGAAGTGGTATTCGTCGTCGTCCTATCCGGGAGAACACCGCCGACATCATTTGAGGAAGAATTAGAAGTCGGTAATGAAACTCTCGCTCTCTCTTTCAAGCGCATCAGTTCTTGCAACAATTCGTACTCCTCTCCGCTCACCTCGACGGTGCTTTTTCCTCCTTTCTTTTTGTTGAAGCTGCTCATCGTCGAGGATGCTCTCTTCTCTTCTCTTTCTTTCGTTTTTAGGGGTTTTTTGTGCCGCCATCTTGAAATTTGCTACATACAAAAATGTTTGAGAAGCAATTGCATCAGGCGTTGCTGCGCGCGGCGGGTTCGTTCCTGAGCTTCGACGAGGTCGTCGAGGAGGACGGGAACAACACGAGCAACGTATCGGCGTCTGTACTTTTCGGCGGCGGTCCGAAAATTACGCTACGAAACGTAAAGTTGCAACACGAGGAAGACATCGTCGATGGATATTTGGGACAGTTTTTACCGACACATATCGGCGTCGATGAAGCGAGAGTGGGCGAAGTTTGCGTTCGAATGTCTGCGACATCGATTGTCGGAATGCAACCAACAATCGATGTTTCCTTGAAAGGTGTGAATGTTGTTTTAAAGAAGCTCTCGAGAGAGGAGGAGACGCGCCGGCAAAACGAGAGACAGAAAAAGAGCGAGGAGAAAAGAGGGGAAGGAGGAGGAGGAGAACAGATAGAAAGTTCCAAAGACGAAGACGACGACGACGACTTTGGAGCAAGACTCGACCAGGCCGAGATGATTTGGCTTTGCAAAAACTTAGAAAACATTGATTTTACAGAGATTATGGAGAGTTTGTTTGTTAAAGATGGGAAGAAGACGTTCGCGAAGGATGACGACACTTATGTTGCGCGATTTTTGAAAACTCTACTCGCAAATGTTTCTGTGAGCATTTCCAATCTTCACATTCGATTCGAAGACAGTGTAACTGTGATTAATAAGGACAAAATGGGTGTAGGAATTGTGTGCGGAATTAAGTTGGATGCGTTGCTGTGCGAGTCCGTTAGTAGCATTGGAGATCACAAGAGGAAATATAATAGAGCCTCGCATGAAATCTGCAAGAAGACGACTATCACGAATCTTTCGGTGTATTTTGATGAATTAGGCACAAGCGATGACATGAATGAAGCAAATGTTTTAGAACCGTTATCTTTAGATTTGATATACGTGCAAAAAGTAAACGCGGATGCACTTGATAACGGTGGTACTCCCCGAGTTACTCTGAAGGTTAACGTGCACGACAACGCCGGTATCCGCGTGGGTCTACGTAAGCATCAATACGACAACTTTAACAGAGTTCTGGCGGCTCTTGGTCGCGAAAAAGAAATACGCCGGCCAACGGAACGTGTGAGAGAGAATCCTCGACTTTGGTGGAACTACGCTCGTCTAAGATTAGCACAGTGTAAAGCAACGAAAATACCGAAAACACCCCGATTGATGAAGATTAGTGCGAAAGAGGTGAGCGAAGCGCATCGGAAAAGACAGCGCTACATGGAGCTGAGTTCTCGGGTAAATGGAGCAGACGAAGAAGATGTCCTCGATGAACTATTCAAGATTGAAAAATCGCTGAGCTTTGAGGTTGCGTTAACTTGGCGTTGTATTGCTCAAGTTCATAGTTTACAAGAAGACGGAAATAAATGTAAGAATTGTGCGAACTCAGTCGTAGCAATCTCAAGAAAAGTTGCGTTGAACACAATAAAATGGAATAGAAAAGAAGAAGAGAAAGAAATAGAAAAGGAGGAAATGGCGAGTAATGAGGAGGTCTCAACTCTTTCGAGCGATGCTTTATGCCAATTGGATGATGTTCTGAAGGTTTGCAAAGATATCACTCATCCTCATCCTTCACAATGTTGGAAAGGTCCTGAATTCTCGGTATTTATATCATTTCAAAGCGTTTCCATATCGTTATTTCTTGGGGCGGAAGCGAGCAACCCCTTGCCAACAAAAACTATTTTAGAAAATTCAATATCGGTCAAAGTTTCCAACTTTGAATTCAGACTCGTAAAGCACGTCGATGACATGCAATCGTTTTTAAACGTTAGCGATATCGAATGTTACGATATTTCGGAACGTCCGATAATATCCAGATTGATGCCAAAACGAAGGGCGGCATGTGCCGATATTAAGTTTGCGCGCAAAGATTCTCGGTACTCACTCACAGGAAATGTCTCGAAGTTTATCATCAGGATAGATAAGGACACGATCACGCGCATAACATGTTTTATGGATGTTCCAGAAGACGTTCGCGAGGACTACTGTTCAAGAACAACATCAAATAATGAGACAAAGGCCAAAAATTTTGGCGAGAGAAGTGCGAACGAAACTGAAAAATCATCTGGTTTGGAAATGTTTGAAACTATTAGTGTAGTTGTCGATGCTCCGATTATACGCATTGATGCACGAAAAGAAAACACTTTAATCATTGATTTAGGTACTATCTCCGTTCATAGGTCGAAAGTAAAAGATTTGAATGTCTTACATTCGATCGAAATCGGCATATCTGGATTATCAGCAAAAATTTTAGACGAAAACGCCGATAAAAACACAGTTTTTCATATCTTGAACGAGGTTGAGGACTTAATTATTTCCTACACGGGGACTCAAAGTCCAGGAATGAAGATTGCATCTTCGCCAAAAATACTTTCCGTTGATGCAAGGAAAGATTTATGTGTGAGTATGTCACCGTGTCGTTTAATGACGATACTCGCAATTGCGGATGAGTTTTTACCCTACAGCAACAGTGGTGAAAAGGATTTGAGAATAGAAGAATCAAAAAATGTCGAGTATGAATACGATTCCAATACACGAGTAGTTCAATCAGAACATCATGTTTATATTCAACAAAGCTTAGGCATAAAATTACTAGGGCAGCCAATGGGATTGACAAAGTATAAAAAGGAAAGAGATGATGATGGCACTGACGGCATAGAGAGAGGAGGCGTAGATCGGCCTACAACATCTGCTGCTATACACAGTGAAGTAGAGATTTTAGAGATAGTAATTGACGGGGGACAGATACATCAAACCAATTCGAATGTAGACTCAGGTACAGAGATAAAATGCGAAAGATGCTTAGAAATTAAGGATTTGCTCCGAGGCGGTAGTTTCCTATCGTTCAAAAACGAAAATCTAACGGAAGAGAAGGATGATGAAGAAGACACGTTCGTACATGCGAGAATTTCAGAAATTGCAATTTCGTTGTACACTCGATCACCACGTTCGCCTTATTGGAGCGATATCTATACCGAAATGGTACTATCAGGTCCTTCGATGATAGCAAATTTGTCACGTCCGACGTTGGGCTCATTTTGGCGTGCGCTAGACGAAATATATGTCCTACTCGACCGAAACATACAGGCTGACGAAGCTGTTGGTCGATTGGATAATTGGCAATCGCTTGACGTCAACTCCTCTGTGACAAATTTTAAGTTGACTATATGTACGAACAGTCTTGAACTAAATGCCGTGCTTGAAGAAGAGGATTGGTGCAAGAGTGACGGAAAGAAGGAAGCGTTCAATATAATTTCAGGAGTTGGAACGCAAATTGAAATTATGAATCTCAATACCGGTTTGAACGTTGAGTGCGCATTACCAGACTTGATGATGGAAGATTTAACAATCGATCCGAGCCACAGATATCGACACTTCGTGAACTCCCGAAAGCGAGATGGTGCCTCGTTCGCGAGGCTTGCGTACAAGAATTTTGATTATCGACAGGAAAGCGTATATCCAGGTTACGATCAAATACTTATACTCAATATGGATAATGCTGAGGTAACATTTTTGATGCGATTCTTTTATTATCACGTTCTAGGATTCTTCTCTGGCTTCTTACCAGATTATATCCCCATTGAAAGTTTGCCTTCAGCTTTGCAAGAAGCCGCGAGAATAGAACGCGATCAGTGGTTGAGGGTCGGCACTTTTGCATACGATGTTTCCATAACTAATTCTTCTACGATTTTACCCCGGAGCACATCGGCAACGTCCGAATGTATTTTAGTAGACTCCAAACGAGTACATGTTTATAATCAATTCAAATGGGAACATGGAACCTCCCATTTAGATGCGGAGGCAATTTTGATGGATAAGATGACGATTGACATTCATGACTTTTCCATGGCAATGTCTGATGTACACAACAAGGGATCTCTGGTGTTTGGTGAAAACATAGTGCTCAGTAACCAGTCGTTTCTTCGTCATATTCGACCGATGGAAACCCTCACAATTACAATCGCTGGCCCGACGTGGGATCCTCACGATAGCAAATGTGGCAGCGAAATCGAGATCTCGACCGAAGGGGTTTTTGCTTTAGAGCTTGACAATTATGAATTCAGTGTCTTGTGTAATGTAATTGGAACGAACTTTGGAGAAGAAAGCTGGGAAATCCAAACTTTGTTTAGCTATCGCGAAGATTTGGAATGGAAAAATCCAAAAACTTCTCCTTTGACAAAGTCTTTAGGGCAAAGGATTATAGTTACGTTACCGTATACGGTTCTGAGACTGTGGAATGCCCCACGCTCCAATCGCTCGAAACCGCTATCAGAGATACACATGGGAAATCTTTACGTGAACTATTATTCGCACAGAAATTATATTGATTATGGCTTGAATATATCTTTATGCGATTTAAAGATTCGAGATAAGCGGATTGGAACCGGGAAAGGTCACTTTGAGATGATACAAAAAGGTTTCAATCTTGATGAATCCAATGTAAACCAGGATGAACGGAACCTGACTTTTTTGCACCTCGACGTTGAAAGCGTTCGTAATGAAACAAATATTGAAATGAACTTGCACTCACGTTGCTGTGTAAAAGTCGATCCATTATTCTTTAGCGAACTTGCCTTGTTCTTTTCTTTCTCAGAGAGTGAAATTGTTGACGAGTTGACGAAAGAAATAATTCGAATGTCTCCCTTAGAAAAGCGTCTCAACGCCGACGTTCAATTTGATAAAAATCGTAGCGATAACGGGCTTATAAAGTTGAGAGAAGATTTGAATTTGAACAGCGGAAGAAGAATCTTAGCCGATGGGCCCCTGTGTTTCTCAAACCAGTGCATCTTGGATGGAGATGGATATACAATAAGACTTCCAAATCGGCAAAGTACTCGCGGTGATCAAATTCCGTTAATTATTCTTGGAAGGAACAAAATTCTCACGTTCAAGAATTGCACGATTGAGATACCGCTACCAGATATGACAGTGAATGAGCGGTTAGAGCAAATAAACATTGGAGACTACGTTTCGTTCGGATCCAATTCGAAAATTGTTCTGGATGAATCGGCTCGGATCGTGAAGACAAATATGAAGAACCTCATTCAAGGCACCTCGATACGGACAACCAGCAATGCAACCCCTGCTGACCAATCATCTCTCCGCGCACGTGTACGGATAAGTTCACTTGAATTGTTGATTTTCGATGTTGGACAGCACGCCGCAGATGGAAAGATTGCTGCATCTGAATATATTTCGTTGAAGACGGGTGTAGATCTTTCATATGCCAGCTTACCTTTGCTCAAAGTTTTAGACCAAAAGGGGCGCACAGAGGTTGCTTTATATATCACGAATCTTGAAGCATTTTTCTGCGATGCAAATAATCGCGCGTGTTTCGATAGACTGCTTCATAAGACTAACATAGATTTTACATACAAAGAGGCCTCGAATGGAAGTATTCAGCTTGATGGAAATGTTTCAGAAGTGGACATTCACCTGAACACGGTCACTCTTCAGAATGTTTTAGAAAACGCAACAAAAATTTCAAATTCCATCCAAGCTGTCTCGGCTTCATTTGGAGCATCAGTTGCCCCTTGCGGGGCTTTTGAATATATTTGTGCATCGAGAGCAGCTGGCTTAAAATTTTTCCGCGTTATCCCTCCACGTGGTTACGCTAGTCTGGGTGACGTTTTGATATTTGCGCATCAACATTCTCCATCGACATCCGTCATTGCGATAAATGCTGCTAGTAACGTATGCACCGCACCAACTGGATTCATAAAAGTTTGGGAGTCTAAATCGAACGATTGTGTCGCATGGTGGCCCGTCCCCAAGGAAGGATTCATCGCGATGGGATGTGTAGTGACAGCGTCCAAAGATAAAATGCCCAATACAGAAAATTATCGATGCGTGCGACAAGAGATTCTGACAGAAAGTACTTTCAGAGATTGTGTATACAGTGGTGGCACAGATGCGGAGCAGCTCTGGACAGTAGACAATTCGTCTCAAACATTCTTTGCAGGACAGTGGCAAAATGTTGGGAACACGGGTAAGAGTTTGAGACCTGCGGCACTGCGCGATCCTCTCCTACCTATTCACGTAGAGACATCGCTGATTGATAAACATCAACACGAATCGCCGCAGACCAGTTGGGACATTAGCCCAAAAAGAGTGGGTAGGTCACATGTGAACGACGATTCGCTCTTGTTAAATTCACCCCAATCCACATATGGAAATATTTATGACGGCAGTGATGACGGCGTTGAAAAAAATGAAGATATGAATACATCAATATCTGTGTTAATTCCGAACGTGCACCTCGAATTATTCGTCAGGGAAGCCAAACGGCCGTTTGCATCAGTTGCCATCGATTCTATAAGACTAGGTATAACAGGTGACGAAGATGGCGAAGAAGTATCGGAGCATGGAGAGGAAAATTTGTTACATGGGGCGCTCTCATCAAACCTCTCGGTATATTTCTATAATCCGATCGTTTCTTCGTGGGAACCTATTTTGCAAAGATTTAAAATTGAAGGTGAATATTCGAACAATAAGAGAAAGATGATTGAAGAGCACAATCTCACAATTCCGTTGCCGATTTGCTGTGACGTGCACAGCTCTTTTGGTGAAAATTTATCATCTTTCCTGCAGTATGATGTCAATATGGTGGATCCTTCGTTATCTTCCAAGTACTTTAATAAAGATGTCAATTCTCTGATATCGAATAATTTGGTCTTTCCAGTCTTTGTTCGAACGGAATACCCTAGTCGTTTGGTTCACAAGGTCGATCCAGGCGAGTCGTTCAAGATTGCTGACGCTTCCGAGAAACTTGAATATCCCAATCCACCTCACAAGGGCATAGAAAACAATAACGAACGCGCATGGAGACACTATCCAGAACGGAGCAAGTGTCACTTAACACTACATCTCGACTCTTGTAAATTTGCTTCAGAGGTTGTTGAGTTGTCTTCATCAGTCCCGGAGTTGCAGTGCTCTGTTCGAATATACTCTCATAACGATAAAGTGGATCAGGATAGATCATTGTTGCAATCGAGTAGATGCCGAACCAGACCACTAACATCGACAATTTCAATTTCAAAAGGTAATGGGGAAATAGAAAGATGGTATAAGTGGGACGAATGCTTTTCGTTAAGTATTCCACTTGACGCAGACCCCAACAGTTGCCTGCTCGGAGTGACCGTCATTGATTTACGAGGCTCCGGCGGCGCGGGTTCGCCGCTTTCTGAGTCTGTAATATCAACAGCAGCATTGCTCAACTCTTCAAGCTCTGGCGACTTGTTTCCATTATTATGTGAGGGTTTAGAACCTTGCATTGTAAAATGCTCAGCTCGACTTGTTTTTGCAAAGGTTAGAGGGCAAGTAGGAAACCTTCTCAAGACAAAATCCTCCCTCAGTCGTAAAGGCAAAAATATGCCATCTATTTCAATGTTTGAATCTGGGCCGTGGCATAAGTTGCGACCTAGAAAAGATGTACTGATGAAAAGTGATAGTGCGCGAACTGATTCTAGCAGCGTGGAAGTTCTGTTTTTTGAGAACAGGAGTTTTACAATGACGACTTCGGCTGATATTTCAGGTTCGCTCGAGTATTCTCTCAGTCCGAGAGTTCAGCTTCGTAACACGACAGAGTTGCCGATTGAAGTTCTCATAGCTCCAAAAGAGATGGATCCCCACGACGCATCGGAGCACATTCTAGCGTTCGATAATCAGCCCACTTCCGATCTATTCATAATGAAGAGGCTTATCAAACCAGGAGAGCTCCTACCATTGCCGTATTCCACCATTGGACCCGACGCCCGTTCAAGCATCCATATGAGGGTTCACAGCCTCTCGTCCCCTTCCTCCTGGGGCAGTTTGGTTAAAGATACAAACAAATTTGTCCCAAAAATTCTCTCATACGAGGAAATTTTGGGATGTAGAGCTTTGAGTTCAGGAATGGAAGGACACGAAATACTCCTATGTGATGGGTCTGGCCAGACTTCGTGGTTTCTTTGCGTTGAAACAATCAGACTTAGTGTACAAGGAAATTATTCTGAAGATAGATCGTCTTTCGATTGGACACTAATCATTAAAGCTCCTTTGAAAATTCGGAATACTTTAGGAGGTAGCTGCAAGATCTCCTTATATTCCTCTGAATTTGATCTGCCAAATATGAAAATGGATAAAGCCGCATTTGTCAAAGCGTTGGAATCAAATGAAAGCATTTCCATCTATAACATTCATCCTGGATTCCACACCGTGATCGCGATTCATTCATTACGTGGCGGATGGAAGATTTCTGACAATGGTCGATTTGCACCTGTTTCACCTTCAGCATTTGCGTCTAAAGTAGCAAGAAATGGAGGCATGAATTCTGTCAATGAAACATTTGAACTCGAAAGAAGAGACGGTTCAAAGTCTTACTTAAATGCAGTTGCTACTATAGTTGGACGATACATTGGAGATTCTAGCGAGAAAGATTCAAGTGCGAATCGTTTAGTCACAATATGCGCTTCTGTTATGATCGTTAATAGAACAGGAACTTTGTTAGCATATCGTGCAACATACAAAGACCGTGACGGTACCAGAACGTCTACTCAAAAAGGTGATGACAGGTCCGATGCCGATTTGAATTCGAGACTGAGCGATCCCGCAAGCAGCACCAATACGAGCAGAAAGAGAACCTTTGACTCTAGAAAGAAAAGTATCGATGGAAGATCTGATCGAGATGGCAATGTTACTTCTATGCGACGTATGCCAGTTGCTACCATGCATTCGCTCAAGACGACGCCGGTCACCTCGCTCGAACATATACATTGGACCCCAGGTGATCGCGATTATTCAACCTCAGAAATGCGAATTTCTTACGCATCGCCGACAGAAATAGATGAAGGTAGCACTTTGATGCTTGAATTTGGGATATCAAACAGCGACGACGCGAATTTTTTCACAAAAAATCTTGAAATGAGTCCGCCTGTCCTTGTTTCTGAGTTTGATTTGAGCAGGCCAGTTATAATTGAAGCGAACGGATTGGAAATATCAGGTCAAAACGTGACGTCAGTCTGTTTACCAGTATCTGTTCGATTTGAACGACAAAGTCTGCTCAGTAAAGTATCGAAAGAAGAGGGATTCTTTGACACGGAAATTTTTGGTCAAGCTGTGACAGTCATCGTGGAACCTGCTATTACTTTGATGAACAGAACTGGAGAGATTTTGGATATCACGGATTCTCCCGATGCTTCAGCGTGGAAATCTATTCCTGCGGATCACTCGAAGTGGGGAGTACCTTGGTCGTGGCGCCTATCCGACCCAGAGCAAAACTTGTTCGCAAAATTACATCGCAAGAATGGGGCATGGAGTTCAAAATTTAATATTGATAGAGATGACAAAAATACATTAAGTGTGCGCTTGCTCGATACAACTAGCTCAGAAGAGGGACAGAATATGCGAGTGAAGTCCTTGAACATTGATATTGAACGCGATTCTCTTCTCACGTGCACTTCTACTATCAATTTCACCGTGAGACGAAATCCAATCATTATTGAAAATACAAATAACGAGTACGTTTTGGCTTTCCGTGAAATACTATCTGACGGATTAGCACGAGTAGAAAACGATACTGACTTTAACAGAGCTTCGTTTCATGAAAATCTTCGTGCTGGTAGTGATTGGACTGAGGTCCAACCAAATGCTTCCATAGCTTTTGCGTGGTTAAATGATTCGGAGCCTGATCGAGCTATAGAAGCAAAGTTCATTCGTGTCGGAAATGTTCAGTCATCTACGAAGAGAGAAAGGCTTTTTGAAAAATTACCATCGCGCATATACAGGGCATTTGATAGCAAAGGCTTGACTGAGCTTCCCGGTCTCGCAGTGCCCATATTTGATTCTGGAGGTGAAGGTTACTGGGCTTTTGAAGCACTGAAAGATGGACTCTCTAACACAAATCAAGATGACTTTAAAAGCACTTTGCTTACTTTTGCTACCGTATCTTTCACACATGCAGATGATGTGAACAGAAAACCATCGAAGCTTAGGTTTGGGTCAGCGCTATCTAAAGATGATCTCCAAAATTTTGCTCAAACACGGGAGGAAGCTTTACAGAATGAAACTGAAAGAATGTTTTGCCCGATCACCGCAAAACGCTCTCGATATTCATTCTCTCTGAAAAACATAACTTTGAGTTTACTCGATAAACGCATCAACGAGATCCTGGTAGCTCACGTCGATGGATTTAGCATATCGCACGATCAGAAAGAAACTTTCACAGAAGCGGTGATTACAACCACTTCTGTACGATTAAAGAGTTTACAAATTGATGATATGACGCACAAAACAATATACCCGGTTCTTCTGCGTCGCATTGACAATGATGTTGCGCAGGATAATCTATTTTCAGCACGTATTCGAGTTCGGGAAGATCTACGCGATAAAATAATACACTATGACCGCGTAGAGTTGAATTTCACGCGCACGCCGATCCACGTGAATATCAATGAACCGTCGCTTTGGTCGGTCTTACTATTTTGTGACTATTTTGTCCCACGGAGTTCTTCAGGGACAAAATCTGCTAAGAGCAAAAGCGGTGAAGGCGTTGGTATTGACGACGTTTCAGTTGTCGTTGGAAATATCGATCGAACGATATACGTGCAGCACTTCTCGATTGACCCTATAACAGTCGCTTTTTCGTTTCGCGCAGCTGGTCTTGATCGAATTCGCCCGAGACGCGCGCAGGAGCTCATCCCTGGCATAGTTGGCTTTATTAACCTTTCCGAGTCTACGGTAAAATTAAAAGGTTTTGCGTTGCATCATCAACTTACGAAGCTCTCGACATTCAAATTAGACGTGGGCAAAGCGTACGGGAAGCAACTCTTGGGACAAATATTCAGAGTTTTATCAGGTATTAGCGGATTAGCATCCGTAGGACTTGGCTTGGGTAAAATATCCAACATCTTAGGTGGACATACAGCAATTGGCGTCGGGATGAATCTTCGGAAATCAATCTCCAAAGCAAGTCATTCGAAAATATACATGCAAGACGATAGACCCGAGGTTGACTACATAACTTTTACAACTGGTGCGATTGATGGTCTCACTTATTTTACGTTGAATGTTGTAAAAGGAGCTACTGGAATTCTTTATAAGCCTGTTCTCTATGGCTATCGCGATGGCGCTTCAGGTTTCTTCAAAGGTGTGAAAAAAGCCACGTTAGGAACGGTTTCCAAGCCAATTGCAGGCGCCGTTGGGTTTCTTGGACACATCACATTAGGAGTAGAAGGATCTATCACAAACGCACTTGCCGCTCTTGGAGTAAAGACAAAGAAGAAGCATGTGAAGAGAATTCGTCCCGCTCGTCTCCCATCCATGGATGGTGTATTGAGAGCGTATGACGAGCAGGATGGAACGGCGTCAATGTTGTGGAGAAAAATAAAGCAAAGACGTTTCGTTCGACATATTTCTGATGATGAGGATTTCGCGTGGGTCATAAATATTGATCATGATAACATTATCATCGCAACTAGTAGGCGTCTCTTCAAGATTGCAGTTAAAAAACACCTAAGCAAGAGAGCTTTAAGCATTGAGTGGGATTTGTTTTGGAAGTCAGTAAAATGCGTGGAAAGGAGTAGGGAAGGAGACTACGTTGACTTAATATATTCCAATAGCAGCTACCTGGATCAATGCCAGCGAATCAGCGTTCCCGTTATTTTACAAGATACGCTGAGCGATAAGATTCTCTTATCGTCGAGATTGTTCTCGAGTAAGAACGAAAAAAGTTCTTCTGAACCTCGAAGGTCCACAAAATCGTCGATCAGAAAGAGTCTCGAAAGAAAGCGGGGCAATTTCGCTGGTGAAGAAGAAGACGATAACCAGTCGTTTTCATATTCATCGACCTCGTCTTCCTCAGGGTTGAGCGACTACTCTGAACACTTAAATCTCTCGACCTCGTTTGATGATAGAATTAATACCACTGATAATCGAAAGCTCGGTAAAGCGTTCAAATTTAGCGACGGTTACAAGTGCGTTTACTCCTCTTCAAAGAGAAGATCGGCAGGATTCAGCGCCAATGCGCCAGAAGAAGAAAACGCACCGAAAATTTTCGGGATATTTAATCCAGTATCGGGAGGAAAGAAAATTACTTTTGGATCAATACTCCAAATAGGAACCAATGCGGCCCCGTCATCATCAATTCCTATGCCAGTGGTCAACAAAACAACAGTGACCGGGGAAGATTCAATTTTTGCATATCCCGTGAAATTTGAACTCGCAGGTAAAATAAAAGGATCGAATGTACGCTTCTTCTGGCCGGTACCACCGGAAGGTTACGTAGCTCTGGGAGTATACTCTGTTAGAGGCAAAAAAGCTCCAAGTAAGAGAAAAAGTGTTGTATGCATTCGCCAAGATTTAGCGAAACCGTTCAAAATCACGAAAAAAGGAAGCTCTGCGTTCCCTGAATACGTATTTGTAGAAAAAGCAGATTTTACATTGTGGAGAATTTTGAATACAGTCAATACGTTTACAATCGTCGATGGTCACGCGCCCTTGCCGCCAGAGGATGAAACATTTGCAGACTTCAAAAGATACGATCTGTGATTATGAAAAAGAACTATGATGAGTAGTGTTGTAAAGAAGAAGATGATGATTAGTTTACTACTAGCTTTTATTACTGATTAAAACTGCACGTAACCTCGTTCGCATGTTTTGTCCTCATCGTTTTTCTTCAATGAAACAAGTACACCATTCTGTCTTTGTAATGAAACAATTTACACAACAAATTACACCATTTCACACGAACCACAACTCATAACTTTCTGGAAACAAAAGCGCGAGGAAAAGAGAGAGAGAGAACGTTACCTTTGATATTCGGCGATTAATAATATTATTATTATTGAACTCCAAAATACGTACAAAATAAGAGATGTTTGTTGCACTTGTTGATGTTTGAATAACGAGAGAGAACGACGACGAGCAAACAACACGATGACGACGTTCAACAACAACGGCGTAACGACTTCTCTCAAGGATAAAAATCTGTTGAGATTTTTCCTTCTCGGCGTCGGGACTTTACTCCCGTTCAACGTGTTCATCACCGCGAAGAAGTATTTTGACGTGACTTTACTCAGACACGATGGTGGGGATGCCGCCGCGGCTGCGAGAAATGGCGAAGGATGGTTTACGTTTACGAAAGATTCGTTTGAAAATGCGTTTAGTTTTTCGTACACGATGGCAAACTTGGCGACGTTAATCGCGATGAATAGGATGCGGGTGTTTGATGCGGGCAGAAGAAAGGATGATGATCCAAGAAGAAGAAGAGAAGAAGATGTGAATGAGAAGAGTAAATTATACGACCGATTGACGACGTATCCACTCTTGGCGTGCGCTGTATGTTTCTTCGCGACGGCGTTACTGGCGTTGGATGAACACATAAAAGGTACATTTGTCGTCTCTTTCGCGACATTTAATTTAGTTTTGTTCGGTATTTTCACTGGTTTGGTGCAGTCCGGATCGTTTGCATTAGCCGCGACGCGAGAGAGAAAGTTTTCCACGTCGGTGGTGAGTGGGCAAGCGTTGAGCGGGGTGCTCGCGAGTTTCGTGGCGTTGACGTGTAGCGGGTTTAATTTCGCGGCTTTGTATTTTGGTTTGAGCGGATTGGCGTGTTTACTGTGCGCGAAAGGCGGGAGAGAGTTAGTCTTGGAGATGAAAAAGGAAAATATGACGTCAAATATGGGCGACGATAGTATTAATAGTGGGAACATTAGCACGCAGCAATACGCTCCAGTCGCGATACTCGAGGAGGACAAGGAGGAGGAGAAGAAGAAGAAGAAGAAGAAGGAATCGAATAATGCATTGTCTGAGAACGACTTGGAATTCAACGTCGAAGACGAAAGGTCAAACGCGCGACTCATGGGCGCTTCTACGATGTCGTCTTCTTCGAACGCAACAACAGAAGCGTCGGAAGGTACCGAAGGCGCCGCCGATGAGCCGCCGATTAAAAAAGAGACGTGGCTCTTTCGGTTCGCCGTGTTTCTCACGTTTACAGTCACGCTCACCGCGTTTCCCGCAATCACTTCGTCCATAGTCACTCGCGCGGAAATGAATAACAACAGCGGTAGCGATGATAGTAACGGTGCATCCACCGACGGCGACTACTGGACCTCCTTCCTCTTCCTCCTCTTCAATCTCGGCGACCTCGCCGGACGCGTTTTTGAAGGTTCCTCGTACGCTCACAGTCGAGGGCTACAAAACGTCACCGGCCAAGTCGCGTTCCGTCGAAGTCTGTATCGAATAGTATTCGTTCCTTTGCTCGCTTCGTGCAACGTGAATCGATCCGGCTGGCGCATCCCTCGAGTCTTCTCCTTCGACTCGTTTCCAATCCTCTTTGTATTCTTATTAGGATTCACCAACGGTTTCAACGCCGCATGCAGCATGGCGCTAGGACCGCAAACGCTCTCTTCTGACCACCATTCGCCGCGCTCAGACGAAATCGAAAACGAAGACATTGAAATAGAAAACCCACCGTCGTTGGTGTCCTCCTCTTTGACGACAGAAAGGACGAACGAGGACGAAGAAAAAGAAGATGTCGCGAAAAGCGAAGAAGGCGCGTTTCTCGGCACCATGCTCTCCGCTGGAATCGCCTTCGGAAGCGTCGTCAGTGTACTCGTCTGCGGGATTTTCACGAGTGGTGGGTATTTGTAAAACAGAAAGAACTTGAACATAAAGTTGTGTACTATTACTACTCATCTCCGTATTAGTATTTTCTGTTCTTTTTTCTCTCTTTTTCTTCT
>Ga0181600_10001828_pt1 | contig 16505 bp, 13 predicted proteins | sample 041ome_2_FD_132982 | JGI IMG/M metagenome (GOLD analysis project Ga0181600, IMG submission 132982) | Coastal salt marsh microbial communities from the Groves Creek Marsh, Skidaway Island, Georgia - 041406US metaG (megahit assembly) | ecosystem: Environmental > Aquatic > Marine > Intertidal zone... | reverse complement strand
CGAACGAACGAACGAACGAACGAACGAACGAACGAGACATGTCCGGCGCGGTGGTGATGGCGCGCGGCGTCGTGACGACGGCGGCGGCGGCGCGCGGGCGGGACGCCGAGGGAGGGATCGGGACGCGCCGACGGGTGACCGCGGCGAAGCCGAGCGGACGGCGACGAGGGGAAACGACGACGACGCGCGTGGCGACGCCGTCTAAAGGCGGCGCGAAAGAACCGAAACGCTCCAAGGTGGAGATCATCAAGGAGAACAGCGACTATCTTCGCCACCCGTTGATCGAAGAGTTGGCCACCGAGGCGAGCTTCATCTCGGAGGACGCGGCGCAGCTGTATAAATTCCACGGGGGGTATCAACAGGATGACCGGGAGAAGCGGGCGTTCGGTGAGGGTAAATATTACCAGTTCATGATGCGCACGAAGCAACCGGCGGGTAAGGTGCCGAATAAGCTCTACCTGACGATGGATGACTTGGCCAACTCTCACGGAAACGGGACGCTTAGGTTGACGACGAGACAAACCTACCAGTTGCACGGCATCTTGAAATCTGACTTGAAGGAGACTTTCCGCACGGTGATTCGCAACATGGGTTCGACCTTGGGTGCGTGCGGTGATATCAACCGAAACGTGACGGCGTCTCCGGCGCCGTACGCGAACAAGCCGGAGTACCACATTGCCCAAGAGTTGGCGAGCGACATTGCCGACTTGCTCGCCCCGCAGTCTGGCGCCTACTACGACGTCTGGCTCGATGGCGAGCAAATCATGACGGCTGAAAAGCCAGAAGTGACGGCAGCGCGCATGGAAAACCGCAACGGCACCAACTTTGAAGGATCTCCGGAGCCGATTTACGGCTCTCTCTTCTTGCCGCGCAAGTTTAAGATTGGCGTCACCGTCGAAGGCGACAACCACATCGACGTCCTGTCCAACGACATTGGTATCGTCGTCGTCATGCGCGATGGCAAGCACGTGGGTTACAACATCTACGTCGGTGGCGGTATGGGTCGATCCCACCGCAACGACGCTACGTTCCCGCGCGCGGCGACGCTCTTGGGTTTCTGCGGTCCGCGCGACATCTTGTACGCCGTCAAGGCCATCGTGTGCACCCAACGTGACTACGGTCGCCGCGACGATCGCAAGCAAAGCAGATTGAAGTATTTGGTTGAAAGCTGGGGTATGGATCGATTCAAGTCGGTCACGGAGCAATACTATGGAAAGAAGTTTGATGCGGGCATGGAGTTGGCGCCGTTTGAGTTCCCGACGTACTTGGGATGGAACGAGCAAGGCGACGGTAAGCTCTGGTACGGCGTGCACGTCCAAAACGGTCGCTTGCGCGGCGAAATGAAGAAGGCTCTCCGTAACGTTATCGAGCGCTACGAACTTCCGGTTCGTCTCACCGCTCAGCAAGACATGTTGCTCACGGATGTCGACCCGGCGTGGAAGGCAGACATCATGGCTACCCTCAAGGCGGCTGGCGTCAAGGATGCGAGCGAAGTGGATGCCCTCGAGCGTCTCTCCATGGCTTGCCCGGCGCTCCCGCTCTGCGGTCTCGCCATCACCGAGGCGGAGCGTGGCTTGCCGGAAATCAACGCCCGCTTGCGCACCGTGATGACCAAGGTTGGTTTGGCTGCGTCTGACGACTTGATGATTCGCATGACTGGTTGCCCGAACGGCTGCGCGCGCCCTTACATGGCTGAGCTCGGCTTTGTCGGCGATGGTCCGTCCAGCTACCAAATCTGGCTCGGTGGCACTCGCTCTTTGACTGGTGTCTCTCAAGCCTTTGCCGACCGCGTCAAGGTGGATGACATTGAAACATTCTTTGAGCCCATCTTTGCCATGTGGGCGCAGCAAAGACAAGCCAGCGAGTACTTTGGCGACTTTATCAACCGCGTTGGATTTGACGCCATTCGTGCGTTCACCGAATCCTACGTTCCGGGTCCGGCTGTGCCGGCTGCCGCTGCCGTCACCGCGGGCTCTGCCGAAACCATCGGCCGCTTGCCCCGCGTGATGATTGAGCGCGAAGCGTTTGAAGCTCTTCAAGCGTACGCTGAGAAGAAGAACACGACTCTCACTCAAGCGACGACGGACGCCATCATGAAGATGATTGCCTCCGATAAGTAAAGCAGCTGCTTTCTTTTACAACCATATTACACCTGTACAAAACAAATCAACCGGGGAGACGTGCGCGCGCGCCGTCGGCGGCTTCTTCTCCGCGCGCCTCTTCGTTACGCGCGCTACGGTGACAAGTTCGCCGGCGTCGCATCGTCTCCACGTTCAATTTTTACCCCGATTTCGCCACGAACCGAGCTATCACATCATCTCAATTGTAATGATTCGAAACAAGGCGAAATACGAAGACGACGAGTCCATAGCTCGCGACTGTGACCGCGACCGCGCGCTGGTTGTTGTGTCAACTAACGCGACTTGACACGTCACCACACTTCACACGAAGACACGACGCACGTCAGTCATGTCTGCGTCGATCACTCACTCGCCGCGAATCGTCGCGCCGACGAGTTTTCACCCGCAACGAACGCATCGCCGCGTCGCGTCCGTTCGAGCGTCGTCGTCGTCATCGTCATCTTCGAGTTCCAGCTTGCAGGAAATCTTCACCATCGCTGATACGACACGACGGGGTATCGACGCCGACGAAGAGACTCGGGCGCAGGTTGAACGCGCCATAGATTCACTCGCGGCGTCCTCCTCCTCGTCATCGTCGACGTCAATCGGCGAGAACTCCATCGCGTCTTCCGGTCGCTGGCGTCTGCGTTACTCGACTGAAAAGGAAACGCTCTTTCTGCTCGGTTTATCCGAAAATGTCGAGGCGTATCAGACGATAGATGCGAAGAACCGCACGCTCTCCAACGAGGTTATATTCGGAGGAAACTCCCCGCGGTCGACCGTGTTCAGAGTTGAGGCTACGATTGAGCCTTCAAAGACGAAGCGTTCGCGCGTGGATTTCTCCTTTACGTCGGCGTCGCTTCGGCTATCCAACGGATGGACCATTCCGATCCCACCCTTCGGTCGAGGTTGGTTTGACGACGTTTACGTCGACACCGACGGTGGGTATCGCGTCTCTCGAGACTCTCGCGGGGACACTCTCGTGTGTGAGTCTGCGTAGAATAGTCATTGTCACGTCCGCGTTCAACGCGAGCGCTGAACCCTGGGCCGGGCGCGCAGCGCGCGCGGCGCCGAACCGAATCGTCACTCCGAGTCGCGCTCGACCGAGTCCCCGCGAACCGAAGCGAAATTCGACGCGTTCTCGTCGTCATCGCATCGATACTTTATACCTCGACACCGCGGTCGCGTCTTCCGACGACCGACGACGCGACGAGTTTCGTCTTCACGATGAAGACGATGACGACTCGAGCTACGGGGCGTCTCTCACACGATTGGAGACGCCCGACGCACGCGCGAACGCCGTCGACGCGCGCGCGCGCGTTGGACGATACCGCGACGGAACAATCTGTGGATGCCGTGGAGGCGTCGAGAGTGCTCTCGCACGTGGTGCACGCGACGAGCGAGGAACCTCGGTACGCCTTGCTAAAGCTCGGTTTGTCCATGTCCAACGTCACGGACGCGACGACGGACGCGAAGAAGAAGAAACTCCCCGCAGAGGCGCGAGCGATCGCGTGGATCGTAGAGAGGCGAGAGAAGAAACAGAATGTCGAGGACTTTTGGGCAAACGTGGATCCAGAGGCGGTGAGACGGTTGTTTCCAACGCTCACGGATCCAGAGGCGACGGCTCGGTTGTTACGATCGCTCTACTTCAAGGCGGAACGCGCGCCTTTGAGCGAAGCCACGGGTGGGTTAGCGACGGCGATTCTGATGACAAAACTCTTAGAGTGCGGTAAAGTCATCAAACACGCGCCGTCGGGGCGAACGGTGACGACGGTTCGCGTGATGAAGGCGCCGAGACCGCTGACGGGCGAGTTGTTTGCCAATCCAGAAATTCTCTATCACGGCGAAAAGGGACCGAACGCCAAACGAAACCTTCTCGCCCACGAGCTCGGAGAAGACATCGCGGACAAGCTCGGCACTCGCGCCGCGTTTCATCAAACAACCGTCGCCAAGCTCTCAGGGGACGACGAAACCTGGATCGAAATCGACATCGCGGGTCCCGCGATGGACAACTACCGATTCGCCGCCGACGACGCCGTGCCCCTCTGCGTCGACGGCATTTCCCCTCAAAAAATGGTTGGGTGGACCTCCTCCGTCGACGACGCCGTCACCAACGCCTCCACATCCGACCTCGCCCTCGCCCGCGACTGGGCTCACCGCGCGTTCGCGTTGATCACCGTCGTTTAGCATCGTTATAGCGTATATATCCACCAGTAGGCACAGAACAGAGTGTACACCACAGAGCAAAAAACGAAAGCATTCTCGTTCCCGTCCGTCGTCAGAGTCGTGCCGTCCGTCGTCAGAGCGCGACGCCGAAGAGCGTTCGCCGGTAAAGAAGGCTCGGCGTCGGACATCGCGCGGCGGTGAGCTCGTTCGTTCGTGTGTCCCCGTCTTTCTTCGAGCTTTGCGCGACGAACGGGTAAAACTTTTTCCAAGATGAAACGGTCCGCGAGCTCTTCGTCGGCGTCAACGATGAGTGCGACGACGACGAACAGAGCGACGACGACGAACAGAGGGGTTCCGACGAGATTGAACGGGGCGCAGGCGAGAGGAACCGAGTGGTGCTGGGCGACGCGAAGGGATGGGTCCGTGTGCGGGGCCGCGGCTTCGAGTTGCGTACCGTATTGCGCGAAACATTTGGAACGAGGGGACGAGGCGTTTCGCGTCGTGACGCACCCGACGTTCGGGGATAAGATATTAATCGCGACTCGGGATTTACCGCGAGGGTATAAAACGGTGTACTTTGGCGAGCGAAAGAGTTGGAGGGAGTGCGGGAGGCAAGGGCGCGATCACGCCATGCACTTTAAAAGCGGCGGAGGCGTCATCGATCCGACGCCGCTCGGCGCGTCCGCGCAGCTGCAGTTCATGTCCAACCCGGGCCCGAACGAGGTTTCGAACAACAGGTCGACGAACGTCTTCTTCGGCGACACGCGCGCGCCGAAAGGGTCCATCGTCGGCCGAGAGTTTACCCTCTGCAGGGACGTCAAGGCGGGGAGTCAATTGACGCAGTGGTACGGCGCCGATTGGTTTCGGTCTCGCGACATCGCGCGCGTCGACGTCGGAGTTCCAAAGTACCCCGTCGAGCGTAAGAAAAACGCACCTCCGCTCGTAAAGGCCGCGCGTAAACGCCGCGATGATGCGAAGGATAAAGCCGCGCCGTCGAAACGCGTCAAGAGTGGACCGCCCAGAAAAGATACCGACCGGCGCGCGCCGCTTTCCGAGGCGACCAACAACGCGCGAGCGCCGCGCGCGCGTTGATTCGATTCCGACGCTGGGGCGCGAACCTCAGCGCGACGGAGCCCGCATTCAATGTAAAACGTACTCGAGCAGAACAAAGCGCGCGTTCAACGCCCTCTTCGCGCATCGCGTCGATCGATCGGTCGCCGTCCTGCCTTTCAATGACACAAACGACGAGTCATGAACCGTCATCTCGTCCGGTGTTCCCGCCGCCGCCGCCGTCTTTTCGTCGCGAACCAACTCAAAGTTCGTCAGTTCCCGGCGACGACGACGACGACGGCAACACCGGACGGGAAGAAGAGCGAGTCTCATCGCTGAGAGCCGCAGCGCGCGGCGATCGAGTCCTTAGGCGCGGTAGACGTTCGCGTCGAGCGTCGGCAAAGGAAACGAAAAGAGCCGACAGAGGCGACTGGCGCGAAACATGCCGCGAGAAAAGCGACGCCCCGCGCTCGAGCGCGAGATCGAGGCGGATGGACTGGCGAAACCGCGGTCCAAGGCAAAGTCTGTCAAACGACGGGACCGAACCGGGGATGAGGAGGACTACCTTCCCGACGCGCTTTCGACAAAGATTCTCAGAGAGGCTAAAGAACTTCGCGACGAAGTGGAGGCTGAGGAAGAGGAAGAGGAAGACGACGAAGACGACGAGCGCAGGAGCAAGGCTTCGAAATCGGCGCACCGCGTGAAACTTGGACGCACGCTCGATGTGAAGAGTAAAGCGTTGGCGGACGATTCGTACGGGACCGATGACGAGGATGACGAGGACGAAGGCGCGGAGTACGGAGGAGACGCCGGCGCCGGCGCGTTTGATGACGAGGAGTACATCAACGAAGAGGATGGACAGTACGAGGAAATCGAGATTAGCGCGGAAGAGGCAGCCGCGCTCGAGGCTTTTATGGCTCCAAAGTCTGGGAAAGATAAGACGCTCGCAGACATGATTATGGAGAAGATTGCTGAAAAGGAAGCCAGAGGCGGCGGCGGCGGCTCGCACATGGAGGGAGACGATGAAGAATTGGTGCCGGAAGGCTTGGACGATCGTGTCGTGCAAATTTATAGACAAGTCGGCGAGTTACTCACGCGTTATACGACGGGTAAGGTGCCCAAGGCGTTCAAGGTGATTCCGGCGCTGTCGAATTGGGAAGAAGTGTTGTATCTCACGAATCCGGATCGCTGGAGCCCGCACGCCATGTATCAAGCGACGCGATTGTTCGCTTCCAACCTCAATGTCTCCATGGCGCAGCGATTCTATAATTTGGTTCTCCTTCCGCGAGTCCGACAAGACATCGCGGACCACAAACGCTTGCACTTTGCCCTGTTCATGGCGCTTAAAAAGGCTACGTTTAAGCCCGCCGCGTTTTTCAAAGGAATGCTTCTCCCGCTGTGCCAATCGAAGACGTGTTCGCTTCGTGAGGCTGTCATTTTCAGTGCGGTTTTGTCGAGGTGCTCCGTTCCCGCGCTACACTCTGCCGCGGTGCTCATGAAGCTCTCGTCTTACGAGTACGCGGGGACGACGTCCTTTTTCATGCGCGTATTGTTGGACAAAAAGTACGCGCTTCCTTTTAGCGTCGTAGACGCATTGGTTGATCACTTTTTGCGCTTTTCGACAGAGGAACGCGATCTTCCCGTCGTCTGGCATCAAACTCTTCTGACGTTCGTGCAGAGATACAAGGCTGTGATGGACAAGGAGAGCAAAAAGCTGCTCTTCAAGCTAGTCACAATCAAGAGCCACTATCTCATCACTCCAGAAATTCGTCGCGAACTCGCGCACGGCAAGTCGCGAGGCGAGGCGGATCCGATGGACGCCGATAACAACGTCAGCGTCGGCGGCTTTAGCAAGGCGATCAAGACCAAGGTGTTAGAGGAGAGTGTGCACGATATGCCGGCGATTCCAATGCTTAGCGATGACCAGTACTAGCGCGTGTAATGAACGAGTAAAATTTGAGAACTTCCGCCGCGATAGCAGCTCTCTTACAATGAATGACTCTTCTATGGCAGACGCACATCACCACACGACTAAAAAACACAATGATTGATTCGAACCAACGAAATTAACCAAGAAATCACACCATGGAAACCTTGGAAACGCTCGACAATCGCTCACGGGCGGCAGACAACGCGTTGGACGCCGCCTTGAGCGGGTTCATGCGAAGCGCCTTCTTGTTTCTCCCCATGCGCGCAAAAGCCATAGCCACCGGGTTCGCGTTGCGCATGCTAAGCGAAAGCGCCGCAGGTCCAGCACCGCGACGGGAGCGCGCCACCGGTTCGTCGTCTTCGTCTTCATCCTCCTCGTCTTCGTCTTCGTACTCGTCGTAATCTTCATCGACGGTTCTCATCGCCGCCGGCTCGTCAGTCAAAAACTTAACCTCGCGCATCTTGGCGTCGCTCTCGCTTTCGGGGACGTCGACGTTGTAGTATCTCCAAGCCCGCTCCCAAAGTCTGTTGAAGGTGGCCATTTGCTTGAAGAGCGCCGGCTGCGTGGCGGCAAAGTTTTCAGGCATGTCAAACTCCTCACCCTTGTAGCCGGGCATCATCCACTCCGTCCCCTTGTCGTACACGACGGGGTGCTGGTTGGCCGCCTTTTCCGGCTCCTCTTGGCTGCGAAGGATGACAACCTCACCGTCGGGCTTGCCGGTGAACATCTTGGCGCGCGTCGCAGCTTCCATCGCCTGCATCATCGCGCGGTTCTGTTCCCGCTCGCCGCACCTGCCAGTGTATTCCCCCAAGTACTGGTCATCCTTCCATTCACCCACCTCTAACGCGCCGGAGCCGTAGAGCTTGACCCCGCACCCGTTTTGAGAGTTCTTGTTCCACTCTCCAAAGTACGTCGAGTCGTCTTGAGCCCAGGTATAGACGCCGTAGCCGTGCATCATGCCTTCAAAGTACTGTCCCTCGTACCTATCGCCATCGACGTACTGAAACACGCCGAGCTTTTCACACTGCCCGAGCTCGCTCACCAAGCCCTCGTACCTGCGTCGCCGGGGGAAAAACGCGTCGCGCTCCGTCAGTCATCATTTTCATCCATCCGTTCGCCCTCTCGCGCGGTGCCGAGACCGCTCGCGCGTCGCCCCGCGCCCCCTCGTTCGGCGTCGCGCGCGAAACCCTCAGCGCAAAGCGAGCGCTCGGTGGGGTCCGTCGTTCGTTCGTTCGGTTCGATTCGATTCGCACGCACGTCGCGCCATCCGTGAAGACGATCGCGTCCCACGTGTAAGACTTTTGGTACTCTTTCGGAATGTTCGACGCCATCTTCTTTCGTCCGCCGCGCTCTCCCGCCGCCGTCGTCGTCGTCGCCGATTTCGCTCGCGCGCGAGTTCTCGCCGATTGGTTTTCGACCTCACCTGATCCCGACCCTGACAAACAGTGTCAGAGTGAGACTAGATGACTGACTGACACTCGACGCCCCACACAGGGTGACTGCCGGGGGCGCGCAAGATGATGACGACGATGACTTTGACGACGACGACGACGCGCGCGACGACGGCGGCGACGACGACGGGGAACGGAGGACGAGGACGACGGGTCGGACGCGGCGGGAGGGAAAACTCGACGCGAACGCGCGCGTCGACGGGGGCGAGGCTCCAGGCGGACGACGCCATCGAGTGGGCGAGCGTCAAGGCGGTCGTCATGGAGCTCGGGATGGACGAGGAAGCGGCGGAGAAGGCGATGGGACGGGCGTTCGGGTGGACGACGCAAGCGTACTGGAGGAATACAAAGGTGGAAGAAGTGCCAAAGATGGATGAGATGGAGGCGCGCATCGAGTACTTGAATTCCATCGGGCTGACGACGGAAAAGCTGTGTAAAGTCGTAAACAAGTGTCCCGAGATACTGGGATGCGACCTGGCGCAGTTACAAGGGGCGACGGAACACATAGAGAAGAACTTCTTCATGAAAAGAAACACGAACAACTTTTCGAATTACCTCGTGCGCGTGCCGCAGGCGCTCGGGAACAACATTGACTGCGCCGCGGAGGGCGTGAATTGCTTGGGCGAGTGCAACCGGTGTTGGGCTCGATGCTGAGAGTAGGGAGGATATTTACCGCTATTCTTTTTTAAACTTGATTTTCGTTGTGTTTTTAATTTCAAGCGCATTTGTTTCTAGTATTCGCGCGTCCCGTCTCAAGTGCGCCTCATTCTTCGTCTTCACCGCCGCAACCGACGCAGTTGGCGTTTGGCTGCCAAATTTGTAAAATGTTATCCTCCGCGACGCTCGCGATGACCCAATCGTCGTTCACGTTCCAGCTAAAGTCACTGATCTTTGACGTATGCCCACCGTGAATGAAGAGGAGCTCTGGAGGTCCGTCCTCGGCGTCCTCGGGGCTCTGTTCCTCACCAATCTTGCTCAAGTCCCACATCATCATGCGTCTATCCGCCCCGCACGACGCCAGCACGGTTTCGTGCTTGGGCGACCAACCAATCTGGAAAACTTCCTCCGTGTGGTGCTCAAAGGTGTGTAACCGTTGCTTGGTGTTACGAATATCGAAAAGCGCCACCGTCTTGTCCGCGCTACCGGTCGCCAACAAGGTTTCATTGTACGGATTGAAGGACAAGCAGTTAACCTCGGCGTCGTGCGCCTCGACATTGAGCACCGCCGCGTTGGCCGGCGCCGCGCGAGTATCCCAGAGAATCAAGTGCTTATCGTCACCGACGGAACCAAACATGTGTTCATGCTTGGCGTGCCACGCGACATCCTCCACGACGCTCAAGTGACCCTTGTAAATGGTTTGCGCGTCGAGCTCCTTGGCTCCGTCTCCTCCGCTGACGTCCCACAAACAAATTTGCGCGTCGTCGCTACCGGAGAGCAGGTGACCCTTCTTGAAGGGCGACCAGCTCAAACCGTAACCTTCCGTGAGGTGACCCTTCAGACGAATGTTCGGCTGGCAACCGCTGTCGGGAGAAGCCTTGCTCGGGTGCTTTGTGTAATCGAAGACGTACACATCCGCGCTCACCGTCTTTGTGGCCAACACGAAGGAGTCTTGCGGCATGTATCTCGCGCGGTTCACCTCTCCATCGTGGTTAATGTGTTGCGTCACCTTAACTTTCGCGCCGCCGCTCCCAAAGCCACCGGCTTCACCGCTTTCATCGTCGTACTCCCGCCCATCCGTCTCCGCGCTCTCGAGAGGGAGTTGCACCTCTGCAATCATGAGGTAATTTTGCTCGTGTTCGCTCGTGTGCGTGCCCAAAATCAGCTTTTGCGTCGCGTAATCCTTATCCGGGTGTTCGATTCGTTCCGGAAGCCACTGCACGGTGAGAGACGGCCACTCCAGCGCGTGCGTCACCACGAGATCGTAAAGAAAGGGTGTGTTCTTCTTCCAAATCTTGTACTCCTCGCTCACGAGTCGCTCGGCCGCCTCATCGGGGGCGTCTTCCTCCGCGTTCGCACCGTTCGGCGCCATTCGTGCTCCGCGTCTATCGCTCAGCGGCGAATCGTCACCGCGTTCGGGCCGGGGGCTCGCGCGTCGCGTCGCTCAGTGCCACGGAGCGCGAGGACGACGGTCCGAACTCGGTCGATGATGTTTGAAAATCCAATCCAACGACGACGACGGGAGTTGACGACGGGAGTTGACGACGAGGAAGGATAACCGGGGACCACACGCGGGTGCGGGTGCGCGCACTCGTAGTCATCCATTTTGTACGTACAAACAGTGTAGTCATTAATAACAATACCGGGCATGTATTTTCAAAAAATCACCCACTCACCACGCAAGTGTAGTCAGTCCCCGTGTGTGCGTCATCATCCATCATCGGTTTCAAATCCCGTCTGTCCTCTTCCCTCGGTTTGTTTCGTTTCGTTTCGTTTCGTTGAGCGACGGGAGTTGACGACGACGACGGGAGTTGACGACGGGAGTTGGGAACGCGAGCGCGAGGATAAAATCGATAACCGAACCCGGGGGGTGTCGCGCGCGGGCGTTGAAACGAACGAACGAACGAGAGCGACGAACACGACGCGCGCGTTGAAACTTTTGGATTGCGTTGAAAGATGACAGTCGTGAAGCGCGTCGATGCGACGTACGGGACGAATAACGAGCGATTTTCGCTGGCGAATAAGATGCACGGACAGTATTTTCAGTTGTATTACCAGAGATTGATGACGATGGGACCGCGCGTGCGCGAGGCGGCGAGGGAGAAGTGGCCAAACTGTCCTCAACGAAACGTCCTGGAGCTCGCCGAGGACGAGGAGTGCGTCATCGTGGGGACGATTTACAAGGATATGAAGGCGAAACCGATCATTCTCGACGAATACGTCAAGGATTACGATCGCGAGGAGGAGAAACGAAACCAAAAGGAGACGTACACGGGGGAAGATGATCGTTTAGAGTTTGAGGATGAGGGCGCGAGAGTCAAACTGCTCAACATCGACGCCGGTCCCTTTGTCACGGGCGTTGTCTGCGCGTGCAAGGGCAAGGCGGTCAAAGGTGACTTTGAGGTGCACGACGTCGTCGTGTACGCCGCTCCCAAGGCTCAGAGCGCGCCCGTCGGGGCGCAGAAGAGTGGATCAAAGTACGTGTGCCTGGTTTCCGGATTTGAGACGAGCGACGCGGAGGAGGGCAAGGTGGGCTCGGTTTCAGTGTTGAATCAAATGTTCGTCGATTACGTCACCGGCGCCGTCGCCATGGGAGACGACGCACTGGCGAGCGAGATTTCTAGGATTGTTCGCATCGTCGTCGCCGGTGGTTCTTTCGGGACGAGGAACGGCGCGACTTCGGCGGATACTCTGAAAGGCCTCGACGTCATGTTCACCGAACTCGCGAGTTCCGTTCCGGTGGACGTCATGAGCGGCAGAACCGATCCGAGCAACCAAGCGATGCCACAGCAGCCTCTTCATCCGGTCTACTTTCCAGAGGCGACGCGGTACGAAAAGACGATGCGCCTCGTCACGAACCCGCACGATTTCAAAGTGGACGAGACGTCGTTCCTGGGAACGTCTGGGCAAAATGTCGAGGACGTTATGAAATTTAGCACGGTGAAGAGCGAGGAAGCTCCGAGCTCTTTCGTCGGCGAGGACGCCGCCAAGCGTCCGGTCGCTGCTTTGACGCAGACGCTGACATGGCAACACCTTGCGCCGGGCGCGCCCGACACTTTGGCGTGTTACCCATTCAAGGATCGAGATCCGTTCGTCATTGAATCGACCCCGCGAGTGTACTTTGCGGGATGTCAAGACGCTTTCGGTTACGCGCGCGTCAAGTACGCTAGCGGAGAGGACACGCTGGTTGTTTCTGTCCCGAAATTCGCCAAAACTGGTACAGCCGTGCTCGTCGACGTCGAATCGCTCGAGTGCAAGCCCATCATCTTTTCGCTCTGAGAGAGCAGTTAGTAGACACATTTGTTAAATCAAAGAAAAAACGAACTCGAGAGCACGCCTCCGCATGAATCGCTGTCTATATCTGTGTGTTGTCGTAGATTTATACAATTACAAAAGGCGATGTGTGCGCGTTCGTTCAAAGGCGGAGCAGCGTGAGAGCAAATTTACGCTTGTTCCTTGCCGACTTCGTCCTCAACAGCCTTCAACTCAGCCAACTCCCCCTCGATCGCCTCAAAGTCCACCTCGGCGCCCAACTTTGCCATGTCCACCGGCTTGATCCCCGCAGCGTCGCACGCCTTTTGCACGGCTTGGGCATACTTGGTCATTCCCTGCGCGTTCGACGTCTCGAGCGCTCCACCCAAGGCCTTCTCCGTCTCGTCGAGAGCGGTCGTCATAATCTTGAACATTTCCTGGTCATCCTGCAATCCGAGCTCGGCGCGTAAGCTACCGGCGTAATCGAGGTACGCTCTAACAGTCTTGGACTGCGCAAAGGCACTGTCTAGAGTGTCTTGAATCTTTTCGCTCGGCGTAGCGATTTGCAACTGGCGAGACGGGGGAGAACGCGCGCGCGTTTGATTGGTTAGTCAGTCGTGTTCGGAAATCATCACGCGCACCCCGGCGCTTCGCGGGCGCCAAACCGCGAGACGAGTCCGCTTTCGTCGTCTCCTTCCAAGTTTCCCACCGCCCACGCGGGGAATTCGCGCGTCGCGGACCGTCCGAACATAATCAGTCACGCCGATCGCCGATCGTTGGGGTTTACTCTGCGACCGCGCTTCAACGCTCGCATCGACCGTCGCGCGACGCGCGCGCGTCCCGTTCATCGCTCGCATTCGACGCACCTCTTTAAGAATGGCCAATTTCTTCGCCGCATACGCCTTGACGGCGGCCGCGTCGCCTCCCACCGGCGGCGTGAGCGTCTTCGTCTTTTCCAGAAGCGCGCGGAATTTGCGCTGCTGCTCGACGAAGACGCGCTTGACCACGTCCACTTCCTCCCCGCCCGCCGGGGCTTTCTTCGTCGCCGCCGCCGTCGCGGCGGGTCCTCCAGATTTAGGCGCGTTCGTCGCGAGCGTTCGCGCTCCTCGCGCGAGGTCGGAACGGCGGGCGGCGTAGAGAGACCGGCGCAACATGTCTTTCCAAACTCTGTTTGACGGGCTCGGTGTGACGAACGAACGAACGAGCGAGCGCGCGTGGGTGTGGATGTGACCGATTTTGGGTTGAATTTTATCACTCTGTTTACACATACGAAATGACACACGCACACGCGCCTAGCGACGCGCACTCGCCAAGCGACGCGCGCGAACGACGCGACGACGACACGACACAGCGTCGCGCGTCCTCGCGACGAATCGAATCGCACGCGATGCGCGCGGCGACGAGGGCCATCACCGGACGACGACGAGGAGGAGGAGGAGGAGGGGGGACGGCGACGACGAGTTCGTCGTCGTCTCCTCTCATCCAGCTTCTCGTCGAGGCGGCCGGGTTGAGACTGGGAACGACGACGACGACGACGACGGGGTCGACGAGAGCGACGACGACGGCGGGGTACCACACGCGAGAGGGGTCATACCGTAGATCTGTAGTCTCTGCTTTGACCGCGACGTCGGCGGACGGACGAGAGCGACGACTGGGAGGGACGACTACGACGAGAAATGCGTCGTCCTCGAGCAGTCATTTTGGCGGGAAAAAACCACCAGCAGCGGCAGCCTCTTCCTCGGCTTCGGATGGCAATGGAGAGCGAGGGAACGAGCGGGCGAGAGATGGATCGGAACGAGGAGCGATGAATGCGTCCAAGAGATCGTTCGGTGGCATCACGCGCTCGGGACATCATCGACGAATTGGAGACGGTGGAGACGGGGGCTCGCCGAGCGGAACGTTTCGTTCGAGAAAGACGGTGGACGCGACCACGGATGTGGAGTGGGACGGGGCGACGTTTACGGGATCGCGTCTCGAGTATGCTGGGGTCGAGGTGCGCGGACAGTTACACTGGCCTATTCCGTTGCACGCGCTGGCGCAGGTGAATCCGGAATTGAAGCGTCTGTTGGAGGTGACGAGGACGGAGAATGGCGAAGAGGAACGCATGGAGGAGCAGTTGAGCGTTCTGACGGATGCTTCCACGAGGCAAGGCCCGGGTGAGAAAGATTCAAGCTCTAGGCGTGGTTCATCGGCGGCGGGATCGTCTTCTTCGACGCGCGTCATCGCTTCTTCTGCTATGGGTAAGAAGAGCGCCGACGAGCGCAAGGCGGTTCCAGGTTTGATTGAGTTTGAGCAATTCTTGGTCGAGAGCGGATGGCGCGTGAACGAAGAGCGAATCGAAACGGCGCGGCGCGTTCGTGCGACGCTCGCCCTCGACGCGAAACAGCGATCCTCTCTCAAGATTGACGTTGAATCGGTGCCCCTGAGCAAGACGCTGCTAGGAAAAATCAAGGTGGGGGAACTGCGCTCCGCGGCAAAAGACCTGGATCTTCGCGAGGTGATGGAGGGCGTCTCAAAGAAAGCTGACGTCGTCTCGTATCTGCTGACATTTTACGAGTACATGTTTGGCTCTGTCGAACAGATGTCGCAAGCCGGGGTTCGCATGTCTGAAGTGTCCAAGATAAGCGCCAAAATTTTGAGCCAGGCAAACTCGGCGGCAAACCCGACGAAGGGGGGCCAAGGGAAGCCTGCTCGACAAGAGCTTGAAGTCGAGTCGGATCCGTCTCGGATGAATTACGTCAAAGCTTTCGACCCTGATGAGCTGGTGCAACTTCTCGTCCGCGCGAGAGGCATTGACGTCATGGCGATCAACGTTCGAGAGCAGTGCACTTGGACGGACTACCTCATACTCGCGACGGCCCGAAGCGAACACCACTTGAAAGCTCTAGCGGGAGCCGTCTTGCATGCAGTCAAGGCTCGCACCGAGTACGTCGCGGGTGGTAAACTCCAGCCCATCATCGAGGGTACACAAAACGGCGGCGATAAGGATTGGATGGCTGTCGACTGTGGTTCGTGCATGGTTCACGTCTTCTCGCCGGAAGGTCGCGAGCGATACAACCTCGAAGATCTCTGGGCCGACGGCTCAGAAGTGGTCCACAACCCGCCCGAAAGACTCACAGTGTCTAATATCCGCGTCGACGGCGACGAGACGCACCAAACCGCGTGAGAAGACGAGCGGTTGTTGGGCTTTGACTAAACGCACGATCGTCTCGCTCGGGCACCCGCTGTAATATTACTCAAAACTTTGCATAAAACTGAGCTCGCGATGAGATCCGCCTCGCCTCGTCAGCGCGCGCGCGGTTCGCTCGGCCGTCGTGGTCGAAGAAGCCTGGGACGTGACACGTGACGGGGGTCGGCACCCCGAGTCGGCACCCCGAGTCAACACTCTGATCCGAAATCCATGCCACCCGTTAAAATATAGGAAACAAATAACTCTTAATACGTATTTAAGAATGGCGGCGGGACGTGATAAAAATCCGTGCCGTGCCGTCTCGAAGCGACGTATCCCGGTGCTGCCATACGACGACGCGCGCTGGTTGGTGCGAGACGACGAGCGACGCCCCTTTGGAATTCGCAGATAGATCCGACGCACGTCCGTGCGTGAGATTCGAGCGCTTTTGTATTCGGAAAACGAACGATAATGGCCGACATTGAGGTCGGAAAGCCGATCAAGAAGGCGCCGTCCCTTCTCGATCTCCAAGAGAAGGGCAAGGATACGACCCTCTCCTTTGAAGACGTCCGCTTCGAGGTGGGCAAAAAGGGAAAGAAGAAGGAAATTCTCCACGGTATATCTGGTCAAGTCTGTAGCGGCGAGGTGCTCGCCATCTTGGGTCCGTCTGGTGCGGGTAAGACGTGTTTGATCGATTTGCTCACCTTGGAGGG
>Ga0181600_10001816_pt1 | contig 16554 bp, 17 predicted proteins | sample 041ome_2_FD_132982 | JGI IMG/M metagenome (GOLD analysis project Ga0181600, IMG submission 132982) | Coastal salt marsh microbial communities from the Groves Creek Marsh, Skidaway Island, Georgia - 041406US metaG (megahit assembly) | ecosystem: Environmental > Aquatic > Marine > Intertidal zone... | reverse complement strand
TATCTAGCTAACGGCCGGCAAGTCGTGAATCCCGCAAGGAAGTTGGTACCAAAGTAAATCTATGTCCACTGTAGTAGTGATGGCGAGCATCTTAACTCGTGAACATGTACAGTACAGTCAGTAATGATTGTGTGAGATATTGCCGGAAACAGCTATTAACTCTGTACCAGAATAGTCAAGCTCTCAGCTATTTATATTTTTTCATTTGAATACATCCAAGCTTAAGATTTACCGAACATTTATATAAGACAAAAAAAGCCGATCATATGATCGGCTTTTTTTTTATAATGAAAATTTTAAAGTTAGAAACTTGGTGTAAATCCAGTAGAATCTGAACTTAATCCTCCACCAACTCTAGTAATTGTAATTCTATTAATGAATTTGTGAATTCCTCTTGGGAAGTCTACACTAATATCAACAATAGCAGTGTTAGCTTCAATTACTTCATTCGGGTTGTTTTCACTGTCAAACTGTACAGTATATCCAGATAAACCTCTTGCGTTTACTACTGAATCCATGTAGTTTTCAAGTATAGATTTAACTCTTAATCTAGTGATTTCATCATTGAAGTCAAATAAGAAGTTAACTAAGATCTGTTCAATATCTCTCTCGATAGTAGATAAATTATCTCTAACGTGAGCATTGTTTAAAGCAGACTTAACTCTCTGGTATGCTGTATTGTTACTAAATACTGTGATACCAAATCCTCTACGTTTAACTATTAAGTTATGTCCAACCGGTTCTAAGTAATCTCTATCTTCGTTACTTAAATCGTATTCTAATCCAACTACTTCAGGATCAGTAATAATAGCTCTCTTACCAGCAGTGATTAAGAAAGGAGTTCCGTTCTTAAACTTTCTAACATATGCATTTGAAACATACGCTGCAGGTGGAACTGACTTAGTTTTACCATTTTCTCTGATTAACATATTAGGCATTACAAAGTATTCGTAAGATGACATTGGTACACCGTTTACATCTTCATCGGCGAATTTAAAAGTAAAACTAGGGTTCAAACTTAAGTTACCTCCTTGTGAAATATACTCAGTTGAAACTAACTTATTAACAGTATTAATAAAACTCGGATCTACTGATTTTTCAAATTGCTCAAAAGAAGGATCGTTTAATATCGCCATTACTTTTCCATTTAGAGCTGCAATTCTACCTAAATGATATTTAGAAGATTGTGATAGATCTCCTTCGTATGAATCTACGATATATCTGTAGTCAATTGTTTCTCTGTCAGCTAATGCAGACGGAATAGCAGTAAAGTCAAATAAGTATTGAAGTATTTCCTTTTGTCTAGCTGATGTGGAATTAGGAAGTAATCCGTTTCTTATTTTGAATCCTTTCATAAATTGTCCTTTAAGACTATCTACAAAGTTGTAAATTCCTTTATAAACTGAAAGAGTGTTTCCAGTTGTATCAATTCCATCCACTTCTTCGATACTAGGTACCATTGTGGTAACTGTGTATTCTAATCTATATGGGCTTAATTCCTCACTAGAGCTAATAGAAATTATTTTCAATAATCTAGGTCTAGTATCACCTGCTAATCTAGCTTTTACATAATGATTAACTTTTAAGAACTCATCAATCTCAGCCTTATTTGCAGTATTTGTAGTGTTTATCCCTAATACTAACACGTTTGGCTGTTGAATTTGATAATCTGTAAAATAATTAGTATCAGTTAAATCAAATACTTTTTTGAAATCAGCACCTGAATCTAATACATATTTAACATATTCGTCTCCAACTGTATATGAATTTACAGCTATCCTGTTTAACAAACTAGAATCTTGGAAAGTAAATATCTTAATGTAAGAATAATCAGTTCCTCCTAAATCTTGAACAAATCCATCTTCGATTTTAGTATAGTATGTATTAACAACGTTATCAACAGATGTATCTCCTGTTCTTAGGAATCCATCTCTATATGCTTTATACAAATTACTGTTTTCAAAAGCTATAATATAATCATCCGCTGCTGTCCATTTAATAACACTACTTGCAGTTGCTCCTGTGAAATCATTTTCAGCTAAAGTTAAATCAATTTCATAGATTAACTCTGCATCAGCTGGTCTACTATAACTCAACGTATCAATTAAAGGAGTAGGATCTGCTACATCTCCGTTTGGTTCAAATCCTCCATCATCGATCGTGTATACATCATCTGTGTTTAATTCATCGTATCCATGACCAACGATATCTACACGGTGAGTCGGCATATTAATATCACTGAATGTTGTATCTTCAAGATCAATCAAGTCTAATTTTTCTCTGTCTAATGCACACAATAAGCCAGTAGTGGCAAACAGTCTATTTACTAGAGTATCAATAGATGCATTTGTTCCAGATTGATCTATGAAATCAGGAATTAAGCATCCTGTAACCCTTGCAATTGCTTTTACTTCTTGTAAAGCCAAGAAAGATGGAATCTGACTAGTAATCAATCCACTCTCGTCAAAATACTGACTAAATAGGGCGTCTTTTGAAAGTCTAATGTTATTTGACCAATCTCCTTCTATCATGATAACTTCAACGAAGTAATCAGATATAAAATCATCGGGGCTAACAAAATTAGGGAATTCTACTGAATCTCCAAAGCTAGAGTACCATTCTCTTGCAGTAACATCAAAACCAGTTACATCAGCTTTTCTAACCCATACCGTAACATTTTTATTACCAGTGTTAGCAAAACTTAATATCTTATTAGAAGCAATTGAAGCGTTTCCAAAAGAACTTGGGTTAAGAATATAATCATCTCCTAAAGCAAGGTTTTTAGATTTATTTAAACTCTCATCATCTGCAAACCATAGTTTTCTTCTATTAAAGAATTCAACTAAAGGATATTGATAAGGAGCTGAGTCTTCATTGTTTGAAGAAGCCTCGGTATTATATGTAGTAAAGAATGCTTTATCTTCGTTAGCAACGACATCAGAATCAGTGTCCAATGGCATAACGTTCATCGCAAATACTGGACCTTCTCTTAACGCTACTTCTATTGTTCTATGAAAGTAACTTCCTTGTTTCTCTAATTGCGTATCTTTTTCTCCATACACAGCATTTAGCGTACGTAGATCATTTATTAATACAACCGTATTAAAAGGACCTTTTCGGCTTGATCCTATTATTAATCTACCAGTGGTCAACGGTAGTGCAAGACCTTGGCTTTGATCTATTTCTACTGTATAAACACCAGATGACTTGAAATTGTTTAAGTTTAATACTTTTTCGGCCATTTCTGATACTATATTTTTAATTATTTATCCAATATTACAATGGACAAAATTAAAAATGCAAAAAAATAAACTTTTTGCAAATAAACAGTACAATATTATATACGCATAAAAAAATAAATAGTATGGCTAATATAGACAACGAATGCAAAGATTTAGAAGTAAAGGATTTTTATCAAGAATCTACTACTCATTTGGAGGATATCATGAAGCATCAAAAGGAAATGCAAGAAAAAACATATGGAATCAGTTTTGATGAAATGAGTATTTCTGAGATAAAGAACTTTTGGTTAGTTAACATGCACTCAACCATAGATGAATTACATGAAATGATGGATGCCTTAGGAGGTATTAAAGATGGTAGTGGAAATGCAGTATGGAAATATTGGAAAAAAGATCATTCTAAATATGATGATTTAAAGATATCCGACCTATCTGAAGGAGATAAAAAGGAACTCTTCATGGAATGGATAGATGTTTTGCACTTCTTTATTAATTTTGCTTCATCTATTGGCTTAGACGCAAAAACCGCGTATAATTACTATTTCAGTAAAGCCGCCGAAAACAAAGCTAGGCAAGAAAGAGGATACTAAAAAAATTAAAAATTATGAAACTCGTAGGAAACGAAAATAATCAACAGCCAGGTCAAACAGGGCCAACTAATGACCCTTCTTTAAATGTTAATTTGAGAGAAGCGGAATGGATGAAATGTGAAAAGTGTGAAAATACTACATTTATGGAAGCCATGAAAATAAAAAAAATATCTAAATTTTTAACAGGATCAGAAAGAGATAGCATTGCTCCTTTTCCAGTCTTAGCATGCGTATCATGTGGACATGTAGACAAGGAACTTGAACCTCAAGTATAATCCACAGTATAATATTATATGATAATTGGAAGTGAATACAATCAAAAAGTACAGTCTTTGTTAATTTCGTATATCAATAGCGAAGGTAAAACTGGGTTTCTACAAAAAAAATTACATAAGTCTGAGTTGTTCAACTGGACTATTTCTAGAAACCCAACAGCTGACAAGAACTGGGATGGCAGATACATCAAAAGAACACCTAGTGATGGTAAATGGCTAAGTAAAGAAAGGGTTTATGAGTTAATCTTAAATAAACTTAGTCAAGAAGAACTAAATATGATATATGAGTCTGATCATACCCCAAGTAAAGCATATTTAGATATTGAGATCGAGTTGATCAGTGATGATTTTCCAGACCCAGAAAAAGCTGCAATGCCAGTCAACTTAATTACTTTCTGTAATAGCAACAATGATTGCTTTGTCTTAAGCACAATGAAAGATCCTGAATCAGGTCAACATTTATCTAAAGAAGAGGAAACTCAAATCAATGATGAGGTGCATGAATATTTTAAAAATGTAAACAACGATAAAGAAACTGACAGGGCTATACTTGATCAAAAATTTAAAATAAATTATATTCACTTTGAAACAGAGGAAGATATGATGAAATGTTTTTTTCACCAAATACTTCCTAAATTACCAGTTATTACAGGTTGGAACGTAATCAACTTTGACTGGGTTTACCTAATGAACAGGTGTAAGAAAATTAAGATCGATCCATTTTTAACTTTACCTAGTACTAGAGTTGTTTCAAAACATAATAAGATACCGCTTCATACAGCAGTTTTAGATTACATGGATATGGTTATGCAAATGAAACCTTTTAAAGTAATTGAGAATTATAAACTAGATTACTTCGCTAACTTATCATTAAAGGTTACTAAGCTTAAATCTGAACATAAATCAATGAGGGAGGCTCAAAAATATGTAGCAGAATTTACTAAATATAACATAATAGATGTGTTAATAGTAAAAATGTTAGATGACAAACATGAACTTTTAGATGTAGCCCTTAGTTTATCAAAAGTTGCACGAGTAGAAATAAACAAGGTATTCAACCCAGTTCACATTACAGAAACTTTGATCTGTCGAGAATTTTTATCCAAAGGACTAAGAATGGCAAAAGACGGTCAACCTGAAAATGCAAATAAATCAGGTACATATACTGGAGCTTTTGTAATGCCCCCTATTCCTGGACATTACGATTATGTAGCATGTTATGACTTTGCTTCAATGTATCCTAATGTTCAAATGCAATTTAATATTTCACCAGATTCCTTTATAGGTGTTAGTAATTCTAGAAGAAAAGAGTCGGATATCTTAACTAAGAATAGTACTCTTTTCTCAGGTGAGAAAGACTCTGTTACTAGAGTTATACTTGATAGATTATACAATAAACGTGTTGAAACAAAAGCAAAAATGAAACAGTTATGATAGGATACTCGATAACACTAACGGATCATATGAAAAAAATGATGCAAATCAATCAAGAAAACTCAAATTGTACGTACTCCATGTACACTGAATTTAATTACATTATAGTGAAATAATGAAAGGATTTTTTAGAAAATATTTCAATAAAAAAAATAATAAAAAAATGGATACTGAAAGACTAATTAGCTTAAAGGAAAATTTTACAAACCAGCGATTTCAATGGGTAAAGACAACCGATGCAAACTTACTAGGTAAAATAGTTAAATGTAAAGACATTCAACCTAGAGGTAGAAGTTTTATCGCCGTGTTTAATGATGGTTCAAGTATACCCACTGATAAATTAAATAGAAACTTAATGATGATTACCGAGGGAATGCAACCCTTAACTAAAGCAGAAGTTCAAGCTATTGCGGGTCCTCCTGTAACTCAAAAATCTCCATTAAATAACGTTAACCCCACTGGGCCTACTGGAAGTGGTCCTATCAACATGCCAGATGAATTGAAGCAATTTCAAACCCCTGAATCCGAAAAAGTTAAACCTTCTCAAACTATGCAATCTTCTCAAACAACTGAGAGACACTTTACACCTAAGCAAGAAGAAACTAATATGTTTAGCATGTTTAACGCTGAGGAAACTAACATTAATGTAGCGGTTACGTTAAAACTTCCAAACAAAAAACTTCTTAAGATGATGTATGAGAATGCTGACGATAAAGAAAAGTTTCTTTTAGATTTATCACAGTACGTTCATTCCAAGATAAATAAAGATATAGTCAAAGGTTCTCTAGAAAAAATGTTAGTGCCTGCTAGTAAAAAAACAAAATCTAATCCTCAAAAAACCACTGAGGTAATAGTAACGGAAGTAGATGAAAACAATGAATAACGCAGAAATCAATAAATCAGACCTCTATAGTGATGATAATTTTCAATTATCTATCATAGACCACTTGGGTCATAAATTAAATAGAGGAAAAGATACAAATCAAGCCATCTCAGTATTGTTATTTGATCTTACACCTGATAGTAAGATCAATAATCTGTATCTTCTAGAACAAATGGACTATATGGATCAATCAACATGCCTATCTTGTTTAATTGAAGACGTTAACTATAACATAGATGACGATGAATACGATACATTTAAAAGATGTATTAATAAAGATTTAGGCATAAAAAACATATCTAACTTAGAAGCATGCTATTTTCTTGGAAAGGTAGACCATAAAATACCGTTTAGTAAAACATATAATTGTTATGCTCTTTGCGTAAATGATTATATCAAATCGCCCGAAGGATTTAAACTAGATATGCCTGAGGGAGAAATAAATGGTAAAAGATATAGTCTTAAGAAAATGAAATTTTCAAGAGCAATAAAAGGTGAATGCAAAGATTCCCTAGTATTATCGAGTTGCATGCTACTATTATCCTACATTTCCTAAAACCGGTAATCACTTTAACAGTACAAAACTAAAAAATTATAAACATGAGTAAAAGTACGTCTGATATGCTAGCAGCGTTCGGTAAGTTCAACGACAAGCTAGAAAAAGAAACTAAAGGTAGAGTAAAATTAAGAGGATTCTCAGATATTGATGAATTTATTCATACTGGAAACTATTTATTAAACGCTCAGATGTCAGGTTCATTAAGAGGAGGATATCCTAATGCAAGAAGCTTAGGTGTTTCAGGAGACTCTGGAACTGGTAAAACTTTCTTAGCCATGAATGCTGTTCATAACGCTCAAAAGCAAGGATATGTAGCTTTCTATATTGATACTGAAGGAGCCTTAGACTCATCTGATTTTGAAAATTTTGGCATTGATATGAACCTATTAAACTACAAGAGAATGGGTAAAATATCAGAGGTTAAGTTTTTCATCAATGATATCATTAAAATAGCAGAAGAAAATAGCGACCTAAAAATAATGGTAATTGTAGATTCCTTAACTCACTTAATGACAGATAAGGAAGTTAATGATATAGACAAAGGAAGCAATGCCCAAGATATGGGTCTTAGAGCCAAAGAACTTAGAGCTCTCTTTAAATCATTTACTTTAGATCTTTCTAATCTTAAAATACCTTTAATTTTTACAGCTCATAATTACGCAGGTCAAGATCAATACGCTGGAAAAACCATGAGCGGTGGTGGCGGTCCCTTATATGCTGCATCTGTTGTAATGATGCTATCCAAGGGTCACTTAAAAGATGACGAAAGTGACGATAAAAAGAAGACTGGCGTAGTTGTTAGATCAAACACCGATAAAAATCGTCTAGCTAAACCTGAAAAAATTGAATTCCATATTAGTTTTCATAAAGGAATGAATCCATACGTAGGTCTTCAGGATTACATTGGCTGGGACGAATGTGGAATTGGAAGAGGTAGTGAAATCTCCGTCAAAGATTATGAAAAACTTAACGATAAAGACAAAGCCGAATGTAGACCCTTTACTAATGAAGAAGGTAAAGAAGTTTACTTTCAACCTAAAAAATCTGCTAGAAACTATATTAATAAATGGACTGGTGAAAAGATTCCATGGAGAGAAATATTCAGCGATAGAGTATTTACAGATAAAGTGCTCGATGAATTAGATAAGAATGTAATTAAACCTAAGTTCAAGTATAGTTCATTATCCGAAGTCTTAGAAGATGAATTAGCTGAATTAGAAGATTCAATAGAAAAATCAGATGACAATGATTAATTTAAGAGATGATTTAAAACTTAAATATTATCTTAATATGCACTTAAATGGCGTTCTTACTCAGGATGCCATTTTATTTGAGATAATTAATTACCTGATACACAATAACTTAAATGGCAAAGATATCAATTATAAAAATACTAAATTTTCATCTAAAACATTGAAATATATTTTTGGTGAAAAATTTAACAACGAAGAATATAAAAATAGTATAATATCTAATATAAAGAGCCTTGTATCTAATGGAGATCTTGATATAGATTCAAAGACCTTTCATGTAACTGAAAGTGGAATTCACAGGTTTTATAAAACAATTGAAAATTATAATTAATGGTAGTAGATTTTATTGAAAATATTGAGTTACTTGAAAAAATGGTTTGGAATTTTGTTCTAAACCCAAACGCAGATGATGACCTTTTAAAGCCATCTAATTCAGAAGAATATCTCGATAAAAACGATCTAATAAAGAAGATCAAAGCTAAATTTTTCAATAATGAAGATTTGCAAGTTACCTGGAAGTACGCTACTTCGTATTACGAAGACCATGGAAAGATACCAACTAAAAAAGAATTAAAGGTTTTTCTAGGACTCAAGAATCAACATGTTGATGATATGGTTCTAGAAGAAATTTATAATTATAATCTTTCGGACCATAATTATAGTTTTCTCTACAAGTATGTTAAGTCATTTGTTCTATTAAGAGGATTTAATATCCTTTTAGTTGATATGCTAACTACTCTTAAGACAACTAATATCAATCCTGAAAACATAGAACAGGTAATTGAAAGCGTTAGAAATAAAATGAATGATAAGCTTTCAATTAATTTTGAAAATGGAAAGAGTGGATTAAATATTATGAATCCGCAACACCATATTCAGGTTTCTAAAGAAGGACAGCCCACTGGATTTAAATTCTTTGATAAAACCCAAGGCGGAGGTTGGAATCCAAAAACTCTAATTGTTTTTCAAGGTAGACCTAAAGTTGGTAAATCAATAGTATTAGGTAACATTGCAACTAGATCGTTTTTAGCAGGAAATAACACAGGTGTTGTAACTGTTGAATTATCTGAGTCAAAATATATGAAAAGACTTGGTTCAAATGTATTAGGTATTGAAACAAGCTTATATGATACTTTTACATCAGATGAAAAACTAGGAATGATTACTCAAAAAATAGATGAATTAGAAAAATCAGGCAAGCCTAGGGGAGAACTTTTAATTAAAGAGTTTGCAACAGGTAGCGCAACTGCTATAGATATAGAAAATTATTTCATTCGCCAAGAAAAAGAAATGGGTAAAAAGTTTCAGGTTATAGTAGTCGATTATATAAACCTGATGAGACCAATTACCGAACAAGGCGGACTCTATGAAAAAATAAAGGTTATCTCTGAAGAATTAAGAGGAGCCGCTATGAGAAACGAATGGTGTATCATAACAGCTACTCAAATTAAAAGAGATTCAATAGATGATTTTGATTTAGGAATGGACTCTGTAGCCGAATCATTTGGTTTAATACACACAGTAGATGCTCTATATGGGTTAATGAGAGGTCCGTTAGAACAAAGAATGAAAATAAAGTTAATTGCAAATAGAGATAATGGATACGAAGAAAGTTATAAATTCTTTGATATGAAAAAGGATTATATGAGACTTGACGAATCCGTAGGCGAAAATAGCGAGTACTACAGTGATGATGAAGAAATTGGTAAAATGGAAAGTGAGTTAAGAGATTCATACAAAAGTATCAATTCAGAATCCGTAGGATTAGAAAATGAATCAATACCAACAATAAGTAATCCTTCGTCTAACTATGACGATTTATTATCTCAAATATAAAAATACTCTTATCTAAAATGGAAAAAAATGAAGAATCTAAAAAAACAAGAAATGTAGAAAAAAGAGAAGATAAGATATTCAACAATCGATACAACCAGGGCGATGGTCTAAAAGATCCAGACGAGTATGAATACAATAAAGGCATTCAAGTTGAATCGAGCTATTCCAGTAATTATTTGAATGACCTTTACGATTATGAAAATAGTGTAGAATATCAAATATTTCTAGATCATGTTTTTGACATAATAAAAGAAGACACTGAACTGAATGACTTGATCAGCGAAAAAGAAGGAACGCGAAATAAATTTAATAAGGAAGAAATTAATTTTATTTTCGATAAGGTTACAACTTTACTAGAAAAAGAGAGTGAATACGAAACCTTTTCAAGTTCCATATATGTATTAGAAGCCATATCTAGCATAACAGCTATGGAATACAAGAAGATTTTTGATTTTTTAGACTATTCTCATCGTGAAGTATTATTATCTGAATTAAACAAAAAATACAAATTCCTAGATTGGAAAATGAATAAAAACAATAAATTACACTAAGAATGAAATTAGACAATATAGGTAAGATTTTTCTTTTAGGTGATTTACACATAGGTGTAAGAAACAATTCTATTGAGTGGGCAAGTTCACAAAAAGAATTTCTAATCGACTACTTTTGTCGTGAAATCGATAAAGCAGGTTTCAACCCAGAGACGGATATTTTGATTCAAGAAGGTGACTGGTTTCATAATAGAGAACACACTAATAATAGAATTTGGAATGATTCATTAGAAATATTCAGTGCTTTATCTAAAAAATTCAAAAGAGGAATTTACATTATATTAGGTAATCATGATGTGTATTATAAAGACAATAATTCGATTCACTCTCTAAAAGGAATTGAGAAGATATTCCCAAATGTTCACGTGTTTGAAAAACCTGAAGTACTGACTTTAAATTCAACTCATCGTTTTTTAATGCTTCCCTGGATTGAAGATGAACATAAGATCTCAAATACTGTTAGTAAATATATAAACAGAGCTGAATTTATTGTTTGCCATGCAGACATTAAAGATTTTAGATTAAATAAATGGGTAAAGTTACACTCTGGTTTAGAAGCAAATCTTCTTAAAAACTTCACCAGAGTTTACTCAGGTCACATTCATATACACCAGGAGAACGGAAACGTATTATATACTGGAACACCTTTCGAATTAGATAGAGGCGATAGAAATAATGAAAAAGGATTCTATATATTGGAATTAGACCAGAAAGATGGAAAACCTTATATTAAAGAGACTTTCAAGGAGAATATGTTTTCTCCTAGATTCATTAAAATAGATGCATTTGATTTAATAGAAATGAAACTCGATGAGATAAAGTCCTTATTTGAAAATAACTATGTCGATATTATGATGAGAATCGACAGGGCAACTTCTTTTCCAGTTACTCGATTTATGGAAATATTAGATCAGTTTAATTACAAAAAAGTTGAATTTTTTACATATAACCCTGAAATACAAAATTCTACAATTGATGAAACTGAAGCCCTAGAAGGAGTAAAAGATTATGACATATATGAAATATTCTTAGATATTTTAGAAAAAAGAAATTATCCAGAATCATACAATGATCTAATGAAAAAATACTTTAACAAGCTAAATGATTCTGTAAAAAATAAAGAAAAAAAATACGAATAATATGTTGTATACTTATAATGCAAAACTAATAAGAGTAGTCGATGGAGACACTGTAATCGCAATGGTAGATTTAGGTTTTAACACTTGGAAGCAAGCCAATATACGATTCTACGGAATAGACGCATACGAAAGCAGAACTCGTGACCTTGAAGAAAAAGAAAAAGGTCTTAGGGCCAAGCAACTTGTAATAGACATGCTCGAAAAAACAGATGGTAAGTTTACACTTATCAGTAAAGGTCTTGATAAATATGGAAGATCTTTAGGAATCATCATGATCAAAGAGATCGACTCAGATTCCCTTGACTTAAATCAACATTTAATAAACGAGGGATTAGCAGTCCCTTACTTTGGAGGAACTCGATAAATATGAAATTATTAAAACTCAGTTGGAGAAATATATGTTCTTATGGAAACAAACTTCAAGAATTTGAATTTTCAGAAGAACCCGAATTAATACTCGTAGAAGGTAAAAATGGCAGTGGAAAGTCTTCTATTAAAGAAGCATTGACTATTTCTATATATGGAAAGTCGGCAATACGAAAAACCAAAGATATTCCAAACAGGTCAAATAAGAATGCTTATACTTGTAGTGAATTTATTTCATCAACAGGAGATAATATAAGATTGGAAAGAGGAATTGATCCTAATTTCATAGATTTAACTATAAATGGATCTGCTCACAACCTTCCAGATAAACGTAAAGTAGATTCTTTTGTAGAAGAAGAATTATTGGATCTTCCTTTTTCTGTTTTTTCTAATACAATTAGCCTTTCTTTTGAAGATTTTAAATCTTTTATTAAATTAACCCCAACTGACAAGAGAAAAATCATAGATAGGATATTTGGAACTGATATTTTAACTGAAATGTCAAATTTAGTTAAGGATGATTCAAAAGAGAATAAACTTTCTATAGAATTTCTTAAATCTGACATAGAGAGCAATAATGAAACTCTTGAAAGATCAACCGAACAGTTAGAAAATCTAAAAACCGATATCACGAAAGAAACCGATAGTGAAATTAACGATAAAAAAGCAGATATTTCAACCAAACAAACAGAATCTGATCAAATAAAAGCTAAAAATAAAGTTCTTCTTGATAAGATAAAGGAACTAAATGATAAAATAACTAGTAATTCTAACACTTATACTAAAAACGCTAATGCTTTAAGTGAAATAGATAAAAAATTAAAGTTATATGAACTAAATAAGTGTCCCCACTGCCTTAGTGATTTAACAGGTGATGACCACGACAGAATTAAACAAGCAATTGTCGAAAAAAGAGATATTTTTCAAGAAAGATCTCCTGAATTAGAGAAAATAATCAAAGATTTAAAAGAGGAAAAACAAAAACTAACCAAGGAATCTGATTCATACAAATTAGAAGCTTCAAAAGTGGATTTAGAAATAATAAATCTTCAAGAAGCCATTGAAAACCTAAAAATCAAGGACAATAGTAAACAAACAAAGGCTATTGAAAAAGTAATATCTGATATAGAAGCTAAAGTTAAAAAATCAGAAGAGAAATTGTCTAATATTTCCAAAAGACAGGCTATTTTTACAGATATGTTAGATTTTTTATCAGATAGCGGTATTAAGCAAACTTTAATGGATAAAATAATCCCCGTATTGAATGCAAAGATACTTTCTATAAGTAAAAAACTTGATTTTATCTTTAGTTTTGAGTTTGACAATCATTTTAACCCAACTATTTCACAAATGGGAGAAGAAATATCCCCGGATAGTCTTTCAACGGGTGAACAAAAGAAAATGAACTTAATTGTCTTACTCGCTATGCTAGAATTGATAAAAATGAAGAACCATCAAGTAAATGTACTGTTTCTCGATGAAATATTTAGTTCTTTAGATAAAGATAGCATATATAAAACAATAGAAATACTCAAAGAATTCTCAAAGGAACATGGATTGAGTATTTTTGTGATATCCCATGATCCTCTACCTGAAGAATTATTCAACAAGAAAATAAGCATCGAGAAGAAGAATTTCTTTTCTGAGATGACCATTACATCTGCTACTTCAAACATAGAAGATTAAGTTAAAACCAAGTTTACAATAATTGTATAATATTATTGTTATAATCAATATTTTATACGCATGGAAACTTTAAAATACGTGAAATTGAAAAACTCACCCATTAATTACGAATTTAAAAAGCTAATAAGTAGAATTAAGTCAGAATCAATCACGTCTGGTCAAGAAGCTAGTCCTAGGGGCCTTGAAGTTAAGGAATCTTTAATCACATCTATTGAAATAGATTCTCAATACCCATGTATTGATTTTAAGGATAGGAGCTTTAATTGGAAGTATTTTGCAGGTGAATTAGCATGGTATTTACTTAAATCTAGGGAAACTTATGTGATAGACAGGTTCTCTAATTTCTGGAAGAACATAAAAAATGAAGATGGGTCCATTAATTCAAACTATGGAAATATATTATTAACCAAAGTTGATGAAATAAAAGCAAATTCAAGCAGCTTAAAGGATTCCTTTGAAAGAGATTTAGGAACATCTCAAGTAGCATGGGTAGTAAATTCACTCAAAAAAGATATGTATAGCCGTCAAGCAATTGCATATATCGGTGGCTCTAAGTTTCAATATGAGGGAAATAAAGATTTTGTATGCACTCAATATATACTATTTTTCATTAGAAATAATGAATTGCATATGAAAGTACAGATGAGATCAAATGATATTTTCTATGGATTAACGTATGATGCGCCTTGGTTCTCAACAGTTCATCAAAACATATACTTGGAATTACTAGAAACTTATCCTGATCTAAGACTAGGTAGATACGTTCATTCTTCTGATAATTCGCACTTTTACAAAAGACATTTTGATATGGCAGATTCTATTGAATCAGATACTAGCAATGCGATTGGTCCAAAAATAGAGCTAATAGCTCCTCTTTGGAATTCAAATGAAGACGGAAGTACCGCTATATCAATTGAAGCACAGTCATATATAGATAATTTGCTTGCGAATATAGATAGATTAGAATCTTTAACTAAAACGGATTACATAAATATTTTAAAATCAATATTTAAAATAACTATATAAAAATGATAAGTAAATTAAAAAAAGTACTAAAAAATATCTTAGGGATAACGTTGTTTTACACAGCGTTTTTTATATTAGGGTATATTACATATTATGTATTTTTCCCAGAAAGAACCTTAACAATTAGGAATTTTGTAGGTTTATATGCTATTTTATTACAACTAGCGGTTCTTATAAACGTAACAACGAGTAAAAATGACAAATAAAGAATTAATATATCATAAAACATATATTAAAATGGCTGCTGTATGGGCAACTCTTTCTAAAAGTAAAAGAAAGAAAGTTGGAGCATTAGTAGTTAAGGATGGTACAATTATATCCGATGGATACAATGGAACCCCAACTGGTTTTCCAAACGATTGTGAAGACATTGATGGAAATACCCACTGGTATGTTCTACACGCTGAAGCAAACGCAATATTGAAGACGGCTAGATCTACTCAAGATATAAGTGGTTCAACTTTATATTTAACGCTATCTCCATGCAAAGATTGTAGTAAACTTATAATCCAATCAGGAATCAAAAGAATAGTATATCTTGAAGACTATAGAGACCAGGACGGTATTAAAATACTAAGAACGGCTGGAGTTGAGATAATAAAAATATCAGATATGTAATGGATAATCTTAGAGAATTAGACGTAGTATTTATTAAAGAGTATAAATTCTTTATCAAAAAGTTTGAAAAGAAGCAAAAAGAAGACTATCTTCTAAACGTAAATAAGATAATTAAGGATAAATTTAACACAAAGTTCTTGGTTCCAAATCCAATTCAATCGTTTTTACTTAACTATGAAATTAAAAAATTGCTAGATAAAGCAGTTAATATAAAAAATGAAAAATATAATAGAATAGTTTTCTTGAATTCAACTATTACATTAACAGGTATTCAAAATAACATGGAATTTCTAGATCAAGAATATGATGAAGTTAAATTTAAATACTTCATTATAGATCCAAAAGAAGATTTTGAAAGAGAATCTTTATCCGAATGGGAAATTGAATTTATTTAATAGCTTCCACACCCTGGTCCTTCTCCATAACAATCAGGTCCTTCTCCGTATGTATCTAAAATATCATCTAGTTCTTCGTATTTGTTCTTAGGATTTGGATTAATTCTTCTTCTTGGAGGATTTTCAGGTCCTTCGTATTCCTCAGTATCGATATCTACATCTATTTCTTCTTCTGTTTCAGGTTCAGCCATTTCTAAATCTCTAATAATGTCTATTGCTAGTATATTCTCGGCTTCTTCTCTAGATATATTCATATAATCCATTAGATCCTGAACTGCGTTTTCTAAATTACCCATGTTCTTAGGATTTGGATTAATTCTCCTTCTCGGAGGATTTTCAGGTCCTTCATACTCTTCAGTATCGATATCTACGTCTATTTCTTCTTCAGTTTCCGGTTCAGCTGCATAATATTCTTTAATAGATGAGAATTGGTCAAAACTATGGCATTTACCTTCGGTTATATTATTGTTTATCTCTTTCTTAAGATCACTTAATTTAGCTTCCTCTTCTTTCATTGCTTTTTCAACATTAGAGTTTATTTCAACCGATTTTTTAACAGATCCTGTTAAACCTTTGTTTTCATTAATGAAATCTAAAAAGTTAGGAAGAGTTGATTCATTTGTTTCTTCTGTTTCATATTCACCAACCTCAACAGTTGCGATTCCTGTTAAGTATGGATCTGGATAAGTTACAGGTTTTTC